>Ga0114939_10003283_pt1 | contig 11432 bp, 11 predicted proteins | sample AshMeaCrysSpring_FD_87196 | JGI IMG/M metagenome (GOLD analysis project Ga0114939, IMG submission 87196) | Groundwater microbial communities from Big Spring, Nevada to study Microbial Dark Matter (Phase II) - Ash Meadows Crystal Spring | ecosystem: Environmental > Aquatic > Deep subsurface >... | reverse complement strand
GGACTCGGTGAGCATTGCGCTGCGGCTCACCGCCATCGAGCTGCTCCTGCGGCCGCTCGGGCCCTGGGTCGCGCGGCCGCTCGCCCTCGGGATCGCGGCGCTCGCGCTGCTCTTCCCGCGCGTGCTGCGGTCGCCGGCGACGTGGCTCGCCCTGGCCGTTCTCGTGGCGGGCTCCATCGTCGTCGAGTGGCCGCTGCCCGACAATCACATCTACCTGCTCGCGTACTGGTGCCTGGCCGCCGGCCTGGCTCTCGGCGCGACGAACCCCGGGGTCACGCTCGCACGGAGCGGCCGCCTGCTGCTCGGACTCGCGTTCGCCTTCGCGGTGCTCTGGAAGGGCCTGCTGTCGCCCGACTACGTGGACGGCCGCTTCTTCCGCGTGACGCTGCTCACCGACGAACGCTTCGCCGACGCGGTGGCCGTCGTCGGGGGCATCGACCGTGCGGCCCTCGAGGCGAACCGCGAGGCGCTGCGGCCGCTGCCGGGCGGCGCCGAGCCCCTGGAGGCGCCCGACCTGGTGGAGCCGGCCGCCTTCAGGCGGTTCGCCGCGGCGCTCACCTGGGGTGGGCTGGTCGTGGAGGCGCTGCTGGCGGCGCTGTGCCTGGCCCCGTCGGTGGGGTGGGTGCCGCGCGCACGCCACGCCGTGCTGCTGGCCTTCTGTGTCCTGACGTACGCGGTCGCGCCCGTCGCGGGATTCGGCTGGCTGCTGCTGGCGATGGGCGTGGCGCTCTGCGGAGACCGCGACGTCTGGCTCCGGCGGGGCTACGTCGCGATCTGGCTGCTGGTGCTGGCCTACACCGAGGTGAACTGGCCTCGCATCGTCGTCGACCTGCTGCGGTGAGAGCGAGGCGCGGGGAGAGACAGCCAACAAGAGAACAGGAACCCGGTGACAGGGCCGCTGCCCTGCCACCGGGTGTCTTGCACGAGCCGGTGCCGGTTAGAAGGCGACGACGCGGAAGCCGCCGGAGATCGGCTGGTAGTACGTGCTGCCGCACTGCTGGTAGGTGATGCCCCGGTTGATGTATGTGGTGCAGCCCCCCGGCAGCGTCGTGATGACCGCACCGACCGGCGCGTTCACCACCTGGTACTGCACCGAGCCGCCATAGGAGACCCGCGAGTAGTACACGCCGCTGTCGTAGTAGTAGTTGGAGCTCCCGACCACGACGGTCGTCGCGGTGGCGGGAGGCCGGGCGATCATCGCGCCAACGGCCATGCCCGTGGCAACGCCGGCCGCGACCTTCCAGCCGTCGTGGTCCTCGTAGATCTCGCCTGTTGCGTAGACCCGGCCGTAGCGGCCGACGCCGACCGCGCCCTCTTCGCCAACGACCACGGCGCCACCGCGGCCGATCGCCGCCGCGCCTTCCTCTCCCACGGCGACGGCGCCCCGCCGGCCAACGGCAACGGCGCCCTCCTCACCCTTCACGACGGTGCCGCCAGGGCGACCGTAGTAGCCGCCGCGGGTGTTGACGTTGACGTTCCGGTTGACGTTGACGTTGGTGTTCCGGCTGACGTTCGTGTTCCGGTTCACGTTCGCGTTCCGGTTCACGTTCGCGTTCCGGCTGACGTTCGCCGACTTGTGCGAGACGGCCTTCGTCTGGCGGACCGATCCGCCGCTGCGGCCGCCGCCCTTGCCGCGTGCCGCCGCGGCCGGCAGGACGACCACACACGAGAGCGCGGCGGCGAGCGCCACGCTGGTCCAACGGGTGAATTGACGGTCCATCATGGTGGTCTCCTCCACTTCCTACTGCTTGGCCGGCTCGGCGGCCGGGTCGGACTGCTGGGCGGCGGCCTCGTCAACGGGCTCCGCTGTTGGCGCTCGCACCATGTAGAGGCGCTCGTATCCCTCGTCCACCTTGGCGGTGAACGCGTCGGCGGCCAGCGTCGGGGTGAGGTTCCAGTTCTTGAAGGTGAGCTGCGAGGCCGGGCTCCCCTCGTCGTTCTTGTAGACGATCTTGATGCGGCACGGCAGCGCCTGCGGCGTGTCGGCCAACCACAGCTCCCAGTTCACCTCGGTGGCCTCGAACGAGAGGTGGTGGCAGGTGGCGCCGTCGATCGTCTCGCGGCCCACCCAGCCGCCCTTCGAGGCGACGGGATCGTAGGACTCGTACGGATTGCTGTAGAAGAGATCGGCCGCCGCCATGTTGATCGCGTACTCGGTGGCCATGAAATCGAGCGCGGCGTCGAGTGTGTCCGGCATGGGCCCCCGGGCCCAGGCCTTGTCCTTGTGCATCGCGAGGGTGATGCGCTTGCCGTCGTACCACGCCTCGGTGTCCCGCAGGTCGGAGGTAATCCGGTAGTAGGCGCCGTCGGGCCGGCGGATCGCGATCGTGCGCGTGCTGTTCTCAACGGTCTTCTGGCCCCCGGCCCGCACGCGGTCGCGGGTTTCGACGGTGTCCACCGTCAGGGTCTTCGCACCGGCGAGCGAGACGCTCATGGCCTTGAGCAGGGTTTCCGCCTTCGCTTTCTTCTCCTCGGGCGTGGACGGGTCGCTGCTGCAGCCGGCAGCCATCACGCCGCCGAGCAACAACATCACCAGGGACGTCGGGACTCCGGACTTCCTCATCGGGCACTCCTCGAACATCGTCAGAGCCGCCAGGGATCCAGTCCGCTGGCGGCGCGCCACCCTACGTCGAACGGGCGCCCACGAGGCGCACGTGTGTGTGTAGGACACATGAGTCTACAGCAGGTCGCGCCCCGGCGGTTGTCGTCGAGGCGACAGGTCCGGCTTGCGACTGGCGACGAGCGGCGCGGCCAACGAATCGATGGAGGGCGCAGTCGGGGCCGGGCCCGCGGCCACGGCGGCGTCAGGGCCTCAGGCGCCAGTTGCGGCGGCGAACCGGCGGCGGTGCGCCAGCGACGCCAGGGCCAGGAGCGGAATCTCGAACGTGAGGTAGACGGCGCCGAACCAGATCAACGCACGCGGGTTGCTCAGCGACAGGGCGATGGCGAGCGCGACCGCCACGTTGCGCGTGGCGAACTCCGCCGCGAACGTGAAGCGGTCGGATGGACTGCCGCCGAGCAGCCAGCCGATCCCCCATCCGATCAAGGAAGCGCTGCCGAGGAACGCCAGGACGAGCCGCGCCGCCTGCGAGAACCGCAGCGCGGGGCCACCCCCGCCGGTGGCGACGATGAGCGCAAGGAGCGCGGCGAGCAGCGCGAAGGCGACGCCCTGCACCAACGCGCGGTGCCGCGTGGCCACCTCCGGCCAGCAGCCCCTGATCGCCATGCCAAGCAGGACCGGCGGCGCGAGACCCACCAGCAGTTGCCGCATCAGGACCGACACCGGCGCGGCGTGGCCGGCCGGGTGCTGCCACACCACGACGAGCAGCACGGTCGCCGCCGGAATCGTGACGAGGGCGGCCCCGCAGGAGACGGCGGTGAGCGTCACCGACAGGGCCGTGGACGCGCGCGCGAGCAGGCTGTACGCGTTCGACAATCCTCCGATCGGGCACACCGCGAGGATCAGCAACACCTCGGCGAGCGCAGGAGACGGACCGACCAGGTGGATCAGCAGGAGGGCGAGCGGCGGCAGGAGCAGCGGCGGCACGAGGACCCCGGCCGCCACCATGCCGGGCCGCTCCCGCACGCGGCGAAAGTCACCCACGGTGAGATCGAGCCCGACCGCCACCAACAGGAGGAACGTGATCAGCGGGATCGCGGTGTCGACGATCTGCGGCATGCGGGCGCGCCCGGGCCCCTCAGTCCGGGAACACAGATCATGTGCGACAACCCGGGCCGCCGCAAGGCGACCGCGCTGCGGCGGCCGTGACCGGGTCGGGTGGGCGACGCCTCAGCCCACGGCGCCCGTGCGAAGGGTCCAGCCGAGGATCAGGAGAGGAGCTGGCGCGCCGCTCGGGTCTGTCGCGGCCAACCCTCAACGAACTTCTGCAGACGCTCCGGAACGAGTGTTCCGGTCCGCGTCCACGAGCGGCCCCTGGGAGTTCGTTCACGCCGACCAGCTGCCGCAGGCCTTCAAGGACATCGCGCCGGGGTCGGACCTCGGCGGCGTGCGCTCGTCGGTGGCAGGGACCGAGGAGGCCGAGGACGCCCTGCTCGACATGGACATCCCGCAGACCTCGGCGATCAAGCGTGACGAGGCCAAGTTCGACGCGCAGTACGACGGCGGGCCGAGGTTCGAGCAGATCCCCGGAACGAGCGTGAAGTACGCCAGCAACACGGGCCAGCCGATCATCGAGGTGGGCGGGAAGTACTACGCCGCCGACAACGGCGTGTGGTTCGTGGCCAACAGCCCGAGCGGGCCGTGGACCGTCGCCGACCAGGTGCCGGAGGAGCAGATCCAGCAGATTCCGCCCAGCTCGGCCGTCTACAACGTCACGCACCTGCACGTGGACCAGTCCACGCCGCAGGTGCTCTACGTCGGCTACACGCCGGGCTACATGTGGTCGTTCCCCTACTACGGCGTGCCGGTCTACGGCACCGGGTTCTACTACCCGCCATACTACGGCTCGTACTACTACCCGCGGTGGGCGCGACAACAACAACCGGCTGCGGCGCGACAACCTGTACAACCGGCCCGAGAACCTCGTGCGCAACGCGGACAAGGCGACGGCGATGAGCAACCTCAAGGCCCGCCCCGCCACCGGGCGCGCCAACAACGTCTTCGCCGACCGCGACGGCAACGTGGCCCGGAAGACGAAGGAAGGCTGGCAGGACCGCAGCGCCGGATGGGAGAAGCCGCAGGCGGCCGACCTCCGCCAGAAGATCGACAGCAAGGACGTCAATCGTCCGACGGCGACGGCGACGACGCGCGAGCGGCCGCAGCCGGCCAACGTCCAGAGACCGGCCAGCCGCCCGAGCGTCGATCGGAGTTCGCTCGATCGCGCGGCGGCCTCGCGTCAGCGCGGCACGAGCCGTGAGATGCGGAGCCCGACGCGCGCGGCGCCGTCACGCGCGCCGAGCCGCCCCTCGGGCGGCAGAGTGCGGCGCCGGTAACGACCGCAGGACTCAGAACGGACGCGCCAGCGCAGGCCGTGGAAGCGGCCGACTGCTGCCGCCGGGGCGGCGTGCCTGCGCTACCATGAGGCGCCGCGCCCCGTTTGCGGTGACCGGCACGTCCCCATGTCCCAGGACGCCACGCGCCCGCTGCCCCCACCGCCCTCCAGCGTGTGGCGGATCATCGGCCCAGGCGTCGTGGCCTCGGGCGTCGGCCTGTCGTCGGGCGAGTTCGTCCTGTGGCCGTACATCGCCTCGCAGGTGGGCCTCGTGTTCCTCTGGGGCGCCATCCTGGGCGTCGTGACGCAGTTCTTCATCAACATGGAGATCGAGCGGTACACCCTCGCGACGGGCGAGACGGCCCTGGCCGGGTTCAACCGCCTGTGGCGCCATGCCGGCCTCGCCTTCGTGCTCATGGTGTGTTTCGCGAACCTCTGGCCGGGGTGGGCCCTCAGCGCGGCCACGCTCTGCACGTACGTCTTCGGAGGCGACGCGCGAATCATCGCCGTCGCTGCCCTGCTCGTGATCGGTGCGGGGCTCACGCTCGCACCCGTGGTGTACGTCGCCCTCGAACGCCTCGTGTTCGTCAAGGTGGCGGCCGTCCTCGCGCTGGCCGTGCTGGCGATTGTGCTCGTGATCGGCAGAGACACCTGGGTGGGCCTCGCCTCCGGAATGGCGCATGCCGGCCAGTTCCCGCCGCACCTCGACTTCTCACTGCTGCTCGGGGCCGTGGCATTTGCCGGCGCGGGGGGAGGCCAGAACCTGTGCCAGAGCAACTGGATTCGCGACAAGGGGTTCGGCATGGGGCAGTACGTGCCCCGGCTCGTGAGCCCCGTGACGGGCGTCGAGACGGCCTCCCCCCGCGCCGCGCGGTACCGGTTCCCGGCGACGCCCGAGGACATGGCGCGCTGGCGCGGGTGGTGGCGGCTGGCGAACCTCGAGCAGGCCATCGCGTTTGCGCTCGTGACGATCGTCACCATCGGCGTCACCTCGATGCTGGCGCACGCGACGGTGTACGGGCGCAGCGACCTGCCAAACGGGATCGCCTTCCTCCATCTCGAGGGGCTCGCGCTCGAGGCGCGTGTCGGGCACTGGCTCGGCCTGCTGTTCTGGCTGATCGGCGCGCTGTCGCTGTTCACCGCGGCGATGGGGATCGTGGACTACACGAGCCGCCTCGCCGCCGACATCCTCGTGACGACGTATCTCCGCCGCCCCGACGTCTCCGAGAGCCGGGTCTACTTCGGGATCGTGTGGGCGCTCGTCGGACTGGGCAGCGGGATTCTGCTGGCCGGTGTCGATCAGCCGCTGGTGCTGCTGGTGATGTCCGCGTCGGTTGGAGGCACGATGATGTGCCTCTACTCGATGCTGCTCATCGCGCTCAATCGGCGGCACCTCGCGGCGGAGGTGCGGATCGGCGCCGTCCGCCTCGGGTGGCTCCTCTGGGCCACCGTGTTCTACGGCGGGCTGGCGGGCCTGACGATCCTGCAGCAGCTGCGCCGGCTGGCCAGCTGAACGCCGCGCGGACCGGCGCTCAGATGAAGCGCTTCTCGCGTGGCCAGACCCCGTTCAAGGACACCTTCCATCCGCGGCCCACGTAGACGGGCCTGTTGTTCTCGTAGGGCATGCACAGCCCGCACGCCGTGCGCGCCACTTCCTCGACCCGCTCGAGCGCGTGTAGATGATCCTCGCGGCGTCCCCCGATGATGATGATCGTCCCGCCATCGTCGGGGCCGGGCCCCCACAGCCAGTAGCTGTTGTGCGGTGAGACGACGCGCGGCAGCGGGTAGCGCGCGGCGTAGTACTCGAGCGCGCCCGCCTGCCCGTAATTCGTGGCGAACACCCGCGCGGTCTGCCGCTCCTCCGGCGGCAGCGACGTGTAGACCCGCGAAACGGTGCGGGCGAGATCGTCCCAGCCGAACATGTCCGCGTAGTGCTGTGGCAGCGCGCCCATCTCGTGCCGTTCCTGGGGCTGCGGTGCGATGCCCAGCGCCCGAGAATACGCGACGAAACGACCCACCGGCAGCACCGGCCAGGCGAGCGGCGCGATGAGCGCCCCCACCGTGACGATTGCCGCGGGTGTCGCCCAGCGGGCCCATCGTCGCCGGGCGCCCCACTGCTCGATGGCAACAGCCCCCGGCGCGAAGAGCAGCGGGTAGACGGGCGTCAGGTAGTACGGCTTCGCCTTCTGCAGTAGGAAGACCCCGAGGACGACGAGGAAGGCGATGCCGAGGATGCGCCGCTCCGGGCGCCGCCGTGCCAGGAGGCAGTCCACCAATCCGGCGAGCCACACCGGCAGCGTGCCGGGGTTCATCATCTTCACCTGCTCGACCAGGAACGCAGGCGGGCCGATTGCGGCGATCTTCTCCGCCTGGGCGTTGCGGATGAACTCCAGCGTCGGCCAGCCGTGCTGCACCTGCCACCACACGTGGGGCGCGAACATCAGCGCGGCGATGCCCGCGGCCAGCCACGGCCCTGGCGTTCGGAAGTGCCGCCGTGCCGGCGTCGCGAGCAGGCCCACCGTGATGCCCAGGCCGAAGATCAGCATGCTGTGTTTGTTCAGCAGGCCGAGGCCGCACACCACACCGAAGATGACCCATGCCGGCGGGGAATCATCCTGGACGGCCACCAGCACGGCGAGTCCGCCGAGCGTCCACAGCAGGATCTCCGGGCCGTTCATCGACAGGATGCGGAACGTGAACAGGTAGTGGGGGGCGAGCGCCACCGACAGCGCGGCGACGAGTTGTGCGAACCGGCCGCCCCCGAGGCGCCGCACCATGAGGCCCGTCGCGAGGATGGTGAGCATGCCGCAGAGCACCGCGATCCAGCGGATGCCGAGGAGGCTGTCGCCAAGCAGCCCCGTGCCGGCACGAGCGAGGAGCGCGACGAGCGGTGGGTGGTCGACATAGCCCCATGCGAGGCGACGGCCGCAGGCGAGATAGTAGAACTCGTCGCGGAAGACGCCGTAGTTCGCGATGGTGGCGAGCTGCGCCAGGGCCAGACCCGCGGCCACCGCGGCCGGCACGGCGAGGGCCGAGGCGAGCGAATCGGGATGTGCACCTGCGGGCCGGGGCTCGACACGCGTCATGGCGTCGATTGTTGCACGTGACACGGAGAGGGGGCCCGAAGGCCTGCTGCGACCGCTGATCCCGGGCAGAGCCGGGGCCTGAAGACCTGCTCCAACCGCGGTTCCCGGTCCACCCAATGCGCCAAGGCAGGGACTCAGACGCGGCCGACGCGCAGCTCAGCTCGCGGCCAACTTGCAGCCGGGTCCCTGCGTGGTATCATTCGTGTTTCGGCCGGCCGGAGACGACCGGATCGAAGCCCGACTCGCGCCCTTAGCTCAGTTGGATAGAGCGTCTGGCTACGAACCAGGAGGTCGCAGGTTCGAGTCCTGCAGGGCGCGCCACTTCACTCGCTCCGCTCGTTCGTGGCGCCCCTGCCCGCCTCTAGGGTCAGTGTTCCGGGCGCCTGCGGCCCCCGTCGCAGGGACCGAGTCCGCGTACACCGTGCGTTCAGGCCGTGTTGGCGCCAGGACCCCAATCGACAGGCGACAACCGTCAGGCAACGCGGCACCTCACCATGGGCTCGACACGGGGCCACGTCGTCTGCCGGGCCAGCCTGAGTTCGTAGTCCGACTGCAGGTCGAGCCAGACCTCCGGCGAGGTCCCGAAGTACTTGCCCAGGCGTAGCGCAGTATCGGCGGAGATCGTCCGCTTGCCGTTGACGATACCGCTGATCCGGTTGGCGGGCACGGCCAGCGCTCGCGCCAGCGCATTGATGCTGAGCCCCAAGGGGCGCATGAACTCCTCCATGAGGACTTCACCCGGAGGGATGGGGGCGAGCATTCGTGCCTTGGCTGACATGGTCTTCCTCTCAGTGGTAGTCCACGATCTCGACATCGTGCGCATCACCGGAGTGCCATCTGAAACACACGCGCCACTGGTCGTTGATGCGGATGCTGTGTTGCCCCTGCCGGTCGCCCTTCAGGGCCTCGAGACGGTTGCCCGGCGGAGCTTTGAGGTCGTCGAGTGTGCGTGCCCGGTGCAGGTACAGCAGTTTCCGGCGGGCGATCCGCTCGATATCCTTGAACCGCCTCACCGAGACGTCGTTGAAGAGGGCTTCGACGTCTGTGTCGCGGAAGGACCGAATCACGGCCCTAGGCTATTACGGATGACGTCATACGTCAAGCCAGGGTCACACCCGCGTGGCAGCGTCTGCCGAGGAATGGCCGGCCAGGGCGCCTCGCCGTTCTTTTTGGTCACGACAGTGAACATCAAGTGAAAGTCCGCTCCCGAGCACCGGGTCAAAGCGCATTAGCCCACGAACCAGGCGGTCGCAGGTTCGAGTCCTGCAGGGCGCGCCACCGTCACGCACCGACGCGCGCGCGGTCCCCCGCCAAGAACTGCCCGGCGTCGTGCCCTGGCGTCGTTAGCCAGCCCCCTTGTTCCTCAGCAGTCATAGCAGGGCCACCGCCATGACCAGCGACGCGGTCGCGTTCACCATGAGGCGCGCCGTGTTGAGACCCGCGTCGTACGCCTCCGGTCGGTTCGCGCAGTCCACCAGCGACGCGTAGCGTTCGCGCAACGCGCCGCCGGCGTCCGCCGGCGTCGGCGGATTCCATCGGGCGAAATACCCGAGCTGCGTATGGACTCGTCCGCCGGACTCCCGGTCGATGGCGAAGTAGGGAGGCATGGCGCCTGGGTTCACGCGCCCGAAGCCTGGGGAGGAAGCTGGAACTCCAGCAGCTCCACGGGTGCCCCGTCATCCAGGATGAACGCCACCCGGACACCCCGCGATGGCGCGTTGGGTGCGATGAGCACGACCTTCCCCTCGAGGGCCTCGTCGAGATCGTCGACGACGAAGGCCACGTGCGGCACGTTCCTGACGAGGTCCGGCACTGGGGCGTTCGGGTCGAAGCGCACCCACTCGATCCCGTATGGACTGGTCTCGAACCCGCAGACGTGCACGCCCAGGCCGGTGAGGTGTTGCTCGTCGGGTCGAGGAGTGGAGTACGGGATGCCGATGTGATGGTATCGCCATCCGTGCCTGGCGATCGCCGCCGGCGGGTCAACGACGCCTCGTGTCCGGCCCTTGCGGGGACGCCGCGTCGGGTTCCTGTGTGCCGTACTCATCATTCAGTCGCCTACTGGGGGCCGGACGAACCAGGGCGGCTCGCCTCGCGTGATCCGCCTCGCGGCTGGAGCGGGTCCCACGGGTTGCCGTACAGATCCCTGAACCCCGCGACGCGTCTGTAGGGCATGTCCTGGGGTGGCCATGTTCCGGTCAGCGCGTGGCGGCAGGCGTTCGGAGCAGGTACGTGGTCGCCCTGTCCGTCCGCCACGCATGAAGGACGCGTTCGCACACGCGACCGGTCAGGTCCTCAGGATCTTGTCCAACGCCTTCCCCTTGGCCAATTCGTCGGCCAGCTTGTCCAGATACCGGATCTCCCGCATCGTCGGATCGACGATGTCCTCGACCCTGACGCCGCAGACGAGACCCTTGATCAGGGCTCGTGCAGGATTCGGCTTCGGAGCCTCCCTGAAGAACGTCTCGAAGTCCTTCTTCTCCCTCAGTTGGCTTTCGAGTTCCAGCTGACTGTACCCCGTCAGCCAGCGAATCACGGCGTCCACTTCGTCCTTCGTGCGCCCCTTCCTCTCCGCCTTGGCGACATACAGGGGATAGACGCTCGCGACGCTCGTCGTGAAGATTCGGTGCTTCGTTGCCTTCTGCATGGAGGACCCACGCCAGCCGCTTCGGTCGCGGCGGCTCGAGATCGCACCAGTCGCCGTCGGGTGCACGCCCTGGTGTGGCTGCAGTCTGTCACTCACCGCGACGTCCGCGCACCTCGTCGCGCTGTTCAGCGATGCCTCCCGCCGCCAGCATGCGGCATGGTGACACTGCGGGCCTTGCGAATCGGGGCGGGCCGTCGTGATCGCCTGCTCGATGTTGTCCAGTACGGCGTCCGTGTTCCAGAGCGGGAACTTTCCGCCCGGGAAGTAGTCGTTCTGCAGGTCGATGACAAGTAGTGCCTTCTTCATGGCTCTGCCTCCGGTCAGTTCGTGTCGAACGTTCAGTCCAAGCCGCGCACCGTTGCCGCATCAGGCCGCGCCGGTGAACGCCGGCGCCAGCGTGACGCGCTCGTTGCGGGCCAGCGGGTATCACACCACGTTCCTGAGCACTTACAGCCACCAGCCGTTCGTGCCGACCCGCGCCGACTGGGATGCCGTGCTGGACGGCGGCGACTTCGAGGGTGGCAACCAGTGGCTGATACTCGGGCGCAGCAGGATGGAGTGGGCCATCGAGGACCCGGCGCAGCGCGCCAGGCTCAGCCCAGCCCGAGACGCCTGTAGAGGGTCTGGAAGCGAGGCTCGTGGCGGAGACGCCCCAGCACGAGGCCCTCGGCCGGCATCACCTTCAACCACACCAGCATCGGGTCGCGCTCCTCGACGGCGCGGTCGATGTTGTCGAGCGCAGCACCG
>Ga0114939_10003282_pt1 | contig 11433 bp, 13 predicted proteins | sample AshMeaCrysSpring_FD_87196 | JGI IMG/M metagenome (GOLD analysis project Ga0114939, IMG submission 87196) | Groundwater microbial communities from Big Spring, Nevada to study Microbial Dark Matter (Phase II) - Ash Meadows Crystal Spring | ecosystem: Environmental > Aquatic > Deep subsurface >... | reverse complement strand
GAGAACGCGGCTCATGCCAGTACTCCCTTGGACTTCAGGGCATCGATGAGTTCCTGGGCCGTCTTGACCATGACGCCCTTCGTGCGCTGCGGGGGCGGTTCGTATTTCGTGATTTTCCCGGTGACGCGGGCTTCGACGCCCACGGCCGCCAGGTCCAGCACTTCGAGTGGCTTCTTCTTGGCTTTCATGATGTCCGGCAGCTTCACGTAGCGCGGCTCGTTCAGCCGCAAGTCGACGCTCATCACCGCCGGCAGGTCGACCTCGAGAACCTCGAGGCCCGCGTCGACCTCGCGCGTCACCGTAGCCCTGCCCTCGGAGATCTCGATCTTGGAGCAAGAGACGGCCTGCGGGCGGTCCCACAGTGCAGCCAGCATCTGCGGCGTCTGACCGTTGTCGTCGTCGATCGCCTGCTTGCCGAGCAGGACCAGGAAGGGCTGCTCCTTGTCGACCAGCTGGCGGAAGATCTTCGCCACGGACAGTGACGGAACCTGGGCATCGGTCTGCACCAGGATGGCCCTGTCTGCGCCCATTGCGAGCGCCGTGCGCAGCTGCTGCTGGGCGTCCGCCGGGCCGATACCCACGGCGAGCACCTCGTCGGCCAGGCCTTTTTCCTTGATCCGCAGCGCTTCCTCGAGCGCAATCTCATCGAAGGGATTGATGCTCATCTTGACCCCTTCGGTAACCACTCCGGTGTTGTCAGGTTTCACGCGGACTCGGACGTTGTAGTCCACCACGCGCTTCACCCCTACCATGATTTTGCGCACGGGCCTGGCTCCTCTGATCGCCGGTTCAACGGGTCTGTTTGCGATGCAGCATCATACCAGCCGGCGCACTTCGGTTGCCCGAGACCTGCGCGCTATCCGCGAGGCTCACGCCCCTGTGGAAACCACGTACGTCGTGTCCCGGGCTGCGTATCTCGGTCGGAGCCGTGTCAGTCGCCCCAGCCGCGACGCTCCATGAGCTGGCGGTTCAGGTTCAGCAGCCGCCGATAGCTCTCGTAGCGCCGGGCATCGATCGCTCCCGATTCGACCGCGGCTCGTACTGCACATCTTGGTTCGCGCAGGTGCAGGCAGTCCTGGAAGCGGCAGCCGCCGGCAAGCGCCGCGATGTCCCCGAAGCCGTGCTGGACGTCGGTGGCCGGCATCACGGGCGGCGCGTAGTCGCGTACCCCGGGAGAGTCCGCAATCTCTCCCCAGGCAGTGCGGAGTATCGCGGACGAGACCGTGGTGTGGCGGCCCTCGCCCGAGCCGCTCGACAGCGAACCGGTCGAGCGCCGCGCCTGTCCGACGAGTGCGTTCAGGAGTGACGATTTTCCAACGCCGGATTGTCCCGCGAAGAGGCTGCGCCGCCCCGACAGTCGCGCAACCAGTGTCTCGAGACCCTCACTGGTTTGCGCCGAGACCTCCACTATTGGAAGCTCCATGGCTCGCAGCGGTTCGACGAACGACAGGTCGCCCGCGTCCTCGGGGAGGTCGCGCTTGTTCACCACGAGCAAGGCCGGGATCCCCGCCTGCTGAGCCCCGACAAGGTAACGATCCACGATGAACGGATCGCAGGCCGGCCGCCGGGCAACCACCACGGCCAGCTGGTCGAGATTTGCCGCCAGCGACTCGACACGCCCGCGGCTGTCGCTGCGGGTGAATAGGTTGCGGCGTGGCTGACGCTCGATCACAGTCCATTCGTCGTCGCCCGGCGACTTGGCGATTACGACGTCGTCACCGGCTACCAGTTCGAGGTCGCGGCGCTTGAGCTTGCAGCCCCGTTCTTCGCCGCCATCGCAGGCCACGACGACACGTCGGCCGTACGACTCGACGACGCAGCCTTGTTCGCCACTGGCCGTCACCGCGTCACGTGCGACTTGCCGGATACGACAGCAGCCGAGCGATGCGCAAGGCCGGCGGCGGGTGGGAATCGTGGAATGCCGAGTAGACGGGATCGGGTGTCAGCGTCGCGGCGTTGTCCTTGTACAGTGTGACAAGCGCGGCGGCCAGCGCACGCGCATCGCTGTGGCGCGCGGCGAAGGCGTCCGCCTCGTACTCGTGGCGGCGCGACCAGGCCGCAAGCAGCGGCGACAAGACCCACGTGAACGCGGGCACGGCGATCAGGAAGAGCAGCAACGCGGCCGAGTCGCTGGCAGTCGGAACCCCGAGACTGGAGTAGAACCACGGACGATCTGCCAGCCAGCCGAGCAGGGCAAACCCGGCCAGGCTCATCAGCGCACTGGCGGCCAGGCGCTGGGGAACATGACTGAGTCGGAAGTGTGCGAGCTCGTGCGCAAGTACGGATTCGACCTGCGCCGGGGAAAGCGCGGCCAGAAGCGTGTCGAAGAACACGATGCGCTTCTCCCGCCCGAGCCCCGTGAAGTACGCGTTGCCGTGCGCGGAGCGCCGCGAGCCATCCATGACAAAGACGGCCCGTGCCCGGAAATTACAGCGGGCGAGCAGGGCGTCGATGCGCGTGCGGAGGTCCGCGTCCTCGAGCGGCGAGAACTTGTTGAACAATGGTGCGATCAGTCTCGGCCATGCCCAGACGACCAGCAGGCCGAATGCCAGCCATGCCATCCACCCGGCAAACCACCAGTTCGAGCCAATCCGGGCCATAATCCACAGAACGCCGGCAACGACGCCGCCGCCGAGTAACAGCCCCAGGGTCCAGGCCTTCAATCGGTCGGCCACGAAGGTGCGCCAGGTCGTACGGTTGAATCCAAAGCCCTGCTCCAGGACGAACGTCCGGTAACAAGAGAATGGCAAGCCCAGCAGGGTCACCGCCGCCAGCGTCGAAACTACATGCATTGCGCCACCGGCGATCCCATCGCCGCCAATCCGGTACGACCAATTGCCCAAGGCGGCAATGCCACCACCGATCGTGAGTGCCAGTGCGACGAGTGTGTCGAAGGCTGCATCGAAACGCTCCAGGCGCATGCATGCAGCAACGTATTCCGCAGCACGACGGTGCTCCGCCGGTGTGACCGCGCCGGAGAATTCCACCGGCACCGTGGCTCCGTGCATCGTGACGAAGGCGATCTGGCGCCGGGCGAGCCAAAGACGGATCGCAAGATGCGACGCCAGCGCCAAGGTGAAAGCGGTTGTAAGTATCGGCATCCGGGCAGGGTGCAGAAGCGGGCCTTGCTACAATTGGGTCATGACATGCAATGTTACAAGCTCAGCGTGAATGTCGGTGCGATCGGACAATCTGATATGGATAGATCTCGAGATGACCGGGCTGGACCCGGACCGGGACCACATCATCGAGATTGCGACAATAGTTACCGACGGAGATCTGCGCACACTGGCCGAAGGGCCCGCCATCGCAATCCGCCACCCACAGGCGGTTCTCGAGGGTATGGACGAGTGGAACCGCACGACTCACGGCGCATCGGGACTGCTCGAGCGCGTACGGAGCAGCGATATTGAGACCGCGGAAGCGGAGTTCATTACGCTCGAGTTCCTTCGGCAGCACGCCGAGCCCGGGGCGTCGCCGATGTGCGGCAACAGCATCTGCCAGGACCGCCGCTTCCTCGTGCGCGAGATGCCGGCGCTGGAGAAGTTCTTCCATTACAGGAATCTGGACGTGAGCTCAGTTAAGGAACTCGCCCGCCGCTGGGCGCCGGAAGTGTTCGCCGGCCTGCGGAAGAATTCACCGCACTTGGCGCTCGACGACATTCGCGAGTCGATACGGGAGCTTGAGTACTACAGAAGCACGTTTTTCAAACATGTACGTGTAACTGCGTGACGATTGCGCCGCAGTTTGCCAGCGCCCAACTGGGCCGACGAAGTGGCTCCTAACTCGACTGATCCGGACGGGAGCAATAGCATTCACTCGCGAATGCTGTTGGCCATTTATGCATGCATGCTTCCGCTAGCAAGATTGTTGCTACGGTCAGGCGTCACGTACCGACAGTTCGACGCTGTTGCGAAGAGGGCATTCGTGCGGGAAGCTTTGTCAGCCAACGACTTGCGTGGGCGCAGCACCAATACGTCTCAAGTGGCTGTGATGACGGGCTTGTCGCGAAAGGAAGTTAGGCGTGTGCGGGAGCAGGCCAGTGAATTGGGTTATCAGGCCGCCGAATCGGAAGAGCAACATTGGGGACCGCCAGCACGGGTCCTTCATGCGTGGCATGTGGATGCACGGTTCCTTGACGAGAGTGGCCGACCTCGAAAGCTGCAGTTTCAAGACGATGAGTCTGGGTTCAGTGCGCTCGTTCGCGCGGTGGCGGGCGATGTGCCACCGGGCGCGGTGAGAGCGGAACTCCGTCGGTGTGCGGCAATCTCGGAGCTGCCTGACGGGAGGCTTGAGCCAGTCAAACGATACTATGTTCCTGGAGATTTCGACCAGAACGCTATCACTGTGCTCTCAGGTATGTTTTTTCCGATGCTTGCCGGTCTGGCTCACAACACGAATCCTGATCGAACCTCGGAAGGGTTTATTCAACGATTTGCGTTCTCGGACTGCGTCCCAGTTTCGCGGATTCCGGAATTCAGGCGATTGTCACGGCAAGAAGCCACCTCGTTTATTGAGCGAATTGACGACTGGCTAGCGTTGCGTGAATCGGTTCGAGCGGGGAACCCGGACGAATCGGACGCAGTGACAATTGGAGTCGGTGTCTTCTACTACGAAGGTCCGAACGCGGAAGACGCGGCCAAGCCAATTCCCGAATAGAGAGATGTTCCCGCTAATAGGGGACAAATCAAGAAACACCGCGTGAGCGAAGCCGCCTCGGCGGCTGAATATAACTCCTCCAGCCAATACGGCTAGCGCGCGCCGTAGGTCTTGATTTGAACAAGGGTCACAGGCAGTCCCGCTTGTGCCTCGATTCCTACCGCTACGATTACGCTACCGATCGCAGGCAGAGCCTGATTGTCGGCCAAGACAGCCGTGAAATCGACCAGAACATTTCCGATTCGCGCTCTACCAAATGCTTGGTCAATCGCCTTCAGCACACCACTAACGACGATCGGCGAGGCGCCTGCTACGTATTTGTTCGCCAGTACGCGAACCTGACCGCCTTTGAGCGAACCACTTGGTGTGAGTCTGCCAAGAACCGCTAGCTGGGCATCACCAGAACACAAAGCCTGAATGACATCAGCCGTCAGGTTCGATGCGGGGATCAACAACTTTCGTCCAAGTACTGTCACACTAGACTCGGCGAAGTCGAAACTCTGAACGGGGCCCAGAAACACCAAAGAATCGGCCGCGCCGGTGCCGATGATGGCGTCGGTGGCGCCGCCGCTGGCGCGACCGGTGCCGACGATGGCGTCGGTAGCGCCGCCGCTGGCGCGACCGGTGCCGACGGCGTCGGCGCTGCCGCCGCTGGCGCGACCGGTGCCGACGATGGCGTCGGTAGCGCCGCCGCTGGCGCGACCGGTGCCGATGATGGCGTCGGTGGCGCCGCCGCTGGCGCGACCGGTGCCGACGATGGCGTCGGTGGCGCCGCCGCTGGCGCGACCGGTGCCGACGATGGCGTCGGCGCTGCCGCCGCTGGCGCGACCGGTGCCGACGATGGCGTCGGGGGTTGCGTTCGGGGTTGCGGTTGCTGCCTTCGCATGCGACACCATCAAGATGCCCAAGGAACTAACCGCTACTACCGCACCGATGGATAGCGATATTTTCGACCGATTCCGATCGCACCTATTCATCTCGAAATCCCCTATGCCTGGTGCAACGTACCAGGCTCGACTTCATTGGTTCCATCAGTTGGACGTACAAACATGTACATAGCCACGCCCAGCCGTACCTTCGAACTGCGCTCCAATCTCTGAGCCTTCGCTTCCCGGTCAGTCAACCAGTCGTCGAGTGACTCGAGAAACTGCTGACCTCGATCCTTGACGATCGAATCGAACTCCATCGCATCCGAACGGGAAACACCATTCGGCGCCCAAACGCGTCGTTCAAACAGCTTGTGGTCTTCGTCGGGTCGCAGGTTCTGATCCAATGTCTTCGCAAGATCGGTGAATGCGACCGACATGGCGTGGAATTTCGCGGGATCGGTGGCCGACGGTATGTAGGAACGCGAAAGCACACGGTGGAACCCATCGCCAACATCGATTACCACACCGATTCGCTTTAACTCATCGAGCATATCTTTGGCGGGAACATCGGATGTGTATCGCCTAACCAACTCGCAAAAGCTTCGGCGACCCGGCGGACCCTCAAATGGGACCTCATATGGGATGCCATATGGACCCGCGAAATCGGAGTCGTGGTGCCAACCTGTCAGCAAACGACCGACACGACTAAGTCTTCCGAACAGCGCCTCGGCCTCGGCTTCCGTCTGTTCGAGCAGGCGAGAGATCTCCGGGCGAGTAAGTCCCGTGGTGATTGCCAGCCTCGATACTGACTGTCTGGAGTCCTCCAACTGCAAGACGTCCTGAGCCGCATCTACGAAGATGGACTTCAGAAGTTCCGCAAACTCCCCGTACGAAACCCCGTTTCGAACAAGAATACGAACTAGAGGTCGCATGAGCGGCTTAAAAGCCGAGAGGAGCGTTGATTTGAAGTTCTCGCTCATCTAATTGCAGCTATTCGACTGCCCCTATCGATCGATTACGCCAACAATCCCAACTGACTCTTATTGTTAACTCGGGACCGAACTATATCGGCCGATTCGGCGTGGTCAAGAGTTCAACATAATCGACACCGAGGCTGGTCGCGTGGAAGCAACGGCTTGACAGGCCGCCGAGAAGCGCTCCCGGTCAAATTCGACCAGATTTCAATGAGATGACAGGGCTGTTCGAGGCCATTCCCAGCGCTCTCGGAAGAGCAACAGGCCATAGATTCCAGTTCCCAATATGTTTGATTCCGGAGCTGATCCCGGACGGATCTGTGGGCACACGGAGGTCATTCCGTGACGGCCGTCACAGTTTCCTGAGTCCTGCAAATAGTCCTTTTTCTGCAATCACTTAGGTGTCGCTCGAGGAGCCGGGCCGACCGGCTGACCGATGCTACCTTCGGGTCGGACTCGGCGGCTTTCGGGTCATCCGCTGCAGCCGACTTGACTGACTCAGTGACCCACGAGCATTCGTTCGGCGAACGTGACGCGAGTCGGGGTCAACCCGCGGTCGCAGCAAGAAACGAAAACGGCCGGCCTCCGTTTCAGGAGACCGGCCGCGTGAGGCCGATCGTCGTATTGACAGTTCTGGCTACTTCTGGATTTGCGCGTTCTTGCGAAGCTCGTCGATGTAAGCCTGCAGTTTCTTGCGCTGAGAGAACATCTCCACCTGTGCCTTCACCTGATCGAACGCAGGCACCTCAGGGCTGCGCACGTCCTCGAGCAGGATCACGTGCCAGCCGAATTCGCTCTGCACGGGTTGCTTCGTGTACTGGCCTACCTGCAGCGCCGCGACTGCATCAGCGAAGGGCTTGACCATGGTCTGCGGCGAGAACCAACCGAGGTCGCCGCCGTTCTTGCCGCTCGAGTCCTTCGAGTCGGCGGCAGCGAGCTTGGCAAAGTCGCCGCCCGCCTCCAGCTTGACGATGATCTCGTCGGCCTTTTCCTTGGTGTCCACGAGGATGTGGCGGGCCTTGTACTCCTTGGGCATCGCCGCGACCTGAGTGTCGTACTCCGCCTTGAGTTCCGATTCCGAAACCGGGTGCGAGCTCATGTACTTCTCGCTCGCAGCCTCTGCAAGCACCTGGGTACGAATCAAGTCCAGCCGCGCCTTGACCTTGGGGTCCTTGGCGAGGTCCTCCTTCTCGCCGGCTTGTGCCGCGAGCGTCATGTTGATGAGCTGATCGACCATCTGGCCCTTCTGCTCGTCGGTTGGCGGCTCCTGCGAGCCACCCATGACCGCCTGGGCAAACACGTCGAACAGCTCCTGGCTGATCTTCTGGCCGTTGACCGTGGCGATCGTCGCGGACTTCGCGGCGGCCGCTTCGCCGGCCGCTGGCTTTCCGACCGACTGGGCGGCGTCTTCTGCCGGGCGGGTGCAAGCTGAGAGCAGCAAGGCGGCGATGGTGACTGTGATCAAGCGTGTTCTGTGCATGGGAGCCTCTGGGTTGAATCGAATTCAGTTCAGTCGGGAAGGGGTTCGCCCGGTGCGAGCGCGTGGATCGAAAGAGCATGAATGTCCGTGGTCATCAGATCTCCTACCGCCTCGTAGACGAGTCGGTGGCGTCGCATCTGGGGAAGACCCGAAAACCGGTCGCAGACCAGGAGCACCGTGAAATGGCCGCGTCCGTCGGCGGCCCCGGCGTGGCCGGCATGACGATCGCTGTCGTCGAGGATCTCGAGTCGCCGCGGCTCGAGCAACTGCAGCCGCCGGGAGAGCATCTCGAGTCGCGTTTCGCTCAAGGCAGCACCTTGACGAAGGGATGCACCTCGAATGACTCGAACACGTTCTCCGTCACATAGGGGTCGGCCGCGATCCACTCGCGCGCGGCATCGATGGAGTCGAAGTCTCCTACGATCAGGCTGCCCGAGTAGCCCGCATCGCCCGGGTCCATGGCGTCGACAGCCGGAAACGGTCCTGCCAAGGCAATTCGACCGGTCTCGACCAGCGCTCGAATGCGCACGAGATGGGCGGCACGAACGCGTCGCCGGATCGCGAGCGAACCGGGCGCATCGCGGCCGATAATCACGTACAGCATGTCACTGGGAACCGGTGGCGCCGGCCGCATCGGCCTTGCGCGCGATCCAGTAGCCCTGGGCGAGCGCAAAAGCCAGCGTAAGACCCATCAGGCCAAACAGCTTGAAGTTGACCCACGTTGCTTCGGAGTAGCGGTAGGCGACGTAGAGGTTCAGCACCCCTGCGACTACGAAGAAGCCGACCCAGGCGAGATTGAGCTTTCTCCAGCTCGTCGCGTCGAGCGCGACGTTCTGCCCCATCATCCGCTCGATGATGGTCGGGCCGCGAATGTACTGGCTCGCCAGGAAAGCGGCCGCAAACAACCAGTTCACGATACTCGGTTTCCACTTGATGAACGTCGGATCGCGGATCAGAAGCGTCAGGCCGCCGAACACCAGCACCAGGGCCGCGGAGGTAAGCAGCATCGGGCTCACCTTACGGTGCCGGACCCAGCTGGCCGCGGTCTGCAGCAGCACGCCGACAATCAGCACGCCTGTCGCAACATAGATGCCCGCGAGCTTGTAGGCGACAAAGAAGGCTATGACCGGGAGCAGGTCAACCAGGAACTGCATTGGGTGCCAGCGACAAGGCTCGTGGTCGAGCCGGGGCGCGTATCATAGCCAAGACAAACCCAAGGCCCAACGATCGGTTTCGCGTATTGGCCCTGCTGATCTCAATTCACCCTGTCAATCCTCAGCCGCGCCTCGTGAGGCAGGCTGTGGGAGCCATGCGGGATGGATGCGTCGTTGCGTATCCGACCGATTCGTCCTACGCGCTGGGCTGCATGATCGGTGACAAGGAGGCGATGGAACGCATACGGCGCATCCGCGAGGCGGACAAGAACCACAATTTCACCCTGGTCTGTCGCGACCTTTCCGAGATCGCGCGCTACGCCCGCGTCGACAACAGCCAGTATCGGACGCTGCGTGCCTTCACGCCGGGCCCGTACACGTTCCTGCTCGAGGCAACGCGCGAGGTTCCGAAGCGCCTGCAGAATCCGAAGCGCCGCACCATAGGCATCCGGGTCCCGGACAACGCCATCGTGCGCATGCTGCTCGCGGAGCTGGGCGAACCGATCATGAGTTCGACGCTGCTGCTGCCTGGTGAGTCCGTTCCGATGACCGATCCGCTCGAGATCAAGGAGCGGCTCGAGCATGCCGTGGACGTGGTCATCGACGGTGGCCCGGGCGGTTTCGAACCCAGCAGCATCGTCGATCTGTCGGGCGTGGCGCCGGTCGTCGTTCGCCGTGGCAAGGGCAACGTCAGCGCGTTCGAATGACGGCGGCGGCTGAGCGGGCTGCGTATAATCACTAGCCCGCCTCGTAGCGATGAGCGGATCGTAGAGCCGAATCTGGCGGCCGAACCGTAATAAAATCAAAGATGTGTAACTGTTGTTTCGCGGGATTCCGCGCCTGGGAGAGCGCTTGAGTTCATCCGTTTCCGCCCCGCGCCGCGTGCTGTCTGGGATGCGCCCGACCGGGGCGTTGCACCTCGGCAATTACCACGGCGCGCTCAAGAACTGGACCGAGTTGCAGTACGAGTACGACTGCTACTTCTTCATCGCTGACTACCATGCCCTGACCACCGGCTACGAGGACACCCGGCAGATCGAGCACGACACCTGGCAGATCGTGATTGACTGGCTCGCGGCGGGCCTCAATCCGGCCGTGGCGACGCTCTTCATCCAGTCGCGGGTGCCGGAACACGCCGAACTGCACTTGTTGCTTTCGATGATCACCCCGCTCGGCTGGCTCGAGCGCGTGCCGACCTACAAGGATCAGCAGGAGCAACTCAAGGACAAGGACCTCTCAACCTACGGATTCCTCGGCTATCCGCTGCTGCAGAGTGCAGACATCCTGCTCTACCGGCCGATGCACGTGCCGGTGGGGGAGGATCAGGTCGCGCACGTCGAGATCACGCGCGAAATCGCGCGCCGCTTCAACTTCATTTACGGCCGCGAGCCCGATTTCGAGGTCAAGGTCGAGCGCGCGGTGAAGAACCTCGGTGCCAAGAACGCAGCGCTCTACGCTGAGCTGCGCAAGCGCTACCAGGAGCAGGGCGAGGCCGATGCCCTTGAGCGTGCGCACCGCCTGCTGGAAGGCAATTCGCGGATCACGCTGGCCGACCGAGAACGCTTGCTCGGCAATCTCGAGGGTTCCGGTCGGACGATCTTGCCGGAGCCTGACGCATTGCTCACGGCCGCTCCCAAGGTCACAGGTCTCGACGGCCGAAAGATGTCGAAGTCCTACGGCAACACCATCGGGCTGCGCGAGGATCCCGATGCGGTGGCGGCAAAGCTCAAGACCATGCAGACCGACCCGGCGCGCGTGCGTCGCACGGACCCCGGCGATCCCGAGAAGTGTCCTGTCTGGGACCTGCACAAGCTGTACTCCGGGGAGGACGTGAGGGCCTGGGTGCAGCAAGGCTGCCGCAGTGCCGGGATCGGCTGCCTTGACTGCAAGAAGCCGCTGATCGAGCGCGTGGTGGAGGAGGTCTCGGGAATGCGCCAGCGTGCCCAGGATTACGAGGACAACCCCGACCTGGTGCGCAGCATCATCGCGGAAGGCTGCGCGAAGGCCCGCACCGTCGCCGGCCAGACCCTCGATGACGTCAAGCAGGCCATGGGCCTCATGTACCGTTGAGGACACCTGATGAGAAAGCATGATCTCAAGTTGATCGAGGGTGGCCCGCCCCCGGCCGGCGAGGCTCCGTCGCTCGAGCGGCACGAGCAGACTGAGATGCCGTTCGCGGTGGTGGAGGGTGAGCCCGTCACGCAGATGCCGCGCGACCTCTACATCCCGCCCGAGGCGCTCACGGTGTTCCTGGAGGCGTTCGAGGGGCCGCTGGACCTGCTCCTCTACCTGATCCG
>Ga0114939_10003281_pt1 | contig 11434 bp, 9 predicted proteins | sample AshMeaCrysSpring_FD_87196 | JGI IMG/M metagenome (GOLD analysis project Ga0114939, IMG submission 87196) | Groundwater microbial communities from Big Spring, Nevada to study Microbial Dark Matter (Phase II) - Ash Meadows Crystal Spring | ecosystem: Environmental > Aquatic > Deep subsurface >... | reverse complement strand
GGACGACGCCAACGGCGTGGTGAGGAAGATCGCGTCGGCGGGCGGAAAGGCCATCGCGACGCGGACCGACATCTCGAAGAAGGCGGACGTGGACGCGATGGTCGCGCAGACGCTGTCGGCGTTCGGTCGCGTCGACATCCTCGTGAACAACGCCGGCATCGAGGCCACGCCCTGCCTGGTCAAGGACATGCCCGAGGCGCAGTGGGACCGCGTGCTCGGCATCAACCTGAAGGGGACGTTCCTCTGCTGCCAGGCGGTGCTCGGGCCGATGATCGCCCAAGGGAGCGGCCGCATCGTCAACATCGCCTCGACCGCGGCAGTCCGCATGACCTTCTTCGGCAGCGCCGACTACACCGTGTCCAAGCACGGCGTCGCCGGGCTCACGCAGCACCTCGCCTGGGAGGTGGCCGACAGCCGCATCACGGTCAACGCGGTCTGCCCGGGCGGCGTGCTGACGCCGCTGATGGAGCAGCATACGACCGTCGAATTCCGCGAGATGGTGGCGAAGCGCCTCATCCCGCTCGGCCGCATGTGCTCGATCGACGAGATCGGCGAGGCGGTGAGCTTCCTCGCGAGCGACCGCGCGCAGATGATCACCGGGCAGATGCTCGCGGTGGACGGCGGGCTGCTCACCGGCTTCGGCGAGGACCTGCGGCCGATGGTGCGCAAGCGCATGGCCGATGCGCAGGCGGCGAAGGGCGGCCACGCCTAGGGATCGCGGGGACGGCCGCGGCGGTGAAGCGCATCGCGATCAACATCGGCAGCGGCTACGTGCCGGGACTCGACGCGGTGGTGGCCGGCGCGGCCATCGCGGCGCAGAACGCAGGCCTGGAGATCGTCGGCATCCGCGACGGCTACGACGGCCTGCTCGTCCCGGACCGCTATCCCGACGGCGGGCTGCTGGAGCTCGTGCCGCGCTCGCTCGACGCCGCCGGCAGCCGCGGCAGCGTGCTCGGCACGGCGGCGCGCCAGGATCCGTTCCGGGTGCGCACGGTGACGGCCGACGGCGCAGTCGAGGAAGTCGACCGTTCCGACGACCTGCTCGGCAGGCTCGCGCAGTGCGGGATCGAGGCGATGATCTCCGTCGTCGGCGGCAGCGCGATCACCGGCTTGCACGCGCTGAGCGTCGCCTTCAAGCTCCAGCGCAAGGGCCTCGCCACGGTGTGCGTGCCCAAGTCGGTCGAGAACGAGATCGCCGGCGTCCCGCTCGCGTTCGGCTACAACTCCGTCCTCGCCCACGTCACCGAGACGCTCGACCGGATCCGCGTCGGCGCAAGGGATGCGGGCCGCCTCGCCGTGGTGGAGGTGCCGGGTCAGCACGCGGGCTGGCTCGCGCTCCAGTCGGGCATGGCCACGCTCGCCGACGCGGTGCTGATCCCCGAGATCGCCTACGATGTCGCGAGCATTGCGGCGGCGCTCGATGCCCGCGAGCGCGCCGGTCGACCGCCGGCGCTGGTCGTTGTGGCCGAGGGCGCACGTTCCCGCGATGGCATGCACGGCGTCGCCGCCGCCGCCGATCCGATGCGTTCGAGCCTCGCCCCGAACGCGGACCCCGCGCTCGGCGAGGGCGAGCGCGTTATCGATCGCACCGGCGCGGTGGCGCACGCGGTCGCCACCGCGATCCAGCGCGCGACCGATCGCGAGGTCATGCCCATGTCGGTGGGCTTGCTCGCGCGCGGCGGCGCGCCGACCGCGCTGGATCGCCAGCTCGGCCTCGCCTATGGCGCCGCGGCGGTGCGCGCACTGAACGGCGGCGAGAGTGGCGTGCTGGTCGCTTTCCAGCCCCCCGACGTGCGCAGCGTGCCGCTCGCCGAGGCGCTCAACCGCGTACGCGGGGTGCCGGCCGGAAGCGAGCTCATGAACGTCGCTCGGGCCCTCGGCATCGCGTTCGGCGACTGAAGCGGGGCGACGTCGACGACATGAGCCTCCACACCGAACAGGCCGCGAAGCTCACCGGGCGTGTGCTGAACATCCAGCATTTCTGCACGAACGACGGTCCGGGCATCCGTACCACGGTCTTCCTCAAGGGCTGCTCGCTGCGCTGCAAGTGGTGCTGCAACCCCGAGAGCATCCATCCGAAGCCCGAGCTCGCCTACGACCTCAAGAAGTGCATCGGCGAGAAGGAATGCGGCCTGTGCCTGAAGGAGTGCCCGGAGACGGCCATCTACGTCGCCGAGGCCGACGGCAAGGTGCGCGTCAACTGGGATCTCTGCACCAACTGCGGCAAGTGCGTGCCGGCGTGTCCGTCGAACGCGCTCTACGAGTTCGGACAGGCCATGACCGTGGATGAGGTCCTCGCCGAGGTCGAACAGGATGCCGCGTTCTACACGCAGTCCGGCGGGGGCATCACCCTCTCGGGCGGCGAGTGCACGCTGCAGCCGGACTTCAGCGCTGCGTTGCTCGAGGAGGCCCATCGGCGCGGCATCAGCACGGCGATCGAGACTGCCGGCAACGTGCCGTGGGAGTACTTCGTGAAGGTGGTGCAGCATGCCGACACCGTGCTGCACGACCACAAGCTCACCGATCCCGAGCGCCACAAGCAATGGGTCGGCGTCGACAACGTGCGCATCAAGGCGAACTTCAAGCGCGCGTACGAGGCATTCCCCGACAAGGCGTTCATCGCCCGCACGCCGGTGATCCCGGGCGTCAACGACGTGGAGGAGCACATCCGCGCGGTGCTCGCCTTCATCCGGCCGCATCCGAACGTGGTCGACTACCAGCTCCTTCCGTACCACCGCTACGGCGAGAGCAAGTACGGCTTCCTCGGCCGGGTCTATGCGCTGAAGGACTTTCCGTCCCTGCCGGACGAGACGCTCAAGCGTCTGCAGGCGATCGTCGACGACGCTTTCGGACGGGCCCCGTCGGGGCAGGCGAAATGAGCTTGTCCGGCGCGAGTCCATGGTGAGGGCGTGATGCACTCCCTCGAAGTCGTCCTGAAGATCACGCTGGTGATCTTCATGATCGGCAACCTGCTCGACATGGGCCTGCGGCTCGACCTCGCAAGAGCGCTACGCGACCTGCGCGACCTGCGTTTCGCCGCACTCTCGCTGTTGTGGGGATTCGTCCTGCTGCCCGCGCTCGCCTGGTTCATCGCGCGCACGGTCCCGATGGCGCCTCCGTACGCGACCGGGCTCGTGCTGCTCGGCATGACGCCCTGCGCGCCGTTCCTGCCGCCGATGGTGGACCGCGCGCGAGGCGACATCGGCTACACAGCGGCGTTCATGCTGCTCGCCTCGGTGGTGATCGTCGCCTACATGCCGTTCGTCCTGCCGCTGCTCGCGAAGGACCTGACGGCGGATCCCTGGACGATCGCGAAGCCGCTTGTGCTGTTCTTGCTCGTCCCGCTCGCCATCGGCGTTGCCGTGCGACGCCGTGCGCTGCCGCTCGCGCAGAAGCTGCACCCGGTCGTCAAGAAGGTCAGTGCGATCGACACCATCCTCATGCTCGCGCTGTGCTTGATCGTCTACGGCGAGGGTTTCCTGTCGCTCGTCGGCAGCTATGCCATCGGCGCGCAGATCGTCTTCTTCACCGCGGCGACTGTGCTGCCGTACGTGCTCGGCTTCGGCATGCCCCGAAGCCAGCGCATCGTGATGTCCCTCGGCATGGCGACGCGCAACCTGGGCGCGGCGCTGGCGCCGCTCTTCGCCATCCACGGCGTCGATCACCGCGCCATCGTGATGGTGGCCATGGGTGTCCTGATGCAGGCCACGTTCTCCTTCGCCGGGGCGACGTTCTACGGGCGGCAGTTCGACGTCGCGCGCGGCTTGCCGGTCTCGCGGGGCTCCGGACCGGCGTAAAGGCGCGTTGCGCCCGCCCGCGGGGAGCCTTGGGGCCGCACTCAGTGTGCGGGCAGCGCGGCGCCCTGGGGAAGCGGGACGGCCGCCCGGTCGCCCGACCACTCGGAGCGGCGACGGCGATCGCTTTCCTCGCGACGCTGGCAGTGACGATTCCCGGAAGCGGTCCTACCGACCGCCCGTGTCGTATATTGTCAAGCGCGGGGGCGGCGAGTTGCGTCAGCATCGGGCTCACCGGCTCGCGATGTGCCGGCCACGGGTGTGGACTTCCGGAGCAATAAGATGAAAAAGAGGCGGCTTGCGCGGCGTTTGGTCGCGACGGCGTTGCCCGTGCTCGTGGCTGTGACCGGGGCGCGCGCGGAAATGAGCGCGGAGGCGCTCGCGAAGCTCACCCAGAACCCGGTTGCGAACCTGATCAGCGTGCCGTTCCAGAACAACACCAACCTGAACTTCGGGCCGGACAAGCGCAATCAGAACATCCTCAACATCCAGCCGGTCATTCCGATCACGCTCAACAAGGACTGGAACCTGATCACCCGCACGATCGTGCCGGTAATCTCGCAGCCGGTGGCCGACGGTGAACGCATCAACGGCATCGGCGACACGCAGCTTTCAGCGTTCCTCTCGCCCGCGAATGCGGAGGGATTGATCTGGGGTGCGGGCGCTATCTTGCAGGCGCCCACCGACACGAACGAGGCGCTCGGGAATCCGCGTTGGGGCCTCGGCCCCACGGCGGTGGTGCTGAAGCTCGAGAAGGGCAGTCCGTGGGTCTACGGCGTGCTCGTCAACAACGTCTGGTCCATCGGCGGCCCGGTGAAGTGGAACAACACCCAGCAGGGCGGCTACAGCAACCTCCTCGTGCAGCCGTTCCTCAACTACAACTTCTCCGGCGGTACTTACCTCACCTCGTCACCGATCATCACCGCTGCGTGGCGATCGGACAGCAGCGACCGCTGGACGGTGCCGATCGGCGGCGGCGTCGGGCACATCTTCCACATCGGCCGGCTGCCGGTGAACACGCAGATCGGCGCCTACTACAACATCGTGCGTCCGGACTTCGGACCCAACTGGCAGATCCGGTTCCAGGTGCAGCTGCTGTTCCCGAAGTGAGCGCGCCGCAGACTTCTCCATCGGCCGCGGCGAACCCGTGGTGACCGTCGCCCCGGATCGCCGCCGCCGCCTATGGCGCTCGGCCGTGTGGGCGCTCGCGCTCTGGGGCGTCGTCGCCTACCTCGCCGCGCCGGTCGTCTGGAAGCTCTACTTCGAGCGCCACGGTGACTTCGCCGAGGCGCAGCACCTCAGCCAGACGTCGGACGGCCATCCCGGCGATCCGGTCAACCTCGCCCTGGTCGGGTCCGGGGGCGAGCTGGTGCGCGCGATGAGCGCCGCAAAGTGGTATCCCGCGGACCCGATCACGTTGCGGACGAGCATCGAGATCGCCGCCGACTCGGTGCTGCGCCGACCCGACGTCGATGCGCCCGTCAGCAGTCTCTACCTCTTCGGCCGCAAGCAGGACCTCGCCTTCGAGCAGCCGGTGGGCCGCAGCCCGCGGCAGCGGCACCATGTGCGTTTCTGGCGCTGGGATCGGCTCGAGGACGGCCGACCCGTGTGGTTCGGCTCTGCGACCTACGACGAGCGCGTCGGGCTGAGCTACACGACCGGTCAGGTGACGCATCACATCGGCCCCGACGTCGACGCCGAGCGCGACCGCATCGTGAGCGAGCTGACGCAGGCGGGCTGCGTGCAGCGCGTCGAATGGATCGACGGCTTCCATCAGGTCCGCGAGGGCCGCAACGGCGGCGGCGACCTTTGGCGCACCGACGGCCGGCTGGCGGCGATCTACCTCAGGCCCTGCCGGCCGCCGACGAAGCGCGGCGCCGGAAGCTGACCCGCGACGCGCGGCCGGGCTCGCCGCGGTGACGACCGGAACCACCTACGACCGTGTGCCCTATCCCGGGCACCCGCACGCCGAGACACACCCCAACCGGCTCGCGGCGATCGCGCGCCTCTTCGGGCTCGACGCGCCGCCGGTCGCGACGGCGCGTGTTCTCGAAGGCGCGTGCGGCGACGGCGGCAACCTGATCGCGATCGCCTTCTCGCTGCCCGCGGCGCCCTGCGTCGGCTTCGATCTCGCGCCGACGGCCGTCGGGCGCGGCCGCACGCGCGTCGCACGGCTCGGGCTCGCCAACGCACGCCTCGAGGTCGCCGACCTGATGGCGGTCGGTACCGGACTCGGTACGTTCGACTACGTGATCGCGCACGGGATCTACTCCTGGGTGCCGGGGCCGGTGCGCGACGCACTGCTCGCGCTGATCCGCGACTCGCTAGCGCCGAACGGCGTTGCGCTCGTGAGCTACAACACCTACCCGGGATGGCATATCGGGCGCATGGTGCGCGGGATGCTGAGGTACCACACGCGCGAGGTCGAGGATCCGGCCGAACAGATCGTGCAGTCGAAGGCGCTGCTCGACTTTCTCGCCGTCGCGCATGACGAGGACGACGCCTTCCGCACGGTGCTCGCAGCCGAAGGCGAGCGCATCGCGAAGCTTTCGCCCGCCCATCTCTTCCACGACGATCTCGCCGCGGTCAACGACCCAGTGTACTTCCACGAATTCGTGGCGCACGCCCGCGGCTTCGGCCTCGCGTTCCTCGCCGAAGCCGATTTCGCCACGATGTCGGGCGCAGAGCTGCCCGAGCCCGTCCGCGCGAAGCTGGAGGGGCTTCAGGGCGATCCTGTGGCCTACGGACAGTACCTCGACTTCGTGCGCGCTCGCCGCTTCCGCAGCACGCTCCTCTGTCATGCAACGCAGCGCGTGGCCGTCGCGCCCCTGCCCGCGAGCATCCGGCACCTGTTCGTCGCGTCCGCGGCCGTGCCCGACGTGCGACCCGTCGATCTGGCTCCGGGCGTCGAAGCGCACTTCCGCTGGGGCGAGCGTGCCAGCCTCAAGACCGACCACCCGCTCGCGAAGGCGACGTTCGTGACACTGCTCGAGCGATGGCGGGCACAGACGACGTTCGACGCGCTGCTCGAGGCAGCCTGCGGATTGCTCGGCCGCCTGCCGCACGCCGCGGACGCGGAGGCGCTCGAGAAGATCCTCCTCGGTGCCTTCGGCCTGCGCATGGTCGAGCTCACTGCCGAGCGGTGGCGCTACGCGGCGCATCCCTCGGATCGGCCCGAAGTGAGCGCGCTCGCGCGCAACGAGGCCGAGGATGGGGACCTCGTCACGACCCTCGCGCACCGCCGCGCGCGCGGTGCCGCCGCGCTCGTGGCCGATCTCGCCGCAGACGGGCACGTTCTCGATCGCACGGGTGTGCAGGCGCGGCTCGAAGGGTTCGCGAGGCTGGGGCTCCTGGTCGCTTGACGTCTCCGGCACGGGCGCGCCGGGCGGGTGCCCGGCAATCGGAGCGAAGCCGGTGCACGATGCGACTCGAATCGCGTTCGCCGTGCCGGCGAGGCGCTGCGCGGGCAGGCGCAGGAGAAGGACGGATCGAGAGCGGTGTGCCGCGCATCGGCCGGCCGCCCGAAGGACAGGTCTGGACATCGATCAGGGACGGTGCCGGCCGCGAACGAACTTCTCGCCACTCGCATGGTCCGTGCCATGACACGGCCCCGACCCCTGCGTCCGCCCCGCAGACCATGCGCTCGCTCAAACGTCACCTTCCCACACCGGAGCAGATCCAGTCCAGCCGGACGCTGCGCTGGCTGGCGCCTGCGGTCGCTGACCGCCGGTTGTGGGCCTTCTCGCGCCGCGGCGTGGCCCTGGGGTTCGCCATCGGCGTGTTCTTCGGCCTGCTGATCCCGGTCGCGCAGGTCGTGTTCGCGGCGGCGGTGGCTGCCGCGGTGCGCGCGAACGTCGCGGTCGCTGCGGCCACGACCCTGATCACCAACCCGCTCACGTTCGGGCCGATCTACTACGTCGCCTACAAGCTCGGCGCTGCGCTGCTCGGTTCGGCCGAGACGGTCGACCCGGCGACGCTAGACGCCGAAGTCGAGGGTGCCCGCGCCTGGCTCGTGCACTGGTGGGACCGCTTCGCCGAGGTCGGCAAGCCGCTGGCGCTCGGCCTCGGCGTGCTCGCCGTGGCCGGGTCGATCATCGGCTATGCGCTCGTCGATCTCGGCTGGCGCGTGCACCTCTTGCGCCGTCTGCGCCGCCGCGTCGCCGCCCGGCGTTGACGCCCGCCGCCTCGGGTGCGAGGCCGCGGGCGAGCCGGCATGCGCGGCAGGTGGTGCTTCCCGCGGACTGCTGCGACTCACGGGCCGGGTGGGCGCTGCAAGGCGAGCGCGCGCTGCTCGATCTCGGCGCGCAACTGCCGTCGGACTTGCGCTGCTGCGAACCGGCGATGGTCGTCGGGCGTCTGCGGCTGCAGCGGGGGCACCGGGGCCGGTCTCCCGGCCTCGTCGACCGCGACCATCGTGAAGAAGCAGCTGTTGGCATGGCGCACCACGTGCGCGCGGATGTCCTCCGCGATCACCTTGACGCCCACTTCCATCGAGGAGCGGCCGGTGTGGTTGACCGACGCGAAGAAGGTCACCAGCTCGCCCACATGGACCGGCTGGCGGAAGACCACCTGGTCGACCGAGCGCGTCACGACGTACTGCTGCGCATAGCGGCTCGCGCACGCGTAAGCCACCTGGTCGAGGAGCTTCAGGATGGCGCCGCCGTGCACGTTGCCGGCGAAGTTCGCCATGTCAGGCGTCATCAGCACCGTCATGGTGAGGCGATGTGCGCTTGGCTCGTTCAATCGGATCCCCTTCTCCAAGTCGATATCGTCAAGGCGCAAACTTACCCGCTTCGCGAGCCTCGGCTCATGGGCTGCGACGGACGTGAACCGCATAATGCTTGACGGCAAACCGTCGCAGCCGCCGTGTCTCGCGATTCTCGCAGCTCGAACCGGCTCCCGGGTCCGAAGGCCCGGTTTCCGCCGCCGATGTCCCCGAATGGTGCCCGTGTCGCTGCCGCTGTTGTCGCCTCCCGGGACGATGCCGACCGTTCATGGTCAGCTGGCAGAGGTCGGGCCGGCCGCTGCGTGCGTGGTCGTCAAGGTCGATCCGACGCGGCGGCGCATCCAGTGGTTCAACGGCAGGCCCGGCAGGAGGCACCGATTGGTCGTCCACGGCCCCTCGCGGCCGTCGCGAGCGCGCAGCTCCGTATAATGCGCGGGCTGTCTCGTCAACCGCATGTCCTCCCCGCGCTACATCCTGACGCTGTCCTGCGCTGACCGGCCCGGCATCGTCGGCGCCGTCGGCACGTTCCTCGCCGAGCAGGGCTGCAACATCGACGAGAGCAACCAGTACGGCGACGTGGACAGCGGGCGCTTCTTCATGCGCGTCGTGTTCGAGCCGTTGCGTGACGGGGTGACGCGGGAGGCCGTGACCGACGCGTTCGACGCGCTCGCACGACGGTTCGCGATGACGTGGTCGCTCCACGACGCGCACGTGCGCCCGCGCGTGCTGATCATGGTCAGCAAGCTCGACCACTGCCTCAACGACCTGCTGTACCGGTACAAGGTCGGCGCGCTGTCGATGGACCCGGTCGCGATCGTCTCGAACCACCGCGACACCTACCGGCTCGCCGCCTCCTACGACATCCCGTTCCATCACCTGTCGGTGACGTCCGCCACCAAGGCCACTCAGGAGGGCAAGCTGCGGGCGCTGATCGAGGAGACGGGCACGGAGCTGGTCGTGCTCGCGCGCTACATGCAGGTGCTCTCCGACTACCTGTGCCGCGAGCTGGAGGGCCGCGCGATCAACATCCATCACGGCCTGCTGCCGTCGTTCAAGGGCGCGCGACCCTACCACCAGGCCTATCAGCACGGCGTCAAGCTGATCGGCGCGACGGCGCACTACGTGACGAGCGAGCTCGACGAGGGTCCGATCATCGACCAGGAGGTCGCGCGCGTCGAGTACAACATGCGCGTCGAAGACCTGGTCGCCCTGGGCCGCGATGTCGAGTGCATCACGCTCGCCCGCGCCGTCCGCTTCCATCTGGAGCGACGCGTGTTCCTGAACGGTCAGAAGACGGTCGTGTTCCGGTAGCGCTCCTGCGCTGCGCGGCGTGTGGCAATGACGCTGTAGGCGATCCCCGGCACTGCCCTTTCCCGTCTCAGGGAGGAGGTCGGGACGGGGGTGCGACGGTCGCCTGGAGCCCGTGCCCGTTGGCGAGCATCGCGCCTACGAGCGCCGTCCAGCCGGTCTGGTGCGACGCGCCGAGGCCGGCGCCGGTGTCGCCGTGGAAGTACTCGTAGAACAGGACGTGGTCGCGCCAGCGCGGATCCTCGCGGAACCTGCGCACCGCGCCGTGCGCCGGACGCCGTCCGTCCGCGTCGCGCAGGAAGAGACGCACCAGGCGGCGCTCGAGCTCCGCGGCGACGCCGAGGAGGTCACTGTAGTGGCCCGAGCCCGTGGGCAGCTCGACCATGAAGTCCGGGCCGAGACAGGTGCCCAGATGGCGCAGGGACTCGACGGCGATGAAGTTGAGCGGGAACCACACCGGGCCGCGCCAGTTGGAGTTGCCGCCGAACAGGCCGGTGCGCGATTCCGCGGGCTCGTAGTCGAGCACGCTCTCCCTGCCGTCGAGCGCGAAGCGCAGCGGATGCTCGAGGTGCCAGCGCGAGAGCGAGCGCAGGCCGAAGGGCGAGAGGAACTCGCTCTCGTCGAGCATGCGCGCGAGCACGCGGCGCAGCCGACGGCCGTCGAGGAGGGCGATGAGCTCCGGCCGGTCGTCGCGCGCGAAGTAGCGCAGGAACGCCGCCAGGTCGGGACGGTTGTCGATGAACCAGCGCGCGCGCTTGCGGAAGTCCGGGAGCTGTTGCCACAGCCCGGCGTCGAGCTGTACCGCGGCGAAAACGGGCAGCAGGCCGATCATCGACCGCTCGCGGATCGGCACGCTCGAGCCGTCGGGCTTGCGCACGCGGCTGTAGAAGAAGCCGTCCTCCTCGTCCCAGAGGCGCTGCAGCGCATGGGCGATGCCGCCGAAGTGCTCGAAGAACTTGAGCGCCACGTCCTCGTAGGAACGGTCGTGCGCGGCCAGGCGCAGCGCCATCTCGAGCATGTTGAGGCAGAACTTCGCCATCCATGCCGTGCCGTCCGTCTGCTGCAGCACCTCGCCCCCCGGCAGCGGCGCCGAGCGGTCGAACGGCCCGATGTTGTCCAGACCGAGGAAGCCGCCCTGGAAAATGTTGTCGCCGAGCGCGTCCTTGCGGTTGATCCACCAGGTGAAGTTGATGAGCAGCTTGTGGAAGATGCGCGCCAGGAAGTCGAAATCGGTGCCGCCCTCGTTCACGAACACCTTGAGCGCGGCCCACGCCTGCACCGGGGGATTGACGTCGCCGAAGTTCCACTCGTAGGCGGGGATCTGCCCATTCGGGTGCATGTACCACTCGCGGAACATGAGAAGCAGCTGGTGCTTCGCCGCGATCGGGTCGACATGCGAGAGCACCACCGCGTGGAACGCGAGATCCCACGACGCGTACCACGGGTACTCCCACTTGTCCGGCATCGCCAGCACGTCGTGGTTGTGCAGGTGCTGCCAATCCGAGTCGCGCCCGCGCTTGCGCGCTCCGGGCGGCGGCGGCTGCCCGGGGTCGCCGTCGAGCCAGCGCGTGACGTCGAAGCTGTAGAACTGCTGGCTCCAGATCAT
>Ga0114939_10003280_pt1 | contig 11436 bp, 11 predicted proteins | sample AshMeaCrysSpring_FD_87196 | JGI IMG/M metagenome (GOLD analysis project Ga0114939, IMG submission 87196) | Groundwater microbial communities from Big Spring, Nevada to study Microbial Dark Matter (Phase II) - Ash Meadows Crystal Spring | ecosystem: Environmental > Aquatic > Deep subsurface >... | reverse complement strand
CTTGGCGCGCACGCTGGCCGCGCCGCCCGCCCGCTTCCACGACCGGCACCGGCGCGCGCGCTGGGGCGTGGTGCTGCGCCGCGCCCTGCCGACGCTGACCGCGCTGTCGTTGCTGGTCACCGTCGCACTGCTGCCGCGCCTGGGCGTGGCTTCGATCGAGGGGCCCTGGCTGCTGCTGTACCACGTGCCGACCTTGCTGCTGGCCGGGGCCTTCATGCTGCAGGAGATGCCGCGCTTCGAAATCCCGCCGCTGCCGCGGCGCCCGGGGGCGGTCGACTGGTCGCCCGCTGCCGGCCGGCAGCGCAGCCGCGCCCCATCCAACCCAGGGAAGCACGCCGATGGCATGGAAGCCTGAACTCGAGGAACTCGCGCGGCGCACGGCCATGGCGCAGGCGATGGGCGGCGAAGACAAGGTCAGGCGCCAGCACGAGGCCGGGCGGCTGACGGTGCGCGAACGCATCGGGCGGCTGGTGGATGCCGGCAGCTTCCACGAGGTGGGCGCGCTGTCGGGCACCGGCGAGTACGACGCCGACGGCCGCGTGCGCAAGGTCACGCCGGCCAACTGCGTGTTCGGCCGCGGCCGCATCGACGGCCGCGCGGTGGTGGTGGTGGGCGACGACTTCACCGTCCGCGGCGGCTCGGCCGATGCGTCCATCGCCGAGAAGCCGCTGATGGCCGAGGACATGGCGGCGGAACTCCGGCTGCCCGTCGTGCGCCTCATCGAAGGCTCGGGCGGCGGCGGCTCGGTCAAGACCATCGAGACCAAGGGCGCCTCCAACCTGCCCGGCGGCATCGGCACCACGCGCAGCTTCTGGCGCATGACCGCCAACCTGGCCGAGGTGCCGGTGGTCGGGCTCGGGCTGGGCTCGGTGGCCGGCCTGGGCGCGGCGCGCCTGGCCTCCACGCACTTCTCGGTCATGACCCAGGCCTCGGCCATGTTCGTGGCCGGCCCGCCGGTGGTGGCCAGGCTGGGGCAGGCGCTGGACAAGCAGGAGCTCGGCGGCGCCGACATCCAGACGCACAGCGGCGCCGTCGACACGGTGGTGGCCACCGAGGACGAGGCCTTCGCCTGCGCGCGGCGCTTCCTGTCGTACCTGCCGTCTTCGGTGCACGGCCTGCCCCCGGTACAGGCCTGCGACGACGACCCGTGCCGCGCCGACGAGGCGCTGCTGGGCGCGGTGCCGCGCAATCGTCGTCAGGTCTACAAGATGCGTCCGATCATCGACGCCGTGGTCGACCGCGGCAGCTTCTTCGAGATGGCGCGCAACTTCGGCCGCTCGATCATCGCCGGCCTGGCGCGCCTGGACGGCCACCCGGTGCTGCTGCTGGCCAGCGACCCCTTCCACTACGGCGGCGCCTGGAGTGCCGACGCCTGCCAGAAGGTGGTGCGCTTCGTCGACCTGGCCGAGACCTTCCACCTGCCGGTGGTCTACCTGATGGACTGCCCGGGCTTCATGATCGGCCTGCAGGCCGAGCGCACGGCCACCATCCGCCACGGCGTGCGCGCGATGGCCGCGATCAACCAGTCCACGGTGCCGTGGTGCACGGTGATCGTGCGCAATGCCTTCGGCGTGGCCGGCGCCGCGCACCAGCCGGCCGGGCGCTTCTCGCTGCGCTACGCCTGGCTGTCGGCGTACTGGGGCAGCCTGCCGCTGGAGGGCGGCATCGAGGCCGCGTACCGCGCCGAGATCGACGCGGCACCCGACCCGACGGCCAGGCTCGTCGAGATCGAGGAACGGCTGAACGCGCTGCGCTCGCCCTTCCGCAGCGCCGAGCGCTTCTGGGTCGAGGAGATCATCGACCCGCGCCGCACGCGCGCGCTGCTGTGCGAGTTCGCGCGGCTGGCCGAGCCGCTGCGCACGCCGGGGAAGACCAATTCCTTCGCCATCCGCCCCTGAGGAGAGCCCGCCATGCCCGATCGAACCGTCCAGGCCGAGATCAGCGGCACCGTGTGGAAGCTCCTCGTCGCCGTGGGCGACGCGGTGGCTGCGGAGCAGGAACTGCTGATCCTGGAATCGATGAAGATGGAGATCCCGGCGCTGGCGCCGGACGCGGGCGTGGTGCAGCGCCTGCTGGTCGCCGAGGGCGAGGCGGTGGGCGAAGGTCAGCCGCTGCTGGTCATCTCCGCGCGCTGACGCGCATCAGCCCGCCGCGCGGTTGATCTCGTCGACCTGGCGGTTCAGCGTCCAGAAGTCGTACAGGTAACCCAGCCCGAACAGGCCGGCGCTCAGCAGGTACAGCAGCCCGGTGAGCCACTTGCCGAGGTAGAAGCGGTGGACGCCGAGCAGGCCCAGGAAGGTCAGCAGCAGCCACGCCACCGAGTAGTTGAGCGGCCCGGCCTGGAAACGCAGGTCGGCCTGCCGGTCCATCGACGGGATCAGAAACAGGTCGACGAACCAGCCGACGCCCAGCAGGCCGAGGGTGAAGAACCACAGCGTGCCGGTGACCGGCTTGCCGTAGTAGAAGCGGTGCGAGCCGGTGAAGCCGAAGATCCACAGCAGGTAGCCGATAGTCTTCGAGTGGGTGTCGTGGGTCTGGTTCATTGGCATGACCTCGGGCCGCGCGCTGCGGAATTCGCCCCGGGGGGCGGACCGGCGGGCTCGTGGCAGGGTGCCCCTGGCTGTCGGTGGGGTGATCGTGTCCGGGCCGGTCAGCGCCCGGTCCAGCGCGGTTCGCGCTTCTCGATGAAGGCACGCGGCCCCTCGCGGTAGTCCTCGGTGGCCTGCACGCGCCTGCGCGCCTCGAGCGACAGCGCGCGCAACTGCGCCTCGTCCAGGTCGGCGGCCTGACGCGCGACCTGCAGGCTCTCGCGCACGGCCAGCGGCGCGTTGCGCGTGATGCGGCGCGCCAGCGCCAGCGCTTCCTCGAGCACCCGCGCGGCCGGCACCACGCGGTTGAGCCAGCCGTGACGCTGCGCCTCGGCGGCGGACAGCGTGTCGGCGGTGAGGATCAGCTCCAGCGCCAGCGGCCGGGGCAGCACGCGCGGCAGGCGGTACAGGCCGCCGGCCGCGGCGACGAGGCCGCGCGCGACCTCCGGCAGACCGAAGGCCGCGTCGTCGGCCGCGACCACCATGTCGCAGGCGAGCACGATCTCGCAGCCGCCGGCCAGCGCCTTGCCGTTCACCGCCGCGATCCAGGGCTTGCGGCGGGGCGCGTCGACGAAGCCGGCAAAGCCGCCGCGTTCGGTGAACAGCGCATCGCCGCGACCGGCCGACACCTCCCTGAGATCGGCGCCGGCGCAGAACACCCGGCCCGCGTCGGCCCCGGTCAGCACCGCCACCTGCAGCTGCGGGTCGCGCTCGATCTCGTCGACGATCGCTTCCAGCGCGCGGGCGACCTCGCCGTTGACGGCATTGCGTGCCTGCGGCCGGTCGAGCGTGACCAGCGCCACGTGGCCGGGCAGGCGCTGCAGCGTCACCGGGGCCGGCGCTGCGGCACCGGCGGTGGGGGAGTCCTGCGTCATCGCTCGACCTTTCTTCGCGCGCCGCGTGCTGCAACGGCCGCCCGCTGCGGCACGGCGGACGACGGCCATGATCGTAGCCAGCCGACGGGCCCGCGCCGCGACGGCCGGTGCCGCAAGCCGCCCGGTGCGCCGCCGCACACGGCACTTCCCGGCGCGCTCATCGAAGCGCCCTTCGCGCTGCGCGCTCCGGGATGAGCGCTTGGGGGCGGCCCGGCGCGCTCAACGCCCGCCCCTTCGCGCTGCGCGCTCCGGGATGAGCGCTTGGGGGCGGCCCGGCGCGCTCATGGCGCGCCGGCGGCCTGGTGGGCGCGCATCCGGGCGTGGATGTAGGCGGCGTGCGGCACGTGCAGCAGGTCGGAAAGGCGCCATATGGTGTGCCGCTCGTGCTCGGCCAGATGGCCGTCGGCATAGGCCACGCGCCACATGTACTCGACCATGCGCACCTTGGCGTCCATGTCGAAATGGGCGTTGACGTGGGAGGTGAACTCGAACCAGTCGGTGGCCTGGCGCAGCGCCTGCTCGGCGAGCTCGACCAGGCGTGCGACCTCGTCGTCCGACAACGCGAACTTGGCGCGCAGCGCGTCGATCACGGCACGCCGCTCGGCGGCTTCGAAGCGGGCATCGGCCCGCATCACCTCGATCAGCATCACCGCGGCGGCGAGTTGCAAGGTGTGCGCAGCGGCCTGCGCCGGGGCATCGGGCGCCGGCGGCTGCAGCGCGCCCAGCAGTTCCTTCAAGGTTTGCAGCATGGCCGCATTGCATCACAGCGCCGGCCGCCTCCGGGCTCGGGCCTGCCCTCAGCACGCGCCGGCGGCGGGCGCGGCGTCGATGGCCTGCTCCAGCAGCTGCAACGCCGCGAGCGCGAAGGCCTGCATGTTGCCGGCGCGGTCCGCGCGTGCGGTACGCAGCATGCGGTCGCCGCAGGCCGGGCCGTCGACCGCCAGGCAGCTGTGGCCGGCCGGGTCGCCGTAGGCGTTGCCGGCGGGCCCGGCCGCACCGGTCTCGGCCAGGCCCCAGGTGGCGCGGAAGCGCGCACGCTGGTGGCGCGCCAGCAGTTGCGCGTAGGGCGGGCTGGCCGAGCGCATGCCGGCCGTGTCGTCGGAGCCGAGCGTGGTCAGCAGTCGGCGCGAACGTCGCGTGTAGAGCACGGCGCCGCCGAGGAAGTAGGCCGATGCGCCTGCGCGCGACAGCAGCGCCGCCGCGATCAGCCCGCCGGCCGAGGACTCGGCCACCGCGACGGTCTCGCCGCGCGCCGCCAGCTTGCCGCCGACCCTCGCGCCCAGCTCGAACAGGCTGCTCATGTCCATCGTGTCGCTGTCCTTCCCGGTCGAGTTCGCCGGCCCATGCGCGGCCCCGGGAGGCCGCCGCGGCGCCGGCCGCCTATCCGCTGCGCTCGATGCGATAGCCGCTGTCGCGCTGCGCCAGGTCGCGCGCGAAGCCCAGGTCGGCCGCATAGCGCGCATGGATTCGGTACATCGGCTGCCCGGCCACCACCGCATCGCCCACCTTGCGCAGCAGGTCGACCCCGGCACCCATGACCTGCGGCGCGCCGGCCAGGCGGGCGATGCGCGCCAGCCGCAGGTTGTCGATCGCGGCCACGGTGCCGCGGCCGTCCGCCGTCACCTCGTGCGTCAGCTCGCCCAGCGGCGGCAGCTCGCCGCGGCGGCCCTGCGCGTCGATGATCGCCTCCATCTGCGCCAGCGCGCGGCCCGATTCGAGGATGTCGCGGGCGATGCGCCAGCCGTCGCCGCCGCGCACGTCGGGGTCGAATTCGATGACGCGGCCCGCCAGGCGCAGCGACTTCTCGCGCAGGTCCACCGGCGCCGCCGGGTCGTTGCGCAGCACGCGCATCACGTCGCGGGCCTCGAGCACCGGGCCGATGCCCCGGCCGATGGGCTGGCTGCCGTCGGTGATCATCACGTCGAGCTGCAGGTTGAGGTGCGAGGCCACGTACTCGAAGAGCTTGCGCAGCTGCTGCGCCTCGGACATCGAACGCACCTTGGCCGTCGGCCCGACGGGAATGTCCAGCACCAGGTGCGTCGAGCCCGCCGCGATCTTCTTCGACAGGATCGAGGCCACCATCTGGCCCTGCGAGTCGATGCCCAGCGGGCGCTCCACCGAGATCAGGATGTCGTCGGCCGGCGACAGCCCGGCCGCGCCGCCCCAGGCCAGGCAGCCGTTGGTGTCGCGCACGATCTGCTGCAACCGTTGCACCGGCAGCTCCACCTCGGCCAGCACGGCCATGGTGTCGGCCGTGCCCGCCGGCGAGGTGATGGCGCGCGACGAGGTCTTGGGGCACAGCATGCCGTGCGCCGCGACGATGGGCACGACCACCATCGAGGTGCGGTTGCCGGGAATGCCGCCGATGCAGTGCTTGTCCACCACCGGGCCGCCGCGCACCGCGTGCTGCCAATCCAGGCGGCGGCCGGCGTCGATCATGGCCTCGGTGAGGTCGCGCACCTCCTCGCGCTCCAGGTTCGAGCCGTGGGTGGCGACGACGAAGGCGGCCAGCTCGATCTTCGAGTAGCGCGCCTGGGCGATGTCGCGCACGATGGCATGCAGGTCCGCCCGCGACAGGCGTTCGCCGTCGATCTTGCGGCGCAACGCCGGCAAGGACTCCGGCGGCTCGGCCGGCGTCACGCGGGCCGCGCTGCCGGCCTGCAGGTCCAGCCGCGCGAAGGCGTCCTCCGACAGGCCCAGTTCGTCGGGGCGCACGATGGCCGCGTCGTCGACCACGTTGAGCACCGCGCTGATGCTGTGGCTGTTGGCCAGCACCTTCACCTTCGACAGCGCCTGGAAGCCGGCCGCGCGCACCACCGCGCAGTCGCGGTGCAGGTAGACGACGTTCTCGCGCCAGGTGTCGATGGCGACGCGTCGCGTGCGCAGTTCGGTGCTGTCCATGTAGCCTCACTCTAATGCCCGCCCGGTCCGGTCGGTTCGCGGGCCCGGCCGCGGCACTTGCGCTACCCTTGGCCCGCCAACCGGAATGCGGACGATGAAGACCCGATTGCTGACCGCGCTGCTGGCGGCAGCGCTGCTGGCCGCCTGCGCCAGCGTGACCAACCCGGTGACCGGCCAGCGCGAGCTGACGGTGATGGACGAGAAGTCCGAGATCGCCGAAGGCGCCAAGGCGCATCGGGAGGTGGTCAAGGAATACGGCGTCGTCGACGACCCCGCGCTGCAGGCCTACGTCGACGGCGTGGGCCAGAAACTGGCGGCCGCCTCGCACCGTGCCAGGCTGAAGTGGACCTTCACCGTGCTCGACAGCCCGGAGGTCAACGCCTTCGCGCTGCCCGGCGGCTACGTCTACATCACGCGCGGCCTCATGGCCTACCTGGAGAGCGAGGCCGAGCTGGCGGGCGTGCTGGGGCACGAGATCGGCCACGTCACCGCGCGCCATGGCGCGCAGCAGGCGACGCGGCAGACCACCGCAGGCATCGGCGTCGGGCTGGCGGCGATCGGGGGCGCGCTGCTGGAGATGGCCACCGGCGTGCCCGGCGTGGCGCAGGCCGCCGGCAGCGTGGCCCAGGTCGGTGCGGCCGGGCTGGTCGCCAGCTACAGCCGCGACCAGGAGCTGCAGGCGGACCAGCTGGGCGCCGAATACCTGGTGCGCAGCCGCTACGACCCGGCCAACATGGTCGAGGTGATCCAGGTGCTGAAGGACCAGGAGCGCTATGCGGCCGAGGCGGCCAAGGCCGCCGGCCGCACCGCGCCCGCGTCGCCGGGCTGGCTCGCCTCGCACCCCAGCAACGACCAGCGGCTGCAGCAGATCCGCGCCACCTCGAAGCGCCTGGCCGCAAGCCAGCCGGCGGGCTGGGCCGACGCGGGACGCGACCGCTACCTGCGCGCGGTGGACGGGCTGAGCTTCGGCGACGGGCGCGAGCAGGGCGTCGTGCGCGGGCGCCAGTTCTTCCACGAGTCGATGGGCATCGCCATCACCGCGCCGCAGGGCATGCGCATCGTCAACGACAGCGAACAGGTGCTGCTGGTCAACGGCGCGCGCGACGCGGCGCTGGTGCTGCGGCTGGTGCCGGCGTCGGTGGTGCAGAAGACCGGCCCCGGCCACGAGGCGATCCTGCGCCAGGGCCTGGGCGCCACCGACGGGCGCACCGAGAAGCTCACGCTCGGCGGCATGGCGGCGACGCACTACGTCGGACAGCGGCGCGACGCCCGCGGCCGCACCGGCACGCTGGACGCCACCATCGTCAGCGGCCCGCGCGGGCAGGTCTTCCTGCTCGGCCGCGTGGCCCGCGACGGCAGCGCCATGGAGCGCGCGCGCCCGGCGCTGCGCGAGGCCGAGCTCAGCTTCCGCCCGATGAGCGCCGCCGACCGCGTGGCGGCGCGCCCCTGGCACCTGAAGGTCGTGCCCTACCCGGCCGGCGGCTTCGCGCAGCTGGCGCGCAGCTCGCCGCTGACCGAGTTGCCCGAGCAGCAGCTGCGGCTGATGAACGGCGTGTACGGCGACCATGCGGACCCGCGGCCCGGCCAGCTCGTGAAGGTGGTGGAATGAGCCGCGGCGGCCGCGCCGGCGCCGGCCCGGCGCCGCTGACGCCCGAACCCTGAAGGAGGCAACGGCATGCCCGATGAAACGTGGACCTGGTCCGCCTGCCGGCTCGCCGCCACGATCCGCGCCGGGGCGGTGTCCGCCGAGGAGGCCGCGGCCTCCAGCCTGCGGCGCGTGCAGGCGGTGAACCCGGCGCTGAACGCCATTGTCGACCTGCTGGCCGACGAGGCCATGGCCGATGCGCGCGCCGCCGACGGCGCGCGGCGCCGCGGCGAGGCGCTGGGCCCGCTGCACGGCGTGCCGGTGACGGTGAAGGTCAACGTCGACCTGCGTGGCCGGCCGACGACCAACGGCGTGGTCGCGTTCAAGGACCACGTCGCCGCGGAAGACAGCCCGGTGGTGGCCAACCTGCGCCGTGCCGGCGCGGTGATCATCGGCAGGACCAACACCCCCGCCTTCTCGGTGCGCTGGTTCACCGAGAACGACCTGCACGGCCGCACCCTGAACCCGTGGTCGCGCACGCACACCCCCGGCGGCTCCAGCGGCGGCGCGTCGGCGGCGGTCGCCGCCGGCATGGGCGCCATCGCCCACGGCAACGACCTGGCCGGCTCGGTGCGCTACCCGGCCTACTGCACCGGGGTGTGCGGCCTGCGGCCGTCCTTCGGGCGGGTGCCGGCCTTCCTGCCGAGCGCGCAGGAGGAACGCCCGATGTCGATGGCCATGATGTCGGTGCAGGGCCCGCTCGCCCGGCACGTCGCCGACCTGCGCCTGGCGCTGCAGGCCATGAGCCAGGGCGATGCGCGCGACCCGTGGTGGGTGCCGGCGCCCCTGGCCGGCCCGGCCCTGCCGCGGCCGCTGCGCGTGGCCATGACGGTGAACTGCGGCGGTGCGCCCGCCGACCCCGCCGTGACGGCCGCGGTCAGGCAGGCCGCGGCCTGGCTCGCCGACGCCGGCTATGCCGTCGACGAAGTCGAGCCGCCGAGCCTGGCCGAGGCGCACGAACTGTGGAAGCTGATCGGCAACGACGAGGCGCGCATGTTCATGTGGCCGGCCATCGAGCAGTGGGGCGACGAAGGCGTGCGCCGGTCCTTCGGCTGGATGCTGGCCGACTCGCCGCTGCTGGACCACGCCGGGCACCTGAAGGCCTTCGCGCGGCGCGCGACGCTGCTGCGCCGCTGGCAGCTGTTCCAGCTGCAGTACCCGCTGGTGCTGTGCCCGGTGTCGGGCGAGCCGCCCTTCCCCTGGGGCTGGGACGTGGACAGCGAAGGCACGATGGCGCGCGTGCTGCGCGCGCAGGAGTCGCAGTTCGCGGTGCCCGTGCTCGGCCTGCCTGCGGTGTCGGTGCCGACCGGCCTGGCGGGAGCGCTGCCGATGGGCGTACAGCTGATCGGACCGCGTTTCCGCGAGGACCTGGTGCTCGACGCGGCCGAAGTCATCGAGGCGCGCTGCCCGCCCATGACGCCGATCGATCCGCGCTGAGCTCGAGGTGGATCCGCCGGCGGATCACCGCCTGGGGGGTGGAGTGCCGTACATCGAGCCACCCCCACGGCGGCGAGCCGCCCACTCCCCTGGCCAGGCCCTCCGGCAACGCCTGCGCCCAGGTAGCGACCTTCGAAGCGTCATCCTCGGCATCGGCCATGGCCTGGGCCCATGCCACCACCCATGCCGCCGCGGGCGCCGAAGCCCTCGCCCCGACGCGCCTGGAGTTGCTGGTCGGCGATGGTCCTCTGCTCCGGCGTCAGCACCGCGTACAGCTCCTTGTACGCCGTCGCGCGCGCCGCCTGGTGTTCGACGCGCAGCTTGCTCATCGCTTCACGCCGGGCGGTCATTTCCTCGGCGCTCAGCGCCTTGGGCTCGTTCATGCGCGCCTGCATCTCCGTGCGCATCGCGGCCCGGGCCTGCGCCTGCTGCGTCATCACCTCGCTGTACTTGCCCCATGCCGGCTCCTGCGTGGCGGTGATCTTCAGCGCCGCCTTGGCCTGCTCGAGGTGGGTGGCGACGGCGGCCGGCGACGCCGGCCCGCCCATGCCGCCCATCGCGCCATGCTGCATGCCGGCACCGGGGCCCTGCGGCATGCCCGGCCTCATGCCGGGGCCCATCCCGCCCGGGTGGGCAAGCGCGGCGCCGGCGGCGAGCGTGGCGGCGAAGGCGGTGGCGGTGGCGGCAAGAATCGTGCGGCGGGTCTTCATGATGATCTTCCTTTCCCGGTGGGCCTCGACGGCCGTGGTTTAGACGCCCCCATTGCAGCGCGGCGCGGTAAACGACGTATGTCGCGACAGGCGCCTTTTTGTCGCACCCCGTGTCGTGGCGCCGGCTTGACATGCTGTGATACGTTTCTCCGGCCGCGACGTGCCAGGGCTGCGCTGCAATGCAGGCTGGAAGACCGCCCACGATGGACCGCCCCGACCACATCCTCATCGTCGACGACGATGCCGAGATCCGCAACCTGCTGACGCGCTACCTGGAGAAGAACGGCCTGCGCGCCACCGCGGTGCCGGACGGCCGCGCCATGTGGCAGGCGCTGGAGCGTGCCGCACCGGACCTGATCGTGCTCGACCTGATGCTGCCCGGCGACGACGGCTTGACGCTGTGCCGCACGCTGCGCACGAAGTCCGATCTGCCGGTGATCATGCTCACCGCGCGCGGCGAGGAAACCGACCGCATCGTCGGCCTCGAGATGGGCGCCGACGACTACCTGCCCAAGCCCTTCAGCGCGCGCGAGCTGCTGGCGCGCATCAAGGTCATCCTGCGCCGCACGCGCGCCCTGCCGCCGAACCTGGCGCCCACCGACGAGCCGGCGCTGCGTTTCGCCGGCTGGACGCTGGACACGGCGCGGCGCGTGCTGGTCGCACCGGACGGCGCTGCGCTGTCGATCCACGGCGTCGAGTTCAAGCTGCTGCGCGTGTTCCTCGAGCACCCGCAGCGCGTGCTCGACCGCGATCAGCTGCTCGACCTGACCCAGGGGCGCGAGGCCGACCCGCTGGACCGCAGCATCGACGTGCAGGTCAGCCGGCTGCGCCGGCGCCTGGGAGAGGACCCGGCCCACCCGAAGCTGATCAAGACCGTGCGAGGCGAGGGCTACGTGTTCAGCGCGCCGGTCGAGCGGGTCGCCCGGTGACGGCAGTCCGCGCCTGGCACCGGCTGCTGCCGCGCAGCCTGTTCGGCCGGCTGCTGCTGGTGCTGGGCGCCGGGCTGCTGGTGGCGCAGGGCCTGAGCGCGGCGATCAACTGGGCCGAGCGCGACCGCCTGGTCGATCGCAGCTTCGGCATGCAGGGCGCACAGCGCATCGCCGACATCGTCGAGCTGCTGAACGGCCTCGATGCCGCGGGACGCGAGCGCCTGGTCGCGGTGTTCCGCACGGCGCCCATGGTGCTGACGCTGGCCGACGCCCCGCAGCTGCCCGACGACGCCGACGCCGCCTGGCCGGCGCGCATGTTCGGCGCCCGCCTGCGCGCCGCGCTCGGCGACG
>Ga0114939_10003279_pt1 | contig 11436 bp, 10 predicted proteins | sample AshMeaCrysSpring_FD_87196 | JGI IMG/M metagenome (GOLD analysis project Ga0114939, IMG submission 87196) | Groundwater microbial communities from Big Spring, Nevada to study Microbial Dark Matter (Phase II) - Ash Meadows Crystal Spring | ecosystem: Environmental > Aquatic > Deep subsurface >... | reverse complement strand
TGGTGGGCAATTTTTGGTGGAATAGGCGGCGGAATCTATGCCCTGCTGAAGTTAGGGCAGCGTTCAAAACCCGTCCAACGCTTCATGGACAAGCTGATGCTCAAGCTGCCGGTGTTCGGGCCCATTATCGAAAAAGCCACTATTGCCCGCTGGACGAGAACCCTTTCGACCATGTTTGCCGCCGGCGTGCCGCTGGTTGAAGCCCTGGATTCCGTGGGCGGTGCATCCGGAAACCAGTTGTATGTCGAGGCAACCGAAAAAATCCGCAGCGATGTGGCAACCGGTACGTCCTTGACGGTTGCCATGCAAGGCACCAACCGCTTTCCCAGCATGGTGCTGCAAATGGCGGCTATTGGCGAGGAGTCCGGCGCGCTCGACTCCATGCTGAGCAAGGTGGCGGATTTTTATGAGGCCGAAGTGGATGACGCGGTGGACGCACTCTCCAGCCTGATTGAACCCATGATCATGGTGGTGCTGGGTACGCTCATCGGTGGCTTGGTGATTGCCATGTACCTGCCAATCTTCAAGATGGGTTCCGTGGTTTAATGGAACTTCTGCAAACCGAGCCAGCCCTGTTTACCGGGCTGGTTTTTTTATTCAGCCTGCTGGTCGGCAGCTTTCTGAATGTGGTCATTCACCGGCTTCCCCGCATGATGGAGGCCGACTGGCGGAATCAATGCGCGGAATTGGATGGGGGCACAGTTCAAGCGGGCGCCACATATAATCTCTGGACGCCACGTTCGGCTTGCCCGTCCTGCGGTCATCAAATTACATCGCTGGAAAATATACCAATTCTTTCCTGGCTTATTTTGCGAGGACGCTGCAAAGCTTGCAGCACACCTATCAGCGCGCGCTATCCTGTCGTCGAGGGTTTGACCGCCATCCTCTCAGCAGCTGCTGCCTGGAAGTTTGGATTTGGATGGATGGCATTGGGCTCGATTCTTTTTATCTGGGCCATGATTGCACTGGCGTTTATCGACCTTGATACCACTTTGCTGCCGGATGACATTACCCTGCCTTTGCTTTGGATGGGGTTGTCATTCAATTTTTTTGGAATTTTTACCAGCCTGCAATCCGCGGTGTTGGGCGCCATGGCGGGCTATCTGATTCTGTGGAGCATTTACTGGCTTTTCAAACTGGTGACTGGCAAGGAAGGAATGGGGTATGGCGACTTCAAGCTGCTTGCCGCGATTGGGGCGTGGCTGGGGTGGGAGCAGTTGCCTGTCACGATTCTGTTGTCTTCGGTTGTGGGCGCGGCTGTCGGTATAGCCATGGTGATTTTTATCAAGCATGATCGCCGCATCCCCATTCCCTTTGGGCCCTATCTGGCAGGAGGCGGGCTGGTTGCGCTGTTCTTTGGCTCAAGCCTGACCCGGGCCTATCTCAATAGTTTTTGATGCTCAAGATCGGGGTGACTGGCGGCCTGGGATCTGGAAAGACCGCCGTCTCGCAGGCATTTGCCCGATTGGGTGTTCCGGTAATTGATACGGATGAAATCTCCCGTGCACTGACTGCCGCTGATGGCGCTGCCTTGCCAATGCTCAGGAAAGCCTTTGGCGATTCAATATTCAATGCGGATGGAACCTTGAACCGGAACGCGTTGAGGGCCTTGATTCTGAATGATCGCGCTGCCAAGTCGCGGCTGGAGTCCATCCTCCATCCCATGATCCTGCATGAAGTCGCCATTCAGCTTGCTCGATTGAATGCACCCTATGTGATGATTGTTGTGCCGTTGCTTGTCGAATCGGGGAACTATCTCGACATGCTGGATCGTGTGCTGGTAGTGGATTGCAGCGAAGAAACTCAAATACAGCGGGCGCTGGCGCGAGGCGGTTGGGATGAGTCTGAAATACGGGCCATGATGGCAACGCAGGCTTCCAGACAAGCCCGTCTGAAGCTGGCCGATGACGTGATCCATAATGATGGCGGAATGGATGCGTTGACCGCCCAGGTGGCCGCCCTGAATGAAAAATATCATGCACTGGCCCGGCAATCGCTTTGATTTTGCTGGGATATCAGCGAAAATCAAAAAAATATCTGATTGGCGTGACGCATGATCCGCTACGAATATCCCCTCAACGAACGAATTCGCATCCTGTTGCGGCTGGAGGATTTGTTCGACCGGCTTGCCTGGTATGTGCAGGGAGAGCATGCCTACAATCATCACAGCAGTCTGCTCACCCTGTTTGAACTTGCCGATGTGGCCTCCCGCTCGGATCTGAAAACGGACCTGCTCCAGGAACTGGAACGCCAGCGCGCTACCTTGTCCGCCTTGAGAGGCAATCCTGATGTGGAACAGGTCAAACTGGAATCGGTGCTCCGGGAAATCGATTCAGCGCATGCTGGCATTCATCAAATGGCCGGCAAGGTCGGACAGCACTTGAAAGACGACGAGTGGCTGATGACCGTCAAGCAGCGTGCCATCATTCCAGGCGGGCTGTGCGAGTTCGACCTGCCTTCTTACCACCTTTGGTTGAACGAGGATGCCGATACGCGGCGCGAGGATTTGTATCGGTGGCTGACGCCCATGCTGCCCATCCGGGCCGGCCTTGGAATTGTGCTGCGCCTGATGCGCGAGAGCTGCCGGCCGGGATCGCAGCAAGCGGTAAACGGAGTATTTCAGCAAACGCTGGATACGACAGTCAGACCGCCACAGATGATACGCATAGGGATTGATGATGGCATGCGGTGCGTGCCGGAGATATCGGCCAACAAATACATGCTGAATATCCGTTTTGTTCGAAGCCAGCCGGGTGAATCCAAGGTCTGCGCGGGAACCATTCCATTCGAATTAACGTTTTGCACGCTGTGACCAAGCTGCCTGAGTCAACTCCCCGCGTCTTTTGCCCGACTTGCGGCCAGAAAATGCTTTGGGATCCCCGGAACAAATACCGCCCGTTTTGCAGTGAACGATGCAAATTGATCGATCTGGGGCAATGGGCTGCTGGAGGCTACCGAGTGGCTGGAGAGCCAATACACGAGGAGCAGGAAATACCCGCTGCAAAGGAAAGCTAGCAGGTTTACGGGTAGGTCTTCACGCCGCTTTCAGTTCCCAGCAGCAGGACATTCGCGGGTCGGCGGGCAAACAATCCATTTGTGACGACGCCGGTAATCTGGTTGATTTCGGTCTCGATCGCAACCGGGTCCAGAATGTTCAAGCCATGCACATCGAGAATGACGTTGCCGTTGTCCGTGGTGAATCCTTCACGCAACTTCGGCTGTCCGCCAAGTTTCACCAGTTCCCGCGCGACATAACTTCGTGCCATGGGAATGACCTCGACCGGCAGGGGAAACTTGCCCAGCACGTCCACCAGCTTGCTCTGATCAGCCACGCAGACAAAGGACTTGGCGCAGGCCGCAACAATCTTTTCCCGCGTCAGCGCACCGCCTCCGCCCTTGATCATGTGGAAATGCCGGGTAATCTCGTCCGCACCATCCACGTAGACTTCCATGCCACCCACGCTGTTCAAGTCCAGAACGGGGATGCCGTGGCTTTTCAGTCGATTGGCTGTCGCCTCCGAGCTGGCCACGGCGCCATCGATCCGCCCCTTGATTTTGGCCAGTTCGTCAATAAAGTAGTTGGCCGTGGAACCCGTGCCCACGCCGATGATGCCGCTTTTCACATAATCAATGGCCGCGCGTGCGACAGCCTGCTTCATTTCGTCCTGAGTCATTTTCAGCGATCTCTTTGTCCGTTCCTGTCAAAATTTGTTGAAGATTAGCCGCAAAGCCGGATTTTCACAAACCAGATACGGTTGGAAGCGGTAAACTTCAGCCATGCAAAAACCAGTTCATGACGATTATCTTGAGCGTATTCTGACCGCGCGCGTTTATGACGTGGCGATCGAGTCGCCGCTCGACCTGGCAGTCAATCTCTCCCGGCGCATGGCGAACCAGGTGTATTTGAAGCGCGAGGACCTGCAGCCGGTGTTTTCCTTCAAGATGCGCGGCGCGTACAACAAAATGGCCGGACTTGCACCAGCGGAATTGAAGCGGGGCGTGGTGGCCGCATCGGCCGGCAATCATGCCCAGGGCGTGGCATTGGCCGCGCAGCGCCTGAATGCGAAAGCCACCATCGTCATGCCGGCGACCACGCCTCAGATCAAGATCAATGCCGTGGCTTCGCGCGGCGCCAAGGTCATTCTGCATGGCGATTCCTATGACGAGGCCTATGAACACGCGCTGACTCTCGCCAAAAAGAGCAAGGCAACTTTTGTCCACCCCTATGACGATCCAGAGGTCATAGCCGGGCAGGGCACCATCGCCATGGAAATGCTGCGCCAGCACCCGGGGCCCATCCATGCCGTGTATGTGCCGGTTGGCGGCGGCGGATTGATAGCGGGAATCGCGGCTTACATCAAGCGCCTGCGCCCGGAAATCAAGGTGGTGGGGGTGGAGCCCGAGGACGCCGACGCCATGGCGCGTTCGCTTTGCCGGAATGAGCGGGTGAAGCTGGAACGTGTGGGCATTTTTGCCGATGGCGTTGCGGTCAAGCAGGTGGGCAAGGAAACCTTCCGGCTGGCGCAGAAATATGTGGACGAGGTGATACGGGTCAATAACGATGCCATCTGTGCGGCGATCAAGGACGTGTTTGAAGACACGCGGTCCATACTGGAGCCCGCCGGTGCGCTGTCGGTGGCGGGACTCAAGGCGGCCGTGGCGGGCGACAAGCTAAAGGGCAAGACACTCATTGCCATTGCTTCCGGCGCGAACATGAATTTCGATCGCTTGCGCCATGTGGCCGAGCGCGCCGAACTGGGCGAAAAACGCGAGGCTATCATCGCCGTAACCATTCCTGAAAAGCCCGGCAGCTTCAAGAAATTCTGTTCCATGCTGGGCGCGCGCAACATTACCGAATTCAATTACCGGTTTGCCGATCCTGCACAGGCGCGCGTCTTTGTCGGTTTGCAGATTCATGAAGGCGATGAAATCGGCAAGCTGGTTTCGCAGCTGAAGAAACACGATCTCGATGCGGTTGATCTGACCGAAAATGAAATGGCGAAACTGCATGTCCGCCATCTGGTTGGCGGCCGGGCGCCACAGGCGCGAAATGAAGTGATCTACCGGTTTGAATTTCCGGAGCGGCCGGGCGCCTTGATGAATTTCCTCAACAGCATGAGCCATGACTGGAATATCAGTCTGTTCCATTACCGCAATCACGGAACGGATTATGGCCGCGTGCTGGTGGGCATTCAGGTGCCGCCAAAAGAAAAACCCAGCTTCCAGAAATTCCTGGACAAGCTGGGTTACCGTTACTGGGATGAAACCCGCAATCCGGCGTATAAGCTGTTTTTGGCCTGAGCGGATGGTGTCGCGATACTTGTTATTGCCAGGCTTGTTGTTGCATTGTTTATTATTGCTTGGTGCCGCAGGTGTTCATGCCAAGAATGCTGTAGGCCGGGCATACGCGTATCAATCCCGTAACCAGGGGAAGCACGCCAATCCACGCCCAGGTCGGGCCGCCCATCAGCGCCCAGACAATCAGGGCCACGCCAACGACAATGCGAATGATACGGTCTGTGCTGCCAACGTTTGCTGTCATGGTTTCCTCCGATATTTAAAAGATGGATTTGCCTTGCCGCGCGCGCGTGTCGTACGGCAAGGCCATCACAGTATAGCCGCCGTTTTGTTTTTTTTTGTGGGCGTGTGCGGCTCCTCTTTCGCGATCGCCGATTTCGGCAAGGATTTTCTGACGGCACGCGAGGCATCCGGCGCAAGGGATTCGCGACGCTTTGAACAGGCAGCGGGCAAGATTCCCGCCGATTCGGTTCTGTATCCTTATGTTGCTTATTGGAGAACAGCCAGAAATGTTGACAACGACGCGGCGATTGCCGACTTTCTGGCAAATTACCCGGATACCTGGCTGGCCGAGCGATTGCGGAATGACTGGTTGAAGGAACTCGGACAGCGCGAGCTCTGGCCGGCATACCTGGCGGAATTTCCTAAACTCGCCAGGCCTGATGCAACCCACCTGTGCCTCGCCAGACGAGCCGAAGTGGCGATGGGCGATCAGCGTAAACTCAAGGATGCAATCGCCATGTGGTTTACTGGCAAGGACATGCCGTCTGCATGCACTCCACTGTTCTCATGGCTGATTCTGCAAGGCTACCTGACCGAAGAGGATGCCTGGAAAAGACTGCGCCTGGCTTTTGAGGCAGACAGGCCGGGGGTGGCGAAGTCAGTATCGAGCGCCATCCATCAGGACAGGCGCCCGCAATCAACCTGGATTGACCGGGCATATCGTGATCCCAATGCATGGCTTTCTTCAGAAAACATGAATTGGGGGTTGCGGCCACAACGGGAATTGGGTTTTTTTGCCCTGGCGCGACTTGCAAAAACGGATTCCGTGAATGCGGCCCGTTTGCTGCAACCCGTGCTTCCTTCTCTCGGTTTGGCCGACCAGAAATATGTCTGGGGATTGCTGGCGTTTGAGGCAGCGCGCAGTCATGAACCTCAGGCGGTGCCCTGGTTTGAGTTGAACGGAGGCGAAGGGCTCTCGGATGCGCAGCGCGAATGGTGGGCCCGGGCTGCATTGCGGGCTGGCAACTGGCAGTCCGTGCAGCGCGCCATCCAGGGCATGCGCGAGGAGGCCCGGAGCGAGCCGGTCTGGCGTTACTGGCTTGGCAGGGCGTTGAAGGCAAATGGCCAGCCTGTGGCGGCGAACCAGATTTTCGCGCCCTTGTCGCGGGAGCATCACTACTATGGACAACTCGCGGAAGAAGAGCTCGGCACGGTGATGGGAACGCAAACCATCAACTTCAAGGTGTCGGGCGATGAAGTCGATGCCATTTCGCGCGATTCCGGAATTGCTCGCGCACTGGCCTTGAATGCCATGGGCCTGCGAACGGATGCCGCCAATGAATGGAATTGGGCGATCAGGAATTTCAGCGATCGTCAGCTTCTGGCCGCTGCGGAACTGGCAAGGCGCAACGACTGGTACGACCGGGCAATCAATACCGCGGAGAAAACCCGCGATCTGCACGATTTCGATTTGCGTTTCATATCGCCTTATCGAGAGCTTGCCTCAAAAGAGGCGCGCGAAAACGGCCTGGATGAGGCCTGGGTGTTTGGCCTGATTCGACAGGAAAGCCGCTTCGTTAATGTTGCCCGCTCCAATGTCGGCGCTTCGGGTTTGATGCAGATCATGCCAGCGACCGGACGATGGATCGCCAATCAGTTGGGCATTGGGGGATTCAGGACCAGCAACCTGAACGAGCCCGAGACCAATATCAAATTCGGTTCATACTATTTGCGCCACGTGCAGGACAGCCTGGACGGCCATCCCGTGCTGGCCACTGCGGCATACAATGCCGGACCCAGAAGGGCGCAGCGCTGGCGCGACAGCAAGCCGATGGAAGGGGCGATCTATATTGAGTCCATCCCGTTTACCGAAACGCGGCTTTACGTCAAGAAAGTCATGAGCAATGCCATGTATTACGCGCGCCGGTTTGGACAACCGTCAGTTTTGCTGCGAGACCGTCTGGGGGTAATTCCGGGAAGAGCCGTTCCGCCGCCGGCCAATGGCGGGGATGACAAGCAGCCTTCTCTGGAGTCCGAAGAAAGCGGCGGCTAGAATTTCAACCTGTGAGGTCAACGGATAGCAATCATGAACTTTGAAAGAATATGTGTGCTGGGAGGTTCGGGCTTTGTCGGCTTGGCGCTGGTGTCTGAACTGGCCTCGCGTGGATTGTTCGTGCGCGTTTTGACCCGCCGGCGTGAGCATGCCAAGGCGCTTGTTTTGTTGCCCACCGTGGAAGTCATTGAGACAAATGTCCATGACGAGCGCGAGCTGGCCCGGCAGTTCATGGGCTGTGATGCGGTCATCAATCTGGTCGGCATTCTGCACGAGTCGGTTAAAGGGCGAGTGGATCGTCCGGAGGCAAGACGCGGTGATTTTCACCGGACGCATGTGGAATTGCCGCGCAAGGTGATCGGAGCCTGTTCCCAGGCGGGCGTCGGCCGCCTGTTGCACATGAGTGCATTGGGCGCCGATCCCACATCGAGGTCTGCCTACCAGCGTTCAAAAGGCATTGCCGAGGCATTGGTGCGCGAGGCGGGACTGGCCGCTTCCCCGGAACCAGGCACGCTGAATGGCGCCAAGCTGACAGCCCGACGTGGCATGCAGGTGACTGTATTCAGGCCTTCAGTCATTTTTGGGCCGGGTGATAGTTTCCTTAACCTGTTTGCCAGGCTGCTCAGACAACTCCCAGTCATCCCGCTCGCCGGCGCGCAGGCCCGATTCCAGCCGGTTTACATCAATGATGTTGCGCGCGCCTTCGCCGACAGCCTGGGCAATCCGGAAACATTTGGACAAACCTATGACCTGTGCGGCCCCAAGATCTATACGCTGCTGGAACTGATGCAGTTTCTGGCGCACACACTGGGGCTTAACAGAAAACTGATCCCGCTGTCCGACCGGCTTTCCTACTGGAATGCATGGCTGCTCGAATTGAAACCCGGCGCGAAGATCATGACGCGGGATAATTATTACGCCATGCAAACGCCCAATGTGTGCGAGGGAAAAAATCCGCCCCCGCCCCAGTGGCAGCCCGCAGTGCTGGAGGCGGTCGCGCCGGCCTGGCTGCAAAGCGCATCGCAACGGGGCCGGTATCAATCTTTCCGCCATCAGGCGCATCGCTAGGCAAGAACAATGCGCGTCTACGTTGTCGGCGGCGCGGTCAGGGATGAATTGCTGGGCCTGCCGGTGCAGGATCGCGATCATGTCGTGGTTGGGGGGACGCCCGACGAGATGGTCAAGCTGGGCTATCAGCCCGTAGGCAAGGATTTCCCGGTTTTCCTGCACCCTGTCACGCATGAGGAATACGCGCTCGCCCGCACCGAGCGCAAATCCGGCCATGGATACAAGGGATTCAGGGTATTTGCTTCCCCGGACGTGACGCTGGAGGAAGACCTGCTCAGGCGCGATCTGACCATCAATGCCATGGCGCGCGATGAGCAGGGAAACCTGATCGATCCCTATTCAGGGCAGGCAGATCTCAATGAAAAATTGCTGCGCCATGTCGGCCCGGCATTTGCCGAAGATCCGGTGCGCATTCTTCGGGTGGCGCGCTTTGCCGCGCGTTTTCCCGACTTCCATGTCGCGCCGGAAACGCTTGAACTGATGCGCCGAATGGTTGAAGACGGTGAGGTTGATCATCTGGTCCCGGAGCGTGTCTGGCAGGAACTATCGCGCGGGTTGATGTCATCGCAACCCTCTCGCATGTTTAGTGTGCTCAGGGAATGCGGTGCGCTAGCCAGACTGCTTCCTGAAATTGACCGCCTGTTTGGGGTGCCTCAACCACCCGCGCATCATCCTGAAATCGACACCGGGATACATGTCATGCTGGTGGTGGATTGGGCTAGCCGGCAAGCATACAGTCTGCCCGTTCGTTTCGCGGCGCTCACGCATGATCTGGGCAAGGGGCTCACGCCCGAATCACTTTGGCCCAAACACCATGGCCACGAGGCCAAAAGCGTCGCACTGGTGAAGGAAATTTCAGAACGCCTGCGCGTGCCAGCCGATTGCCGCGATCTTGCCTTACTGGTGGCGCGCTATCACGGCGACATTCATCGGGCCCTAGAGTTGCGCCCGGAAACGATACTGAAAATCCTGGAATCAACCGATGCCTTCAGGCGGCCGGAAAGGTTTGTTGAAATCCTGCAGGCTTGCGAGTCCGACTTTCGCGGCAGGCCCGGGTATGAGCAGCGCGACTATCCCGCTTCAGACTTTTTTTACCGTGCACTGGCGCTTGCTTCGGGCATCAACGCTGCCGCAATAGCCGAGGAGAATTCAGGGAATGAAAAGAGTGCCATTAACAAGGCCCGATTATTCGCAATCAAGAGCGGGTTAACTTTCAATCAATAATGTTGCAGCTGATGGTGTGGCGCGACTTTAGACCAGCACTTTGATACATGTTCTTGGCGGCTGGATCGAGTCAAGTCAAAATGGCTAACAACAAAGGCAATCCGCCATGGCTGAAGACCGGTGTCTGCGGAGACATTAATAATCAATCAGTTCAGGGGGGTTAATGTCGACATCACTCAATTCACACGCTTTGCATTTTGGGTTTTCTGGCAAGGGCGGCGAGTATTTCCGCATCTGGATTGTCAATCTCGCGCTGACGATTTTGACTTTGGGTATTTATTCCGCCTGGGCAAAGGTTCGCAGGCTGCAATATTTCTATCGAAACACTTCGCTGGCCAATCATGGTTTTGATTACCACGGCGATCCGAAGGCTATTCTGAAAGGCCGATTGATCGGGGTGGCGCTGCTGGCCTTGTATTCCATATCGGAAAGTTTCGATCCAACACTTGGGTTTATCGCCTTTGCCGCGTTGATGCTTGCTATGCCCTGGCTGGTTCAGCGGTCGTTAAGATTCAAGTTGCACAACAGCAGCTACCGGGGACTGAGATTCGGTTTTGACGGATCGGTGGGCGATGCCTACAAGGCATTTTTACTGTGGCCCGTCATTGGTTACATTACCCTGGGGCTGCTGGCGGCGGTGGCGCATCATCGTATCAAGGCCTACCAGCATGGGAACAGCCGTTACGGAGCGGAAAAATTTTCCTTCGACGCAAGAGAAGGAAAATTTTTCGGCATTTACTTCAGGCTGCTTGGCATGGTTATTCTGCTGGTCATTGCAGTCGCCTTGCTGGCTGGAGTGTTTGGCGGCATGGCGCTGTTTGGCAGTGGCATGAGCGAAGAAGGCAAGCTTGCCGCGGTCGGGCTTGTGGTTGCGGCTGTCATTGGATTTTATCTGGCCGCCTTTTTGTTCATCGGCCCCTGGTTTGCCGCGCGTATCCAGAACCTGGTGTGGAATGGCACATCGCTGGGCCCGCACACATTTTCAAGTAGTGTCCGCGCGCGCGACCTGTTCTGGATTTACTTCACCAATTTCATCGGCATTGTGCTGACGCTGGGGCTGTACAAGCCTTTCGCGGACATTCGCCTGGCCAAATACCGGCTTGAGCACATGGCCTTGAATGCACAGGGTTCGCTGGATGAGTTCCTGGCAGGGCAGCAGCAAGGCGTCAGCGCGATGGGCGAGGAAACTGCCGAGGTTTTCGATTTCGACATTTCCTTCTGACATGCACTCGGTGGAAGCGGTCTATTTCGATGGGCGCAGCGCGCGTGCATATCAAGTGCGCTTGACGCTTACCGGTAAGCACCTGACGGTGGAGGGAGATGGAATTGAGCGTGTCGAGGATGTGGGGATGCTTCGGGTCTCCGAACCCCTTGGCTCGGCGCCGCGCCTGATCAAGTTTGCCGATGGCGCTCATTGCGAAGTGACCGATCATGCCGCGTTAGCCGCGATGTTGCAGGCGGGTGGACATCGGGACAGCCTGGTGGTCCGTATGCAGAACCGCTGGCGCTGGGCGCTGGCCTCCGTGGTGATCGCGGTTGTCGCCGTGGCGGCAGGCTATCGTTGGGGACTG
>Ga0114939_10003278_pt1 | contig 11437 bp, 10 predicted proteins | sample AshMeaCrysSpring_FD_87196 | JGI IMG/M metagenome (GOLD analysis project Ga0114939, IMG submission 87196) | Groundwater microbial communities from Big Spring, Nevada to study Microbial Dark Matter (Phase II) - Ash Meadows Crystal Spring | ecosystem: Environmental > Aquatic > Deep subsurface >... | reverse complement strand
ACGCGTGGTTCGCCGCCTCCGCCACGATGCACGAGATCGCGACGACGCCGCTCGACGCCGCCCTCGGGCAGCCGTTGCGGCCGTGCCTGCCGACGGGCGCCGGCGCGGCACGCTGGCGGCGCTGGCTCACCGAGGCGCAGATGCTGTTGCACGAGCATCCGCTCGGCGCGAGGGCGCACCCGGTGAACGGCCTCTGGTTCTCGGGCGGCGGCGCACTGCCGCTGCCGTCGGGCACGCATTCGACGCAGGGCGGCACGCGCGTGGTCGCGGTGCCGGGCCGCGACGGCGACGTGGCGCGCGGCCTCGCGCGCCTTGGCGGACGCGACGCCGACACCTGGCGCGACCTCGAAGGCGCGATCGCCGCGGCGGCGGACGCCGCGAGGCTGGTGATCGTCCTGCCGCGGCGCGACGGCTCGGCCGCGTCGCAAGGCGCCGGGGCATGCCTCTCGACCGCGTGGTCGGCGCTGGAACGCGGCACGATCGAGCGGCTCGACCTCGTGGCCGACGGCCGCGGCGTCGCCGCGACGTGGTCGATGGCGAGACCTTCGTTCTGGCGCAGGATCGCGCCGAGGGCCGCGCGATTCGCGTCGCCGGAGCGCGGGCGGTGAGCGCGCCGGTCGCGATCGTCCGCCGCGCGCTGCCCCCCGGCATCGGGCCGTTGCCGACGGGCAATGTCGACGCGGTCTTCGCACGGCTCTTCGCGGCGCGCGGCGTGCGCACGCCCGCGGAGCTCGACTACGGCCTCGCGGCACTGCCGCCGCTCTCGTCGCTGCGCGGCGTCGACGCTGCCGCGGCACGACTCGAGCGGGCGATCTCGGCGCGCGAGCGCATCCTGATCGTCGCCGACTACGACGCCGACGGCGCAACCGCGTGCGCGGTCGCCGTGCGCGGACTTCGCTCGATGGGCGCAGACGTCGGCTTCCTCGTGCCCAACCGTTTCGAGTACGGCTACGGCCTCACGCCGGAGATCGTCGCGCTGGCGTGCGAGCGACGCCCGGATCTCATCGTCACCGTCGACAACGGCATCGCGAGCCTCGAAGGCGTCGCGGCCGCGGCCGCGTCCGGCGTCGACGTGCTCGTCACCGACCACCACCTGCCCGGCGACGCACTGCCCTCGCCCGCGATCATCGTCAACCCGAACCAGCCCGGCTGCGCCTTCCCGTCCAAGCACGTCGCGGGGGTCGGCGTGATGTTCTACGTGCTTGCGGCGACGCGCGCGCGGCTGCGCGAACGGGGACTTCTGAAGGGGGAACCCCCGAATCTCGCCGCGCTGCTCGACCTCGTGGCGCTCGGCACGGTCGCGGACGTCGTGCGCCTCGACCACGCGAACCGCATCCTGGTCGAGCAGGGGCTCCGGCGCATCCGCGCGGGCCGCGCGCAGGCCGGCGTCGATGCGCTGTTCGGAGTGGCAGGCCGGGACTGCACACGCGCGACGGCAGCCGACCTCGGCTTCGTCGTCGGCCCGCGGCTCAACGCCGCGGGCCGCATGGCCGACATGGCCGTCGGCATCCGCTGCCTCGTCACCGACGATGCGAGCGAGGCGCGGGCGATCGCCGCCGACCTCGACCGGCTGAACCGCGAGCGCCGCGACGTCGAGTCCGCGATGCAGGCGGAAGCGCTCGCCGACCTCGAGGCCGCCACCGCCGACGCCGAGCGCAGCGGCGGCGCGAGCCTGTGCCTGTACCGGGCGACCTGGCACCCGGGCGTGGTCGGCATCGTCGCCTCACGGCTCAAGGACCGCTTCCACCGGCCGTCGATCGTCTTCGCCCCCGGCGGCGACGGCGAGCTGCGCGGCTCGGGACGATCGATCCAGGGCTTCCACCTGCGCGACGCGCTCGACCTCGTCGCCAAGCGGGAGCCCGGGCTCCTGCGGCGCTTCGGCGGCCACGCCGCAGCGGCCGGGCTCAGCATCGGCGCGCACGACTTCGAGCGCTTCGCCGCGGCCTTCGACCGGGTCGCGTCGGAGCGGCTGACCCCGGCCGACCTCGAGCGGGTGGTCGAGAGCGACGGCCCGCTCGGCCCGGGCGAACTGACCGTCGACCTCGCCCGCCGCATCGGGGCGACCGCGTGGGGCCAGGGATTCCCCGCGCCCGCGTTCGACGACCGCTTCGAGGTCGTCGCGACCCGCATCGTCGGCGGCGCGCACCTGCGCGCGACGCTCGCGGGCCGCGGCGAGCGCTTCGAAGCGATTGCTTTCCGGCAGGTCGACCCCCTGCCGCCCCGAATACGCGCGGTGTTCCGCCCCGAGCTCGACACCTGGGGCGGCCACGACGCCCTGCAGCTCGTGGTCACGCACTGGGAGCCGGATTAGGCCAGCGCTTGTGCAATGCACAAGAAGCCGCTAGATTGACGCGATTTGGCGCCCGTCGTTGCGGCGGGCCGGTTCGTGCACGCGCCCTACGGCGGGGGAGCCCATGCGTCTCAAGGACAAGGTCGCAATCGTCACCGGCGCAGCGTCGGGCATCGGCGAGGCCACGGCGGTCAAGTTCGCGCGCGAGGGCGCGAAGGTCGCCGTCTGCGACGTCAACCTCGCCGCCTGCGAGAAGGTGGCGGCCGGCATCGCCGGCGCCGGGGGCGTGGCGATCGCCATCCACCTCGACGTCACCCGCAAGGACAGCGTCGCCGCAATGGTCAGCGCCGTGATGCAGGCGTTCGGCCGCATCGACACGCTGGTCAACAACGCGGGCATCGTGCAGGACGCGCAGCTTCGCAAGATGACCGAGGAGCAGTTCGACCGCGTCGTCGACGTCAACCTGAAGGGCGTCTACAACTGCACGAAGGCGGTCGTCGACATCATGCTCGAGCAGGGTTCCGGCTGCATCCTCAACGCCTCGTCGATCGTCGGCCTCCACGGGAACTTCGGCCAGACCAATTACGCCGCAACCAAGTTCGGCGTGATCGGCATGGTCAAGACCTGGGCGCGCGAACTCGGGCGCAAGGGCGTGCGGGCGAACGCGGTGTGCCCCGGCTTCATCGAGACCCCTATCCTGAAGTCGATGCCCGACAAGGTCATCCGGATGATGGAGGACAAGGTGCCGATGGGGCGCCTCGGCCGCCCGGAGGAGATCGCGAACACCTACGCGTGGCTCGCCTCCGACGAGGCCTCCTACGTCAACGGCGCGGTGATCGAGGTCTCGGGCGGCGTCACCCTGTGAGCGCCCGCGGCGCGGCGTCCGCGCCGCCGCCCTTCCTCGCGCGCGCATCGTCCATCCGGCCGCCTTCCCGGAGCGGCGCGGGCCGCGTACCATTCGCTCCTCGGCGCGACCCGCGTCGCAACGATGCCGAGGTTCCCTTGCCCACGACGCGCGCCATCCTTCTCCTCGTCGCCGCAACGTTCGCCGCGCCCGCGGCCGCGCAGAGCTACCTGCCGCAGTCCCGCATGATCGGCGGCAACCCGGGGCCGCAGCACAACTACGTCTGCCCGAACGTCGACGCGAGCGGCAAGGCGCTCGACTGCTACCTCGACGCCGTTCGGCACCTCTACACGATGTGCAGGCACGTGAAGAGCATCGAGATCATCGAGCACGGCTACGAGGCCTCCGAGCAGGGCACCAACGGCGCGAAGAGCGAGTACTGCGTCGACAAGCAGAAGCAGAACATCGCCCGTCCCTACCAGGCCGCGCTGCGCGAGGCCACGGCGTCGAAGCAGGCGGTGGACGGCATGCGCTCGCTCCACGAGCTGTGGAACGCCGCGCTCGCCGCGCTCAAGTGGCGGCCGGGCGAGAGCGACGACGACTACAAGTCGCGCACGTCGGCGGTCTACGCCGCGATCGACGAGCGCGCCGCCGCGATCCGCGAGGTCCTCGCCGGTGCGGGCACGGGCGCCGGCACCGGCGCCCGCGCCGGCCGGCCGGCCGGCAAGGTCGCGACCGGCGCGGCCGAGAAGGCCCCGCGCTGACCACGCTGCAGATCGGCCCGGGCCCGGGCTCGTCCGGGGCCGCTGAAGCGGCGCTCGACGCGATCTTCGGCGAGCGCGGCGCGCTCGCCCGGGCACTTCCAGGCTTCCGGCCGCGTTCCCAGCAGCTCGAGATGGCCCGCGCGGTCGCGCACGCGATCGCCACGCGCGGCCGCCTGGTCGCCGAGGCCGGCACCGGCACCGGCAAGACGTTCGCCTATCTCGTCCCCGCGCTGCTGGACGGCGGGAAGGTCATCGTCTCGACCGGCACCAAGACGCTGCAGGACCAACTGTTCGAGCGCGACGTGCCGCTGGTGCGCGACGCCCTCGGCGTCCCCGCGACGATCGCGGTGCTCAAGGGCCGGGCCAACTACGTCTGCCACCACCACCTGGAGCGCGCGGTGCGGGACGGCCGCCTGCCGTCGCGCGACGACGCCCGCCACCTCACGCGGATCGTCGCGTTCGCGCGCACGTCCGATCGCGGCGACCGGGCGCTCCTCGCCGACGTGCCTGAGAACGCCACCGTCTGGCCGCTCGTCACCTCGACCCGCGAGAACTGCCTCGGCTCGAACTGCGCGCACTTCCGCGACTGCTTCGTGATGAAGGCGCGCGCCGACGCGATGGCGGCGGACGTGGTCATCGTCAACCACCACCTGTTCTTCGCCGACGTGATGCTTCGCGACGAGGGTCTCGCCGAGCTCCTGCCCGCGTGCAACGCGGTGATCCTCGACGAGGCCCATCAGCTCCCCGACACCGCGACGCTCTTCTTCGGCGAGGCCACGACCGCCGGGCAGCTCGCCGACCTCGCGCGCGACGCCGAGGTGGTCGCGCGCACCGAGCTCCGCGACGTCCCGGCGTTGCCCGACGCGGCGGCGGGCCTCGTGCCCGCCGCGCGCAAGCTCCGGCTCGCCGCCGGGGAACTGCCGGGCAAGTTTCCGCGCGACGCCGTGCTCGCGAAGGCGACTTTCGCCGAGGCGGCGGTCGGGCTCACGGCCGCGCTCGACCGGCTCGCGGCCGAACTCGCGCTCTTCGCCGAGCGCGGCGAGGAGGTCGGCAGCCTCGCCGCACGCGCCGACGACCTCTCGCGCCGGCTCGCCCGCTGGCTCGCGCCCGTCGACGCGCCCCCGGATCCGGACGCGGGCGAGTGGATCCGATGGATCGACGTCACGCCCGGCGGATTCCAGCTGCAGGCTTCGCCGCTCTCGGTGGCCCCGATCTTCCGCCGCCAGCTCGACGCCTCGCCGCGCGCGTGGATCTTCACCTCGGCGACGCTCGCGGTGGCCGGCGACTTCTCGCACTACGCGGCCGCGCTCGGGCTCGAGGACGTCGCCACGGGCTCGTGGGACAGCCCGTTCGACTACGGCGCGCAGGCGCTGCTTTGCGTGCCGAGGGACCTGCCGGAGCCGAACCAGCCCGCCCACACCGACGCCGTGATCGACGCCGCGCTGCCGGTGATCGAGGCCGCGGGAGGCAGGGCGTTCCTGCTCTTCACCACGCTGCGCGCGCTCGCGCACGCCCGGGAGCGCCTCGTGGACGCGTTCGCCGCGCGCAACCTCGACTTCCCGATGCTGGTGCAGGGGGAGCGGTCGAAGACCGAGCTGCTCGAGCGCTTCCGGCGGCTCGGCAACGCGGTGCTCCTCGGCAGCGCGAGCTTCTGGGAGGGCGTCGACGTGCCAGGCCCCGCGCTGTCGCTGGTGGTGATCGACAAGCTGCCGTTCGCGCCCCCCGACGACCCGCTGATGGCGGCGCGCCTCGCGCGCCTCAAGGCGGACGGGGGCAACCCGTTCCGCGACTACCAGCTGCCGCAAGCCGCGATCAGCCTCAAGCAGGGCGCGGGGCGGCTGATCCGCGCGGAGACCGACCGGGGCGTGCTGATGATCTGCGACCCGCGGCTCGTCGACAAGCCGTACGGCAAGGTGCTTTGGCGAAGCCTGCCGCCGATGCGGCGCACGCGCGAGGTGACGGAAGCGGCGCGCTTCTTCGGCGCGTCACCATAGCTTCCACCAGGGCTTCGCCGGCGCGGGCGACAGGTAGGCGCTCTGCGGGTACGTCGCCTCCAGCACCCGCCGGCTGTCCTCGGCGAGCTTGGGCATCTCGAGCTTCTGATAGCCCCTGACCAGGACGTCGAGGGCCGCCTCGTTCGACGGCGTGCGCGGGTAGTTGACCAGCGCCGCCTGCGCCCGGTTGACCGCGGCGACGTAGGCGCCCCGGTTGTAGTAGTAGCGGGCGACGTGCACCTCGTACATGCCGAGCGCGTTCGAGAGGTAGCGCATGCGCGCGCGCGCGTCCTCGGCGTAGCGTCCGTCGGGAAACTTCTGCGCGAGCTCCTTGAACGCGTTGAACGACTCCTTCATGGCCTTCGGGTCGCGCTCCGAGAGGTCGGTCTCGTAGACGTAGCCCAGCAGCCCCTGGTCCTCGCGGAAGTGAACGAGCCCCTTCAGGTAGTAGGCGTAGTCGACGTTGGGGTGGTTCGGGTAGGTGCGGATGAAGCGGTCGGCCGCGGCGATCGCCGCGGCGGTCTCGCCCGCCCGATAGCTCGAGTAGGCGCCTTCGAGGATCGCCTGCTGCGCGTAGCGGCCGTAGGGGAAGCGGGCCTCGAGCGTCTCGAACAGCTTGACTGCGCGCGTATAATTTCCCGACTTCATCTCGTCGTTGGCCGACTTGTACAGGCGCTCGGCGGACCAGCCGGCGGTCTCGTCCTTCTGCTCCGGCAGCAGGTTGCAGCCGGCGAGCAAGAGCACCCCGAAGGCAAGCGCGAGCCACACAGCGGCGGTGCGGCGCGGCGCGCGGTCGAGCGGGCCATCGAATCGCGTAGCGTCCATGCGGTTGCAGCGTCCTCTGGAAGTGGCCAACGATTATAGACGAGCGCAAGTGCCCCCCGCCGCCGAGACCGGGGAGGCGCGCGAACTCGTCGTCCCGGACGACTGCGCGGGACTGCGGCTCGACCAGGCGCTCGCCCGGATGCTGCCGGAGCACTCGCGCATGCGACTCAAGGGCTGGATCGAGGCAGGCCGCGTGCGCCTCGCCGGCCTGCCCGCAACGCCCCGCACCCGGGTCGCCGCCGGGCAGGCACTGGTCGTGGAGGTCCTGGCGGCGCCCGGCGCGCCCGCTGCCGGCGACGCGTCGGAAGCGATCGGGTTGCGCGTCGTGCACGAGGACGACGCGATCCTCGTCGTCGACAAGCCGGCGGGACTCGTCGTCCACCCCGGCGCGGGCAACCCGCGCGGGACGCTCATGAACGCCCTGCTATACCACGCGCCAGCGCTCGCCGCGCTGCCGCGCGCGGGCATCGTGCACCGGCTCGACAAGGACACGAGCGGCCTCATGGTCGTCGCGAGGACGGAGGCCGCGCAGACCGACCTCGTGCGACAGCTCCAGGCGCACAGCGTGTCGCGGCAGTACCTGGCGCTCGCCTGCGGCGACCTCGCGCGCGGGGTCACCATCGACGCGCCCATCGGTCGCCACCCGACGTCGCGCACCCGCATGGCGGTGGTCGCGCGCGGCAAGCCCGCACGAACCCACGTCGAGGTACTCGAACGACACGGCGTCGTCACCCTGCTCGCCTGCCGGCTCGAGACCGGGCGCACGCACCAGATCCGGGTCCATCTGGCGTCGATCGGCCACCCGCTGGTCGGCGATCCCGTCTACGGCGGTGGCCGCTCGGCAGCGCTGCCGCCGCTCTTGCGGGCGTTCCCGCGCCAGGCGCTCCACGCCGGGCGCCTCGCGCTCGTGCACCCGGTCACGGGTCGCGAGGTGGCGTGGACTTCGCCGCTGCCGCGCGACTTCGCCGACCTCCTGGCTGCGATCGACGCCGCGGCCGCCGGCGCGAAGCCGTCGTGAGCCTCGCCGCGCGCTTCGCGGGTGCGGGCCTCGACTGGATCGTGCCGGACTGGCCGGCGGCGCCCCGCGTCCACGCCTTCTTCGCCACCCGGCGCCCGGGTCCCGGCACGGCGACGCCGGACCTCGACCTCGGCCCCGCGCAGCCGGACCGGGCCGAGGCACGAACCCGCGCGGCGATCGAAGAGAGCCGTCGCAGGGTCGGCGCGTTCCTCCCGGGAAGACCGGTGTGGCTCGAACAGGTGCATGGCAACCAGGTGGCCACCGTCGACGCGGGGACGGTCGAGGCCTTCCGTGCGCTTCCGCCGCTTGCCGACGCCGCAGTGACGCGCCTGCCGGACGTGGCGCTGGCGGTTCGCGTCGCCGACTGCCTGCCGGTGCTCCTCGCCGACTGCGAAGGCAGCGTCGTGGGCGCCGCGCACGCGGGCTGGCGCGGGCTCGCCGCGGGCGTGCTCGAGGCAACGGTCGACGCGATGGCGGCGCCCCCGCGGACGCTCGTCGCCTGGCTCGGCCCGGGGATCGGCCCGCGCGCCTTTGAGGTCGGCGACGACGTGCGCGACGCCTTCCTCGCGCGCGACCGTGCGGCCGCCGCGCACTTCCGTGCGCACCGCCACGGAAGGTGGCTCGCCGACCTGCCCGCGCTCGCGCGACAGCGGCTCGCGACGCTCGGCGTCGCCGAGGTGCTTGGCGGCGAGCTGTGCACGCACTCGGACCCGGCGCGCTTTCACTCCTGGCGGCGCGACCGCACGGCCGCGCGGCTCGGGGCGTTCGTCTGGCTCGCCGCCTGACCGCGGGCCCGCTCGCGCTATAATGCAACTGAGTTTCATGTCGAGGCGTGCGCCGGACGCGCGCCCCGTCGCCCGATGACGCCCCTCGCCTCCACGATCGCCGCCGCGCTGGCCGGCGGCGTGCTCGCGGTGCTCGCCGCCGCGTTCACGCTGGCCCTGCACCCGTCGTGGGTGCAGCGGCTGGTGTCGTTCGCGGTCGGCGCGCTGCTCGGCGCCGTGTTCCTCGAGCTCCTGCCGCACGCCCTCGACCAGGCAAGCGCGGAGCGCGTGATGCTCACGGTGCTCGCGGGGCTGCTCGCGTTCTTCCTGCTCGAGAAGCTCGTGCTCTGGCGGCACAGCCACGGCCACGAGGAGCACCGCGACGACATCGACGAGTCGGAGCACGACCACGCGATGCACGCGCACGGGCACGACCAGGGGCGCAGCGGCCTGATGATCCTCATCGGCACCGCCGTGCACAACTTCTGCGACGGCGTGGTGATCGCGGCGTCGTTCCTCGCAGACGTTTCGCTCGGCCTCGCGGCGACGCTCGCGATCGTCGCGCACGCCGTCCCGCAGCAGGTCGGCGACTTCGCGGTGCTCCTGCACTCGGGATACACGCGGACGCGGGCGTTCGCCTACAACGTCTCCGCCGGGTTCGCGACGCTCGTGGGCGCGCTCGCGGGCCACTTCGCGCTCGCGGGCATGCAGCAGATCCTGCCGACCGTGCTCGCGATCGCCGCCTCGAGCCTGCTCTACGTGGCGGTCGCCGACCTGATCCCGAGCCTGCACCGGCGGCCCGAGCCGCTGGAGACCGCGAAGCAGGCGCTACTGATCGGGCTCGGCGTGGCGATCATCGCCGGCGTGCACGCGATGCACGCGCACTGAGCGCCTGCGCGCGACGACGGCCGCCCAGGCCGCCACGGGCGCCAGGCCGACGACGAGGAAGAACGCGATGCCGGCGAGCGCGCCCATCGTCAGCGCCATCGCGAACGTCACGTAGAGCCAGCCGAGGACGACGATGTGCATGGACGCGCGTTGATGGTGTCTCGTGCGCACGATACCATCGCAATCCCGCGCGCGGACCCGCGCGCGCCTCGACGAACCGCATGCGCGCCGCTTCCGCCGACCGCGCCGCGCCCGGCGCCAACCGGGCACAGGCGACCCCCGCCGACGCCGGTCGACCGGCCGACGCGACCGCGCGGACCGCCGTGCCGGGCCTCGTGCCGCCGGAGCGCGCCGCCGCGCTGACCCGCGACTACCAGGCGGGCCTCGCCCGCCTGTGGGATGCGGCACTGCGCACGCCACCCGGCGCGAGTCTCCCGGAGATCGTGCCGCTCGCCGCCGACGACCGGCGCTTTCGCGGCCCGGCCTGGCGCGAGCAGGCGTTCCACTCGCTCGTCCTGCAGGCCTACCTGCTGCACGCGAGCTACCTCTCCGGGCTCGCGGCGGCGGCGACGCTGCCTCCCGCGGAGAAGCGCCGCCTGCAGTTCATGACGCGCCAGGTCGTCGACGCGATGAGCCCGAGCAACTTCCCGGCGACCAATCCCGACGTCGTCGCCCAGGCGCTCGAGACCGACGGCCAGAGCCTCGCGCGCGGCGCCGGCAACCTCTTCGCCGACCTGCGCCGGGGCCGCATCTCGATGAGCGACCCGGCCGCGTACGAGGTCGGCCGCAACCTCGCGGTAACGCCCGGAAGCGTGGTGTTCCGCAACGAGCTCGTCGAAGTGATCCAGTACCGGCCGACGACGCCGACGGTGCACGCGCGACCGCTGGTGATCATCCCGCCGTGCATCAACAGGTACTACGTGCTCGACCTGCAGCCCCCGAACTCGTTCGTGCGCCACGCGGTCGCGCAGGGCTTCACGACCTTCATCGCGAGCTGGCGCAGCATCCCGCCGGCCCTCGGGCACCTGCGCTGGGACGACTACCTCGAGTCGGGCGTGTTCGCCGCCTTCGACGTGGCGAAGTCGGTGAGCGGCAGCCGCTCGGTCAACGCGCTCGGCTACTGCGTCGGCGGGACGATGCTCGCCTGCGCGCTGGCGGCGCTGGCGGCGCGCGGCGAGAAGCCGGCGGCGAGCGCGACGTTCTTCACGACCATGCTCGACTTCGCCGACCCCGGCGAGATCGGCGTCTACGTGAGCGAGGATTTCCTCGCGGCGAGGGAGCCCGCGCTGCTCGCGGGACAGCGGCTCCACGGCAGCGAGCTCGCCACGGCATTCTCGTCGCTGCGGGCGAACGACCTCGTCTGGAGCTACGTCGTCGACAACTACCTGATGGGACGCACGCCGCGCCCGTTCGACCTCTTGCACTGGAACGGCGACTCGGCGAACCTGCCGGGCCCGATGTTCGCCTACTACCTGCGCGAGCTCTACATCCGCAACCGGCTGCGCGAGCCCGGCGCGCTGACGATGGCGGGCCAGCGGATCGACCTCTCGTCGATCGACGTGCCGGCCTACGTGCTCGCGGCGCGCGAGGACCACATCGTGCCGTGGCGCTCCGCGTACCGCACGACGCAGCTACTCGGCGGAGCGTCGACGTTCGTGCTCGGCGCCTCCGGCCACATCGCCGGCGCGATCAATCCGCCGCAGCCGCCACGGCGCAACCACTGGGTCAATGAGCGCACGCCAGCGGACCCGGACGCCTGGCTTGCGGGCGCACGAAGCGTCGAGGGCAGCTGGTGGCCGCACTGGTTCGCGTGGCTCGCAGCCCGGTCGGGACGGCGCCGCAAGGCGCCGGCGCGGCCCGGAAACGAGCGTCATCCGGCGCTGGACGACGCGCCGGGCCGCTACGTCCGCGAGGCGCCGGGCTGAACCCGCCCGGGCCGCCTGGCCACGAGCGCCGGTGCGCGCCTCGCGGACGTCGAAGCCTTCGCGGCGGAGCGACGCACTCAGGGCGGCGCGTCCGGGGTCGTCGTCGTCCACGAACAGGATCGTGT
>Ga0114939_10003277_pt1 | contig 11438 bp, 9 predicted proteins | sample AshMeaCrysSpring_FD_87196 | JGI IMG/M metagenome (GOLD analysis project Ga0114939, IMG submission 87196) | Groundwater microbial communities from Big Spring, Nevada to study Microbial Dark Matter (Phase II) - Ash Meadows Crystal Spring | ecosystem: Environmental > Aquatic > Deep subsurface >... | reverse complement strand
GAGGACGCGTCGCACGCCACGGGCGCGACATACCTTGGGCGACCTGTCGGGAGCGCATGGGCAGATGCCACGGTCTTCAGTTTCCATGCGGTCAAGATCGTCACCACAGCCGAGGGTGGAATGATCACGACCCAAGACCCCGCCATTGCCAAGAGAGTCCGGATGCTGCGTTCTCATGGCATGACGCGCGAGCCGGAAAGCCTCGAGTCGGTTCCCGAAGGCCCATGGGTGTATGAGCAGCAGCTGCTAGGCTTCAACTATCGCATGACGGACCTGCAAGCCGCACTGGGCCGTTCGCAGCTTCAGAGGCTCGCCGACATGCACGCTCGCCGAACGGCGCTCGCCGATCGGTACGACCGACTGCTCGAAGGACTTCCTCTGCGGCTGCCGGCCCGCCAGCCCGATCGCGTCTCGGCTTGGCACCTCTATGCCATCGAACTGGTTCCAGGCCGTGGCACACCCTCGCGAGCGCAAGTGTTTTCCGCTCTTCGTGACGCCGGTGTCGGCGTGAACGTGCACTACATCCCGATCCACACGCAGCCCCACTATCGCCGCCTCGGCTTCCAGCCGGGGCAGTTCCCTTCCGCTGAGGCCTACTACGCCCAAGCCATCTCGCTGCCGCTGTACCCCCATCTCTCTGAGTTTCAGCAGGACCGCGTGATCGAGGCCTTGCGAGGCGCGCTCGGGGTGTCGCGCTGAAAGCGTGGCGATGGAGCTTGCGCTCGGTACCGTCCAGTTCGGCCTGCAGTACGGCATTGCAGGGCGAAGCTCCGCGGTACCGCCCGAGGAAGCCCGCGAAATCCTGCGTTGCGCTCACAACCGCGGCATCCGGGTGCTCGACACCGCCGTGGCGTATGGCGACATCGAAGAGCGCCTGCTCGAACTGATGGACGGCCTGGACTTCCGCGTCGTGAGCAAACTGCCGCCACGCCCGCCGGGCCTCGCGGATGCCAGTGCGATCGCCCGCTGGGCGCAAGCTCAGGTGCGCAACTCTCGCGAACGGCTCGGTGCAGCTCTCGCAGCGCTGCTTTTTCATCGTGCCGACGACCTCCTCGAAACCGGTGGCGACAGCCTTTGGCAGGCTGCGTCCGACGCATGCGCCGGACTGGGGATCGAGTCGATCGGCGCTTCGATCTACGACCCCGACACGCTCGAGCAGCTCTGTTCACGGTTTCCCATCGCACTTGCCCAACTGCCGGGCAATGCGCTGGACCAGCGGGTCACGCAGCTCGGTACGGCAGTGACGGGCTTCGCCTTGCCCAGCCTCCATCTTCGCTCGGCGTTTCTTCAGGGATTGCTGCTCATGCCGGAGAGCGACGCCCTGGCTAGACTCCCGCAGGCCGGCGCGGCCCTTCGACGCTGGCACGCCTGGCGTGCCGAACGCAGCCTCGCGCCGTTGCCGGCCGCGCTGGGCATCGTGAAAGGCTTCGCCGGTGTGTCCCACTGCGTAGTGGGCGTCGACTCCCTCGCGCAACTGGAGGCCATCGTCGACGCTTGGCGCTCCGCGCCGACGCTGACGGCGCCTGAACTGGCATCCCAGGACGGCAGCGTCATCGACCCCCGAACCTGGAAGGTCGCCGCATGAGCCGCTGCATCGCACTCATTCAGGCGCGTATGTCCAGCAGCAGGTTTCCGGGCAAAGTGCTAGAGCCGATTGGGCGCATCCCTTTGGTCGTTTTCATGGTGAATCGTGTTCGGCGAGCGAGACTCATTGGCGAGGTGGTCGTTGTCACGAGCTGCGATGTCAGCGACGACCCGCTGGTGAAGACCTTGGCCAAGCATGACGTGCCTTGCTTTCGCGGCGATCTGCACGACGTGCTCCGGCGCTATGCGCAGGCTGCACACGCCCATAGTGCCACCGAAGTGGTGCGACTAACGGGTGACTGCCCGCTGATCGACCCCATGGTCATCGACGACGTGATCGATGCGAGGCGTGCGACGGATTCTCATTACGCCGCCAACATCGACCCGCCGACATTTCCCGACGGACTTGACTGTGAGGTCTTCCAATCCGAAACGCTACACGAGGCAGATCGTCGGGCCCATCTTCTTCCAGAGCGCGAGCACGTGACTCTATGGATGAGGCGTGACGACATAGGGCTGAGGCGTACGAATGTGCGTGCAATCGCTGATTGCTCCCACCTTCGGCTGACGATTGACTACCCGGATGATCTTGCGGTGGTCCGCCGCATCGTCGAAGTCTTGGGAAGCACGCCGGACGACTTCGACTGGTTCGACGTTCTACGAGTTCTCAGCACCGAACCGACTTTGGTGCGAGCCAATCAGCATGAGCGCAACGAGGGTCTCGCGTTGAGCTTGGCGCATGAATCTTCGAAGAATGTCAAACTATGACAAACCATACGCAGCGTGAAGCCTTTCTTCACGGCGAGGGCGATCATTGGTTCGAGCGCAATAGACCTGCTCTTGAAGCGGCCAACCCGTTGCGTGATCGAGTCATCGAGCGGATAGCTGCGCAACTCCCGTCGGACTCAAGGAGTCGTGTGCTCGAGGTCGGCTGCGGGCTTGGGCAGAACCTCGATGCACTGGCCGCGCGGCGACCGATTGATGCGCACGGCGTCGACCCCTCACCTGCGGCCGTCGAGGCCGGCCGCAGCCGCTTCCCAGCGCTGGCGCTTGACGTCGGGACGGCTGATGCCCTGCCATATCCAGACGCAGCCTTTGACGTCGTCTGGTTTGGCTTCTGCTTCTACCTCGTCGACCGGACCTTGCTACAGCGCGCTGTGAGCGAGGCCGACCGGGTGCTGGCCGACGGTGGCCTGCTCGCGGTCCTCGACTTCGACCCCGACGTACCAACCGTGCGAACCTATCACCACCGGCCGGGACTCCGTTCCTACAAGATGGACCACTCGCGCCTCTTCCTTGCCAACCCCGCCTATGTGCTGGTCGACAAGCTCGCGTTAAGTCACATGCCAGACTGTGCTTGGCAAGCCGATCCGCAGGAACGTGTGGCTCTCACGCTGAGCCGCAAGTCGCTCGCGTATGCCTACAAGGACCTAGGATGAGACCGCTCCGAAGTTTCGCTCGATCCGAAGCGTACCTCGCCCGCGCCGAGCGCACCATCCCGCTGGGCACCCAGACCTTCAGCAAGAGCCGCACGCAGTACCCGCACGGCGTGTCACCCTACTTCATCCAGCGCGCCCAAGGCTCGCGGGCGTGGGACGTCGACGGCAACGAGTACATCGACTTCGTCAACAGCCTGGCTTCGGTCACGCTTGGCTACAACGACTCCGACGTCACCGCCGCCGTGCGCGAGCAGCTCGCTGACGGCGTGATCTTCTCGCTGCCGCACCCGATCGAGGCCGAGGTCGCTGAACTGATCTGCGAGATGGTGCCCTGCGCCGAAATGGTCCGCTTCGGCAAGAACGGCTCGGACGCGACGTCCGGGGCCATCCGCCTCGCACGCGCGTACACCGGACGCGATCGCGTCGCGGTGTGCGGCTACCACGGCTGGCAGGACTGGTACATCGGTTCGACCGCTCGACATCGCGGCGTGCCCCAGGCGACGCGAGACCTCACGCACTCCTTTGCGTACAACGATCTCGCCGCGCTCGAGCGCCTGCTCGAGCAGCATCGTGGTCAGTTCGCCGCAGTCATCGTGGAGCCCACGAACGTGGTGGCGCCGGCACCAGGCTTCCTCGAGGGACTCAAGACCCTGGCACATCGGCACGGCGCTTTGCTCGTGTTCGACGAGACGATTACCGGCTTTCGCTTCGCCAACGGCGGCGCGCAGGAGCTGTATGGAGTCACACCAGACCTCGCGACCTTCGGCAAGGGCCTGGCCAACGGGTATCCGGTATCGGCCGTCGTGGGCCGGCGCGACGTGATGAGGCTGATGGAGGAGATCTTCTTCTCCTTCACGTTCGGCGGCGAGGCGCTGTCTCTGGCGGCAGCCAAGGCCACGTTGCAGAAGCTTCGCCGCGAGCCGGTGGTGCAGACCTTGCGTGCCCGAGGCCAGGCCATCAAGGAAGGGGCCGAGCGAATTGTCCGCGAGTGCGGACTCGAAGACGCGTTCAGTGTCAGCGGCGATCCGACGTGGAGCTTCCTCAACATCCGCGACGCCCGGGGCGCCACGTCTTTCGAGATCAAGACGCTGTGGATGCAGGAGATCCTGCAGCGCGGCATCCTCTCGGTCGGCACGCACAACGTGAGCTACGCGCACAGTGAGGCCGACGTACGGCAGTTGCTTGCCGTCTACGCCGAGGTGCTGCCGATGATCGGCCGCGCACTCGACACTGGCACGTTGCGCCAGTCGCTGCGCTGCGACGTGCTCGTGCCCCTGTTCAAGGTGCGGTGAGGGCTCACCGGTGCTGGTGGCATTCCGCGTCGACGCATCCCCGGCCATCGGCCTGGGTCACGTCAAGCGCTGCCTGTCGCTGGCGCACGCGCTGGCGGCCACGGGCGCACGCGTGGTGTTCGTCGCGCGCGACCTCGGCGTCGACGTGCGCGGCATGGTGGCCACAGCGGGATTCGAAATCCTCGTACTTCCACGGCCGACGGGATCGATGCCTTCTTCACAGGTACCCCACGGGCACTGGGCGGAAGTCGATGCGGCACTCGACGTGCGGCAGACCGTCGCCGCGCTCGCAGACCGGCGGTGTGACTGGCTCGTCGTCGATCACTACGCGTTCGACGCCGACTGGCACCGGCAAGTGGCCGACGCCACCGGTGCACGTCTGGCCGTCATCGATGACGTGGCTGACCGGCCGCTGCATGCGGACGTGCTTATCGACCACAACCACTGTGACGACCACCGCCGCAAGTACGGCTCACGGCTCGCGACCGGAACGCCGATCCTCGGGGGACCGCGCTTCGCGCTGCTCGGGCCAGCGTACGGCACGGCGCCGCGCTACGTCCTCCACGCAGAAGTTCGCAGCATCGGCATCTTCATGGGCGGCGCCGATGCCGGGGGCTTGAGCGCCGTGGCTTGGCGAGCGTGCCGCGAAGTCGCCGGCTTCGACGGACCGATCGAGATCGTCACCACGCGCGAGAGCCCGCGCTTGGGCGAGCTGCAGCGCACGGTGGCCGATGATGCGCACACGACGCTGAGACTCGACCTGCCGTCTCTGCACGAGTTCTTCTTACGTCACGACCTCCAGATCGGCGCCGGCGGCGGCGCGACGTGGGAGCGGTGTTGCATCGGTGCCCCGTCGATCGTGGTTATTGCTGCCGATAATCAGGCGGTCGTCGCCGACGCACTGCAGTCGCTCGAGATCGCCGAAGTAATACCGCAGACTGTCACGGCGTTCGACATCGGCCACGCACTTTGCAAACTCATTCCGGATGCTGGTACTCGTCGTGCCATGGCCTCGCGCTCGCGGCAGTTGGTTGATGGCCGAGGTGCACTGCGTGCAGCGCTGTGGCTTCTAGCCGACGAACTGGTGCTCAGACCCGCCGAGGTCGCCGATGCAGAGATCACCTACCAGTGGCGCAACCACGAGTCGACGCGGGCAGCATCGCTCGACAGTAGGCCCATCGCGTGGTCGGACCACCGGGAGTGGTGGCGAAATTCGCTTGCCAATCCGACTCGTCATGTATGGATCTCAAGCGTAGGGCAGGTCGACGTCGGTGTGATTCGGTTCGACGACGACCAAGATGTCAGCGTGGTATCGCTGTACCTAGACCCATCGCTTCTTGGATTGCGACTTGGAAGCGCGATGCTTCGAGCGGGTGAACTAGCCCGATCTAGGCTAGCTCCACCACCAGCCCGGCTCGCCGCCACGGTACGCAGAAACAACGCCCAGTCACGCCGCTTGTTCGAGAGTGCGGGCTATCAGTTCGTCGACGACGAACATTGCAGCAAGGCGGTAGTGGCCGCGCACACAAGACCTGGAGCATGGAAGTGAAGATCCTCGACCGCGAGATCGGCACGCACATCCGACCGTACCTGATCGCCGAGATGTCCGGCAACCACAACCAGTCGCTGGATCGGGCGCTTGCCATCGTCGATGCCGCAGCACAGGCGGGCGCAGACGCCATCAAACTGCAGACCTATACGGCCGAGACGATGACGCTCGACCTGCGTGCACCGGGCTTCGTGATCGATGACCCCGGCAGTCTGTGGGAAGGGCGACAGCTCTACGAGCTGTACGAAGAGGCGCACACGCCCTGGGACTGGCACCGCCCGATCATGGAACGCGCCGCACGGCGCGGCCTGCACTGCTTCAGCACGCCCTTCGACGACACCGCGGTCGACTTTCTCGAGTCGCTCGGCGTCCCCGCGTACAAGATCGCGTCGTTCGAGAACACCGACCTGCCGCTGATCCGCCGCGTCGCGCGCACCGGCAAACCGATGATCATCTCCACCGGCATGGCCACGGCCGCCGAGATCGACGAGGCCGTGCGCACGGCGCGTGACGCCGGCGCCCGCGACATCGTGCTTCTCAAGTGCACGAGCACGTACCCGGCCACGCCCGAGAACAGCAACGTCCGCACGATCCCGAACATGCGTGAGGCTTTCGGCTGCGAAGTCGGCCTGTCCGACCACACGATGGGCTGTGGCGTCGCCGTGGCAGCCGTGGCGATGGGCGCGGTCATGGTGGAGAAGCACTTCACCTTGCGACGGGCCGACGGCGGTGTCGACTCAGCGTTCTCGCTGGAGCCGCTGGAGTTCAATCTGCTGCGCACCGAGACCGAGCGTGCGTGGCAGTCACTCGGTTGCGTGACTTACGGCGGTACACAGGCCGAGGCGAAATCGCGAGTCTTTCGTCGCTCCCTATACATCTCTCGCGACTTGAGGGCCGGAGACCAGCTGAGCGCCCATAGTGTCCGTCTCGTTCGACCTGGTCACGGTTTGCCGCCGAAGTACTTAGAAATGGTATTGGGCAAGCGTGTCAAATCAGACGTCCGCGCAGGAACGCCGCTGTCTTGGGAGTTGCTGGCGTGACGAGCATGCCAGTGAACGACACGGCAGGCGGGGAAGGAACGCCATCCTCGTTGCCTCTCGTTTCGGTCGTTGTTCCCGCTTTCAACGCGCAGCGGCATCTGCCCGACACGCTGCGCTCCATTCTTGGTCAGCGCGCGGTGGACCTGGAAGTCCTTGTTATCGATGACTGCTCGACGGACTCGACCGCCGCTTGCGTTACAGAGATCGCAAGTGCCGACCCGCGCGTCCGCTACATACGCACTGCATCCAACTACGGTGGCCCGGCCGGCCCGCGCAACGAGGGCTTTGCAGCCGCACGCGCACAGTGGGTGGCGCTCTGCGATGCAGACGACCTTTGGCACCCTGACAAGCTGCGCGTGCAGTGCTCCGTCGCTGAACGAACCGGATCGAGTCTCGTATGCACTGCCATCGAGGATTTCCCAGACGGGAGTACGCCCGAATGGCTGGGGAAGCCGGCGCGACTCAGCATGTCCGTACAAGCCATCTCCTACGTGGCCATGCTGTTGAAGAATCGGATTGCCACTTCCAGCGTGTTGGTTCGCCGCGACGATGTCGTGCGCGTCGGTGGTTTCGACACGGCCAAGTCGCTGGTAGCCGTCGAGGACTACGACCTCTGGCTACGAATGCTTGAGCAGCCATCGTGCAAGGCCGTTCGAATCGCGTCGCCCTTGGTTGCCTATCGTCGAATCCCGGGTTCGCTATCCGCATCGAAATGGCGGCAGGCTCGAAAGGCGATTGCGATACCCCGCCGGGCTGCACAGCGAAACGGATGGGCCTGGGCCTACCCGCTCGCTATGCCGGTCCTCGTGGGGTCTTATGCGGCAATGTCCTTGTACTCGCGCGTGCTACGGGGACGACTCTGATCATGGGTAAGGGCAGGCTCGATCTGCACCCAGGTGCTTGACGATGCGCATCGGGTTTACGAGCATTTACGCATGGCGCCCCCACGCCGAGCACATGGTGTACCTGGCACGCCTGGCACGACAAGCTGGCCACGACGTCCGATTTCTCTCGTGCGACGGGGCGCTACCGTGGTGCTACACCCGTGCACTCAAAGTCGACCAGCCAGACTGGGTTTCGTGCGTTCAGTGCACCGTCGGCGGTGTTCGCTCCTGGGAACGCGAGGCGGTCGATTCCATGCGGTCACTGACATCCGGTCGGCCCAAGCAGTCGAGCGACGGCACGGAGTGGGGAAGATCCAGCGCGGCAACCTACGGTCGGTTCGAGTCCGATGCCGACTTCGATTCAATCGATTTCAGGCGACTGGCAGAACGGTTTGAGACATCGGCGCGCACAGCGTTCGAAACTGCGCGGCGATGGATCGAGCGGGAGCGCCTGGATGCGGTGTGTTTATTCAATGGCCGTTACGAAGCCACGCGCGGAGTCCTCGAGGCTGCCACGCAGGCAGGCATTCCGTATGTCAGCATGGAGAGAACCTGGTTCGGTGACGGACTCCAGTTGCTGCCCGGAGAGAACTGCCTTGGCCTTCGATCGATCGATCAGATCATGCGTGCTTGGCGCGATGTACCGCTCACAGGCACACAGGCTGGCCTAGCTGCGCACCATATCGCGTCGCGCTTCCTTCGTAGCAATACGAAGGAGTGGCGCGCCTATAACCTCAACCCTGCGGTGAGGCCATGGCCCCGCCCTGACGCCCGATATCGCATCCTGTTAACACCCGGAAGCCGCAACGAGGTCTGGGGACATCCAGACTGGGCCCTGCAGTGGCCCAGCATCTGCTCCGCCTTCGACGCCCTCATGGACCACCTGGGACTGTCTGCATCGGACGTTGTACTACGCTGCCATCCCAACTGGGGCGAGCGAATTGGCCCCAACGATGGACGCCTATCCGAGGAATACTTCTCCTCGTGGGCTCGAAATCGCGGTGTTCTGGTCATACCTAGCCGGGATCCGACGAGCACCCTGAACCTGATCGAGCAGGCGCACGCCGTTGTGGTATGTGGTGGCAGCGCGGCATTGGAGGCCGGCATCCTTGGTAAACAGGTGATCGCACTGGGACCTTCGATCTACCAAGAAGCCGGCTTTCAGTCGACCGTCTACAGCGCGGAGGCGCTTCGAGATCTCCGCCTCCATGTGGACTCGAGCATCGAGGACAAGGCTCGTCAGGAGTCGATCATTCGCATGCGAACGCTGCGGTTCTGCTATGCGATGGCCTATCGCGTTGCGCAGTTTGTCCCGTATGTGCGCGCCGTGACAACGACGCTATACCGCTACCAGCAAGGTGCAGATCCGATGCGACTGTCCGATCTGCTGCGAACCGGTCGGCTGCAAGCCGACGATCCAGCGTCGGCTGGAGACAATGTCGGTGAGGGTGCTGTTTTGGCAACAGTCACTACGAGTAGTTGGCATCTGTTCCACAACGAGGTCTCGGCGTATTCACAGGCGCGAGCACTTCCCCTCAGCCGACGCCTGTTGTTCCAGCCTATCGATCAGCTTCGCGAGATGCTTCCTCGCGGGGACCTGTAGGGTGGTTCCATCCAGCAAGGAACAAGCCACATGTCACGCGTCACAACGCTTCTGCGAAACCTGCGGAGCTTTCCTGGCTACACGCTGATGCGCGGTGCAGCGCGATTCGCGACGGTGCGTACCACGGTCGCAGCCACACACCGACTCCTGAACAGCGCGCGCATGCGCGGCGTACTTGATGAGTGTCAGGCTCGCATGGAGCAAACGCTATTCCCGAGTCTCGACCGGCAGGAATTCGTTGATCGCCTACGGCGGGACGGGATCGCTTTCGGTCTGAGACTACCGACTGAAACGGTGTCTGAGATCTGCTCATGGGCGCAACAGCACCCCTGCTTTGCCGACCGCGACCCCAACCTTGGCTTCGCTTTGAACCGGCGGTCGGACGCGGAGGTACGCTTGGGCAAACCCATCATGCTTGCCCAGTACTTCAACACTGCTACGCGGTGTGCGCCTGTAGAACGGCTCGCAACTGATCCTGCGCTCAGGTGGATAGCAGCATGCTATCTGGGGTCCGTGCCCACATTCGTCGGCGCCAACCTCTGGTGGACCTTCCCTGTAAAGGCGCTGGAATCCGATCGTGAACGCCATGCACACTTGTTCCACCGCGACGTCGACGATTTCCGCTTCTTCAAGTACTTCTTCTACTTGACGGATGTCGAGCCTGGCGAGGGTGCCCACGTGTGCGTGGTTGCTTCACACAGGGAGCCGCCTGTATTTCGTCGCGGCGACCGCTGGAATATTCGCCGATACAGTGATGAAGAGATTGCGCGCCATTACCCCGCAGCCCGAATCGTCGAGATCTGCGGACCGTCAGGCACAGGCTTTGCCGAGAATACGATGTGCGTGCACAAGGGCCGCACGCCGGTCAGCCGCCCGCGTCTGCTGCTCCAGTTGCAGTACGCGCTGTTTGACTATGGCGTAGTGCATGACCGGCGCGACGCCTCCGAGCTGCAGCGCGTCAGCTGAAGCCCGGATTCCTTCATGCCCTGGCGCCTAGCGCTTACGCGGCAGCGCCGCCAGCAGCTCTGGTACGTACCGGTGCTCGGCGTGGCCATGGTCCTCATGCTTGCGCGGCTGTTGTTTGTTGCCCGCTTGCTCGATGTGACGGGGTTCGGCGTGTTCAGTGCGGGCCTACTCGTCTCAAGCACGTTCGGCATGTTTGCGTGCTTCGGGCTTCAGCCAATGCTTCTGCGCGACCTATCGATACAGGTTGTAAGACGGCACGTGCGCCCCGGCATCGTGCTTATGGCCCAATGCATCGTAGTCGCGCTGGCGTGCCTGCTGTTGTGCGTGGCCGCAGCGGCTGCGGGCGTCACAGCGACCGAACTGAGCTCCCCTATGTTCATGGCGGCTGTCCTTCATGGCTTTGCGCAGCAAGTGTTCCTGGTAGCCACGATCGAAAGCCGCAGTCGCGGCATGCCCGTCCGCTACGCTCTTCAGAACCTCGTGCGGTCCTTGTCGGTCGTGGGCGCCGGGGCGATCGCCGCGTTTGGGTCAAACAGTGCTCTCTGGACATTGGTCACAGAGGCGGTCGTCACCCTTGTACTGGCGCAGGCGACAATGCATCGGGTCTTCGGCACCTCCCGAATTCGCCCCTGTGTGGCTTATGGGTTGGCCCTGCGCCGCTTGCCCGCTGTCAACTGGTCGTCGGCAGTGGCGTTGATGAATGTGACCATCGTTAGCTTCGTCCTCATCAATGCCGATCGGTGGCTGGCCGCCGAAGCACTCGCCAGCGCCGACTTTGCCCAATACGGATTCGCCTGGATCGTGCTCATGGTCGCCCAGTCGGGCCAGGCAGTCATCAACGCAGCCGTCTTCCCAATGCTTGCGCGCCGCTTTGGGTTACATGGCCGGCGGGCCGCATTTGCGTTGGCAGCTGGCACCTCCGCTGCGACGCTCGCGTTCGCCACGGTCGCCGCCGTTCCGCTTTGGTTGCTGCTCGACGCGTCGGTGAGGCGCTGGTATCCACAGTACTCGGCAGCGGCCGAGCTGCTGCCAGTAATGCTAGTGATAGCCGCGCTGCGGGTATCTGATTTCTGGACCAGTT
>Ga0114939_10003276_pt1 | contig 11439 bp, 11 predicted proteins | sample AshMeaCrysSpring_FD_87196 | JGI IMG/M metagenome (GOLD analysis project Ga0114939, IMG submission 87196) | Groundwater microbial communities from Big Spring, Nevada to study Microbial Dark Matter (Phase II) - Ash Meadows Crystal Spring | ecosystem: Environmental > Aquatic > Deep subsurface >... | reverse complement strand
CTGTAGGTGAGCGCGTCGCCGTTCGGATCGCTGGCGGAAAGCAGAATGGCCACCGCCTTGTTCTCGGTGGTGGTTACGGATTTGGCGGCGGCCACCGGCGCCTGGTTCGCCGGCACCTTGTAGGAAATCTCGGAAGACGAATTGCTCTGCTGGCCCGACGTGTTGACGGCCCGCACCGCGAAATAATAGGTCTGCCCGTCCACGAGACCGCTCACGGAGGCGGTGGTGCCCGTGGTGTTGACGGTGTTGGGACGGGAACCCGAACTGGTGCCGTAGCTGAGCTGGTAGCCGGAAATGTCGGACTCGGGATTCGGATTCCAAGCCAGGTTGACACTTGCGGCGTTGAGGGCGGCGGCGGAACCGGCAAACCAGCCCAGAGTTAATACCCGACAAACCGCGAGGACGGCTCTTTCTCCACTCAAACGGCTTTGACCTGAGGCGGCGGAGCTCTTTGCCCGCCTTTTTTGGACGAATGTGAATATTTGCATACGAACGACTTGCTGCTGATGATTCAATGGGTTGCGACTTGAAAACGTGGCTTCTGCAAAGGCCAACAAGCCAAATGCCCGATCTTCAGGACATTGACAATCTAATTGTTCCTAACATGTTGATTTTCTTGAATATCTAAAAAATTTAAGTGAACTGACATACTATTTTTTGGACTTTTGGGCTGTCTCCGAATGCATGGGCTCAGCTTGCCCCGCCGGGGCGAATCAGCAGACTCAATCCGTGAAGCGGCGTTTTTCAGTCCCGCCACCTGTAGGCCGATAAGTGGCCGTTTCTCGCGGGGGCGGGCTCTGGCTTGGTTCATGCGCCGTCCGGCGGGGAGTGGCTGGCGCTGGTTTCCAAGATGGTTTTCGCCATCCGCAACCTCATCATTTCCCGCCGTTTCAGCGCCTTCTTCATCCCCGACCGCGTCCTGGCGGACGGCAGCCACGGGCCACTGCGGAAGAACGGCCCGATCTATCAGACCATGATTCGCAGTTGCCTCGATTCGTATTAAGGAGCAAGCATCCCCTCATGAATCCGCCCGGAGTCATCCGTTCATTGATTCCGCTCGTCCTCGGCCTGGTGATCGGCGGCCTGGGCGCCACGCTTTTTCTGCAGAGCATGCCCGGCGCGGAGGGATCCGCCGAAGAACGCGCCGCGAAACTCGAAGCCGAGTTGAAGCGTTCCCACAACCGCATCGCCGCGCTCGAAGCCGATCCCCGCACGCGCCGTGAGAAACCAGGCCGCGGTTTCGCGGACCGCAGCCGCCAGCTCGCCGAGGACATCCGCGAAGGACGCCCGGTGAGCCCGGAGGACGTTTTCCGCGCCTTCCAGCCGCTCATGCGCGATCTCTCTCCCTTGTTCGACCGCATGCGCATCGCCCGGGAAAAGGAAGACATTGAGGCCAAAACCGGCGAGTGGACGCGCAGATACGACCTCAGCCCCGCACAGCGCGATTCGCTGCGCAAATGGTTCGAGGCGCAATCCGAAGAAAACGCCAGGCGCTGGAATGATCTCGTCCAACAGGACGGCACACGTTTGCAGGATCTCATGAAATTCGCAGCCACCCGGCGGCCCCATGACGGCATCGATTCGTTCATGGAACGCGTCCTCAGCGGTGAAAAACTCCAGCGATTCCAATCCGAGCGCATGGCCGAACGCGCCGCCAGCGTCCAGCAACACGCCGACACCGGAACCCAGCGCCTCGACGGCATTGTGAAACTCGACGACGCTCAACGCGACCAAGTCTTCGGCATCATGGCGCGCGGCTCGCGCGACTACGATCCCGCGATGAAGCTCGAAGGAACCACCGGCGGCGAAATCCCCATCGCCGACGGCGCCACCCGCCAACAGGCTCTCCTCTCCATCCTCCGGCCCGAACAGCGCCAGGCCTACGAAGCCGAACAACAACGCCGCCGCGAAAGCGCGCAAAAGGACATGGAGGCGATCGGCCTTGCCCTGCCGCCCGACTGGGATCCGCTCGAGTGGGACGAATTCCGATGATCGCCGCCATCGACATCCGCTGCCTGCGCGTGGATTACGGCGATTTCGTCGCCGTGAACGACCTCACGCTGGCCGTGCCGCCCGGCGAGGTCTTCGGCCTGGTGGGGCCGAACGGCGCGGGCAAAACCAGCACCTTCCGCGTGCTGGCCACTTTGATGGAACCGACCTACGGCGAGGTCTTTCTCGACGGCGTGGACGTGCTGGAGGACCACGAGAACGCGCGACGCATCATCGGCTACATGCCCGACCTCGCGCCCGTGCCCACCGATTTGAAGGTTTGGGAATTCCTCGACTTCCATGCCGCCGCCTACGGCCTGGGCAGCCGCTCGCAGCGCCGCGAACGGGTCGCCGAATGCCTGGAGGAGGTTGCTCTAACCGACCAAGCCGGGAAATGGTGCAAGCAACTCTCCCGCGGCCAGACGCAGCGCGTGGTGCTGGCCAAAACGCTGCTGCACCGGCCGCGCGTTCTCATCCTCGACGAACCGGCCAGCGGGCTTGATCCGCTGGCCCGCCGCGAGCTGCGTCACACGCTGCGCGGACTCGCCGCAGGCGGCGCCACGGTCTTCGTGAGTTCCCACATCCTCGGCGAACTCGCCGAAATGTGCACCTCGCTCTGCGTGATGAACCGAGGCCGCCTGCTCGCCTCCGGCACCGCCGATGAAGTCCGCCACCAGCTTGGAAACACCACGCGGGTTCTCAAAATCACCGCCCTCGCGCGCCACGGCGAGGCCGCCGAATGGCTCTCCTCGCGGCACGGCGTGCATGACCTCCGCATCTCCGGCCACCAAATCGTTTTCAACTTCACCGGCGACGATGAAACCCAGGCGGATCTGATGGAGGGCCTGATCCGCCTCGGCATTCGCCTGCGCACCTTCGAGGAAAAACGATCAAGCTTCGAGGAAATCCTCGTGGAGGTCGCCGAAACCAACCGCAGCCTGTGAAAAGCGGAGATTCCAAAACGGCGCGCGACACCCACCCGGCCTGGAGGATTTGGGACAATCCGCTGTTCCTGCGCTACTGCCGATCCCGGCTGCGCCCGCGCGGCCTGGGCGTCTCGCTGCTCATCACCGTGCTGATCGCCGGCTTCATCGTCGCGCTGTGCGGCTCGATCGGCCTGCGGGGCCGCCTCGGCGCGGCGGATGCGGCGCGGCCCGGCGTGATCGCCCTGCTCGTCTTGCAGTCGCTCGTCCTCTTCGTGCTCGGCACCGCGCAGGTCGCGGGAGGCATGACCGCGGAGCGCGACGAGGGGGTGATCGACTACCAGCGGCTCATTCCCATGACGCCGATGGCGAAAGTGTTCGGCTATCTCTTCGGCCTGCCCGCGCGGGAATACGCGATGTTTCTCGCCACGCTGCCCTTCACCGCGTGGTCGCTGTGGCGCGGCGGAGTGGATTGGCGCGTGTGGCTGCCGCTTTATCTCGTTCTGTTCAGCTCCACGCTGCTCTATCACTTCACGGGACTGGTCACCGGCACCGTGGTGCGCAACCGCCGCTGGGCCTTCCTTGTCTCCATGGGGCTGGTGTTCTCTCTCTACACCGTGATTCCGCAGATGGCGAAGTTCGGGCTGGTGTTCTTCAAATACCTCACCATCACGCCGGTGTTCGAGGAATGCCTGCCGGGCCTGCTGCCGGAGTCCGCGGGCAGGGGTCTCAAGGCCATCCATGCCTTCGCGCCCACGGTGAAATTCTTCGGCCTGGATTTCTCGGAAGCCGTCTTCACCGCGTTTTCCCAAGGCGGCCTGATCCTCACCTTCGCGGTGATGCTGCGGCGCAAGTGGCGGCGCGCGGAGTCACATCTGTTAGGAAAGCCCTGGGCGGCGGGCTTCTTCGTGTGGATCCAGCTCATCCTGCTGGGAAACGCGCTGCCCCTCATCGAGACGGGCACGCTCTTTCCCTCGCACGCGTTCCGCCGCGCCGGCATCGTGCGCGTCAGCGTGGAGGCTCCGCTCGCAGGCGAGGCGGTGGCGATGTCCGGCATATACGGGCTGGCCACGCTGGCGCTGCTTTTCGTTCTCGCCGGCATGATCACGCCCTCGCTTGACAAGCAGGTCCGTGGCTGGCGGCGCGCCCGCAAACAGGGGCGGCGGTCACTGCCACGCTTCTGTGACGCCAGCAGCTCCGCGGGCTTCGTCCTGGGAATGGCTGCGGTTGGAGCCACGGGCTGGTATCTCTTCACGCGCGGGCTGGTGGAATCCCGCTGGTTTCCAGGCCAGGCAGTGCCGCTCTCCACGCTGGGCTATTTCATTGCGGTGATGGCAGCCTGCGGCCTCTCGTTCCAAGCCCTGCTGGAAGGCCGTGGAGCGCGCGTCCTGGGACTCGCCGCCATCTTTGCGGGAGTGGTTCCGCTGATGGCTGGCGCGGTTCTCAGCGTGATCAGCAACCGCATGGCTCCAGCGGCCTCGTGGTTGATCGGCATCTCGCCGGCGAGCATGCCGTTCTATGCCAGCGGATCGCTGCTATCGATCTCCGAACTGCCGGTCCATCTCGCCCGCGCCGTTCCGCGCGCGTTCCATTTCTGGCTGATTGTCCTGCTGCTGGCGGCGTGCCGCCTGCTCATCGGGCTGCGCGCGGCGCGCCGGGCGATGGCTGCGGAAGTGCTGCGGGAACCGTGATTCACGGGCCGCGCGCCGCATCGAGGATCGCCTCATGCACGTCCTCCGGCCCGTTCACGGGAAACGGCGTTCCTAACAGAACCGGCCGCTCGTTTTCCGCCACGCTGTCGCGGCCGTGCGAGCCTTTCACCAGCGCGGCGTCCAGCGGGATGACTTCCAGCAAGCCGCGCATGCCGAGTTTTTTCTTCAGCAGGAACTTCGCGATTTGCAGCTTCGGAAGCTTGAGCGCCGGATCGATGAACAGCTCGCACGGGTCGTAACCCGGCTTGCGGTGGATGTCGATGGTGCGGGCGTAGTCCGGCGCGATCGCGTCGTTTTTCCAGAAATAATACGTGAACCACGCGCCCGGCTCGGCGACGGCGATGAAGTCTCCGGCGCGTTCGGTGGCGGCGCCCGGCCCCCACATTTCCGCCGGCACGCGGACCTCGCCGACACCCGGCGTGCTTTCCAACAAAGAACGGACTTTGCTCAGGATCGCGCGGTCGTTCACATACACATGGGCGATCTGGTGATCCGCCACGGCAAAGGCGCGGCAGCCGCCGCAATCGAGCGTCTCGCGGCCGAGTTCGTTTTTGAGCGAGAGCCAGCCTTTTTCGCGGAACAGGCGGTTGAGGTGAACGGGCCGGCTGACGGGCGAAATTCCGTATTCGGAAAGCACCAGCACACGCACGCCGCGGCTCTCGTAAAACGCGATGAGCCCGCTGGCGACGCGGTCGATTTCCTCCAGCTCGGCCGGGATGCTGGCGGCGTGCGGGCCGTCCTTTTGCAGCGGGTAATCGAGATGCGGCAGATAGACGAGGCTGAGCGTGGGCGCGTGCTTTTGCTCGATCCATTTCGCGGAGGCGGCGATCCATTCGGACGAGGCGATGCCCGCGGCCGGTCCCCAGAAGGCGGGGAATGGAAACTCGCCCAGATCGCGCTTCAACTCGTCGCGCAAGGGCATCGGCTGCGTGTGGATGTCGAAGACCTTGCGGCCGTCCGCCGGATAGAGCGGGCGCGGCGTGATCGAGAAATCCGCCGATGAATGCATGTTGAACCACCAGAACAGCTTGGCGCAGGTGAAGCCGGGGATTTCACGGCGCAGCGCGTCCCAGAGCTTCTCGCCGCGCACGAGGCGGTTGCTTTGTTTCCAGAAGCGGACTTCCGCGGACTCGCGGTCATACCAGCCGTTGCCGACGATGCCGTGTTGTGAGACCGGCGCGCCGGTGACCATGGAGGACTGCGCCGTGCAGGTGACGGCGGGGAAGGACGGCGCGTAGGATTGGCGGCCGTGTTTTCGCGCGAACGCGGCGAGCCCCGGCGTGTGCGGGCCCAGCAGGGACTCGGAAAGTCCGACGACGTTGATTACGGCGAGGCGCATGGGATGGGGATGATGGCTCGGCCCTCAACGTGCCCGCCGATCCGGACGCCGACAATTCCCGTTTGATTCCGCGCGGCGGATTTCCCATGTTCGCGCGCATGGCAAAGACGGGCGAGCAAAACCGGGTGGTGGTGAAGGTCTTTCTATACGGCATCCAGCCGCAGATTTGGCGGCGCTTTTCCATTGCCAAGGAGGTGACCTTCATCGCGCTGAGTGACGCGATCCAGGCGGCGATGGGCTGGGAAAACAAGCACCCGCACGAGTTCCGCCACGGCAAGGGCAAACGGCTGGTGGACGTGATCGGCCCGATCGGCCTGCAGGACCAGGTGCTCGGCGATTTCCAGGACGAGGCGGTGCTCACCGTCGCGGAGTTTCTCGGCAAGCGCAAACTGCCGATCCGCATCCTCTACCGTTATGACTTCGCCGACGAGTGGATCCACGAAATCGTTTTCGAGAAACGCGAGGCTGGCGAAGGCGGCCCGGAAATGCTGGACGGCGCGCGCGCCTGCCCGCCGGAGGACTTCGGCGGCACCTTCCAATACATGCAGGCGCTGCACGGCGAGATCGAGTGGATGAATCCGGGCTACGATCCGGAGGTCTTCGATCCCAAGGCGGTTTCCTTCGAGGTGAAAAGGAAAGGGAAGCCGGCGCGTTCGTGAGGAGGGGCCGCCCTGTTAGCCGCGCACGATCGCGTTGGGCAGTTCATCCGGGTTCGCCCCGTCCGGCGGCCAATGGGCGGCCATGGTGGCGCCCAGCGTGCGGATGGCGGCGCAAAGCGCGTCCAGCTTGCGGCCCTCGCGGAGCAGGGCGCCGAGCTCACCGGCGATGCGCGTCCAGTAGCCGGGATCCACGACCGCGTTCAGCTCCCTGTCGCCCAGCACCACGAGGCGCCGGCGGCGGGTGAACAGCACGATGAGCGCGCCGTTGCGCTTGCGGGTCCGCGTCATGCCGAGGCGCTCGAAGAGCCGCCACGCGTGGCGCTCCGGGCGGATGATCCAGCGCGAAGTGATGACCACGCGGATCTCGCCGCTGGTTCGCGTCTCGGCGGCGCGGATCGCCTCCACCACCGCCTGCTCCCCTTCTTTTGTTAGAAAATCCTTCATGCCGGTTTGTCACCATCCGCCACTGGCTCCGCCGCCGCCGCTGCGGCCTCCACCGCCGGAAAACCCACCACCGCCTCCCGCAAACCCGCCGCCGCCCCAGCCGCCGCCCCAGTTGTCATGGCGCGAGCCGCCGTGCGTGATGATGACATCCGGATTGCCGTGTTGCTTCGCCGAGAGCACGACCACCAGCAGGATGATGAGAAAAACGAGCAGCGGCGGGGAAAGCGGCGGCCCGCGGTCATCGAGGTTCGTGCGGCCCGTGCCGGTGTATTCGCCCTTGGTGGCGGCGATGATCGCCTCGGTGCCGCGGATGACGGCCGCCTCCCTCCGCCCCTCGCGCAGCAGCGGGGCGATGACTTCCTCGATGATCTGCTTGCAGCGCGCGTCCGGCAGCACTCCTTCGAGTCCGTAGCCGGTGTGGATGCGCAGTTTGCGGTCGGCCGCGAAGACGAAGAGGACCGCGCCATTGTCCTTTCCCGCCTGTCCGGGCTTCCACGCATCGAAGACCCGCTGCGAAAAATCCATCATTTCGGCGTCCTGCGGCACCGCCTTGAAAATGGCGACGAGCAACTGCGAGGACGTCTCCCGCTCATGGGCCTGCAACCGCGCGTCGAGCGCCTGGAATGCGGGGGGCGCCAGCCAGCCGGCATCATCGAACACGTAATGGGGCGACGGACTCGCCGGAACCGCCGCCGACAGCGGAAGGATTGTTAGAAGAACGCTCCAACAGGCCAACAGCCGGTGGCGCCATGTGCGGGCGCGGATCATTGGCCGCCGCTCTTGCCGCCGAAGTCGAATTCCACGCCGGGCGCTTTTTCCGCTCCGGCCTCGGCCTGGAAAAACGGCTTGGGATGGAAACCGAGCATCCCCGCGAACAGCACGGCGGGAAACCTGCGGATGCCGGTGTTGTAGTCCCTGACCACTTCATTGAAGCGGCCGCGCTCCACCGCGATGCGGTTTTCCGTGCCTTCAAGCTGTGCCTGCAGATCGCGGAAACCGGCGCTCGCCTTGAGATCGGGATAGCGCTCGGCGACCACCAGCAGCCGCTGCAGCGCGCTGCCGAAAGCGCCCTGGGCCTTCTGGAATTCTTCAAGCTGCGCGGCGGTTTCCGGCGCCTTGTTCGCATCGATGGTCATGCGCCCGACCGATGCGCGGGCGTTGGTGACGCTTTCCAGCGTGGATTTCTCGAAATCGGCCGAGCCCTGCACGGTCTTGACGAGATTCGGCACGAGGTCGGCGCGGCGCTGGTATTGGTTGGACACCTGGGCCCACGCGGCGTCCACGCCCTGTTGTTTGCCGACGAGGCCGTTGTAGGTGGAAATTCCGCCGAGCGCGAGGACGGCGATGGCGGCAAGCACTGCGAGGAGGATTTTGCTCATGAATCACCGGATAACAGGACCGTGAAGCCGTGTCCACGCGATTTCCACGACCGGGAAGATGTAACCCGCGAGTTCCTCGCGGTGGAGATCCGGGAGCTGGCGGCGCTCCTTCAGCGGGATCTGTCCCGTCGGTCAGGGCGCGCCTCAATTCCGGGAGAGGACCGAGTCGTTACTTGCTTGATCGAAGTGTCCTACTGAAACGGCAGCCCGTCGCGCGGCTTCTTCGGGCAAGGAGCCGGAATCTCCATGGTCTTTCCAGCCAATTGCCATACCCAAGGCTTGCCCGATGCGCGGCGCGCTGGCTATGAACGCCGCGTGGCCGGGAAAAACATCGTCTATTTCGATTTGGAAACGCAGCGCAGCTTCGGCGACGTGGGAGGATACGCCAACAAGGACAAGATGGGCGTGTCCGTGGCGGTGACCTACAGCACCGCCCGCGGGACCTACGAAATCTATCCGGAAAACGAGATGGACAAGCTCGGCGAGGAACTCGTCCGCGCCGATCTCGTCGTGGGCTGGAACCACATGCAGTTCGATTATCCGGTGCTCCAGCCCTATGTGTTCCACACGCTGGCCGGGCAGACGGTGAATCTCGACATGATGCAGGATTTGGAAGTCCGTCTCGGGCACCGGCTCAAGCTTGACGCAGTGGCTTCCGCTTCGCTGGGCGTCGGCAAATCCGCCGACGGGCTCGACGCGTTGCGCTGGTGGCAGGAGCATAAAAAATCCGGCGATTTCGCCCCGCTGCGCAAGATCGCCGAATACTGCGCCTTCGACGTGAAGGTCACCAAGTGCGTCCACGAATACGCGCTGGAGCACGGTGTTCTCAAATACGGCGACAAAAGCGGCCGGACCGCCGAGATCGCGGTGGATTGGAAATGACCGCGGCGTTTTCTCAAAGCCAGCCGAGCATTCCGAGCACCCGCGCCACGGTCCAGATGAAGGTCGCGACAAGCGCGACGATGAACAACTTGACGGAAAATTCGATGGATTGGCGTGTCATGAGGCGCGGGGTTCCTACAGGCGGCGACGGTCTCCGCCAAGGGAAAAATCGTCAGTCGAAATGGGCGAGGATTTTCGCGGCGGCGGCTTCCGGGGTGAGGCCGTGAAGGGAGCGCAGAACGTCGGGCTTGCCGTGTTCGATGAATTCATCCGGCCAGCCGATGCGTTCGACGGGGGTGTGGATGCCCGCGGAGTGGAGGTGTTCGATGACGGCGGCGCCGAAGCCATGGAGCAGGACGTGGTCCTCGAAGGTGCAGAGCACGCGGCATTTGCGCGCGTATTGCTCCAGCACGGCGGTGTCGAGCGGCTTGATGAAGCGCGGGTTGATGAGGGCGACGGACAGGCTGCGGGTTTCCAGCAGGACTTTGGCGCGCTCCGCCATTCCGAACATCGTGCCGAGGCCTAACAGCGCGACGTCGGCTCCGTCGGCGACGATTTCCGCCTTGCCGATTTCGAGGAGTTGCGGGCGTTTCTTGACGGGAGTTCCCTTGATCGGGCCGCGCGGGTAGCGGATGGCGGAGGGGCCTGCGTCGTATGCGGCCATGGTGTGGAGCATGTCCGCGAACTCGTCCTCGTCCTTCGGCTGCATGTGGACGATGCCTGGGATGTGGCGGAGGTAGCCGATGTCGAAAAGCCCGTGATGGGTGGGGCCGTCGTCACCGGAAAGGCCGCCGCGGTCCATGCAGAGGCGCACGGGCAGGCCCTGCAGCGCCATGTCATGGATGATCATGTCGTAGGCGCGCTGCATGAAGGTGGAGTAGATCGCGAGGAAGGGGCGGAAGCCCCCGGTGGCGAGGCCGCAGGCGAAGAGCGCGGCGTGTTCCTCAGCGATGCCGACATCGAAATAGCGGTCCGGCAGCTCGTTTTTGAAAATCTCCAGTTTCGTTCCGCCGGGCATGGCGGCGGTGATGGCGACGATTTTCGGGTCCTTCCTGGCGAGGTCGGTGACGGTGCGGCCGAAGATGTCCGAGCAGGTGGGGGTGGCGCTGGTTTCGGTGGAGCCGTCGTCGATCTGATAGGTTCCGAGGCCGTGGAACTTGCCGGGGTTGTCGATGGCGGGTTGGTAGCCGCGGCCCTTTTCGGTGATGATGTGGAGGACGACGGGTTCGTGTAGGGTTTTGAGGTGTTCGAAGGTGCGGACCAGCAGCGGCAGATCGTGGCCATCGATGGGGCCGTAGTAGCGGAGGCCGAATTTTTCGAAGAGGACGTTGGGGAAGAGCAGGTTTTTGGCTCCCTCCTCGACCTTGTGGGCGAGGGTGCGCGCGGCCTTGCCGGCGATTTTTTCGACGAAATCCGCGGCTTTGGCGCGGACGGCTGCGAAGGTGTGGTGGGTTTGGAGGTCGTTGAAGTAGCGGGCGATGGCACCGACGTTCTTGTCGATGGACCATTCGTTGTCGTTGAGCACGACGATGAATCTGCGGGTGGTTTCCGCGATGTTGTTGAGGGCTTCCAGCGTGGGGCCGCAGGTGAAGGCGGCGTCACCGGCGATGGCGACGACGTGGTTGTCACCGCCGGCGAGGTCGCGGGCGGCGGCCATGCCGAGGGCGGCGGAGAGGGCGGTGCCGGCGTGGCCGGCGCCGTAGGCATCGTGTTCGGATTCCGAGCGCAGCAGGAAGCCGTTGAGGCCCTTGAAGGTGCGGATCGTGTGGATCCTGTCGGCGCGGCCGGTGAGCATTTTGTGGACGTATCCCTGATGGGCGACGTCGAAGACGAACTTGTCCCGCGGCGTGGAGAAAACACGGTGCAGCGCGACGGTCAGCTCCACCACGCCGAGATTGGGGCCGAGGTGGCCGCCGGTCTTGGAGAGCGAGGTGATGAGCGAGTGGCGGATTTCCGCAGCGAGCGCGAACAGTTCCTCGTCGGCGAGATGTTTGACGTCGGCCGGGGAATGGATGGACTGGAGGAGCGGGCCAAGGGCCGGTGGCTCAGAAGAGGCGGATGTCATCGTCGTCGTCGTCGGAGTCATCCGGCGCGCCGGACGTTGGGGAGGGG
>Ga0114939_10003275_pt1 | contig 11442 bp, 7 predicted proteins | sample AshMeaCrysSpring_FD_87196 | JGI IMG/M metagenome (GOLD analysis project Ga0114939, IMG submission 87196) | Groundwater microbial communities from Big Spring, Nevada to study Microbial Dark Matter (Phase II) - Ash Meadows Crystal Spring | ecosystem: Environmental > Aquatic > Deep subsurface >... | reverse complement strand
TAAAGAAAAACGTTTAACCCGAATTATTCCTTCGGGAAATACTCCGTATCCTAATCCGTTATCGACAAAAGATAATCAAAATCTATCGCCGTTACGGCCACCGGCACAAATAGAAAATCCGCCACTAGAAACTAAAGAAAAACGTTTAACCCGAATTATCCCTTCGGGAAATACTCCGTATCCTAATCCGTTATCGACAAAAGATAATCAAAATCTATCGCCGTTACGGCCACCGGCACAAATAGAAAATCCTCCGCTAGAAACTAAAGAAAAACGTTTAACCCGAATTATCCCTTCGGGAAATACTCCGTATCCTAATCAATTACCGACAAAGGATAATCGCAATCCATCACCGTTACGAATCAGTCCTAAACAAATTGACTCCTCGGAGCAAAAAAATAATAAAGAAAATCGTAGTACATGGCGCAACCGTCGCAGAGACCAGGAATCTTCAACTTCGAATGAATTTAGTAGGTCCACGAACGTTTATGCAAATCCTAATTTTCCGGACCTCCAACGCCCTAAAATCCGCACGGATTTATCTTCAGGAATGAATAAACCGCCTACTAATATTTTACAAAACACCCCGCAACGATCAACATCTAATTTCTCTACGCCACGTTCCGAAATCCGTAGAGAACGTCGTAATGAAATTAATTTTAATTCACGTAAATAGGAATATTATGCCACTGAAAATTGAACACCAGGAAATTTCATCACTGGAAGAGATTAAAAATTTTAGTAAACATCGATTGACTTTTGTATTTGCGGGAGTTGGATCGGCCTTTTCTAAGAAGAATTATCAGACGTCGCTTATTGTGGCAAAAAACGGTGTATTACTATTAGTTGATATTGGTACGACAATTCCTACGGCCTTATCCAAAAAGAATATTAAATTGACCGATTTTGATTATTATTACCTTACGCACTCTCATGCTGATCACATTGGCGGGGTAGAAGAATTACTGTTAACTTCACGCTATCTATTGCAACGTAAGCCCCAAATTATTATTACTGAAGTATACCAAGATCTACTTTGGGAAAATTCCCTAAAAGGTGGATGCGGACATAATGAAAATGAACCGTTAAATTTTTCCGACCTTGCACAAATTTTGCGTCCTATTTGGATAAAATCTCATCCACGCGCTATTTATCAAATTAATATTGCCGATATCCATTTGACGATTTATCGAACGATTCATATTCCAGGTAACACACAAGAATGGAGTAATTTATTTTGGTCTACCGGAATATTAGTTGATAATAAAGTAGTATTCACTGCTGATACACAATTTGACCCAACGCTCTTTGAAGATATTAATGTCTCTCAGATTGAAACTATTTTTCATGATTGCCAACTATTTAATCCCGGCACTGTCCATGCAACTTATCAACAACTCAAGACACTACCTTTCGCCTTGCGTAATAAAATATTATTAACGCATTATGGTGATAATTTCGAGCAATACGACCCGGATGCTGATGGATTTCGCGGTTTTACTAAACCCTGGATTTGTTATTCATGGTAATGAATTTTCTGAAAATGAGGGGTCGCGAGGATGTCATTCACTATTTTTAGAAATATACATTATTTTTCCCGAAAACGTAGGGATCAAAATGTACCGGAAATATCCTCATTCATCGGTGGTGCTTACGACTTAAATCTGGTTACTAAAAGGTTTTTTTACATTAATCAGCAACGGCTAATTCGTACTCAAGATTCACTGCGTCCCCGGCAAAAAGATTTTATTGATTTTTTGCCAATTTTATTTCATATAAATCATCCGCTACTTTCTGGATATATATCCAAATCTACACCTTGCGGTATCTCAAATTATTCCCCAACGCTAAAAACGCTTAATGCGGCACGCCGGACTTTCAAGGCTCAAAATTTAACTTCTTATCTATTACCGAATTACGCAATTTATTCGATTTTTCTTATCGGTAGTGTCGGCACCATTGCCCATTCTGATAAAAGTGATTTAGATATTTGGTTATGTTACAATCCACAACTTAGTGAAATGGAAATCGCGGAATTAAAAGCAAAAGCAACCGCTATTGAAGGGTGGGCAAGAACGATATCCCTCGAGGTACATTTTTTTTTGATGGAAGCAACACAATTTAAGTCTGGCTATTCGAGCTTTATCACGAGTGAAAATAGCGGTACAGCCCAGCATCATTTACTCTTAGAAGAGTTTTATCGTACGGGTTTATTTGTTGCGGGGCGTTACCCGGCCTGGTGGTTAATTCCCCCAGGGCATGAAAATGATTATGATAATTATCTCCAGTCTTTAATTTCGAGTAATACCATTTCTCCAAGAGATATTATTGATTTCGGCGGAATCTCAAAGATTCCTGCGGAGGAGTTTGTCGGCGCCGGATTATGGCAGGTATCAAAGGGAATTGACTCCCCTTATAAGTCAGTTTTGAAAATCCTCTTGATGGAGATCTATGCTCGCGAATATCCGCAGATTGATTTACTCTGTCTGCGTTATAAAAAATCTGTCTACGCTGGAATTATCGACCTTGATCAACTTGACCCTTATATCATGCTGTTCAATAAATTGACGGAACACTTAAAACAAAACAATAAATCATCCCGTCTTGAAGTAATTCGACGTTGTTTTTATATTAAAATTAATATCGCTCTGACGAATAAAAATAGCATAAATATTATTGAATGGCGCCGGAATCTCCTAACATCATTAATTAAAAGCTGGGGATGGGAGAGGGATCAAATAAAATTCATTGATGATCGGAAAAATTGGAAGATACAGTACGTGGCCAAGGAAAGAAAAATTCTTCTGGAGGAATTGAAAAATAGTTATTTGTTTCTATCCAGTTTTGGACGAGAGAATGCCCAGATATTGACTATTAGTCAAAATGATATGAATATTCTCGGGCGGAGATTATTCGCTGCGCTAGAGCGAAAACCGGAAAAGATTGATATTATCTACTTGGGTATCGTACATGAATTATTTGAGACACATTTAATTATTCAACAAGATTTGGCTAGTAAAGAAAATTGGCTATTATTTAATTCTCCTCCAAATCAAGAATTATCTCTACCAATCAAGCATTCTACGAGTGTTGTTACTTTACTTGCGTGGGGATATCTCAATAAAATTATCAATCAACAGACAGTGACTGTCGTACAGTCTCGGAATAGCGCGCTAAATATTAAGGAGGTAAATTCTATTTTGCGATGTTTGAGAAGTTTTGCACCGAATGGCGAATTATCACCGCCGCTTATTGATCACCTTTACCAGCCCCAAAAGATGCTTCAGTCTATGTTATTTATTAATATCGGGATTGACCCGATGGTCTATTATAACCATTCGAGTAATGATTTTGTCAGCAACAATGATATCTTGAGTTACGGCAATTCCGCGCTCAATTTAGCGATTAGTTTTGATTTATTGCTCACCACCAGTTGGCACGAAGTATTTAATTTCTCTTATCGGGAGCCGCACGCGCTTGTCGAAACTCTATGTCAATATTTTCATTGGGTTGCGTTAAGTTCCGACCCAAAAATTACGGAATCTTTTGTGGCACATAGTTTTTCATCAGGTTATTCTATTTCGTTAGTAAAGCGCATGGAAAAATTATTTCCAAGTGTTTGTAAATTTTTTTTAACCAATAGTGATAATCAAATACTCCGCTATCTATTGGTTTGCGGTAATAAATACTATATTTTATACCTAAAGGACGACCTACTTAGCTACAGTTATAAAGAAACCTTTACTGAATTACAATATTTTCTTGGAGAAACGAATTCGCAATTTGTGAATCTCTACATTGATGAGTATGCGTTACGCGACACACCCTTGCCATTAATTTATGAAGTCAACAAAATTGATAAGGTACAATTATTTTATCAAGTAGTGGGAAAGTATGCTCAGATTTATGTATTAGATGAACGCGGATCGTTATTTTACCAACGCGCATCCTTTTACACCGATGAAGTGCTACTCAATCATTTTAACGAGTTTTTCGAATCAGTTTTAGAGAAAAAATTAAAGACGGGGCAATATCAAAATAATTCATCTGTGGCGATTACCGTAATGTTTTATGAAATCAAGAACGAAAATGGAAAATTCGTCTTGATTAATCGTTCGAGTAATCGCGCTCTGCATAAAAAACGCTATCTTAGCGTCCAGGTAACAAGTAATATTGAGCAAAATAATGTCAATTTTACGTTTTATTGCGAAAATAAACGATTTTCATCGTATCAATATGGCAATATGCTCTTTGATGAGGTAGTAAACTACATCCTTGCGCAACGTTGTAGCGGGACGTATTATCCGATTTATATTACGAGCGTCGATCCACCACCCGCCTTACTTAAGGAACGCCCGATAGAAGAAATTCAAATGGTGGATTTCTTGAATTATAAAAAGCGGATTGAAGATAAACTTAATGAGAAACTTAATTTAGAATTAGAATAACGAAGTGGGGAAGGACATGAAACGCATTGCAATTTATGGCGCCGCTGGAAAAATGGGGATCAATTTAGTAAAGGCGATCCAAAAAAACTCCGGGGCGCAATTAACCGTAGCGATTGAACAATCCGGCCATGAAATGATCGGTCAAGATATCGGAATTATCGCCGGATTAAAAAAATTCGATATTCTTATAAGTGACGATTTATACGATGCTACGAAAAATTTTGAGGTATTAATTGATTTTACCCGCCCGGAGGCATCCCTGGGCGCGCTAAAAATTTGCCAAGAAGTAAAACGCCCGATGGTAATTGGCACCACAGGCTTTAATGCTGAACAAAAAACACTAATTAGCGCCGCAGCTCAAGATATTCCGATAGTCTTTTCACCTAATATGAGCATCGGAGTGAATCTCTGCTTTAAGATTTTGGATTTAACCGCACGGATTTTAGGCGACGAGTTCGATATTGAGATTATTGAAGCCCACCATCGCTCAAAAGTGGATGCACCTTCGGGAACCGCGCTTCGTATGGGGGAAATTATTGCGGCGGCCCAAGGAAGAGATTTGTCTGGATGCGCAATTTATGGCCGAAAAGGAAATACCGGAATCCGCGCGTCAAATACAATTGGGTTTTCGAGTATCCGCGCCGGAGATATTGTCGGCGAGCATAGCGTCTTATTCGCCGGCGAAGGAGAACGCATCGAGATTACGCATCGCGCTTCAACCCGTATGAATTTTGCCTATGGTGCAGTACGCGCTGCGCTGTGGATTACCGAACAGCCTCCAGGACTTTATGATATGCAGGATGTTTTACAATTACGCTAATTATTTTCAAGCGCGGGAGCAGAGGATTGTATGGATCAAGAACAATTATCTGCTATTACCAATATGGGTTCGCTGAATCATAGTTTTACGGTCGGAAGATTGATCGGGTTATTATTCAATGACCCCCGATTTACGATCATGCCTGAATTGAGTTTAGACCCCGGGCAAATCGATTTAAGCATATTTGGGCTACAGGCCAAACGAGAATTAAAGCCGGATATCTCAATTTATCCGAATACTATCCAACGTCAGCGGCGTGATGTAATCCGAATTAAGCAGATGCCGCTCTTAGCCATAGAGGTAATTTCACCCGAGCAAGGCATTGAAGAGATCTTGGCCAAGTTTGATGCCTATTTCGCCTTGGGTGTAAAGTCGTGCTGGCTAGTAGAACCGGCTGTTGAGGTATTACATGTCTATCCCCAACCCGAGCACCATCGAACCTTTGACTTAAATGATATCGAAATAATCGATGATCGATTGGATATTCGCTTGCCGATTTCCAAGATATTTCCTAAATAGCGATGCGCGCTAAAACCGTTTATTCCTGCCGCGAATGCGGGGCGAAATCTCCTAAATGGACCGGCCAATGTCCCGAATGTGAGGCATGGAATTGCCTAGAGGAGACCGTGGAGAGTCCGGCGCCGAAATCAACGCGTTTCGCAACACCAGGTACAACAGCGGGCGGGGTGCAATTACTGGCGCGGGTCGCGGTGGGTGAGGAGGTGCGCACCAGCACCGGCCTCGAAGAATTAGACCGGGTACTCGGCGGCGGATTGGTCGAAGGGTCGGTCGTCCTAATCGGCGGCGACCCGGGAATCGGCAAGTCAACCCTGCTATTGCAGGCCCTGGCAAATCTCAACGGCCACTGGGCCGCGCTCTACGTCACCGGCGAAGAATCCCTGCAACAAGTCTCACTCCGGGCGCGCCGGCTCGGCCTCGGCGACGTGGAGCTACCGGTCATGGCCGAGACCCGCATCGAAACGATCTTGAATATCGCACGCACAGACCCGGTTCCCCGGGTAATTGTGATCGACTCAATCCAAACGGTGTATAGCGAATTACTGCACTCGGCGCCAGGCTCGGTGTCGCAGGTGCGCGAGAGCGCCGCACAATTAGTCCGCTACGCCAAGTCCACCGCCACGTCCCTATTTCTGGTCGGTCACGTCACCAAAGAGGGGGCGCTCGCCGGGCCGCGGGTCTTGGAGCACATGGTCGATACCGTCCTTTATTTTGAGGGCGACACCGGAAGCACCTTTCGGGTAGTGCGGGCATTCAAAAATCGCTTCGGCGCGGTCAATGAATTGGGCGTATTTGCGATGACCGAACGCGGCCTGCGTGGCGTCGCCAATCCCTCGGCGATCTTTTTATCCCGCGGCGCCGAAGAGGCTCCCGGGAGCGTCGTCCTGGTCGCCCGCGAGGGTACCCGGCCGCTCTTGGTCGAAGTCCAAGCCTTGGTCGACGAGACCCACTCGCCAACACCGCGCCGGGTATGCCTCGGCCTCGACCCAAGCCGCCTGGCGATGCTACTTGCGGTCCTGCACCGCCACTACGGGATCGTCACTTACGACCAAGATGTATTCGTCAATTTAGTCGGTGGCGTGCGGGTCGCCGAGACCGCGGCGGATTTACCGCTCTTGGCGGCGGTGCTGTCGAGCCTACGAAATCGCCCCCTGTCGCATCAATTAGCCCTCTTCGGCGAGGTCGGATTAGCCGGCGAGATTCGCCCCGTGCCCGGCGGTCAGGAACGCCTCCGCGAGGCCGCAAAACACGGCTTTACCCGCGCCATCATCCCCCGGGCGAATGCCCCGAAAAAACCTCCCGACGACATGGAAGTCTTTCCCGTTCATCGGCTCCAAGAAGCCCTCGATTATCTGTAAATATCATGCGCCTATTTCATACCTCTGATTGGCACCTTGGCCGCGGTCTATACAATTACGAACGCTATTATGAGCACCAGTGTTTTTTAGATTGGTTGCTCGATCAATTAGAAAATTCTCGACCTGATGCGTTATTAATTGCCGGCGATATCTTCGATAATTCTAATCCGAGCGCGGAAAGCCAACGACAATTTTATCAATTCCTGCGAGAGACTCAGCGTCGTACACCGCAGATCAATATTATTATTATCGCCGGTAATCACGATTCTCCGGGAAGATTAGAGGCCCCAGCACCAGTATTAAATACTTTAGGTGTTACTGTTGTCGGGACGCTCCCGCGCAAAACTAATGGGGAGATTCATCTTAAGCGGTTAATCACGCCAATTAAAGACGCTCATCAAGATATTTTGGGTTATTGCGTTACTGTGCCGTTTCTGCGTCCGGGCGATATTAATTATGGTAAAGATGGCGCGTCTTATCTCGAGAATATTAGATTACTCTATCAGGATTGCATCGAATATGCCGCGACCCGAAAAGAAAATCAGCAGGCGCTTATCGCCTTGACTCATTGTTATATTAACGGCTGTGAAATTTCTCCCGATTCCGAGCGGAAGATCACTATTGGTGGGCTTGATGCGCTCTCAACAGAAATATTTGATTCATCCCTAGACTATGTGGCGCTTGGGCATTTACACCGCGCCCAAACAGTCGCCGGAAAAGACTCGATCCGTTATTCCGGTAGCCCATTACCGCTGTCATTTTCGGAAATGACATACCACCACCAAATCATTCAGGTGGATATTGAACCCGGTGCCCCGCTGCGAATAACTCCGCTATTGATTCCGCGTTCGGTAGAGTTTCTCCGTATTCCCGAACAAGCTGCACCGCTTAACGCAGTATTGAAAGCCCTTTCCGCCTTTCGGCCGGACAAGATACCTCAAGAGGTTTGGCCGTATCTCCAAGTACCAGTACAAGTTACCGACCCGCAATTAGATTTAAGCGTTCAGATCGAGGAAGCACTCAAAAATAAATGCGTCCGTTTAACCAAAATTGATCTACACCGCCCGACTCTTCTCGAAGATATCGAAGAAAATTCACTTCAATCATTAGATGATTTAACGCACATCCGCCCGAGTGACATCTTTCGCAAATTATATTTAGAGAGATATCATGCTGAACCCACAAAGGAATTGATGGATGCGTTTCAGGAATTGTTGCAGATTGAAGAAGATTTGCGTAGCTCGAAATAATTAATTCGCTGACGAATCCCGCTAATTTATTTGCGGGAGTGTCAAGATAAATCTTCCGTCGAACTACGGTGAAATAAAATCTAGCGGAGCGGCAAGTGAATGGTAAAACGCGCACCGGGCGGAGAAACTAGATCGTGCGCCTCGACGACGCCACCGTGAAATTCGGTGATCAGGCGCACAATATACAGACCGATGCCTAAATGGGGTTCATTCCCGCGTTGGATGCGAATTGATACCATCGACTCGAATAATCGTCCCTCCATCTTATCCGGTAAAGGCGTGCCATAATCAGTAATTGAGAGGATTGCGTGGGAACGCCCTAGCGTTAATTGCAGGAGAATGGGGTCGTCGCCACTGCTGAAATCTACCGCATTGGAGACTAATTTATCGATCATTTGGGCAATCAATTCCGGTACACCCCGAATCCGAATTGTTGTCGGCGGTAGTTCTAAGACAAAACTTTTCTGCGGATAAATTATGCGATATCCCTCGACGCAGCCTCTGATTACCTCGTCGAGGGCAAAATCCTCGGTCTCGGCGCGTTGAAGCATTTGCTCCAAACGCGACGCCTCACTCATACACGATAAAATCGAAGTAAGGCGCGCAACACCTTCGCGGGCGCGCCGGGTATAAGTCGCGGCGCTTTCGGAAAGCGGTTGAATTTCTAAATTTTCGAGAGAAGATTTCACTACTGCGAGCGGCGTGCGCAATTCATGCGAGAGCCGTCCGGCCATCTCTTCGAGATAATGGGTATATTGGGCAATACGATCCAAAAGGGTAGAAAAACTCCGCGCCAAGTCACCCACCTCGTCGGGGGCAAACGAGCCGCTGATCCGCCCCCGCACCCGACCATTCGGGCCAGTTGCGCGCTCGGCCTCGTCGCGTAGGCGCCGGATGCGACTCGAAAACCGCGACGCAAAGGCCAACAGCAGGATGGTTGTGGTGAGAAATACCACTAAAGTGACATTAAAGAGATTTTCCAAGACGCGGTTTTGCAGGCTCAAAATAGTGTTGCTGGTCTCTTCGACAATCACGGCGCCGCTGACTTGCGCACCGGTACGCACCGGATGGGCCGCCGAAAGGATCGCAGTATGGCGGTCGGGTAGTTTCCTCCAGCGCGTTTGGGGGATGCCCGCGAGCGCGGCCTCGATCTCCTGCCCCTCCAAGCGGGCAACGCCCGACAGCTTGTCGTCAATCGCGGCGCTTGGCTGCGGAAGGATCAACCGATATAAGGCGTGCATCAATAACGCGCTGGGATTTCGGTCGGCGTCGCGGGTGGAGGGGAGGTCGCGCAGGCTCCCGGCTAAGGCGAGTACCCGTTTGTTGTGGTCGACGACCCACATCCGCTCGGTACCGCGCTCTAAATCCTTGAGAATCCGCTCAATTTCCGGTGACGGTACAATTACCACGCCGAGCTCCTCGATGCGGCGGGTGCCGGCGGTGCCAATGATGGCGCTGATTTCTCGGGTCGTGGGGTTGTCCACATCGGCGATCGCAAACGCAATCCGCGCCCCAACCATCGAGATCGGGATGCGTAATTCCAGGATATAACCATTGTTTATTTCGCGCCAGGCGCCCTTAATCCGCACCTCCGGGCGCAGCGTCAGGGGATTATTCGCGTTATTCGACATCAAATGGGCATTTACCCACCCCGGCGCCTGGGTTGCGAGGCGATAGCGGTAAAACTCTTGGTCGGGGCCTTGGAGCGCAATTTGGAGATGGTCGCATTGGTCCAGGCGGTAGCTGTTGGCCGCACGATAGACCACCTTATCGTCTTGGACGATAAATATCGTATAGACATAACGCTCGTAGACGCCGATTATTTGGCGAAAGGACAACGATTCCGGGCGATAGACCCTTTTGCTTTCCAGGACGTTATCTGCGGCGTAGAGGCGTTCTTGGGCGAGATAGTTTTTCCAATCTTCGATTTGTCCATCGAGGATGATTGGGGTGCGGAGCACCGGGATAAACATCTCGTTTTCGGTTTGCGTCGAGCGCAACAAATCCGTGTGTTGCTGAAATAGCTCCGGGTGATTGTGTAATACCGCCGCCACTGCCCGTGCTGTTGCTAGGAGGGCGTTTTCTTGGCCTTGTTGGAGAAAGACCTCCATTTCCCGCAGATATTCATAGCCAATCCAAGGGATTGTCAGTACCGATAAGGACACCAAGAGCAATTTGAGCCGTAGGCTTAAAAAAGGACGGCGGGGTTTGTAATAATTCATAACAATTCGACGCGGAAACCCCGCGCTTTCGAAGGGTCACTTATCAATTATCGACCGTCGGGGGCGAATCTTCTTTAATATGTCCCGATGGATTGGTAAAAGCGTCATTAAGTTTTTGGATATATCCGCTGGAATTGGCAATTAATTGATTGAGTTTAGTGCGTGCCGGATAATTCCACCCACTAGGTTCATTCCAAAAGATGCTGCGTGTCCAGCGGATATTGTTCGCAAACGCCGCAAGATAATTATCGAGTAATTCCTCATCACGCAACGTATGATATATCCGATTTTTTATCCACCATGCGGAAAAATTCCGAATCTGGAAATGAATCCAGCCAAATCCTAGCGCAAATAGTCCCGTACTAATCCATAATAGCCAAGAATTTTCGCTAATTCGTTGGATAAAAGTATTTATCATCTCCCACGAAATTCCGAGAAAGAAAGGTGCCCCGCCAAGTGCAAAGATTAATACCCCCCAAATAGTTAAAACCGTGGAGCGCCACCCCTGAATCATATCCCGTAGGCGCGGAATAACTTTTTCTTCCATATCCATTAAAGAGTGCTCGAGCGAACTCACAATTCGATACGAACGCTCAATGCTCACTTGATGAATCCGCCGCTCAATTTCCGCTAATTCAAGGTCGCGTTTTGCTTCATAACGGGCGCGTACATTCGGATTTTCAATTGGCACCGAAGTCGTCCGGCTATAAATTCGGAAAAATCTCCCAGCGGTTAATCCTTTTGAAGCAAGCGCCCGTTGCCACGAGGCAACTACATCCTCGGCATTATCTTCGCGGGCGGTCGTGTCGATTTGATTAAGAATAT
>Ga0114939_10003274_pt1 | contig 11443 bp, 8 predicted proteins | sample AshMeaCrysSpring_FD_87196 | JGI IMG/M metagenome (GOLD analysis project Ga0114939, IMG submission 87196) | Groundwater microbial communities from Big Spring, Nevada to study Microbial Dark Matter (Phase II) - Ash Meadows Crystal Spring | ecosystem: Environmental > Aquatic > Deep subsurface >... | reverse complement strand
TGCCCTGCGCAAGCGGGTCACCGATACGGACCTGTCTGTAGGCGTTCGTCAACCGCCGCTCGAGATCGGGCAGCCGCGACTCGTGCACGAACACGCGGCGCGTCGTCGTGCAGCGCTGGCCGGCCGTGCCGACCGCGCCGAAGACGATGGCGGGCACCACGAGATCGAGGTTCGCGTACTCATCGACGATGATGGCGTTGTTGCCGCCGAGCTCGAGCAGCGACTTGCCAAGGCGCTTCGCCACGCGCTGGCCCACGTCGCGGCCCACCGCCGTCGAGCCCGTGAACGAGACCAGGTCGGTGCGGCGGTCCTCGACGAAACGGAGCGCCAGTTCCGTGCCTTCGTCGATGAACAGCTGGAAGATCGGCGGGTAGCCGTTGCGCTCGAGCACGCGGTTGCAGATGTGCTGCACGGCCACGGCGCAGAGCGCGGTCTTGGGCGAGGGCTTCCACACGGTGACGTTGCCGCAGATCGCAGCCAGGAACGCGTTCCATGACCACACGGCCACGGGGAAGTTGAACGCGCTGATCACGCCCACGACGCCGAGCGGGTGCCACTGCTCGAACATGCGGTGGTTAGGGCGCTCGGAGTGCATCTGCACGCCGTAGAGCATGCGCGACTGGCCGACCGCGAAGTCGGCGATGTCGATCATCTCCTGCACCTCGCCGTCGCCTTCCGGCTTGATCTTGCCCATCTCGAGCGAGACCAGGCTGCCGAGCTCAGACTTGTACTTGCGCAGTTCCTCGCCCATCAGGCGCACCGCTTCGCCGCGCTTCGGCGCCGGCACGCTGCGCCACGCCTTGGCGGCGGTCACGGCCGACTTCATCACTGTCTCGTACTGCGCCGGCGTCGTCGCCCGCACACGGGCGATCACTTCGCCGGTCGTCGGATTGACCGACTCGATGAGCTTCGCCGACGTGTCGTCGAGCCAGCCGCCGTCGCCGGTCCAGGTGCCCGCGTTGGTGGCGGCGAGCCCGAGGCTCTGCAGCAGGGCGTCGATCATCGTGCGCCTCCCGCGACGCGCTGCTGCCCGGTCGTTCCGGCCACGATCATGCGCGAGGACACTTCCTTGCCGCCGACATCGTCATAGTGTTTGCCGAAGCGGTTGCCGAGCACGTCGACGAGCGGGAAGTCCTCCTGCCGCACGAAGCCGTGGTATTTGCCCTGGTTCTGCATGACGAGGTCGACCACCGCGCAGATGCCCGCAGCCGTCGTGACCTGGATCGCCGACCAGAGGCGGCCCGCGATCACCTGCGGATAGATCTTGCTGACGTAGTTCTCCTCGCGCAGTTCACCGTGCTGGCGACCGGCCACGGCGACATAGACGATCACGACGTCCTGCAGCGTCTGCGGCACGGCGTTCTCGAGGATGCGCTTCAGCGTGGCGCGGTCGAAGTTGAGCTTGAGATCGTTCATGAGCAGCCGCATCTGGTCGCAGTGACCCGGGTAGCGGATGGTTTTGTAGTCCATCGTCTGTGCCTTGGCGCCATAGGTCTCCGCGAGCGAGCCCAGGCCGCCCGAGGTGTTGAACGCCTCGTAGATCATGCCGTCGATCTCGATTTCCTCTAGGCCTTCGAGCGGCGCCACTTCCACGGCGCGGCCGTCGACCAGCGCCTCGCACGGGTTGCCGTATTCGTTGATCAGGCCGTCGGTGGACCACGTCAGCGAATACTTGAGCGCGTTGTTTGGATGCTGGGGCAGGGCGCCGACGCGCAGCTTCACGCTGCGGATCTCGTCGAAGTGCTGGATCAGCGCGTTCGCCGCGATGCTGATGAAGCCGGGGGCCAGGCCGCACTGCGGCACGAAGGCGCGCGACGAGCCTTCGGCGAGCCTGCGCACCGACCGTGTCACGGCGACGTCTTCGGTCAGGTCGAAGTAGTGGGCGTTGGCGGCGCGCGCGACCTCGGCGACCTTGACGTTGCAGTAGAAGGGCAGGCTGGAAATGATCGTGTCGGACGGGTGCTGGCGCAGGTGCGCGGTGAGGGCCACCGGGTCCGCCGCGTCCAGTTCGTGGGCGTGCAGGTTCGGCAGGCCATGCGCCGCCACCACCGCGTTGGCGGCATTGCCGTTCACGTCGGCCACGTGCACTTCGTAGTCCCGGCATTCCGCGAGGAAGCCGGAGATCAGGGCGCCGATCTTGCCGGCGCCGAGAATTAGGATCTTCTGCATCGTCGAACTCCTGGTCGCGCCGCCGCGACAGGGCCTGACGGCCTGCCGGGGGGCGCGAATTCTGTTTTGAGGGGCGCGATTCTGACGAAAGCGGGTGCCGCCGTACATCCGGTTTCTTTTGCAGCGCAAAGATTCCCGGTAGAATCAAAAGGATGAGCGCCCTTCCTCAAGCCGCCGAGTGGTCGCCGACGAGCTGGACCCAGCGCCCGGCGCAGCAACAGCCCGCCTACAAAGACCCGGTCGCGCTCGCCAATGCCGTGACGGCCCTGGGCCGCCTGCCGCCGATCGTCGTGTCCTGGGAGGTCGAGGCCCTCAAGCGGCTGATTGCCGATGCCCAGCGGGGCGAGCGCTTCCTGCTGCAGGGTGGCGACTGCGCCGAGACCTTCGCCGACTGCGACTCGGGCCAGATCGCCCGCAAGCTCAAGATCCTGCTGCAGATGAGCCTGGTGATGCTGCACGGGATGAAGAAGCCGGTCGTCCGCGTCGGCCGCTTCGCCGGCCAATACGCCAAGCCGCGTTCCGCCGACACCGAAACCAAGGACGGCGTGACGCTGCCTTGCTATCGCGGCGACCTGGTCAACCGGCCCGGATTCACCGCAGCCGAGCGCGAGCCTGACCCTGAACTGCTGCTGCGCGGTTACGAGCGCGCCGCGCTTACTTTGAATTTCGTCCGCGCACTGATCGACGGCGGCTTCGCCGACCTGCACCATCCCGAGTACTGGGACCTGGGGTTCGTGAAGCATTCGCCGCTGGCGGAGCAGTACCGGCAGATGGCTGCGTCGATCGCCGACTCGCTCGATTTCTTCGAGGCAATGAGCGGTAGTCGCGTGCACGAGGCGAGCCGCGCACCGTTCTACGCGAGCCACGAAGCGCTGCATCTGCTGTACGAACAGGCGCAGACGCGCTTCATCCCGCGCAGCAACCGCTGGTACAACCTGTCGACGCACCTGCCATGGATCGGCATGCGCACGGCGGATCTCGGTGGCGCGCACGTCGAGTATTGCCGCGGCATCTCGAACCCGATCGGGGTGAAAGTCGGGCCAACCATGGACGCCGCCTGGGTGCAGGGCCTGTGCCACGTGCTGAATCCGTCGAAGGAACCTGGCCGGCTGGTGCTGATCCATCGCATGGGCGCGAGACACGTCGAGGACAAGCTGCCCGGCCTGATCGAATCCGTGCGGGCCACCGGCGTGCCGGTGCTGTGGGTGTGCGATCCGATGCATGGCAACACGGAATCGACTGCGTCTGGCGTCAAGACACGGCGCTTCGACAACATCGTGTTTGAGCTGGAAGCCGCGTTCCGCGTGCATCGCGCGGCCGGCAGCTACCTGGGTGGTGTGCACTTCGAACTGACGGGTGAAGACGTTACGGAGTGTACGGGCGGTGCGCGGGGTCTTGCGGACGCCGACCTGGCGAAGGATTACCGCTCGCAGGTCGACCCGCGCCTCAACTACGAGCAGGCCCTCGAGCTCGCGATGCGGATCGCGACCGTCGCCCGTTCGGCCTGACTGCGGGCAGTTCGCGACGGCCGGCGGCGAGCACCGCCTCCGCCTCGGTCCGGGACACCTCGCGGGACTCACCCGGACCGAGTCCATCCAGCGTCCACGGACCCACCGCCCAGCGGATCAGTCGCAGGGTGGGGAAGCCCACGGCCGCGGTCATGCGGCGGACCTGGCGGTTGCGGCCCTCATGCAGTTCCAACTCGATCCAAGCCGTCGGGATCGCATTGCGCACCCGGATCGGTGGATCGCGCTGCCATAGGCCGGCGGGTTCAGGGATCACGCGGGCCGCCACGGGCCTGCACGGGCCGTCATTGAGCATCACGCCTCGACGCAGCGGTGCAATTGACTCATCGTCGGGAGCCCCCTCGACCTGTACGCGGTAGCGCTTGCCGAGCGGCGAGCCGGGCTGGCTGATCCGCGCCTGCCACGGCCCGAAGTCGGTCAGCAGCATCAGGCCCTCGCTGTCGTAATCGAGCCGGCCGGCGGGATAGAGACCGGGGGCGGCGAGGTAGTGCGCAAGGGTGCGGCGGTCGTCCGGCGCAGTGAACTGCGGCAGCACCCCGAAAGGCTTGTTGAAGAGCAGCAGCCGCATGCAGCCATTGTCCCTGATGCGGGGAATTCACGCTTGCCCGCAGGGTGCGCCCCGTCTATCCTTCATTGTGCGGTGCAAAACGATGCCGGGGACCGGCGCGCCTGCCCGCAACGAATTCCACCAGAGGACCGACGACATGACGAATCCGGCTCAACAACTGCGAGATTCCTGGGCAAAAGATGCGCGCTGGGCTGGCATCAAGCGCCCGTATTCGGCCGAGGACGTCGTCCGCCTCCGTGGCAGCGTGCAGGTTGAGCACACCCTTGCGCGCATGGGTGCCGAGAAGCTCTGGAAGCTGGTCAACACCGAGCCGTACGTGAATTGCCTCGGCGCGCTCACGGGCGGCCAGGCGATGCAGCAGGTGAAGGCCGGCATCAAGGCCATCTACCTCTCGGGCTGGCAGGTCGCCGCCGACAACAACAGCTACATGTCGATGTACCCCGACCAGTCGCTGTACCCGGTCGACTCGGTGCCTAAGGTGGTCGAGCGCATCAATGCATCTTTCCAGCGCGCGGACCAGATCCAGCACTCGAAGGGCATCGCCCCGGGCAGCAAGGACTACGTCGATTTCTTCGCGCCGATCGTCGCGGATGCGGAGGCAGGCTTCGGCGGCGTGCTGAATGCGTTCGAACTGATGAAGGCGATGATCCGCGCAGGCGCCGCCGGCGTGCACTTCGAGGACCAGCTGGCCTCGGTGAAGAAGTGCGGCCACATGGGCGGCAAGGTGCTGGTGCCGACGCAGGAAGCCGTGCAGAAGCTGGTGGCGGCGCGCTTCGCGGCCGACGTCATGGGCGTGCCGACCATCGTGCTCGCGCGCACGGACGCGGAAGCCGCCGACCTGCTCACGAGCGACGTGGACCCGAACGACAAGCCGTTCTGCACGGGCGAGCGCACGCCGGAAGGCTTCTACCGCACGAAGCCGGGCGTCGAGCAGTCCATCAGCCGCGGCCTGGCTTACGCGCCGTACGCCGACATGGTCTGGTGCGAGACCGGCAAGCCCGACCTCGAGTTCGCGAAGAAGTTCGCCGAGGCGATCCGCAAGCAGTTCCCGGGCAAGCTGCTCGCCTACAACTGCTCGCCGAGCTTCAATTGGAAGAAGAACCTCGATGACGCAACCATCGCCAAGTTCCAGCGCGAGCTGGGCGCGATGGGTTACAAGTACCAGTTCATCACGCTGGCCGGCATCCACTCGATGTGGTTCAACATGTTCGATCTCGCGCAGGAATACGCGAAGCACGGCATGACGGCCTACGTCGAGAAGGTGCAGGAGCCCGAGTTCGCGGCCCGCGACCGTGGCTACACGTTCGTGTCGCACCAGCAGGAAGTCGGCACCGGTTACTTCGACGAGGTGACCCAGGTGATCCAGGGCGGCCAGTCGTCGACGACCGCGATGCACGGTTCCACCGAAGAGGAGCAGTTCGCCCACGCCTGAGCGAACCGCGTTGAGGTAATGTCGGGGACGGCTCCCGCCCGGGGGCCGTCCCCGTTTCGTTTGCGAGGCAGCCCGCTGGCGCCGGGCGACTTCGGCGCGGTGCCGGGCGGCAACACCGGTCATGGCGTTGCGGCAGTGGCTGATCGTTTATCCTCGCACCAGGCATGTCACACACCGTCGTATTCGACCACGACTACACGCTGTGCCCTCGTCTTGCGGCGTTCCTCGTTGCCGGCAAGCGCGAGCACCCGGACTACTACTGTCGTCCGGTGCCGCCGTTCGGTGATCCGGCCGCGCGCCTGTTGATCGTCGGACTGGCTCCGGGCTTTCATGGCGCAAATGCGACGGGCCGGCCCTTCACCGGTGACTACGCGGGCATCCTGCTGTACGAGACGCTGCACGAGTTCGGGCTTGCGACCGGCCCGCAGTCAATCTCCGCCGACGACGGGCTGCGGTTGATCGACTGCCGCATTTCCAACTCGGTCAAGTGCGTGCCGCCGGGCAACAAGCCGCTGCCCGCCGAGATCGCCACCTGCAACCGTTACCTGGCCAATGAGCTGGCCACCGTTGCCGACGGCACGGTGCTGCTCGCGTTGGGTGCAATTGCGCACGGCGCCGCACTGCGCGCGGTGGGGCTCAAGCCCGGCGGCTACAAGTTCGGGCACGCCTCCGAGCACGAACTGCCGCGCGGCATGCGACTCATAGACTCGTACCATTGCAGCCGCTACAACACGAACACGCGCCGCCTGACTACCGAGATGTTCCGTGCCGTGGTCGGCCGGGCAGCAGAGCTCGCGCGGCAGGCCCCGCGCTAAGCTGATGTCCTTCGACCTGCAATCGTTCCTCGCCTCGCTGCCGACCAAGCCGGGCGTGTACCGCATGCTCGACAAGGACGGCGGCATCCTCTATGTGGGCAAGGCGCGGCACCTGCGCAATCGCGTGACGAGCTACTTTCACGGCCGCGTGCACGCGGACAAGACCATGGCGATGCTCGCGCAGGTGGCGAGCGTCGAGGTCACGGTTACGGCCTCCGAGACCGAGGCGCTGCTGCTCGAGAACAACCTCATCAAGCAGCACAAGCCGCGCTACAACATCCTGCTCAAGGACGACAAGAGTTTCCCGTTCATCCACGTGTCGGGGCACGCCTATCCACGCATCTCGTTCTACCGCGGTTCGCGCAAGCTGCCAGGGAAATTCTTCGGCCCGTACCCCAGCACCGTCGCGACGCGCGAAACGCTGCTGCTGCTGCAGAAGCTGTTCCGGTTGCGCCCGTGCGAGGACACGTTCTTCGCCAACCGCTCGCGGCCGTGCCTGCAGCACCAGATCGATCGCTGCACGGCGCCCTGTGTCGGGCTGATTTCAACGGAGCAGTACGCGCAGGACGTGGGGCACGCGATCAAGGTGCTCGACGGGCGCAACGTCGAGGTGATCGAAGACCTCGCGGGCCGCATGGAGGAGGCTGCCTCGAAGCTGCAGTACGAGCAGGCGGCGCGCCTGCGCGACCAGATCCAGATGCTGCAGCAGATCCAGACCACGCAGGTCATGACGCGGATGTCGGATCACGACATCGACGCAGTCGGCATCGCGGGTGACCGGGGCGAATTCTGCGTGTCGGTCGTGTTCGTGCGCTCTGGACGCAACCTGGGCAGCAGCAATTATTTTCCCAGGGGCGGCCTCGGTGACGAAGGCGAGATGCTCGCCGGGTTCCTTGCGCAGTACTACCTGGCGCGGGAGGCGCCGGCCGAAATCATCCTGTCGCGACCGATCGCAGGGGCGCAGGCGTTGCAGGAAGCGCTGGCACAAAGGGCAGGGCACGACGTAGAGATTCGCAGCAGCGTCCGTGGCACGCGAGCCCGCTGGATCGAGATGGCGCGCACCAATGCGGCACTCGGGCTGAAGATGCGTGCCTCGAGCCGGGCCACGATCGCCGAGCAACTCGAGGCCGTGGGTCGTGAATTGAGCCTCGGCAAGACGCCGTCGCGCATCGAGTGTTTCGACGTCAGCCACTCGATGGGCGAGTCGGCGGTCGCATCCTGTGTCGTGCTGGGCACGGAAGGCCCCATCAAGGCCGACTACCGGCGTTACAACCTGCGCGACCTCACGCCCGGCGACGACTACGCCGGCATCGCGCAGGCCGTCGAGCGGAGGTTCACGCGCGTGATGCGCGGCGAGGCGCCGATGCCGGACCTGCTGCTGATCGACGGCGGGCCCGGACAACTCGGTGCCGCGATGGCGGCACTCGAGCGCGCGGGTGTCAGCGGACTGGCCGTCGTGGGAGTCGCGAAAGGCGTCGATCGCAGGGCAGGGCAGGAGCGCCTTTTCTTTCCCGGGCAGGAGACGGCGCTTATACTCGCTGACGACTCGCCAGCGTTGCGCTTGATCCAACGCGTACGCGATGAGGCGCATCGTTTCGCGATCACCGGGCACCGGCAGTCGCGCGATCGCAGCCGTCGCGAATCGTGGCTCGAGGAAATCCCCGGGCTGGGGCCGAAGCGCCGACGGGAACTGCTGACGGCCTTTGGCGGCCTGCAGGGCATCCGGCAGGCCTCGGTGGAAGACCTCGCGCGGGTGCATGGCATCAGCCGGCAGCTGGCACAAGAAATTTACGAACGCATGAATCCTGGCCCCTGACCGATCGAGCCGTCCGTGAACCTGCAGTCACTTCCCAATACGCTCACGCTAGGCCGCATCATCGCGGTGCCGCTGTTCGTCGTGCTGTTCTACTGGGGCGGCCCATTGGGTGAGCCGCTGGCCGCGCTGGTGTTCATCCTGGCGGCAATCACTGACTGGATCGACGGGTACCTGGCGCGCAAGCTCGGCGTCACGACCCCGCTCGGGGAGTTCCTCGATCCGGTCGCAGACAAGCTGATGGTGGCTATCGCGCTGATCCTGCTCGTTGCGCATGACACCAGGCCCATCATCGTGGTCGCGGCCATGGTGATCGTCGGTCGCGAGATCACCGTATCGGCATTGCGCGAGTGGATGGCGCACCTTGGTGCCCGAGCCAAGGTCAAGGTGTCAGCACTCGGCAAATGGAAGACGATCCTCCAGATGTTCGGCTTGAGCTTCATGGTCTACCGCAACGACCTGTTCGGCCTGCCAAGCTACGACATCGGCATCGTCCTGCTGGTCATCGCCGCCGCCCTGACCTTGTGGTCCATGGTGGCCTACCTGCAGGTCGCCTGGCCGGAGTTGCAACGGAAGAGCTCGACCCCTTGACAGCCAGCGGGTTGGTCGACAAAATTGTTGGCTCGCGAAAGTATGCTTTCCGAGCCCAAGCGGGTGTAGCTCAGTTGGTAGAGCGCGACCTTGCCAAGGTCGAGGTCACGAGTTCGAGCCTCGTTACCCGCTCCAGTTTCCAGCGTAACCCCGGGCCCTCCCGGGGTTATGTTTTTCTGGTGGGTGTTTATTCGCCATCGCGGCTAGGTGGCAGAGTGGTCATGCAGCGGCCTGCAAAGCCGTGTACGCCGGTTCGATTCCGACCCTAGCCTCCAGATGCGCCACCGTGCTCGAGGCGCTGGAAATTGTGGCCTTCAGACGATCAGCGCCGATCGTCTGAATCGGGCGGCAGTACCGTGGGCGCGGGAACGCTCGCCTGAGCTTCTCGAGCCGTCAGCGGCGAACCGGCGCGGTCAGCCGCTTGAAAAAGTCTCCGATAGTGATCGCCGACAGATCGCGCAATTCTCCCGCATCGAGGTAGGAGCCACTGCAGGAGGTACACGTCTCGTAATAGATGTGCGTCTGCCGCGGATCCGAAGTTCGTTGCATGGAACCGCCGCACCGGGGACACTGATATTCGTGGATCGCATTGCCCTGCCTGCCGACCTTTGCGTCGCCAACGTCGAGGGCAGCCGCAGTCTGCCGGTCTCTCATGACTTCCATCTCGCCGGCGTCGAACCAGAGCCCGTTGCAGATCGTGCAGCGGTCGACCTGGGTACCTTCGAAGAGTATCTGCTCCATGTCTGCCCGGCACTTGGGGCAACGCATCGCACCCGACCAGAACATGCCTGCCTCGGTGCCGCCGATACCGATCGTATATGCCGGCCTGCCACGCTCGCGGACCGCCGCGGCCGAGTCCGGCTGCGGTGCCTCATGGCGATGCTGATGACGGTGGAACAACAGCGCAACGATCAGCGTCGCGAACAATGCGCTGAGCATCGTGTACGACTGGACGAAATCGGACTGTTCCGCCACGAATCCATACATCTTCGAGCCGGCCGCGTGCCCGAAGTTGGCGACCGACATGTAGATCGCGAACTGAGTTGCCGAGTGCGTGCTCTTGCAGATGGCCATGGCCAGCGCGAGCATCGAGACCATGACGATCGGCAGCATCATCACCCAGATGGACAGCATGGTCCGCACGAAGTGCGTGTTCTGCCACAGCTGCTGCGTCTGCGCGATGAGAAGCGCATGAACGCCAAGCAGCGAAATCGCCAGCAGGAGCATGCGCTTTGCGCCCATGCGGTCTATGGCTGGCCCCATGGCAAGCGTCAGCAAGGCACCGACCAGGCCCATCATCGCCACCAGCTGTGACCACTGCGGGGTCGTGTAGCCGAAGAGGTTGGCTGCCGCGATCGGCATCAATGCCTGGCCGTAGCCGAAAACCAGCCCGTCGCAGAACATGATGGCCATTACGACGCGGCTGGTCCGGGTCCACAGGACGCGATTCATCTCCTTGAACAAAGCCTGGAACGATGGCTCGGCTCGATGCACGTTGGCCGCCTGTCCCTTCGTCCACGGCAGGGATCGTTCGCCTTCGCGCTCGATTACGACGAGGATCACCACAAGCGCGATCGCGGCCACCGACGCCGCGACTATTGCCGTGATCCTGAGCCCGAAAGTCGTCAGCAGCACTCCGGTGACGGCAGACGTCGCTGCCCAGCCGATGGTCTTGCCGAAGCTCATGAATGCGTTCAGCCGGCCCTGCTCATTGACCGGAGTAAGGTCGATCGACATGCCGTCGACCGCGACGTCCTGGGTCGCTGCGAAACTGTTGATGAGCACGCCGAGGATCATCAGTAGGCCGATCTGCTCCGCGGGGCGCTCCACCGTCATGAGCGCGAGCAGCGACAATGACAATCCGAGCTGCGCGCCGATGACCCACGGCCGCCTCCTGCCCATCGGCAGGAACTCGTAGCGGTCCATGACCGGGCCGGTCAGCAGCTTCAGTGCCCATGGCAGCACGATGACGGCGAGGTAGGACGCGATATCCCCCGCGCCAACCCCCTGGCTGGCCAGCCAGACGGGAATCGCGATCGACAGCAACCCCTGCGGGATGCCCTGTGCGAAGTACATCAGGGCGCCCGTGGCGTAACGCGCCCGTGCGCTGTCGGCGAGCACGAACGATAGAGCCATGCAGTCGTCCCCCGTCCCCTAGTTATTACTCCTGGCGCACCGGATGATAGCCGGTGTCGCGGTGCAGGAGCTCGTCGAGTGCGGCCGTCTGCTTCCAGCGGACCGGGCCTGGCCCGTCGCCGCGAAAGGAGAACGGCGTTAGAACCCAGAAACAAGCGGTCCGTTTCGGCTCAGGGAAGGGTCACGCTGTGGCGTTCAACCTGTCATCTTGGTTGCAACGCAAGCACGTACAGGCGAAAGTGCGTTGGTTCGGTCGTCCAGTGCAGGCCCACTGCGATTCCCTTGCCGACCTGCGCTGCCTTCAGCCCGCCGCCTTGCGCCCCGCGAGTTCGGTGACGTGCGCGGGCGGGGCCTCGCCTGCCCGCTGCTTCTCGATCGTTATGTAGTCGACGT
>Ga0114939_10003272_pt1 | contig 11445 bp, 7 predicted proteins | sample AshMeaCrysSpring_FD_87196 | JGI IMG/M metagenome (GOLD analysis project Ga0114939, IMG submission 87196) | Groundwater microbial communities from Big Spring, Nevada to study Microbial Dark Matter (Phase II) - Ash Meadows Crystal Spring | ecosystem: Environmental > Aquatic > Deep subsurface >... | reverse complement strand
AGCGACGCTATCAGACTGCTGTAGCATCACAGGAAGATGCGCCTGTCACCTCCCGTCGCTATCACAGTATGACCAATGACAGCGAGCCATCTCTAGGCTCCGAGTTACTTATGCTGCCACCCCAGGGTCAGTTGTTAATGGTCAATAGCCGCAGACGCAATGGTTTAATCCTGTTCAAGCATTACTATGCTGAATTTGCTGGACCTGGTGCAGCTGTTGGCGGTGATTATGATGTTGATTGCCAGAAGGTATTGCCGATAGGAAATCTGTCTCTATTGGTTCCCGAATCTCATCAAGACCGAGAGAATGCTTACAAGATACGGCGACAGTGGGTATTATTAACTAAAAAAATTACAGACAACCAACTCCCACAACAACGAGTGCAGATGATTCTGAATCAATTTGAATCTTATTTTGATTCGCAAACAGTAGCGCAAATTCCTGACGAAGCATTTGCGCTGTTGGTAGGAGTTCTGCCGCAAACAGTAAAGATGGTACGCCGTTCTGGTGGGGAAGGAAGAGGTAAGCGCTAGGAATTGGGAGCAGGCAGACAAGGCAGACAAGGGGGATAATAACCCATAACCCATTCCCTATAGAGTAGCTAGTAGGCGTGTAACTGTGCGGTCGTTTTCTTCTGGAGTACCAATAGTAATTCGTAAACCGCCACTGATTTGACGCACAAGAGTGCCATTTATTTTTAATTGCTGTGCCAGATTATTTAGTGTCACATCAGAATTATTTGGAGACTGCAATTTCAGGTATATAAAATTAGCTGCACTATCCCAAACTTGAAAGGCTGGATGTTGCGATATAGTCTCGATAAGTTTGGCTCTTTCTGTGAGCATTTGGGGAATTGATGCCAGCAATATATGGCGGTGTTGGAGAGCCACTAAAGCCGCAGCTTGGGTAAAGCTAGGTAGATTGTAGGGGAGTCGAACCTTTTCTAAAGTGGCAATTAATTCCGGATGAGCGACGCTATAACCAACCCGATGAGCAGCTAAACGGAAAGCTTTAGAAAATGTCCGTAAAATCACCCAATTAGGATGCTGGTATGACTCACCTGCTAGAGTATTTTGACTAAACTCAAAATAAGCTTCATCAATCACCACTAAGATATCTTCTGGCAGACTCTTTAACCATCCTAATTCTGCTGGTGTTAAAGGATTAGCCGTGGGGGAGTTGGGATGTACTACAAATACCACGCGAATCGGGGGGTTTTGAGTTTGGTTAATAGCATTTTGGGCTGCTGGTAAATCAATTTCAAAATTAGCTTGATTTCTGCCCACAGCTACCACAGGAATACCCAGGGTTTGCGCTAGAATCGCGTACATGGAGAAAGTGGGGTTAGCAACTAAAATCGAGCCTTCTCCCCGCAAGCAGGTGGCGATTAATAACGAACGTATTAGTTCATCTGAACCATTACCGACGGAAATATTCTCAGCAGTGAAGGAAGATTTGGAGAGGTTTGCTGAGGAGTTGACATACTCAGAAATAGCACTTTTAAGGGCTTCATGTCCGCCGTCGGGATAGCGGTTATTTTCAATTAGTTGCTGATAAGTCCAAGCCAGCTTTTCCTTTAACTGTGCTGGTAAATCATAGGGACTTTCATTGGTATCCAGCCTATCTAGCTGAATTGGTGCTTTGGCTGGTTCCCCACTGTCGCTACCAGGATGGGGCTTGTAAGCGGTAAATGTGGCTAAATCAGACCGGATAAATCGGAGCATAGGGAATGGGGTTCACAGAATGGGTAATGGGTAATGGGGACTAATCACCAATGCTTTATCCCCTATTGCCCGCGAACATCTGAGGTATATATTTTAGAACTTCATGGCAATTGGCAAAACAGTACAATTGCTTGCCAAATTTCTTCTAGGACATTCCCTAGAGCGTGGTTGCTGTCTAGTTCGACTAATTCCACCCAAGGACGTTCTTTTGCGTAGTCGCGACTGGCTTGAATGGGGATGACTTCATCGTCTTTACCGTGCAGGATGAGAGTGGGGATGGGACGGGTTAGCTGTTGTTCTTGATACAGGGCAGCGTCGGTGAGAAAATCGTAATGTAACGGTATTTTGCGCTTTTGCCCGTAGTGGTACACCGACATGTATTGGTCTGTTTTCCAACGCTGTATTTGCTCATCCCCTAGTTTGGACAACCAGTGGGATAAAAATCCAAAAGCTGGCGCTAGGAGAACCAGACGCTGCACTTGGGGGTATCGCTGTGCTAAGTAGGCAGCAGTTAATCCACCTAAACTAGAACCAATCAGGGTTATGGGGGTAGAGTTGTTAGGAAATTCTGACAGTACTTGATTTAGCTGACGGGTGATTGTCAAGTGCGAAAAATCACCAGCATTTAAATCAGGGATTTTCAGATTGACATGACATTGGGTAAAGCGATCTGCACGGAGCGCAGCAGCGAAGCGATCGCACAGGTAGACAGCTTTAGCTGAGAGGGGACTGGACGCAAACCCGTGGAGATAGATGTACTTAGTCATTAGTCATTGGTCATTAGTCATTAGTCTGAAGTTCCCCATGCCCCATGCCCCATTACCTCATAGTGACGAATTCTTCTGCTGCTGAGGGGTGAATGGCGACGGTGGCGTCGAAGTCTTTTTTGGTGGCGCCCATAGTGATGGGAATTGCTACACCTTGGATAATTTCGGCGGAGTTTTCCCCTACCATGTGGGCACCTAGCACTTTGTCAGTCCTGCTGTCTACGACTAACTTCATCATGGTGCGCTCTTGGTGTCCTGTTAAACTGTGGTATAGGGGACGGAAACGGGCACGATAGATTTTGACGGCATCCCCTAGCTTGTCCCGTGCTTCGGCTTCCGTCAAACCGACAGTAGCCGCTTCTGGGGTGGAAAATACGGCGGTGGGGATGATAGTGTGATAGTATGGACGGCGGTTGTTACCAAATTCGGTGTCAGCAAAGGCACGTCCTTCACCAATTGCTACTGGTGTTAAATTTGCGCGATCGGTAACATCGCCGACGGCAAAAATATTTTCTTGGCTAGTTTGACTGTACTCGTTGACTGCGATCGCGTTCATTGTACTGTAGCCAGGATCTTCGATAGAACTGGGGGCGATATCTATCCCTGCATTTTCCAAACCCAGCCCTTCCAGATAGGGGGCGCGTCCGGTTGCGACAAGGAACACATCGGCAATTACTGGTTCTTGATTTTCACCAGCTAGGTTAATCTTTAAGCCTTCTGGTACTTTCTCGATGCTGGTGACGACATTATTGGTGATGATTTTGATACCGTGTTGGGTTAAGCCTTCCTGAATACCTGTGCGGATGTCTTCATCAAAGCCTTTCAAAATCAAGTCTTTCCGGATAATCTGCGTTACCTCACAACCCAACCCGCGCATGATAGAGGCAAATTCCGTACCGATGTAGCCTGCACCAATGATGGCGATGTGCTGGGGTTTTTCCTTGAGCTTAAACATTTCGTTGGAGGAAATGGCATATTCCATCCCTGGTAAGTCAGGTTTGACAGGACGTCCTCCAACAGCAATTAAAATTTTATCGGCGGTGAGTTTGCGTCCATCGACTTCGACGGTGTGGGGGTCTAGAATAATCGCACGGCTTGGTATTAATTCCACACCCGCTTTTGCCAAAAAGCCAGTATGCAATTCCGACAACCGCCGCACTTCTTTATCTATGGCGGTGATGAAGTATTCCCAGTCTAATTCGGCTTCACTGACCCTCCAGCCATAACCAGCCGCATCACGGAAGAGTGCGGGAAAATGGGAAGCATAAACCATGAGTTTTTTGGGAACGCAGCCGCGTATGACGCAGGTACCGCCGACTTCAGCTTCTTCGGCGATCGCTACTTTCGCACCATAGCTAGCGGCACGTTTGGAAGCGGCTAAACCGCCAGAACCAGCACCAATTACAAACAAGTCATAATCATATGACATAAGTTGAGATGTTCCTTGGGGGAGAATCAAAAGTTGATACTAATTTATCAACTACCAGTGGTGAGCCGTTAATCTGATGGTATCACTTCAGGTTTGGGGTGGGATTTTTTCGCCCAAAGACGCAAAGTAAGTATTAATTTCTGGTTGATGGTGTCGTATTCTAGGGTGACACAGTAAAAAAGTGCATTAATTAAACCGCAGATTAACGCCGATTAACGCCGATAAAATTGATTTGAATTAATGCACTTTTATATAGGTGATTATTCGGTTATTCTCCTGGCCGTAAGGTTTTAAGGTGGTAAACTTGCCATTTGTTTTTTCGTGTATGTAAGAAGAGTAGAAATGCAGAACCCCAAGGATAGGGAGTATTTTGAATTTTGTACAATTCTTGGCGGGGAATACGAAAGCGATGCTCTAGTTGTTCTGTTGTCCATTCCCAGGAGTTAATCACAGGAATCGCTGGCTCCCATCCTTGTAAGGTTTTTTTGAATAGTTCTAGTTGAATCGCTTGTGGTGGGTGGTTGTTTTGAGGCATAGGAAAATCTCCTTTCACTGATTGATTTACTTTCTATGCACCAGTTTTGTTCATATTCTAAAATTTGAATAGTTGTAGTTGTGCAACCAGTTGAACGTGCAACGGTTGCACAAGGTTGAATATGGGAGCTTATCAGTAGTGAAAAGACATAAAAAAAATCAACAAGCTGGAGAAGCTTTTAAACAATTAATGAAAGATAAGGGGTTTACCCAATACAAGCTTGAACAAGTAACTGGTTTAGATAAAAGTCTGATTAGCAAAATTGCTAATGGTTATACTGCTAGCCCTAAACCAATAACTCTACAGAAAATAGCTGATGCGTTAGGAGTTGAATTAGGTGTATTGACAAGGATATTTGCAGAACCAGCAGAGTCATCGCAGTACACAGAAACCTACCCTCAACCCGAAGCACCTGCTGCTGAGGTGAAAAAATCTCTCGATCCTAATTTTGTGGGACGAGAGGATGCGATCGCGCATCTTGATAATCTGGTTAACGAAGGTGCAAAAGTTATCCTCATCCAGGCGGAAGGGGGTGTAGGTAAAACTACCTTGGCTCAAAAATGGTTTGAATATCAAGGCTTAGAATATCTGGAACTTCGGGTAGGAACAACAACTGAGAATATCCAGCCAGTAGAAGATTGGGTGAGGCTCAAGCTAAGAGACTATTTTCAAGAAACTCCTGAGCAGAATTTTATGACTATGCTGGAGCAATTCAAGAGCAAGCTTCAGAATGGAAGATTAGGAGTTTTAATTGATAACCTCGAACCTGCACTTATCAATGGTGAGTTTATCCAACCACATCGAAACTATGGGGAATTATTAACAGTATTAGCTCAGACAAATGTAGATATAATCACCCTAATAACAAGTCGAGAACTGCTGTATGAATCAACTGTCAAGGATATCAATATTTATAAGTTGGATAGTTTGAGCAAGAATGCTTGGGAAAATTATTTTAAACGCTATAAAATCTGTATTGACGATGATGCTCTTAGTAAGATGTACCGTGCCTATGGCGGTAATGCCGAGGCTATGTCTCTCCTAGCAGCTGATATTCATGATGAATTTAAAGGAGATTTATGTGCGTATTGGCAGCGCAATAGTCGCTATTTGTTAGTTAATAATCACAGGTTAGAAAACCTTGTGAAATACCAGTTTGACAAAATTCAAAAGGATTGCCCCTCAGCTTATAAACTTTTATGTCGATTAGGGATTTATCGCTATCACTATATTTCTGGAGTACCGGAAGATGGACTTTTCTGCTTGCTTTGGGATGAGCCAATTGAAAAAAATCAGCGTCGAATAGTCAGAATTTTAAAAGACAGAGCCTTGGTTAAGTTTTCTCAGGAAGGATATTATTTACATCAAGTTATATGTGAAGAAGCTGTAGAAAGACTTAAATTACTGGGAGAATGGGAAGCTTCTCATCGCGCAGCTGGATTGTTTTGGTGTACCCTCGTATCATCAAAATCTAATAATTATCAATCATCTATAGTGAAAATTATTGGTCAGCATCAGCAATTTAATGACATTCAAGAACAGATGTTTTTAAATATAGACAACGCCAAGCAGGTTGTACAACAGCACCCACTTATTGAACAAGAGAGTATTCTGGAAATCATTTATCATGTTGGAGAATTTTATCACACAAATTCTTTAGACGAATTAAGCTTCAATCCAAAGCTGTCAGACAATGCTTTTTTTAAAGCAGTCAGGCAAAGTGTTTACGAGTATATTGATTGTCACCAAATTATGGGTATATGTCTGGGAAAGTTTGCAATACTTCTACAGCTTTTAGCAGTAGATGATGAAAATTTATGTCAATTTACAGAAAGTAAAAAGAAATTTGAATACTGCAAAAGAAGTTTTCAATCAAGCCAATATTTTTTTCAAAATATTTTATTGATTGCTAATAAAATTAAGGCAAATAATTTAGTGAATAAAGTTAAGCAGTGCTTAGCAGAGATTCATTATTTGCGAGGGCTAAGTTTAGATTACTTAGGAATATACTTATACCAAACCTTCAGAATTCAAGAAAGTGAATCTGCCTTTAAGGAGGGTAGAGATAATTTTCAGAAATCGGCTCAAATTTTTACTGAAATTCAAGCGTCTCAAGAATTAAGGCGCGTGAGACAAGCAATGGATAGTTTAGAAATAAGTGCCAAATGTTGCAGTAAACTTATAACATCAGAAATAAAAATTCTGCAGTAGGGAGAATGAAAGCATAGTAGCGCTAATGCGGATTTTGAGTGGATCGTGCGTAATTACCCACCCATCTTTTTGCAGTGCAACTTTCACCGCATCATGAAATATATCTTTAGTGGACATCTCCCACCATTAGCAACCTCTAAAGCTATTTTAGCAATGGCGTAATAATATCATCCCAAAACCAATTTCTTCGCGCAAAGGCGCGAAATAAAAAAACGGCGGGTGCGGGAATTGAACCCGCTAGTCCCCAAAATGTTGGAAACGTAACCGATAACCCTAAATTCATCGTCCTAAAAAGGCAAGTTGCGAACTAGGGAAACCCGCCAGAAATTGCACAACACTGATAGAACGGATACACGGAAAGAGATATCCGTTATACGCAAACAAATATCCGTGCATCCGTGCCATTCGTGTTGTGCTATAACTCACCCGTAGCCAACATTTGTATAATTCGTGGCATACCGGGGTCAAAACCACCCATATCCCAAGACAATGGGTCTTTTGGATCTACCAGGGTAATTTGGTAAGGTGCGAGGGTGATGTACACCGCTTTGATATCAGGGTTCACCTTGCGGCGATACTCCGCTAAGGCTTGAGATGGATGCTTGTAACCAGCCCAGCTTTCGCTGTCAGTCCAGAAGCAGATAACATCCGCCTTGAACTTGTGCTGAATCATCCACTCATAAGCCACAGATGCATCAGTTCCCCCAAAATTCTGGTTGCTGGCTTTTTGCAGTGCAGAACTGAAGCTATCCTTAGCTGTAATACCCAAGTCGCGGAATTCGTCAGCAAAACCGCGAATCATGTAGTTTTTCTCAGCCTTTGCTGTCACTAGCGCCATAGCTGTGGCGATTTCGCAGCAGTTTAATCCCACTGACTGTACTACACCCCAAGACATGGAACCAGAGACATCCACAGCGTGCATAAACACCTTTCCTGTGGGTTCCACGACATCAAAGGATAACTCAACGGCTTTTTCCAGAATGTCCAGAATGCGCGGTACTGGTGTCCAAGTTTTTTGGCTGCGTCCCAAGCTTCCACCAGATTGGTAGGTTTTCAAGGCTTTGAGAACATCAATCGGGTGGATGCGTCCTTTCCGCAGGTGTTCTTTACTGTTCAGAACAGTTTCTACACGTTGCAAGTTCTTCTTTTCATGAGCTTGTAATACACCTAGTTCTGTTAAAGAACCGAGGTTTCGCAGCATCGCACCGATAGGCATTTCGTTGAACAGCAACTGCCATGCAGCCTTGTCCATTTTAGAGACAGGTGCCGCCATTTCGTGGGTTAAGCGTCCCTTCAAGATGGCTTCGTGAACATGCGCGGGGTTGCGCTTCAACCACTCATACCACCATATCTGCGCTAATGGTTCTGAGGGGATGTGTTCTGGTAAGTCTTCCCAACCTTTCACCACCCAGTTATACAGCATTTGATGGTCTTCGGTGGTTGGTTTGACGTGGAACAAGCGCAAAGCGTCGCGGTGGGAGAAGCCTAAGCGCTGTTGATATTTCAGCAGTTGGTAAGCCAAACCCTTCACGTCTTCACGGGATAACCAAGCCTTACCAGCTTCACGGATTACCTTACCAAACCCACGCCATGCTTTGGTGTAGTTCAGCCATTCGTAAAAATGGCTACCTGTCCGCACAACTTGGGGGAAGATTTCCAGGAATGCCTTTTTTGCTTCTGGTGACTGCCCCATAGATAGCAACACCAATGCCAAGATAGGCGCACTGTTGTTAATTGCTCGTCCATCGCTAGCGTAGAGAATTTCTTCGGCGACGCGGTTTGGATTTTCTGCTACTGCTTGTTCTACAGTGACAATAAAATCTTCAGTTAATTCATGTTTCCCAGCGTAGTAAGTGCTTTGGGCTGTTCCTATTAACAAACAACGCCGCAGCATCTGCCAAATTCCGGCGTCAAACATATAACCACCACTACGTCCCTGACGCATTTCTGCTTCTCTTCCAGGGATGGGTTTTGTTTGTGGTGTTGCTGTCTTTTTTTGAGTGTAGAATTTGTAATTCATTGGTCACTCCTTCGTCCCTTTTTGGGAAATAAAAAGATTAAATTTGTTTCGCGCAAAGGCGCAAAGGCGCAAAGGCGCAAAGAAGAATGTAAAAAAGCTAACTATATTGATAAGGTGGTAGGGCAGGATTTGAACCTGCACGTCCTGCTCCACAAGCGATAACCCTCGTTCTTCGTCCTAAAAAGGCAAGGTTTGAAGAAGGATATTTTTAGGTGTGCTACCATTACACTACCTACCACATGAAAGTTGTGATTTTAGATTTGGGATTTAGGATTGATTTATTAAATCTAAAATCCAATAACTCCAATCTAAAATTGTTTTGGCGTGGTGGAACCGGATTTGAACCGGCGACAGATGTATGACGATAACCCTCGATAATTCAGCCTTTACAGACAAGTTTTTTCACCAAGGACTACTAGCTTTCACTAGTACATTGCTCTACCAAACTGAGCTACCCACCACATGAAAATTCAATGAAATTATGAGTTATAAACTATGATTTTTGCATCTTGTATTTTTCCTTTGCTATTGTGGACAGGGAGCGGGATAGGAGTCGAACCTATTTAACCACGATAACCCTCAATTCTTCAGCCTTTGCAGACAAGTGACGAACAAGGATAATTCTCCAAAAGTTTGCATATAAACAACCTCTGGAGTCCCGCTCCATAAAGTTTACAAATATAGTTTCGAGTTAGTTATTTACATTTAATTGGTGTAGCGGAGCAGGATTTGCACCTGCATCTCCGGCGAATAAGGGGGGATTCGTTCACAACGATAACCCTCATTCTGCGTCCCTTGCGGGCTAAAATTGGCGCTCTACTTTTGAGCTACCCGCCACATAAAATTTGGGATTTTAGATTTTGGATTGGGGATGCGTGGATTGTAAATGTTCCTAGATTCCTCGTTTTTTGTTTACTAATTACTCCTTCAAAATGTGTTTTTGCGTTTCCGCAAAAGTATTGCAACTTTGTTCAATTTTCACCAATAAAATATGGAATGTAGCGGAGGGGGATTTACACCCCCACCTCCAGGATTGGTATCAAGGGCTTTTGGGTTATATGAGTATAATCGATAACCCTCGATAGCTCGTCCCTCGCGGGCAAGGTGGGCGCTCTAGTATTTGAGCTATCCGCTACGCAGAAGGTTTTACCTCCCGTGGAACATCGGTATATTCATAATGTAGTATGCGTGCTACAAAGTGTCAAGGGTTTGGGAAGAAAATTTTATCGCTTCTTGGGGAGTGGAGATTTTGCCTTCAATTTGAGCGATCGCTATTTCTGCGAGCAGTTTACCAATGGTAGGGCTGGAGGGTAGTTCTAGGGCTTGCATTAGCTCTTTACCTGTGACAAGGGGTTTGGGATGGGCGACTATATCTTGTGGGTTGAGGTAGCGAGTGATGAGGGGTGTAATGGTTTCTAGAGGGGTTCCCATAGCCACAGCGACAACTACTAGTGCGGGGAACACTGCACCGACTTCCCGAAAGAAGAAATACTGTTGACGCACAGATGGGGAATTTTCCTGAATTTGGGGAAGGAAGTTCAAAATTGTGTGGACGGCGCGCATTTCTGGGACACTATAAGTCATGCGCCTCAGAAACGCTTCTAGAGGCGAGTTTTCTACTTTAATTTCACCACGGGTGTAGTTAACATCAGGATAAGACTCGAATTCGGCGGGAATTTCTGTAAACCAAGGTTTGGGGATAAGTAAAGCTGTGAGTTTCGCAACCGCTGCAAGAGTGCGTTTGGAATCGGCGGCTAAGCCGGGTATTTGGGATGATAGTTCTACACTCAACTGCGGCCAAGTTTCTGATAGGGTGACTGTGGCGCGGTCAATGGCGGCTAATAATGCTAAATTCTCTACGGTGATGTCGTCGTGTAGTACCCAAGGGAGTATTCCATCATCCCAAGCGACGGTTAACCAAGGGGTTCCAGCGGGACTACCTAAGAGATAAGCTAATTCTACCCGCACTCGTTCGGCGGCTATGTTACTGAGTAAGGGTGCTAATTCTCGAATGGTGTTGCGGGTTTCTGGTGCGATCGCAAAACCCAGTTGTGCGGCTTGACGGTACCCACGTAGCAAGCGTAAGGGGTCGTCTTGCAAGTTGCTAGGTGATACCATCCTGAGAATACCCTTCTTTAGGTCAGCACAGCCTTGTAAGGGGTCGATAATTTCTTGACTGTGGGGATTGTAAGCGATCGCATTAATTGTAAAGTCGCGCCGCTGCAAGTCTGTTTCTAAACTCTCGCCTTCCTGAAGGGCAAAATCAGCGGTAGCATGGGGAAATACGACACGAGCAATTTGGCGTTCTTTGTCGAGGAGAACAAAACCCGCTTTGTAGTGTTTGGCAATTTTCCGGGCTATTTGTACTGCCTTTGATGGGACAACAAAATCTAAATCCAAGTATTCACGAGTTCTGCCCAATAAAGCATCCCGCACTGCACCACCTACCATACAAGCGTCGTTGGGTAGGAATTCCAAGCTAAAGGGATATTTATCTGGAGACAGGTAAGAGTGAACGGAAGGGTGCATTGCAACGCCAGAAAACACATATCCAAATATTTTAGAGAGGTTCCGCTAGAACGTCTCTACTTTCAAGAAACAGGGAACTCTTAACAGGGAACAGGGTTGAAATTTCCCCCTTCCCTTCCCTTGTCCTCCTTGTCCTCCTTGTCCTCCTTGTCCTCCTTGTCCTCCTTGTCCTCCTTGTCCTCCTTGTCCTCCTTGTCCTCCTTGTCCTCCTTGTCCTCCTTGTCCTCCTT
>Ga0114939_10003271_pt1 | contig 11446 bp, 11 predicted proteins | sample AshMeaCrysSpring_FD_87196 | JGI IMG/M metagenome (GOLD analysis project Ga0114939, IMG submission 87196) | Groundwater microbial communities from Big Spring, Nevada to study Microbial Dark Matter (Phase II) - Ash Meadows Crystal Spring | ecosystem: Environmental > Aquatic > Deep subsurface >... | reverse complement strand
CTCATGGGAAAAACATCGTTAATTAACAAGATTTTAGCTCATGCTGCTAAGGATAATTATTGCACTGTTTATTTAGATTTGAACGCTGTTAATCTGGGAATTTTAACTAATTTAGATAAGTTCCTTCGCTGGCTATGTTACACAGTTGGTAGGCAGTTAAATTTAACAAATCAATTGTCAGATTATTGGGATACGGAAATTTTAGGTAGCAATGATAATTGTACAGCTTATTTTGAAGAGTATTTATTGGTAGAAATAGATTGTCCCTTAGTATTAGCATTGGATGACGTGGATAGAATGTTTACCTATAAAGAAGTTATTGAAGATTTTTTAGGAATGCTCAGAAGCTGGCATGAAAAAGGAAAAATTTACCCTATATGGCAACAGCTTAGATTAATAATTGCACACTCAACAGAAGTTCATATTCCATTAGATAGAAATCAATCTCACTTTAACGCAGGAGTACCTATAGATTTACTGGAATTTGACCAAAAGCAGGTACAATATTTAGCTCAATTACATAATTTGAAGTGGGAAGATAAGGAGGTAGAGAAATTAATTAGCATGGTAGGAGGACATCCCTATATGGTACGTTTGGCAATGTATGAAGTGAGTTCAAAAAAATTAAAGCTAGAGCAACTATTGCTAGAAGCTACTACAGAAGCAGGAATTTATAGCAACCATATGCGAGGTTATTTAGAGGTGCTAAAACAAGTTCCAGATTTGGCTCAAGCTTTGAAAAAAGTTGTTAGCTCACCTGAACCAGTGGAGTTAGATTCGATGCAGATTTATAAGTTACACAGTATGGGATTGGTACAGCACAAAGATAATCATGTCATACCTCGATGTAATTTGTATCGTGAGTATTTTCGGCGAGTTTTGGGTTGAAAATAGTTAAACTAAAGGAAAATTCTAAATTTTATGCGATCGCTTTGCTAGTTAGTTCATATATTGCACGATTCTCAATAACTATCTGTCACCTCTGCACTACAACTAAAAACAAAGGGTTTGAGCAAGAAATAAGCAGGGGGTGACGGACAAGATTATGGGTTTTTCATCCTTCAGTAGAATCAAAACCTCCGCTAGAACAAGATTGCATGATTGCCAACTAAGAAATGAGCGATCGCACACAAAAGAAACCTATACTTATCTCTTAAAAAGATGTCAAAATAACTCTCTTAAAAGACACTTTAGGCTTCTTGATGGAAATGACAATAGACGTTGCGGATGGTGAAATCATCAAAGTCATCAGTACCTGTTGGGTTGGGAACCGAACCGACTCGCAGGACGTTGTTACCGTCTTTCAAATCAGAGCCATTCATCGCCACGCTTTGTGTTTGCCAATGGTTTGGATCTGCACCCTTCGCTTTGAACAAAACACCAACTTTCTTATCGTTGACGAATACATCAGCGTCATCGTTAGTAGCTGTCATTCCCTTGACCATAAAGCTAATGAATGCAGGAGAGTTAGCACGACGACCACCAGTATTAAACGACCTTGTAAAGCCATTTTCATTACTACCATCACCAATCCTGATGTTTTCATCACCGACAATAAGAACAAAATCGCTGACAACAGGCATAATATAATCCTCGATTCAGTAAGTTTGCTGCGAACTAGGCTTGTTTATTTTTAGGTGTCGCTGATTGGTGAATGATATAACTGCCTGAATTTAGATAACTTTCTGGCACAATCATTACTTCTAGCAACCATAAAAATCTAGTTCTGTCGTTTTTATATCAATCATTGTCTCGCTTAAGAATGAGAGCTACCAGGGGAATAAAATCAGGTATTACTAGCAGTAATAACTTCTTAGCCGGGGAAGGTTTATAGGAGAAAATCAGGTGATAAAAGCTGCAAATAGGAAAAAGTCAGGTTGACCATAAAAAATCCTACGAGTTTATAAACCAATTTATGAGCAAATTTTTAACTGGGAATGGGTGGAGAAACAATTAGCAAAGCTGCATCCATATTCTGAAAATTTTAATGCTTGGGTTTCTATTAATTTTCAGGATGAATCTTGGCTGTTACGGGATCAAGCTTTACAAGATGCACTGCTGTGGGCAAATAATCAAAATTTTAAATCTTTAGATGCTCAATTTTAAGCTGCTAGTCAAAATTGGGAAAATCTGGAAATTGAACGAGCGTTAGTGGTTCAATAAGAAAAAATTCAAATATTAGCTACAGCGAATGATACTTTAACCCAAGCACAACAGAAAGCTAAGTGGATAATTACTTTTGGTTCTAGAATTTTGATAATTTCTCTGTTAACAGCGGTAATAGCAGGATTACAACTTTCTAAAGCACGGCGATAACAAGCATCAACTGATATATTATTAACAAGTGTTTACTCGCAAAGAGCCTTTGATACTAGTCCTTTTGAGACATTGCTGAAAGCGTTAAAAGCAGGACACGAATTACAGGGCTGGGAAAAATTGGATCAAGCTAAACAAGAAACCACTCAGGGGGTAATATCTGCATTACAGCAAGCAATTTACAGCGTCAGAGAGTTTAATCGTCTGGAAGCACATCGCGATCGGGTCACAGACATCAGCTTCAGTCCAGATGGTAAAATTCTCGCCTCAGTCAGTGCAGATAATACCCTCAAGCTGTGGAATGTTATTTTAGTGCGATCGCTTGCAGGTCATGATAGAAATGTCTGGAGCGTCAGTTTTAGCCCCAATGGCAAAACCCTCGCTTCTGCTAGTTTAGACAGCACGATAAATCTGTGGAACATCGATGATGGTACTCTGTTGCAAACTCTCAAAAGACATCGCCATTGGCTTACAAGTGTTAGTTTTAGTCCGGATGGTAAAACCTTAGCATCTACCAGTTCTGACCAGATAGTTAAGTTATGGAAATTAAATTTAAACATAGAGGATTTAATCAGACTAGGTTGCCACTGGCTGACAGATGACCTCACTACCCATCCCCAAGAAGAATAAATTACAGAAATTTGTCGCAATATCTAGATAATAGCAATAGAAAAATATATGAAAAATTCTCTGCCAAATATTGAAACCAACCGTCTAATATTACGACTGGGGAAACAAAAAGATATACCTCAAATTATCCAATATTTTACCCACAATAAAGAATATCTTACTCCCTTCTATCCTAGCTGGCAGAATGAATTTTTTACAGAAGAATATTGGTGGTATCAGGTACAGCAAAACACTACTGAATTTTACAATGACCTATCTTGTAGATTATTTATTTTCCTCAAATCAAATCCCGACTTCATTATCGGTGTTGTTAATTTCAGTAACTTTATCCGAGGAGCAGCACAGTATTGTAATTTAGGATATAGCCTAGCAGAAGCTGAACAAGGTAAAGGATATATGACAGAAGCCTTACAAGCTGCTATTAATTATGTCTTTACTGACTTAAATTTACATTGTATTATGGCAAATTATATGCCGCACAATCAACGCAGCGGTAATTTGCTCAAAAGACTAGGATTTGTAGTAGAAGGATATGCTAGGGATTATTTATTAATTAATGGTATGTGGGAAGACCATATTCTCACAAGTCTGATAAATCCTGACTGGAGAGGATAGGGTGTGGGAACTAATCACTCATCACTAATTTCATCAAAAATCCATAACAACTACACAACCACGCCACAACCAACTGCCATATTCATAAGTGTCCCTTCCTCGGTTCAATAATCATCAAGATATTGAGCTAACACACCACAATATTTGATTAGACTTGGACCCCTAACCCCTGAAACCATACAATTTGCCATACCCTTTGGATTCAGGGGTTTTTCTTCAAATTTACATCCTGATAATTAACCCCAGATGAACCCAGATCAATGCTGATGAGCGCTTCAAGGCTATAATATATAAGTTTTAAAAATATGTAAATTGTGTTTTTATTTAAATCTCAAAAGCTAAATTTTTTTATAAAGTCAAGAAACTTTGACATTTTAAATATCCCCCTACGAATTAATAGTACTTTTAGACGCTAATGATATAATAATCATGGCGACGTATACAAATTATATTTTATTAATCTGAAAACCTTATTACAGCGTTATCCAGTACTTACAAATTCAACCTAAAAAATACTAACTTAATATAAACACGAATATTGATTTTTAATACGGTTGACAATCAGTGTGAAACTTGTATGAGATTTTTGACATGGAAATCAGTCTAGTTTTGCATAAACAAGGGACAGGGTTGAAAAATCGTCCCTCTCCCTTCCAGTCATTAAAACCGTAAACCCACACCCCCCTGAAAAGAAACAGCCGCACCACCACCGGGACGGTAAGCGTCAAAGGCAATGATGGCGCTACCAAAAATCACCGTGTTGCTATTGGGAACGACATAATCAATCCCCGGTTGCAGGGCAAAGCTAATTTTATTACCAACTGGAGTCGGTGTATCCCCACCAGCCAAAACTACTCCAGCGCCCAAATAAGCATCCGTTTGCCAGTTGAGCGGTAAGTCGTAGGAAATCGCCGGTACAACGGCTGTACTCTGACCAACTAAAGCAGTGGCACGCAGAGAAACAGGCATTTCCAGAAACTTATAGCGCACAGCAACCACTCCCCCGACCTGCGCTCCTTCCCCATCTGAGTTTTCGGTCAATGTCAAACTCGGACCAACACCCACATAGCTACCATAGGCGGCTTGTGCTGAGGCTGATGATGTAAATTGGGTAAAACTTAGCAATGGACTAACAGCCACAGCTACGAGAAAATACTTAAGACGTGACCTCTCCATACTCCTCACTCAGCAATTCAACATGGAAGATTTCAGGATACTCTTGACTAGGGATTGGGTTGGGGACGGGGAATTCGGAAGTTATCATGCCCCATGCCCTATGCCCCATGCCTTATGCCTCAGTCCCTTTCATTATGGACACCGGGGATGGCGACCACCTTGAGAGCAAATGTACGCCAATTGTCTAGTATCTAAGTTTCTGACTTGACTGAAATCCACACCTTCCACCAAGGCAGATTGAGAGCCAAAGACAGGGGTTTGAACAAATTGATTTGCTTGGTTATTTTGACCGGCGTAAAATATTGCTCCTTGCAAATCTGCACCTGCTAAATTGACTCCGCGAAAATCGGCAAAGCTCAGGTCAGCGTTCCGCAAGCTGACGTTTTCCATCTGAGCAAAGCGGAAATTAGCGCCCGTCAAGCGGGTAGCGCTCAAGTTAGCACTCCGGAGGTTGGCACGGCTCAAATCAGCACCACTTAAATCGGCTGCCTGCCAATCAGATTTAGTTAAATTTGCGAAGGTGAGTTTAGTTCCCAGGGCAATGGCTCGACTGAGACGAGCAGCAAATAAATTCGCTTCTTGTAAATTAGCTTCCCCTAAATCTGCCCCTGTGAGTTTGGCATTTTCTAATACGGCGTCCCGCATGTTCGCTGCTACTAGTTGGGCGCTGCTGAGGTTAGCGCTATTCATCCGGGCACTAGCTAGGTTAGCACGGTTCAGAGTAGCGCGACTTAAATCGGTACGGTTCATCATCACCCGACTGAGGTTAGCCTCGGTGAGATTGGTTTGTTGCATCTTAGCACCGCTCAAATCAGCAATCCAATCATCAAAGGTATCGTAGCGACCATCCTCACCCACTCCCCGGAAGCGAGTACCCCGAAAACTAGAACGGTTGAGATTAGCAGAGGTGAATTTCACACCCGATAAATCCACTTTATCCAGCACCAAGAAAAAGGGTGGCTTTGCTCCGGTCATGTTTTGACCTAATTCCGTGCGCGACAGATCCACTCCTTGGTTTTTGCCGCTGTAGACAACCAAAATTTTGGCGATCGCTTGCTGAGTGTTTTGCAACCTACTCAAGCGCAATTCTCGTTCTTGGGGTGTCCCGCTGGTTTTTACCGCCTGCAACTCGTTGGATAGAGACTGATTCAAGCGTTGCAAATAAGGCATAGCTTTGAGTCCGTTACTTGCCAAAGCTTGCTGAATCGTATCTAGCAGTTGGGGGTTGGTTTCTTGTCCTAACAGTTCCACCAAAAACTTAATCGATTGCGCGTCATTGAGAGTCGCCAAAGCCAGAATTGCGGCTCGTCTATCCTCTAGACTAGAGCCAGATTCGGGGCTGACTTTTTTCACTAGTGCCAGAAACTGCTCACTGTTGCGCTGTTGTGCCGAGCGTTGGTTTACCTGATTTTGTACGTAAATTTGCGTGCCTATTAAACTTCCAGATACAGCTGCCATGCTCAGTAACCCTACGACAATCAAAGTCATTCCTGGATTTTGTCGCATCCAGCGCCACAGTGTACGCTTACGTCTTCTGGGTTCTGGGGAAATCACTATCGAAGCAATTGCTGCATCTTCATCCCCTTCTACCCACTGTTCCCCAGATGTTCGTTTATACTTACTACGTCCGTTACCCTTGCCACCCAAAAACACAAACGGACGATAAGCATCGACCGCATAAGTTCCCGCCAGTCGGTCGTGTAGCGATCGCCTGTCTTTATGAAAAGGGTAGCTAATCCCTTCTCCCAGCACTAAAAATCCTGCCAATCCCATCAAGATGCCTAAATTGGGAAATGCGCCTGTATAGCGCCACATAAAATACGCCAGGGACAGGGGTAAACCCCAGCGTCCCACCACTTCTCGCACCAAAACCCTTGTTAACCCCGGAGGTTTCCCCGCCGCAGTTACCACCTTGACGCCAAACCAACGCTTAGGAAGAGTGCTACCAGTAGTGGCGAGTAAATAAAATTGCCAGCCACTCAACAACAAGGGTGCTACCAACCCGGCTGACCAAAATAAGTTAGCCAGCGGCGCCACCTGACGATTGTTGTCACCTATCGGTAGAGACAAAGCGCGAGCAAAAGTTTCTTCCGTAGCGGCTAGCACAGGGTTAATCGGTACGCGCTCTAGTTGATGAGAATTGGCATAAACGCCAATACTATAGGGAACTAAGCCACTGGCAGCTACCAGTGTCATTTCTACTAACCAAGCTGCACATCGTCTAGTAACTATGGGCAGTGTTTTCATTTTTCCCTGTCCTTTCGTAGGGGTGCTACTATTGCTACTTCTCCTCACACTTGGGTTTGCCATCACACAACTTCCTTTAAATGGGGTTCACCGTAAAAGCGTCGTTAAAAATATTTCAATTTACATCAGTGTCAATACGTATAAGGTACTAGGGCTGAAGAAAATAATTTCCCATACCCTATACCCTGTCCACAATTGACATTTAATTTTATTGTTGATTTTTCGAGCTGTTGGCTACAAAAAACTTGTATCCAAAGTACACTAGACCAGCCAACAATACCAGACTGATAGCGGATACCACCAGTTTTAACACTGCTTGCAGGATAGCTGTGCCTACCAGAAACACCACCACTCCTGTGACTATTTTGCCCGTACCCGGTAGCTCGTTAAACCAGTTGAGGAACTGATTTAGCACTGACTGCAGAGGTTGAGGTTCAGGAGTTGAAGCAGATGATGACTGGTTTGGTTGTGGTGGCTGAATGATCACCGGAGCAGCAGCATTAATTTCTGCTTCGATTTGTTGTAGACGCTTGTCCATGTCTTGTTCAGGTTGAGGGTTCATCAATATCTACCTCTGTTGGGAGAGTGGGAAATAAAAAACTAAAAAATCCCTGGGTTTGGATGATTTCTCGGCTATCTTAACTAATCTTGAGATTGAACAGACTCAATTGTCATAGGCAAGTATCAATTTGATATTGTGTTACCAAAAAAGGTACGCTGGTTATATATCTACTTCACACAATATTTTCCCTCAATGGTTTGAGATTAATGCCACAGCCAGCTAGCTGTTAGTAGTTAATAGATAATAGCTCCCAGAGACGCCTGTTACTATTAGCTGTTCATCAACGATATTTGTCTGTTAGCTGTTGCTAGATGTGGAATGTCAGCTATCTGACCACCGAAGGGTAATTGCTAACCCCTGACACCAGAGAGGTTGGTAATGCTTCGGTAACAAATTATTTACATCAGGAACTAAACCCACTAACCACCGTCTAAAAAATCAGGATAAGTGTATCGATATCGCTTTGAAAACAGTGGGGAGCATGACAAGATGAAGACGCGCCTACTATGTAATATTGTTCCCACAACTTTGGCGATTAGTTTAGCTGTTATGGGAACTTCCTTAGCCCAAGCACAAGTTGTGTCTATTAATCCTAACTTCCGTCCCGATCCATTGGTGGTCAATGGCACATCTGGCGGCTTGACAAAAAGTAACTGTGGTAGAATTGCCGCTACACCAAATCAAGTTATCCAGGTTAGTGAGTCACTACCCTATTTACGAGTAACTGTCGCTGGTCGTGGCAAACCAACTTTGTTAATTGATGGACCCAACGGACGTTTTTGTGTACTAGCAGATGCTGACCCCAAAAAAAATCCCGAAATTTCTGGATATTGGCAAGCAGGTAAGTACTCAATATATGTTGGGCAACTATCTCCCGGTCAGCACCCCTATACTCTATCTATCTCAAAGCAAAGGTGATAGCCATTCGTCATGAGTCATTACTCATGAGTCATTACTCATGAGTTAAATATAGAGCAGTAATGACTTATGAACAATAACTATTTACGATTCTTCCACTACTTGAGTTGGAACTTCCACTGCTTGCACCTCGATTGTCCCAGGAGGGGTCAACCGCTGGAGATGACGATTTTCCCATGTTAGCTGTTCTCCACAGTTAGGGCACTGGAGTTGAGTGTTATTCAAACCAGTTAATTCATAACCACAGACGGGACAGGCTTCAGTTACCAGATTACTTCTTAGCCACCAGCGAAATCCGAAAAATGCCACAACTGGTGCCAGTAGCAGTAGTAGCAGCAAAATCAGAAACGACTTGAGCAACCAGCCAAAGCCTAGTAACCCTAGTACCCAAATTATTGCTATGAGGGTGAGCAGAGGGCGTAAGTTAGCGAGAGTTGAGGGAAACGTTTTAAAGCTCATGTTGTCGATGTTTGCTATGCCTCTAGCATAGCGATTGTAGACTAGTAATTGGCAACTGTTACTGGGGTCTGGTGCTAAGAATCGTTGCTTTCAGTTGTGCCTGCAAACGTTGTTGGAATGCATCAATACTGAAATTAGCCAGCACTTGTTCTCTCAGCCATCCCCCATCACAGCGTTCGTCGTTAGCGTGGAGTATTTCTATACATGCTTCTGCGACGGCTTTGTGGTCGCGGTGGGGTACTCTCCAGCCTAATTTTCCGTCCAGCAATGGTTCTGAACTGCCGTCATCGTCACCAGCTACTACGGGTATTCCGCAAGCCATAGCCTCTAAATATACAATCCCAAATCCTTCTTGGGAGGGCATCACATAAGCGTCAGCAAGCCGGTAGTGGGCTACTAATTGTTCATTAGGAACAAAACCAGCAAAAATAACCCGTTCCGCTAAGCCTAAGTCTTGTGCCAATTGAGCTAATCGTGGTTGGTCATCACCACGACCAATTACCAAGTATTTTACTTCGGGAAATTCTTGGGCGATCGCACCCAAAGCCCGAATCGTCACATCTACCCCTTTATAAATATCCCCAGACCAAAGTCGTGCCACACTCAGCAGCACTTTTGCCTTTCCTAAACCATAGCGCTCTAATAAATCTGTGGACTTAAGACCAGGGGTGAAGTAATCGCCATTAACAGCGCAGGGTAAGATTGTTACCCTGTCGGGATTGAGGTGATTAGCTGCACAAGCTGTGTTTTTGGTGTAGCGACTGACTGTCCAAATATGTGCCGCTTTTTGCAGACTAAATTGGATCAGCCAGGGTAATGGTTCCCACACCTCTTTGCCATGAGTCATGACTGTGTAGGGAATACCCAAAGGTTGACAGAACATAGCAACTAGGGGAGCTAAATTTACATGACCGCAGAAAACATGCTGGGGTTGCTGCTGTAACAAGCAGCGCAGTAATGCTGTTGCCATTTTTAGTCTTCCTATGTAAGGAGGCTGAGTTTTAAAGTAGCGAAAGTTTAGACGTGAGACAGATGCTCTGGAATGAATATTAGTAAAAGTATTTACTTTTTCTGGTTCATCACGTAGCAAAAATACTTCTGCTATTTTTTCCTCTTTTAATGATAAAAATGCCTCAAATAAGTCTTTTACGTAGGATTGAATTCCCCCTTCCTGTTCAAAGACTTCTAAAAAAATAAATACATAGTTAATTTTTTTACTATTTCCCGTAAGGAAATCAATGTTTTTATTCAAGTTAATATCTAGCATTATTAGTTACAACTATGTCTAGATTAACTTAGCTATACAGCTATAACCGATGGGCATTTATGATTGTTTATCTCTATACTTCAGCATCCAAATATTCTATATGAGTATTTTTGCTGTGGACGACAATATTTTGCTAAAATGTCATAATCTGGCTTGATGAGCCTTGGTGTTTGACTATAAACCCCAGAAGGCTACCACTAAGGTAGCCGGTAATAGTTTAAAGTGATAACGAGTATTAACTATGAGGCATAGGTGGGACACCATACTTCTGAATCAGTAGGCAATTTCTACCATTAGGATAACGTTCGTAGGTGACGCGATCAACCAAGCGCCGCAGCAGAAACCAACCATATCCACCAACTTGTAGAGTACCTGGCTCTGGCTCTTTTAGGGAATCTGGATCAAAGGGTTTCCCCCAATCCCAAATTCTAATTTCTATTCTGTCAACCCACAATGCTAGGTCTATATCAATAGTTGTTTCCGGGGGTAAAGCATGATGAGCATGACGAACGGCGTTGGTAAAGCCTTCTGCTAAGGCTAAGTTGAGGCGATATAGCAGCAGGTCGTCTGACCAGTGAAGATAAGACATGTGTTGCAGACAAAATTGCTCAAACCACTGTTGTACTTGATTAAGCAATTTCAACTGGCTCTTCACCGTCAGATGGTCTCCCTGAACCATGTCAAGCATTGACCGGGATTTTAACACAGTAGGTGAAAAGTTGTTTTTTCAATTATTTCGTCGATTTTAGACTTACTTTTAGAAGAATTAAGTTTGATGTAGAAACTTTTGAGATTGGTTTCTCTGGCTTTCTTTACTACTTCATCCTCTGGACTTCATCATCTAAAATCTAGATTGCAAATCCCCTGAACTAGGAAACATCCCTGAAAATTGACGCCTGTTGATGTTTCTTCCTAGTACAATTGCACTTGCTAAGAAACCTCCAGGCGTCAAAGTCCTAATATTCTAAATATTTTAGAACAATCCCAGCGTCAAGGACTTATCGATGGGGAATGTAGCACCAATACCCAACCACAGGGTGACAGCTGTACCAAATAGGAACACAGCCATCGCGACTGGACGACGGAAGGGGTTTTGGAACTTGTTCACGCTCTCAATGAAGGGAACAAGGATCAGACCCAAGGGTACGGAAGCCATCAACACTACCCCTAAGAGTTTGTTGGGCACAGAGCGCAGAATCTGGAATACAGGATACAAGTACCACTCTGGCAGAATTTCTAGGGGTGTAGCGAAGGGG
>Ga0114939_10003270_pt1 | contig 11450 bp, 7 predicted proteins | sample AshMeaCrysSpring_FD_87196 | JGI IMG/M metagenome (GOLD analysis project Ga0114939, IMG submission 87196) | Groundwater microbial communities from Big Spring, Nevada to study Microbial Dark Matter (Phase II) - Ash Meadows Crystal Spring | ecosystem: Environmental > Aquatic > Deep subsurface >... | reverse complement strand
CTCCATCTCCGTAAGTAAAGCAAAAAGTTTCGTTGCCAATATGCTCTCTAACTTTCTTTAAGCGCCCGCCTGTCATGGTTTCATCACCGGTGTTCACTAAAGTCACCCGCCAAGGTTCTGCATTACCAGCATGAACATTCATCTGATTAAAGCGCATATCAAAGGTGACATCAGACATGTGTAGAAAATAATTTGCAAAATACTCTTTTATGACATAGCCTTTGTAACCGCAACAAATAATAAAATCATTAATACCATGAGTAGAATAGACCTTCATAATATGCCATAGAATAGGTTTTCCTCCTATTTCCACCATTGGCTTTGGCTTTACACTAGTTTCCTCGCTAAGGCGTGTCCCAAGCCCTCCAGCTAAAATCACAGCTTTCATTTTATGACCCCGTTATTTTTAGGTAGATAAATAGTAAACAATCCCTGATGACAGGGGTGAGTAACAAAAAAGACAAAAATCAAAAAATTGACTGTCATTTTCCTGTACACAATGTAACTGTATTTTTCTTTGTCTATGTTAAGAATGGGTAAATATAATTCTTAGCTATGTAAAATAATAGAAAAGTAATATTAAGATAAATCAAGCATAAAAAATAGTTATTAATTACTAACAATCACAACTTTTTAAATCATTTTTCACCATTGAAACATCATTTAAAATACTCATCATTAAAACACTATCGATTATATATTAAATGTGTCACTTTTGGAACACATATTAAGTACATATTAAGTACATACTGAATACACGTTAAGTACATATTAAGTACATATTAAGTATATATTGAGTACATATTGAGTACATATTGAGTACATATTGAGTACATATTGAGTACATATATTTTATTTAAGTCAAAGTTGGCGAATATAAGGGGCGAATATAATTTACAAGATATATAAGCTTGAAAACAAATAGAGACGACGTGTCAGGTCGTCTCTACTTTGGAGATCTTTCATTGAAAATAATAAAATTTTCTGGCTGCCTTAGTTGATATATACTATATTTAACGACGGCGAATTAGGTTGTTGGCATTTTGTAACACTGAGTCACATTTATGCTCTGCTACCACACATATACTACTGAGAGCTTGTTGGTAACTATCAATATCATCTTGTTGTAAGGAGATTTTAGCAGCTGTTTGTAAATCATCAATAGCCTTTTGGTTATTGGTATCAGAATAAACACCCCCATACTGAGCTAATTCGTAACGAACTATTCCTCTTTTAAGATAAACCTTGGGAGATTGAGGGTTAATACTTAATGATCTATCAAAATCGCCAATGGCAAGCTGATACTCTTGTTCAAAATTACTTGTATATTGAGCATTTTGATAGCGAGTAACGCCCCTTTGAAAGTATGCTTCAGGTTTTCCTGGATGAATACTTATGGCTTGGTTAAAGTTTTGGATGGCATTTTTATAATTTGTTTGGGAATCTCCGCTATATTTTGCAATTTGCGATAATACTATTCCCCTTCTTATATATGCTTCTGCTTCTTTCGGGTTTATGTTTAAAGCTGCATTAAAGTCAGAAAGTGCAAGTTTGTATTCTTTGTCGGGGTCGCTACTATATTCGGCAATCATATAACGAATATTACCCCGATTTACATAGGCTTTAATTTCTTTGGGGTTAATTTCTAGGGCTTGGTTATAGTCGGCCAGCGCTCCTTCATAATCCTTAAGATTATAACGAGCATTGCCCCTACTCATAAAAATTTTTGGATTATCAGGAGTTTGTTCTATAGCTAGACTAAATCTGTCGATAGCGTTTTCGTAGTCTCGCAGCTGATAGAATTTTTGACCTTCTTTAATAGTAGCCGCAAGATTATCTCCTTTATCTCTATGGTTAGGGGCTGTAATTATCTGGTTTGAATATTCGTTTTGGAAGTTGAAGGAATTATTGGTTAATTTGAACATCATGTCTAAAGAACCTAATAATCCAAAGCCAAGTAAACAACTTAGTATAGGATATACACCCCTTCTTTTTTTGGGTTGTTGACCAAAAATTATGGTGGGTGGGACATTAACTTGTAGGGAGTTAAATACAGCAGATGGGTTTAGAGGTTGGGGTAATCGCTGTTTTGTTGTACGTTTTCTTTGCTGTAAATGGTCTCCTCGCTGGACAGATTGAGGAGAAGGGAATGGGTCTCTTCCTCCTAAACGTAGAGTACGCTCGCACCAAGGACAGTTATGAAGATGTTTTCCATAACGATGTTGGGGATTGACATTGCAGGTGGCTAAATCCTCTTCTGCTTCTGTTAAAGCTAATAGCCAAGCTTGAGCGCTAGGACGCATTGATGGATTGTTATGTCCATCTTCAAAACAACTGATAAACAGTTGTTGTAAACTTGGGTGAAGAATTTCCCAAGGGGGTGATATGGGAGTGGGTTGATAGGGTGTACGCCTGTTCTTTCCATAGGTAAAATGACCGTTGGCTATTCTTGATTCATAAGGTGGCGGTTCTCCTACACCCTGATAAATGCCAGAGAAAGGATGGGTACCCTCCATTAATAACTGAAATATTAATACACCTAAGCCAAATAAATCATGAGCAAAAGTGCGATCGCAATCTGCAAAAGTTTTATTCTGAAGTTCTGGTGGAGTAAACTCAGCTTTTCCCACTTGGCAGCGATAAACTACATTATGTCGTGGGTCTCTAACTTGGAAAGAGTCCGTATCTACCAAGGTAACTAATGCTGTATCGCTGACTAAAATATTTGATTCATTTACATCACCAACACAATAGCCGCTATTATGTAAAGCAGCAAAGGCTGCCGCACTATTTCTAGCTGTGCGTATTAAATATTGATAATTAAATAATGGACAATGAATTCGTCGAGTTCTGGGATTATAAAAGTCAATAGCTGGTCGCATTCCCCGGATGCGGGGCATTAAAAAACCAACTATTTGATTGCCCTCATCTGAACGTAAAAGCTCATTGGGCCAAGCAATGGATATATGCCCTATATTCGCCGTGGGATTTTCAGGCGGATGGGCTAACATTACTTGTAATTTTCGGGCATAAATTAGACTTGGGCTATGGTAGACTTTTGCCACTAAATTGGCATCATTTGGCACTGCATAAACCTTTGCCTCACCGCCACGACCCAGATTGACAGTGAGTTTGAGAGGCATCGCTTGCTGGTTGGGAAGACAACGTAGTACCTGCATGACTAAAATTATGAGGGTTTATTTTTTTTTTGGTTGCCAATTTGGCAGATACCAGCTCGAATTAATTTCAAATTAATTAATAATGATGATGAAATGCTGCCAGGATTAAAGTTAAATCATCATCTGTTCTTTGAGTTATTTTCTCCGAGCTTAAAAATTTTACTAACTCCTCTTTTGCTTCATTTCTGTCTGGGGCCTTGGTAACAAAGTCAAATAGTGGGAAAAAGAAAGGTTTATGGGGGGCACCAACGGCCATATTTAATGCCAACATTTGTAAACCATCAGTCAAAATTCCAACATTTGCCACTGATAGACGCCATAATTTAAACTGCATTTTATCTATAGCTTCAGGAGAAGTTAAAAAAATAGTTTGATTAATATATTCACCGTTATCTGGTAAAGTTAGCGCCACTAAATTACCATTAGTATCTTTTGCAACTGCTACACCGTCACCAATTTGTGCTACAGCAATCGCTTGAGGAGATGCAATTACCAAAATTAAAGTCGTTGCGAAATCTCTTGCTTGAACGTTACAAGCATCAGCCTCACTTTCTACTGTTTTTTTTGCACTCACTAGCACAGTCGTTAAAATTTCTTGAATTAAAGCATCATCCTGCAAAACTTCTTGAGTCAGGTTATGAAAAGAGATTTCCTCAATAGCCGTTTCTACTGCTACCATTGCCCCCACTTTTCCTAAACTTGCACTTCCTGCACCATCAGCCACTGCAGCTACCAAAATATTATCTGGCAATAATTCCCAATGGTGAGCATCTTGACACAATTGGTTAGTTTTAATATGACTCACACCACATACCGAAGCTGCCACTACCCGCCAATGTGATATTTGACTCAAGGTGTCCATAAACAGGCAATTTCCCCAACTCAGCGCCCAGCAATTAATAATTAATACTTAATACTTAAGGCTCAGTACTTAAGGCTCAGTACTTAATATTCAGTAATTTCTACACATTTCCCCAACCTATGGGCGGTAAAGCAACTTGCTCATCCACCTTGGAATGGGAAACTGCAGCCATACTAGCAGAAAGCCACATAAACATTTCCACAAAATTTAATCCTTTTAGATGCAGAGGAGTACGTACAGCTATTTGGCTTAAAAGATTCATATTGGCATTTTCTACACCAACGGTAAAAAATGCAACACGTTTACTGGCTTCATCTTGCTGAAGACGTTTGGATGCTTGGGTAACTACATCATCAAATTCTCCTTGAGGTTCACCATCAGTAATCATAAAAATCCACGGGCGATAGTATGCCACTCCATTAGACCGATATTGAGCCTTACGCTCTTGTATTAAATCTAAGGCTTTATGAATTCCTGCTCCCATCGTAGTTAATCCCTGTGCAGTTAACATTGGAGGATGAAATTGGTCCGCAGTGACAAAATCTTGTACTACATTCACATGACTGTCAAAAGTAATAATTGCTACTTCAACTCTCCTAGATGCTAGAGAGTTATCAATTAATTCATTCCTAAAACTTTGTAACCCCTGATTTAATGCGTTGATTGCTTCGCCCTGCATTGAGCCAGAAGTATCCAGCAGCAATACACAAGGACAACGAGGCTCTGGATTCTCAGCAAATTCAACTACTTCGTCAAGTTTTAAGGTATCAAGCATAACTTAGATAATTAATTAAACGCCTGAGCTACTATTTTCCATTTCTCAAAGTATATAGTTCCAACAGTGGGAAAACTACCAACATGGTGACTGAGAAAAAGGTTTATTCTTCATTAAACAAATTACTATCACTAATTTCCTGAAGATTTTAGGAAATCTTACCTAAGACATAGTGAAGAATTGCTAAAGTTTTTGCTAGTAGAAGTTTTTTAAGTAAAAATAATGTGCTTTTTAATACTTCATTTCCATAATAAGCAAACGTAAAAATAAAAATCAAATTAACAGGTCTGAGTTAGATATAAGCTGTAAGCCTTAATTTACTGTAGCAAGTCAGAGGCTAAAATCTCTATTCTTTCCTTGAGAATCCTATAGCAGTCCAACTCAGGTAAGGTAAAAAGCGATCGCTCTATTGGACATCAACCTTAACTCGACAGAGTGTGTCCCTAAAAAATATAGTACGTTTATACGGTGCTATATCTAAATTTGGTCAATGTCTATTAGACATCTCCGAAACTTTTTCTTCTCTAGAGCCTAACCTTACCAAGGTAAGAGCAAGCTAAATGCAGAGAGAAGTTAAGCCCCAGACGATTACCCCCACTATAGGCTTTAATGGGTATCGCTTCTTATTTAAACTCCTGATTTCAAATTAGCCAGGGCTTACGCAACTGACACAATGAAAGGTTCGTAGTTGGGCTTTAGCCCATATTTTTGGAGGGAAGACAGCCCAACTACAAACAAAAACAATGTGACAATATCGTAAGTCCTGTTAGCTTTTGAAAATATCAGTATAAATCTCTGAGGGGATTTTAAAGATTTCATGTAAAGCGATGAGCCAGGTTATAAAAAAATAATCAAAGTTTATATGCTTAGTAAATAAATATCTGGCACAAATATATAAAATTGTCTGTATAAGATGTTTCTTTACTGTCTAAAATCCATTTCAACGTCATTCTTAAGGAATAAAATAAGTTGATTTTTTCCTCAGCTAGTTAAATAGTATAAAATTTTGACACATATAATTATTCTCAAGTCTGGAATAATTGCTTCTCAAAAAATCAGAAAGTATAATTAGGTAATGATACGATGCACTAGGAAATGTAACAAAAAACCTATCCGGCAATTGAAGTTAGTTGTACCATAAATAAATAATCAATAACATTTTTTTTGAAAAGAAATATTAACGATAAATTTATAACAGATAAATCGGCTGAGTTCAGTTTTCTTTCGTAGTAGTTCCTGACAATAAATTCCTCGGAAATATGAATAACTCTGGCACTTTCAATAAACTACGTCCTCTTTCATTGTTAAGACATTTATCGAACTCTTTTGATAGCACTTGCTTACAGGTATCTAGCAATTCTGTTTTATGGTCAGTTTACCTGGAACAGGGAAAAATTCTTTATGCAACAAATTCAATCGAACCCTTTGATAGATTAGAACGTCATTTACGCCGCCTTAGTCATATTATTCCTAATTTAACATCAGATATCCGCATACGATTACGTATAAAATTTGAACGCCATTCTAATTTCTCTACAAGCCAAGAAGTTAATTCTTCTATTCATGGAGAATATCAAGCAATTTGCTGGCTATTAAAAGAACAACATTTAAATCAGAAACAAGCAGCGATATTAATACAGGAGTTAGTTAAAGAAGTAATTGAATCATTATTATTAGTCAAAGATGGTAATTATCAATTTGGAGAAAAGCCTAACCAGCCCGAAGCAATTACTATAATTGATGTGGAAAATATCATTAATTATAGTCAAGATAGATTACGAATTTGGTTGAGTTTAGCACCACAAATAAATTCTCCCTTTCAACGTCCTTATCTATGGATTCCAAATAAATTTCAGGAATTTAGCTTACCGGGTATTGACCTAAATATAGCTCGATGGATGAAGGGTTTTAGTCTTAGACATTTAGCTGTCATAATTAATCAAGATGAATTACAACTAGCACAACTGTTACATACTCATGTATCTAATGGGACTATTTTATTGCATGAACCAGACCCTCCATTTGATAAATTACCACTATTTAGTGAAGATTCTCTTAGTCGTAGAAGTCAAATAACAAATTTAATTGACAGACCATTTATTTATACAGCAATAGCACCTACTATTAAAGTTAAAGATAATCCTCAAGAAATCTCTCAAGAAAAAGATACAATTATTCCTCAAGAAGAGCTAGCAGAAACTTACTATAAACCGATAAAACAAAGTCAAACTTTAACAGTAGACAAAAATAAAACTCATGTTACTGAAATAGAAAATGTCGCGAAAATACAATCACCGATAAATGAACCACCAGTTAATAAACCTATTTTTAAAGAGCCTGTTGTTAAGCAATATAAAATAGTTTCTGTAGATGATAGTCCAACAATTCTTCAGGAAATTAGTCGTTTATTGGAAGAAGAAAATTTATCAGTAATTACAGTTAGTGATTCTGTCAAAGCTGTGATGTCAATTATTAGGCATAAACCAGACCTGATATTACTAGATTTAAATATGGAAGGTATTAATGGCTATGAGTTATGTCGAATTATTCGTAATAACTCTAAATTTAAAGATACTCCTATTATCATGGTGACAAGTAATAAAGGTCTAGTTGATAAAGTTAAAGCAAGATTTGTCGGTGCATCGGGTTATTTGACTAAACCCTTTACAAGAGCTGAGTTACTCAAAATGATATTTATGTACTTGACTTGATAGAAGTCTACCAATTGTTAACCATTAACTATTAGCCATTAACTATTAGCCATTAGCCATTAACCATTAGCCATTAACCATTAGCCATTAACCATTAGCTATAACCAATTTACAGTCTGGCTACAAACTTATTGTCCACTATTTGTCTACTAGCGTTTAAAAAATAGTAGAAGCTGTAGTATTTTATTTGATTAGACTAGTATATACTTGAAAAAAGGATAACAAAATATGACAACAGTTTTGGTTGTTGAGGATACTCCTTCTCTATTGCAGTTGATTAATTCTTTTTTGGAAGATAGTGGTTATAAAGTTATTACAGCATCTGATGCGAAGGATGGATACGAAAAAGCTCTCAATTACCAGCTTGATGCAATTATTACCGATGTAGTTATGCCCGGTATGAGTGGCTTTGAATTTTGTCGTCAGCTGAAACGTAATCCGACTACTAGTAAGTTACCAATTATTATCTGTAGTTCCAAAAATAAGGATATTGACCGCATTTGGGGAATGAGGCAGGGTGCTGATGTTTATTTGACAAAGCCTTTTACTAAAGAAGAATTAGTCCGCGCTGTTAAGATGGTAGTTGTTTAAATTATCAAGACTTACGTAAAAATATTAACTATACAAGTATGTAAGTTTTGAAACACATCTCGGTGGTTCAATTTTTTACTCGACGATGATGTGACAGAGTACTAGATTTTGCCTCCTCAAGGAGAAAAATGTAATTTGCTCCCGTCCTAACTTAGTCTTTTTGAGATACACTAATTCTTGTGATTTTAAGAAGCATTAGTTGGCATAAGCAAAGATTTCATGCGTATCTCTCTTAATTGGCTACAAGAACTAGTAGAGTTAAAATTAAGCCCTGAAGAATTAGCAGAAACTCTGACAATGGCAGGGTTTGAAGTTGAGGATATTGAAGATAGACGGACTTGGGCATCGGGTGTTGTTGTTGGGAGAGTATGTTCGCGTCAACCTCATCCCAATGCCGATAAATTGAGTGTTTGTGAAGTTGATATCGGTACTGGAGAAATATTAAATATTGTTTGTGGTGCGCCTAATGTTAAGGCTGATATTTATGTGCCTGTTGCCACCGTCGGTACTTTTTTACCTAATATTAATTTAAAGATTAAACCAGCTAAACTTCGTGGTGTTCCTTCTAATGGGATGATTTGTTCTTTAAAGGAACTTGGTTTACCCACTGATGTAGATGGAATTCATATTTTTACCCAGGATAATCTGAAGTTGGGCACTGATGTGCGATCGCTCCTAGGTTTAGATGATGTAATTTTAGATTTAACTTCCACTGCAAACCGTGCAGATGCTTTAAGCATCGTTGGCATAGCGCGAGAAGTGGCAGCTTTAAGTGGGGCAAGTTTAAAAATACCCAATCATTACGAAGTTGTAGTACCCAAACAAATAGGTAATTTAACCATTAAAGTTGCTGATACTAACGCTTGTCCTGCTTATATTGGTACGGTGATTGAAAATGTTAAAATTCAGACATCACCCGATTGGTTACAAGCTAAATTACGGGCTGCTGGAGTACGTCCCATAAATAACGTAGTTGATATTACTAACTACGTGTTGTTGGAATGGGGACAACCACTACATGCCTTTGACCGCGATCGCCTAATATCTGTAGCTGGAAGTAATAATAGTAATAATTTAACTGTGGGCGTTAGTTTTGCCAACCCAGGGGAATCTTTCAAAACCCTCGACGGGCAAACCCGCAATTTATCTAACCAAAATTTACTAATTACAGCTAATGATAAACCCGTTGCCTTAGCTGGGGTCATGGGGGGAGAAGAAACAGAAGTCCATGATGGAACCCAAAATATTTTATTAGAAGCCGCATTATTTGACTCTGTTGCAATCCGGCGCTCGTCCCGTGGTGTGGGTTTGAGGACAGAAGCTTCTGGAAGATATGAAAGGGGAGTCAATCGGGCAGAATTAGAAGTTGCTTGCAATCGCGCCCTCTCAATGATTGTGGAATTAGCCGGGGGAGTATTAGTTAATCAACAAATTTCAGATACTCGTCCTAACCCCGAACATTGGAGCCGTAGTATTGAGTTACGCCTAGAAAGAGTAAATCAAATATTAGGCCCCATTGATATGGGTGATGAAGATGGAGAATTACAAGAAGGCGATGTAGAGAGAATTTTAACCGCCTTAAACTGTCAATTGACTTCTACTGGTGAGGGTCAGTGGATGGTAAAAGTGCCTCCCTACCGTTATCGCGACCTAGAAAGAGAAATTGACTTAATCGAAGAAATTGCTCGTCTATTTGGCTACGATAATTTCTGTAATACCTTACCTGAAACAACAGAACCGGGTTATTTACCTGTAGACCAAGAGTTAATACGTAAGTTACGCTACTGTTTTCGCGGTGCTGGATTAACAGAATTAATCCATTACTCCCTAGTTAAACAAGGAGAAGATAGACAAATCGCCTTAACTAATCCCTTGTTAGCTGAATATTCAGCCTTGAGGACTGACTTACTCCCTGGATTAATAGATGCTTTTCAATATAATTTAGAGCAAGGTAACGGTTCTCTTAATGGATTTGAAATTGGGCGAGTTTTTTGGCAAGAAGACGGTTTACAGGAAACTGATTTACTTGCTGGAATCATGGGAGGAGATACAAATACTGCTAAATGGGTAACAGGTGGTAAAGAAAAGCCCATGACTTGGTATGAGGCAAAAGGAATTTTAGAAAGTGTCTTTCAACAAGTCGGTTTACAAGTAGAATATCAACCAGATTGTCGGGATAGCCGTCTTCATCCAGGACGCACTGCTTCTCTATGGATTGGAGGTAACAGGTTAGGCACTTTCGGGCAATTACATCCCCAGTTACGCCATGAAAAAGGTTTACCTGACTCAGTTTATGCTTTTCAATTAGATTTAGATGAACTAATTGAGTCATTAGACAAAGATGATATTTTGGTACCCACATTTAAGTCCTATTCTACTTACCCAGCTTCTGATAGAGATATTGCTTTCTTTGCTTCCTTAAAAGTCTCTGTTGCTGAGATTGAAAAATCCATCAACAAAGCTGGTAAGGGGTTATTAGAATCAATCCAACTATTTGACGAGTATCGCGGCCAACACGTACCCGAAGGACAGCGAAGTTTAGCATTTCGTTTAATTTATCGTGCCAGCGATCGCACTCTCACCGACACTGAAGTTGAACCAGTTCATCAAAAAGTACGCGATACTTTAGTGGAAAAATTTGGTGTTAGTTTGAGAAGTTAATGGCTAATGGCTAATTGCTAATGGCTAATTGCTAATGGCTAATTGCTAATGGCTAATTGCTAATGGTTAATTGCTAATGGTTAATTGCTAATGGCTAATTGCTAATTGCTAATTGCTAATGGTTAATTGCGCTCTGAGTAGAATTTTTTAGTAGTAGGGAGGTATTGGGATGACTAAATATATAATGTGGGGTTCCTACTGTGAAGATGTTTTAGAAAAACGTACCCCTTACCGTCAAGCTCATTTAGATGGCTTGGCAAAGCAAAAAGAATCTGGTGTACTTATTACTGTGGGGCCAACAAAGGATGTCACCAAGGTTTTTGCTATTTATGAAGCTGATAGCGAAGAAAATGTTCGCGCTTTAGTTGAAAGCGACCCCTATTGGCAAAATGGTATCTGGACTGAATACAGAATTAAAGAGTGGATTCAAGTCTTTTAATTTACAATCCTTTCCTCAAAAATTTCACTACCAGGATGTATTTCACAAACATAATACATATTTGTGGAACAGGCATCCTGCCTGTTTATTTTTCCTGTTTATTTTTGCTGTCAGGACTTACGATATTGTCACATTGTTTTTGTTTGTAGTTGGGCGAAGAGCGCCCATATTTTTGGAGGGAAGACAGCCCAACGCGCGAACATGAGCCGCAGTGCCAGTTGCGGCTATCCCT
>Ga0114939_10003268_pt1 | contig 11451 bp, 1 predicted proteins | sample AshMeaCrysSpring_FD_87196 | JGI IMG/M metagenome (GOLD analysis project Ga0114939, IMG submission 87196) | Groundwater microbial communities from Big Spring, Nevada to study Microbial Dark Matter (Phase II) - Ash Meadows Crystal Spring | ecosystem: Environmental > Aquatic > Deep subsurface >... | reverse complement strand
GGAGCAGCTGATCCGAGTAACTGAGCCGGTTATCCGGATCATTGATACCCGGCGAAGGATCGATGCGTATCGAACCTTGAGCATCGATAAACGACGCATTGGAAACCTCGACATACAGTTCGCTGATGCCGATGTGCGGCGCGTGAGCCCCGCTGATCCCCAATTCGACGCCGAACCCGCCCGTGACATACCCTGGCGGATTTTCGATGCGGATGTGCGGACGGCGTCGGAACAGCGTGGGCAGGTTGTCCTGTACCAGATCTTCGCCGCCCAGCCCGCGAGCTCGTACTGGATTGATCGGGTTCGCCGATCCAAAGCTGCCGTTGGCGATGTTCTGCTGATTGTTCAGCACTCCGCCAGCACTGTTGATCGCGTTGGAGATCGCCCGAGCGACATCCCACGCTCCCCAGTTCGTACCCACCGGAATCGAAAAGGCTTGCGCATTGCCGGCGACATCCGTGATCGTGAACTGGGCCAGCCCGTTCGCGTAGCTGGCGCCTGGCTCTGCGGCAATGATGAACTTCCGCGGACCGACGACTTGCATATCGATGGAGTAGGTACCGGTTCCACCGCTGCCGGCCACACGATTGGCCAGAGCATCCGGATCGTAGTTGTCGTTCCCCCGCGAGCTGACAGCGACGTAGTACGTCCCCTCTTCAGTCGCCGTGAAGTCGATGTACGGATCAACCCCCAGCCCTTCGCCGGGCGCTGCCACGTTATCTACGACCGTCGTCAACGTGCCGTCGGGCAGTCGGACAAGCTGAGCCTGACCGCGTGAGTTGAACAGCCGCAACACGGTGTCGGGGCCACCGGCAAGCGTATCGATGTCGATCAGAACTCGATCCGCCGCCCGCAGGTTGAACTTGAACACGTCGACATCGGCACTTGCAGGCAGCACCGTATTCGTGCTGTCTCCAATCGCTCCGCTGCTTGCGTAGTTGCGGGGAACCGCCGAAAGCCCCTGCCCCGTCGCCACAGCCTGCGACAAAAGATCATTCGATTCCGTGGCAGCCGATCCTACATCCGCGCTGGCCGTGCCATCGGTGCCGCGGATCGTGTTGTTGATCAACCGCGCGAACGGCTGAACCGTCTCGGCAATCGGCAGGCGTCGGACGGTGAATGGGGCTGGCGACGGAGGCAGCTTCGAGAACGCCTGACTGAAGACGATCGAAGAGACCCCCTCCAGGTACAGCTGACCAGCGGGGAAACCTGCGGAGTTGTTGAAGAAATAGTCGCCATTCGTGGGGAACGCCTGGAAGGGCCGCTCGATGCCGGTCTCGTAGTCGTCGTCCAGATCCCCATCCTGGTTGAAGTCGATCGCATAAGGACCGATCACACCGTCGCGGTTCAAGTCAGCGTTTTCGGTCAGCGACTGAGCGATCGTTACCTCGATGTTTTGAGTCGTGCCATTCGTCACCAGCACGCTGCCGAGAATGGCATCGCGCATCGACTGAAGCACTTCCATCTGGCTCGATGGGATGCCACCGGTTCGGCCGGTTCCATCCCCTGTCGCAAATTTGTAGTAAAAGACCGGGACGTGACCCGGCTGAACGCCGTCGCCACCCGCGACACCACTGCCGCCGATATCCGTGCCTGAGCCGCCGATATCCTCGAATTCGAAGGTGACAATCTGACGGCCAGCCGTAATCGTGAAGGTCGTGCCATCGTCGATGAAGTAGCCGAGCGCAACTCGCAGTGCATCTTCATCCTGGGGACCGCCTTCCAGGCCCCAGATCGAGGTCCGGCCCGGGGTGATCACCATCGGCCGGTCTTGGCCCTCGATCTTGATCCCGCCAAGGCCGTTCGAGTTCAGCACGTTGTTGACAGCAACCAAGCCCGGTGCCAAGCCACCGCGGACATCATCGTTGAGCTCGGGTAGATTTCGCGCAACCCCCAAAGCTGGATTGATGATATTCGGTGTCGCTTGAATCGTCCCCCCTTCGGGCGCGATTTGATCCTTCGCCGAGAACTGGCGATCGCCCGGATCGGACCAAATCGCCCAATCCCGCGAGAATGAAATCGAGCTGCTGTTGACCAGGAACTGAGACTGATCGCGGCGCGTGTTTTCGTCGCCGATACCCTGCCAGTTGATCACCTGGACCGAAGGTGCATTCGTGGCATCGACTCCAACGACTTCAAACGTACCGCCTGTGGAAGCCAACAAATCAATTTGGCCGGTCGGAGTGACTCGCGTCTCTATGCCGAGATTGGCATACTGCCCGTTGACCGCGGTAGCCAAAGCCTGAGCGATCTGAATGCTCGTCTGCCCGGACGTGAACGGAATGGCCACGTTGCCAGGCGTGACTCCGCCCGCTGAGTTGAACTCAAACGTCAGTCTGCGGCCTGCTGAGAACAGCGTGAACTGGTCCCCGTCAGATACAGAAACCGGTGACGCAAGTCGCAGGCTGGTCTGATTCGCAAGCCGGGCGTTGATGTCGTAGTAGCCGCTCGGATCGACATCCGAGGTCTTCCGAACTTCCAACTGGTAATGGCCCGATCCGATCGGCCTGGAAGCGGTCCCGGTGAAGCCAATGTGATCCGGTGCGTTGATTACGGCCTCACCACGAACCGTAGATGCAAACTCGATCATCAGGTCATCGATGTATGCTCCTTCATTCCCTGGGGTCACGCCGGCACCAGGGTCCAAATCGCTTCCGGTATTCGCCTGATACTCGAAGATCACTTGGACATCACGACGGCCGATCCAGTTCGCCAGGTTGATCGAAGCGGCCTCAAACGACGTTGCCGGCAGCCCCTGGACATCCAGCGCAACAACGCCGGTGCCTCCCGATCGAGAGGCGACCAAAGTCTCGACGCCATTACTCCGGATGTAGACATTGAACACATCGGTATCCGTCGCGGGATCGACGACGGGGACGAGGTAATTGAAAAGGAGCGCTAAACTGGTCCCGCCGGGCACTAGCGACAGGTCGACAGGAGCCCCAATCACACGACCCTGAGCGCCCGCTTCAGGTGGGTTCGCAAAGTGCAGGCTTTGGCCACCTCCGTGACCCGTATTGCCACTCCGATTGCTCGTGAACTGCCAGACTCCGTCACCGGTTTGGTTCAAAGGCGTCGCGAAGATGCGAGGTGCCCCCGACAGTCCGTCGGCGTCGCTGCCCATGGGGTCTTCAGCCAAACGCGTGGGACTCAGTAACGGCACACGGACAGCACCCGCCAGTTCACTCGGTCGACGTCCTTGCGGCATAACTGCCACGTAGTAGTTTCCGGCAGCTAACGACACCGGTCCAATGAACGCGTCGCCCTTGCTGATGCTGCCATGGGTCAACAGCTCACTGGACTCGCGGTTGACTGCCGACTGCAAGTCGTCCGTGACGCCTCCATCTTCCGACCAGAAAATCAGCTCCAAGTCGGAGTTATAAATCGCCATCGCCGTGTCAGGCCGCGACAGGCCTTCGGCAAAGTCCACGTCAAACACAAATGCCTGTGGTCCGTTGGCGACCTGGAATTCGTAGACGTCCACATCCGTGTTCGTGGCGATTCGCCCCGCGACACTCAATGCCCCCAGTTTGCTCGAATCGATGTTGCCAATGAACTGAGGCTTATTGAGTGGAGTAGCACGGGCCCAAGCGCTCTGGCTCGTCAGGATCCCGTTCTGAGCCAGGGTTGAACCGCTGTCATCGGGGTCTCGAACCGGATTGGCAAGTGCGTCGTCGAATGACGTCGGGCCGGAATCGGTGACGGATTCAAATTCTCCGGCCTCACCCAAGAGCGGCGAAGTGCCGGGCAGGCCGCGTGTGTGGACCGCGTTCGTCGCATACCGGATGTCGGCATAGCGGACCACTGAGCCCGCAAATTCCTGAGCCTCTTGCAAGCGCACCTGCACCTGATACCGGCCACTGGTCAGACCACCACGCTCGTCAGTCGGGTTTACGCCCGAGCTGCGAACGCGGAAGTGGTACTGACTGCGAGCGGTCGCTGAACCAGGAAGTCGCACGCGGAGCCCCGCGTCTCGGATGTTCGTGGTTTCATCGTCCTTGTACAGATCCGTCCCATTCGTGCGGCGGCTGTAAATCGGCGCGGTGCTCGCCAGCGGACCGGCTGCGCCCGGTGTCAGGCCTGCACCGCTCAGCGTCAGGTCGGCGAATGGATTCTCGGATTCGAACGTCGAATCGTCGCTGCTGGCGATCACATTGCCGTTCGCATCGAGCACTTCCAGCACGGTGTCCAGCGTCAACTGGGTGCGGTCGATGTCCAACCAGACGACCGTCCCGCCCACTGCCGTAAAGCTGTAGTAGTCTGTATCGCCGGGTTCACTGAGGAACCCTTCCAGCTGAAAACCTAACCGCAGGTTCTCGTCGCTGTCGGTTGGTCGGCTCGCCAAGTCACCCAGATCCTGGGCAGTTTCAATGGAGCCGTTGATCCCGGGCGCGGCAGCCGTCGGCAGTTCCTGCTCCACGAGGAACTCGACGTTGCGATCATGCGAGAACTGGTCGAACAACAGGCCGCGCCAATCGCCTGGCCGCGGAATCGTTCCGATCCCGTCATTGTTCGTGTCACGCTGCGGTCCCCCATCGGGCTGCAAGCCCGCGCCCACCGAGTCGTCACGGAGACTGGTGATCACGACAGGGAAACCCGGCCGGCCGACGACATGCAGCTGGCCACCGATCCGGTCGATCGTTCCCGTGGGGGTTCCGGTGGCTGTCAGGCCGATCCCCGAGCCGGTTACAAAGTTATTGACGTTGTTGCCGTCGTCGTGACCTGGGGTTGCGAACTTGACGACCAAACTCGCGTCAGGCCGGCTTTGCAGACGCAAGCCGCCACCGTGCTGGTAGTTCCCTATGACCACCGAGCTAAACAGGACGTGAACAATGTCCGTGTCGTCCCAAATACTCTCAGTGGTCAGGGTATCCCCACGGATTTCCATCCCGTTGAGCTCATTGTTCTGCAACCGGTTTCCACGGACCAACGGCCCGTAGTTGTCCGACAACGAGGCAAACTGCTCGATCAGACCGGTTTGACGGCCGAGATCCGCGAGCGTCTTGGCATTGAATGAATTGACGTTGATGTCAATCACGCTGCCACGGTTGTCACGGAAAGTGTTCTCTACGATCGTTGGCTGAGTGCCTCGGGCAAAGATCGTGGCCGGCGTATTGTCCAATCGTCCCAAACGAGTCGCCGGACCCTGGCCCGCGACGCCGTCGGCGTTGAACTCAAAGGTCGAACGTGTGATCCGGCCATCGGCTTGCTGCAGTTCGATCGGATTGAAGGCGCGGAATGTGCCTTCGATCTTGGTCACACCTCCGGCGTAAGCCACCAAGCCATAGTCGAGGCTGATCCGACTGGTGGGCGCCCCATAGATGCCGCCCCAATCGCGCGGCGCCGGGGCACCGACCGCCCCACCGCTCTTGGTTTGGAACGAACCACCGATGCCGTAGCGAGTATCGAGCGTGCTGGTGAAAATCACCGGTTGTCCGGCAACTCCTTCCGCCAACAGCTGGGTTCCCTGTTGCAGTTCGATCCGTGCGCCTTCCAGCTTGACGACGGTGTTCGGATCGACGACAAGGCTGGCGTCCAGTCGCGCCTGACGGTTTCCTGCACCATCGGCAATCGGGCCTCCCGGCGTGCCGAGTACCAACAGGTCTTCGGCGATCACATGCACGATGTCCGTGTCGTCGAAACGGCCCGGAACGGTCAGCAGCCGGGTCCGGTCACCGGCCGGAGTCGTGACGCGAACGAACAGTCCATTCAGGCTGTTGTTGATCAGCGTGTTGCCGTGAATTTCCGGTCCAACGCGGTCGTAGTCACTCGTAAAGGGGATCGCCTGGAATCGCAGTTCTTCGAAGGTGGTTTCTTCAAAGCTGTTCGGCGCGGCGCTCATGGCCGCGTCGGCTGACCGCGTGATTCGGTTGTAGGTGAACGTCGGCCGATAGTCGCTGACCTGAAGCGGTTGGACAATCGTCTGTCGCGAATCGATCGAGACGTTTCCACCGCCGAACCGCAGATCGGCGTAGTTGACATATTGGAGGAAGATGCCTTGATCTTCCAGGTCGAGACGGCCCTGCGCCGCATCGATGTCGCGCTGGAACACGATCCCACCCCAGTCGCCCGGCGAGGGGGTCGTGGGAGCGGGCAGGCGATCGCGGCCGATCGATTCATCAAGCCAACTGGTGAAATACACCTGACCGCCGACACTGCCTGCCTCGCGGACCAGATTGCCGCCGCTATCGTACGTCGTCAGGTTCGGCGCACCGAGCACTTGAAGAGCGCCTTGCGAACGGTCCACTGTGGCGGTGGAACTGCCCACACTGATTCGAGCGCGGTTGAGCTTGAAGATCGCGCCCGCGTCCACCATCACGGTGACGCCCTTGGGCACTTCCATCGTGGGGCCGTCTTCCAGCGTCTGGCCGGGTAACGTGCTAAAGCCAATCTCATAGGCGAAGTTGTCGCCCAAGGTCGCGAGATTCTTGTCTGCACCCCCGTTGCCCACGATCCGCACGATGTCGCCCGGCTGGGCCACACTGAACGCATTGGGCACGCCTTGACCGCTGATGTTGTTGAACGGACGAGCCAACGAACCATCGGCATTCGTGCCGGCCGACTTGTCGACAAAGATGGTGCGGCCCAACAGCGTCGCGTTCAGACCGCTACTCAGTGAGATCGCCCGTTCGCCGATCAAGGTCAGCGTGCCAGCGCTGGCGCTCGCAGAAATCAGCAGATCCGTCTGGCCATTGATCGCCGCGGCCAGAGCGATGGCGGCTCCCGTCGCACTGCTGTCACCCGAAATGTTGACCCGGATGTTGCCAGTGGCGACAGAACCGTTCGTGTCGAATTCAAACCGCCGAACCAAGCCGGTCCGTGATGTCAAGGTCACGATCCGTCCGTCGCTGACCGAGCCGTTGAACACAACGCGGCGATTCAAGCTGGTTGTCTGGAACCAGAAATCATGGGCTCCGCCAGGCGTGCCGTCGGCATCGCCATCCAGAGGGGTACCCGGAACTCCGGCGATGCCGCCGTCTCGGTCGCGGATGATGTCCTGCTGATCCACGTCGGCGCGGAACGTCACGCGCAGATCGTAGTTGCCTTGAGTCCGTCCATTCTGACCGCTGTCGGCGATCGAAGGATCGTAGTTCTCGTTTCCAGCAGCGCTGACACCCAGGTAGTACGTACCCGTTCCGAGTTCCAGTCGCAGCAACGAATCTTCACTGAAGTAGTCGTCATTGCGGGCGAGCAATTCAAACCGACCGCCGCTCAGATAGAACGTCGCGGTATCGAATCGACCCGCCGATACGTTGGTGCTCGCATCGCCCGCTTCGATCGATGCTACAACCAGGGCTCGACTGGCCGGGGTGTTGTTCAGCGCGTCAACGATCTGCTGGGCAGTGACCGCGATACTGCTGTTGATATCCACACTGATGACGTTGCGATCAAACGGGTTGACGCTGATCACCACCGGTGCGCCCGCGCTGCCCCGCTGAGTCTTAGCCAGATCAAGTCGGACACGATTGCCATTGAGGCCCGGTGCGACAGCCTCGAGCCGGACGCGCAACGTATCGGAGGCCGCAAAGCCAGTTTCCAGCGAAGCTTGGACCTGCTTGTAGAGAACGAGCGACGTATCGAGCAGGCTGCTGTTGCTGAGCCGTTCGGCGAAGGTTTCGGCCGTCAACTGACCGACCTTGCCCGAACTGCCGAAATCGACCGAGAACTTGTAGATATCGATGTCGTTCGATTCGGGACGATTGATGTATTGCGCGTGCAGTACGTCATAATTGCCGGGGAAGATCGCCTCGGGTGATCCGCCCAGTTGATTCAGGAACGCGCTATCGAAGGCGGCCAGGGTGGACGATGGCAAGTCGCGCGCCGTATCCAGTCCCAGCATTAATCCCAAGCCAGCAATCGTGTGACGCGTGAACGTCTCACCGTAGTTGTTGCCCCAGGCACGAGCCGAGTTGAGAACCAGAAAGCCGCCGTTGTAGGTCGCGTCTGGGATCGCAACCAGGTCGGTCACGGGACGAACCGCCGAGGCACCGCCGGCGATTTCCGCCGTGACGACGTCGCTCGCGGAGATCGTCCAGCCGAGGTTCGCCGATTCGACGAACTGCACGCCGATATAGTTGGCCCACAGCCCCAACGCCTCGCGAACACGCTCCTTTTGCGTTTCGCTGATGGTGTTCGATAGCGTCCGACTGCCGATCTGAAACGAAGTGCGGAAGTTGTAGAAGATCGTCCGTACGCCCGGCGTGATGTCGCCGCCGAACGCCGGATTGATGTGCTCGCTAAAATCTCCTGCCGCGGTCGGCAAGGAGCCCGGGTCATCGGCCCGACCGGGCAGATCCAGCGGGGAGGACGTGGTTGAGGTGATATCGCCGCGAATCAGCAACGAAGTCAAAGACCGACTGTCACTTCCCAAAATTCCCAGATCGCTGGACGTTGCGAAACTGCTCCCTAAGCCAACGAGCGTCAGAATCGGCAGGCTGGGTACGGCCGACAATGGAACCAACGCCGTCCCATCGCCACCCGCTTCCAAGGCAGCGGTCAGAACGGCGGATGCCGAACCGCTGCCATTGACAGCATCGCGGATCGCGTTGAGCGAAGCAGGCGAGCCGCCGAAGTTGATATCCACTCGGTCTGCAGCCGCGCTGTAACTGACCGACAGTCCTCCGCTGCCCGTGTTCAAAAATCGGACGCGCGTCCCGCCGACGTTCTCACCGACCGCCGTGCTGGTGAAACGCAGATACCCGGCACCCCCGGTGCCGACATCCGAGATCGCCACCGCCGATACGGACCGGAGCTCGGGGGCAACCCCATAATCCACCTGATTGAAACGCGTTCCGACGCGCAGCCGGAACGTGCCATCGCCGCCCGCGAGCGTGGCAATGTCCGAACTGAAAATCAGTCGGGCCGTATCGGTCCCCGCATCATAGATCACCTGCTGCGGCCGGAAGAACTGATCGTCGTTTCGCTGCACCGTGTCACTGGTGAGAATCAACTGATAGAAGTCCGGATTCTCGGCGGAGCGTCGCGTGGGCACCCCGTTCGCATCATCCTCGACGAACAGGTCGTCATCATTGAAGTGGACGACGATCTCGTTGCGACGCTGCTGCAACTGGCCGTTGGCATCGCGATAGATCGGCTGGGGAACCACCGCCAGAACCTGCGCGCCCAGATCCAGCCGGAAGTTGACCGTGTCCTGTCGCGTCCCCGGCACGGTGGGCTGGAATAGTTCGCTCGCTCCTCCTGGAATCGATGAACCACGCAAGCCCACGATCCCGCGGGACGCATCATCAAAGCCGAAGACTTCGATCCGGTAGTTGTCGTCCGTGAGCGTTTCGGAGAAGCGAAGCGTAACTTCGTTTTCCAGCGGCGCTGTACCGACCCCTGCAAACCCGGGGGTCAGAATCTGGTCGTTGCCGTTGCCGAAAACGCCGTCCCCGCCGGACCGAGTCACCCGGATCCCGGCCAACGTGCTCGCGTCGATGTTCTGCAATTCATCGAAGCGGAAGACCAACTCGCGGGGCGAAACGCTCCGAACACTCCCGTCGCCTAACAATCCGCTGTTGTTCGGCTGAATCCCGATCAGCTGTGGACCGGCCGCCATCAGCTGCCGCCCTTCCAGCGACTCGACCAACATCCGCCGCCGCTGCTCAGCCCGCCGTTGAGCGACACGCCGTTGATGCATGTTGGAACCGCGCTTCGCGCTGGGGAAAAACCGGTCGAATCCGCTGGTCATACCAGTACCTTCGGTGGTCTAGAGACCTGCCCCAGGGCAAGTCCCCGGTTCATAAGTTGGGATCAGTAGTCAGCCGGCGACCCCAAACCGCCAGGCTCGTGACAAGTCCTGCTCGCATTTCGCCGTCCAGGCCGTGCCCTGAAGGCAGACCACGGCCAGTCGACCAGAGCGCGAGTCGCGGTTTCGAGTATAGTTCGGCATAATCGACCCACAATCTCCGCCTTTGCTAGCCTTCTTGTCTTTTCCACCTTAACTTTTTGCAGTGCCCTGCTCGGGTTCAGGCGAAATTGCTCGCAGGCCCGCGAACGGGACTTGGATGCGCATTGCTGGCGCAAGTTCCCACGGTGGTTCCCGTTGCGGTCTATCCTCTGGAGCGGATCGGAGCGGTTCGAAGCCGGAGACGCCCGTTTGGGGGGGGCCCCGTGGTGCGGACCGCCGGCTCGATCCAATCGGCCATCGCGCGTCCTCCAATTGACGGGATAGGGGACCGGGTCCACGGTCGGAGGCCCCCCCATCTCCCGCCCGCAAGAGGACTGTCGCAAACGGCGACGTGCCCTAGAATTGCGGCAAGGTAGCTCGGTTACCGAATCAGTGTCCAGGCCGAAGCGCAGGGCCCGGGAACGCTGGTTTCGTGCGGTGCCTGTCGAGGGGAGTAACACGGCCGATGACAAGCCAGAAAGTGCTCGACCGAGTATGCGTCCGCCGCAGACTGCGAGAGATTTCCGGCTATTTGGGCATCGTCCACGGGTGGGCGGAGTTCGGTTCGCTTCCCGAACCCCAGCGAATTGCCATGCTGGATCGGGCCGGGATTCTGCTCGAAGAACTGCCTGCGGCTCCCCCCGCCGGGCGTTTGGCTCGCGAAACGGATCTTCTGCGAGGCCATGTGCTGCGTCTGAAGGGCAACTACAACGCGGCGATCGGGCCATTGCGTCGGGCGGCTTTCGGCCTGCACCAGAACGTCGGTGCATGGTTAGCCCTGGGCTGGTGCTATCGACGAATCGGGCGTTATGCGCAGGCAGTCGCAGCGGCCAAGCGTGCTTGCAGTGTCCAACCCAGAAACATAATTGCGATCTACAATCTGGCTTGCTACCTGTGTTTGGCAGGCCGTCGAGACGCCGCTTTGGATGCGGTGCGAGCGGCTTTGCGCCGAGAGCCCAAACTCCGAGAGTTCCTGATGCGGGACCCGGATTTCGACAAGTTGCGAAGCGACGAGGCGTTTCAGGCTCTGCTTGAGCCGGTTTGTCGCGGGGGCTAAACCCACTTCGCGGTGTTGCTTTCCAGAAGCGTTGGCTTCGCCCGCCCCCGCAGCTCGACATCAAGCCGCGGAGGCGTCGCCCAAGGACTACTCAGCGTCGGCGGCGTTCGTGTTGGGATCCGCCTTCGGTTCCGCGGCCGCGGGACCCCCGGCAGGTGCCGGTTCGTCGGATTGCTTGAGTTTGTAGAACTGCATCAGGTCGTTGAAAGAACGGAGCGGTTCATCGCCCCGCTGTTTGGCTTCACTGATCGGCTCAAGCGGCTTGCTGCTCTTTGCAACGCGGACGACGACCGTTCGCGTCGCGCCTTCCGAATCTTGGGCCCTTCCTCGTCCTTGTTTTCCGCGGGGTGGCCCGCCGGACCGGGCATCGCGGCGATCGCCCCTGCGCGCGGCGGCTGATCCGACTCCGGCCCCTCCTGGACCGTCCGCTTCTCGAGCCGGCGCTGGACCGCGTCCGCCACCTTCGGAGCGGCGGGGACCGCCGGTCGCCTGGTTCGCAGGCCGC
>Ga0114939_10003267_pt1 | contig 11452 bp, 10 predicted proteins | sample AshMeaCrysSpring_FD_87196 | JGI IMG/M metagenome (GOLD analysis project Ga0114939, IMG submission 87196) | Groundwater microbial communities from Big Spring, Nevada to study Microbial Dark Matter (Phase II) - Ash Meadows Crystal Spring | ecosystem: Environmental > Aquatic > Deep subsurface >... | reverse complement strand
TTAAATCTTTAGAGAACTTACGGGAAAGGACTAACGAGGAGATACAAACCGGAATTAAAGAACAGACTGAACCAGTGCTACAGCAGCAATCCAAAGATGTCGATAAAAGGAGTAAGCTAAAATTGTTAACTAGAAGTCGTGGATTCGCTCAATTACCAGGTCAATCACTACTAAGAGGATAAATTTATGGCATTACAAACATCCCCTTCCTACATGGATAATTTACTAGAAGCAGTACGGTCTCAGTTAGAGGCAGTTGGGTACTGGGAAGGCACTGTTATTGCTTCTAATTTCGATGATTCCCCAGCTGTTTTGCTTACTGTTGACGGTCTCAGTCTGGGCACTACATTCCCAATTCCTGTTGACAGTACCATTTTCTGTGACATTCAGTACGTTACTTATGGTGATGCTGCTACTGACTACGGACAAATGGGTAATCTTCGTGCAGGTGGTACTAGAAGCGGTTCTGCTAACGTCACTGAGGCTCAGATTGTAAACACTGCAACTACCTTTATTCAACAAGATGGAACTGCGTGTCTAGAGGCTAATGCTGCCGCCACCGCCAACTCCTTGACCTTCGCAGTAGCTGCTGATACCACCAATCAAGGAATTGACATTACAGTCAGCGGTACAGCTTCCAGTGAAACCTACTTAGTCGGACGCATGAGACTCGTCTGTGCTAAGAAAGGTGGTTTTCCTCGTAAATATTCTCTATAGGGGAGGGGTTTAGTAAAATGAGTATCAAGTACATTAAAACGATAAAGAGAGTCATTCTCGTAATTGCCAAGAAGCTTCCAGTACCTTTAGTTGTCAGATTAGCCGACGGCAATTTAAGCCCAATGGAGATAGCTGAATTATCTAGTCTAATCGCCCAAAGCTTACACGAAGAGTTCAGCGAGAATTAACAAACACAAAAAGGGCGGGTAACACCGCCTTATTCTTTTTCTTACTTTACTAACACCATGAACACACAGAACAGAAAAGAAGCCTTAAGCAGACTGCCAGGAACTGATGTCCTAAAACCACAGAATACAAACAAACACACATATAATACAAAAACGCCAAGCAACGACCAACGGGTCAGAGCTCTGTTTGATATGTGGGAGTTTATTGATTTGATTGGTTTCCATGGTGGCACCTCTGAGTTTAATAAAGAGTTACATAAGGAAGTGGTAGATTTCGTAACCCAGACCCAGACAGATAATGTCCTTAAACGTTCGAGATTTGGGTTGTTGCCACGCGGTCACTATAAGTCAACCATAGGCACCGTACTCTACACACTTTGGAGAATATATAGAAACCCTGACATCAGGATATGTGTTGGAACCGCTACCAAGATGCTGGCTACCACCTTTGTTCGTGAGATTAAACAGTACTTGGAAGACGTAGATTTACAAGAAAGAGTATGGAACAACAGACCCCACATAACAGGACGTATGATTCCAGTTCTTGACAGGGTAGCAGAAGACAGAAGAGCACATAAAAGAAAGCAGGAGTACGACGAGGATGAGGGGTATACAGAAGCACAGGACAAGAAGATTGTTTGGAGGTCAGATGCTATTCAGGTCATACGTACTACAATCAACAGAGAACCTACAGTAGTCGTCGCATCTCTAGGAACGTCAATAACTGGTATGCACTTTGACCTCGTAATCCTGGATGACATAGTTGATAAAAAGAACACAGCTACCCCAATTTTGCGCGAGAAGACCCATCAATGGGTGCGTGATTTAGAATCTATCGTCGACCCAGAAAGAAGCGTTAAATTCGGCAATTATGTAGAGGTGGTGGGCAGAGAATTTGTTGTCTGGGGGACTAGGTATCACAAAGAAGATTATTACGCCTACTTGCTAGATAACTTGGAAGATTTGGGATACTCACACATATTCAAGAATGTCTATAAAAATGGTGAGGACTCTACCCATGGCTATATCTTTCCAGAAAGGTTTACCGATGCTGTTATAGAGTCAATCAGGAAACGACAAGGTTTTATTTATTTCGCAACTCAGTATCTTAACAAAGTGGTATCCAGCGAGGACGTTATCTTCGAACCATCAGCAATAAAGTATGTCCTTCCATCAAGCATCAGTGAGGTCAGTGAGTACTCCAGAGGACATATTAGTGTCTTTGACAAAGATAAGCTCAGGCATGACTTCAGACCCATTATGGTAATTGACCCAGCAATAAGCCAGAAGAAAACAGCCGACTACTCAGTAATTCTGATTGGAGGTCTTGACCATGATAGAAACTTCTTTGTAGTGGACTTGGAGTATGGTAGGTGGTTGCCAAATGTTCTGGTAGAAAAGACGTATGAACTCGCTGATAATTATGGTTTGTCGTCAGTTTACATAGAAGTTGTCGGCTTCCAGGCTGCCTTGATATCTATGTTTAAGATGCAGTTTCACCAGCACAGACCGATAAGCTTGTTGGAGTATAAACCTAAAGGGGACAAGCAGGGAAGGATTAAAATGCATCTACAACCACTGTTTGATAACGCCATGATTTATTTGGTTCAGAAGTTGGCTAACTGCAAAGAGTTACAAGAAGAGTTGAATTACTTTCCCACAGTGCATGATGACTTGCTGGATGCCATGGCTATGTGTGTTGAGTTGTCTACGCCAGCCCCTAAGAAAAAAGAGACACTGTTTGGTATGAGTGAGAATATTAGCAGAGCAGGAAGTTTCCTAATTAACAACAAATATGGAGGACGTTTTAGATAATGGACAAGTCAAAGGTCTACCAGTACGTAACTACAAAACTTGCAGAATTCGAGAAGGGCAGGACTTTAAGAGAAGAGGCTTGGCTGGAATGTTGGCAGATGTACCTCGGAACCAAAGAGTCCAGAGAGGCAGCCCGTGCAGCTATGTTTCATAACGTTGGAGATGTCAACGTCAACTGGAGGCATAACATAAACACAGGCAAAGGATTCGAGATTATAGAGACAATTGTGTCTTATTTACAACAGGCGTTCTTCCCTAACCGAGATTGGTTTGATGCTATTCCTACGAGTCCTGGGTACATGGAGCTAGCCAAGATTGTCAAGTACTATACCAGGAACAAGCTGATAGAAGCACGCTTTATTAATCACTGGGAGTTATTCCTGAGACAGCTAGCCATAACTGGTATGTCCGTAATGTTCTTTCCTTGGGAGTATGAGGTGTCTAAAAAGAAAAAGAATAGGAAAGTTGGTGACAGTGTAGAGGAAGTGGCTGTAGAAAAGATTCAATATGACAACATTAAGTTTAAAGTGCTGGATGTCTTTGATACGTTCTTTGACTTAAATGCCTCTTGTCTAGAAGAATCCCCCATCATATTAAAACGTCAAGAGACCAGAGCCTCAGTGGCTGACAGACTTAGAACTGGTTATTACTCAGGAGTTAAGCTCACGGACATAGCACCGGGAAACCTAGATGGTTCTTACAGAGCTGACGAGGTTAAGTCTTATCTTGGTTTAGCTGTTAACTCTAGCTGGGCTGAGACTGTCAACGTCTATGAGTACTGGGGAGATATCTATATTGATGACAAGTGTTATAAAGACATGGTTGTTACTTGGTATAGAGGTAGTGTTTTGAGAGTTGAGGAGAATCCATACTGGTGCGGTCGCCCCTTTATTATCAGCACTTTCACACCCATTGTCAGAACGCCCGTTGCCCTTGGTGCCTTGGAACCAATTCTCGGTATGCTTCATGAACTGGACATTATCACCAATCAACGCCTTGATAACCTAGAGCTCGCTGCTGACACAATGTTTGAGTACGTGAATGATGGAACCTTACAGCCAGAAGACATATTTACTCAGCCGGGAAAAGTATTTGTTGTAGCACAGCAGGGAACATTACGTCCGATTGAAACCTCCAAGAACTTTGTTGTCTCATATGATGAAGCCTCTGTGCTCGAGCAACGAATCGATAAGTCAATTGGTACTGGTAACTACATCGCAGCCAATTCTGCCAGGTCAGGGGAACGTGTAACTGCAACGGAAGTACAGGCTGTTAAGGATGCGGGTGGCAATAGATTATCAGGAGTACATAAGCACATTGAAGAAACAGCCCTAATTCCACTATTAGACAAAGTCTTCAAGCTGTTTCAGCAATACCAAGTTAACGATGTCGTAATTAGAATACCAGCCCAAGAAGAGCCGGACTCTTATGATTATGCTGCAGTTGGTGTTGAGGAACTGGAAAATGACTTTAAGCTGATTCCTGTTGGAGCGGACCACGTAGCAGACAAGGAGTATGACATTAATCAACGGATGGCTTTCTTACAAATGGTGTCAAGTAATCCAGAAATGTCGCAGCACATAGACTTCTATACATTTATGACTGATATAGCTAGACGTATGGGTATCGAAGAAGTTGACCAGTATATTAAAAAACAGCAGATGGGTCAACCACAGGCAGCAACAATGGAGCAGACTTTAGGTAAACCTATGGCAGACGGTATAAAATCTGAAATAGCTGCTGATGGTGGTGCTAGCCTAGTTAAAGATACAATGGGATTTGACACACAAGGTTTAAACCTGGCAGCTTTATTACAAGGAATGTAACATCATGGACACAGAACAACAATCATTACCAACTGAACACGTTTATGAAACTTCTGACACCGAGGTACTTAATATTCTTGATGTCGAAGATGCACCCGAACCAGTAGCACCCGTTACTGAAAGCGTAGAGGAACCAGAATCAGAAGCTAACTATGAATTTTCCTATGACGTTTTTAATAATGCCAGTGCTGAGCTGAGGCAGAGATTTGAGGATGAGTTTAGAGTTCCGTACGACAAGTTTGTTGAGGAAGTTAATAAGTATAAAGCAAGCATTGAGCAGCAAGAAGTTAGCAACAATTCACCATATGACGCGTTGTCTAAATTCTGGTCAGTAGATGCAGCAGAGGCAAAGAGTCGGGTTGAGCTTGTAAAAGAATATTGTAAAGGGAAGTCAAAAGAGTTCTTAGACAGACATGACAACACTGAGGGTATCGATTATCTGTACTTAAAAGCTAAGGCATCACTAGATAAGCAAGTACCACAATATAATAAAACTAGTTCACCAAGTAGAGCAATGCCTGTCAATAACAGTAAAGCACCAGTTTTCACAAAGGCACAACTGTACAGAATGTCAGAAGCCGAGTACCAGAAACGGTTACCTGAAATCGAACGTGCTTTTAGACTAGGCTTAGTCGCAGACAAATAAAAAGTAAAAAAAGGAGAAGATTGAAATGACATTACCAGGTGGCGGTTATAACGGTTCAGCAATTGGTTACCCACAAGTGGGCTCAGCCAACAGCGCATTTATTCCACAGCTATGGAGCACCGAAGCAAAGCGCAGACTGGATGATAACCTTATAGCTAGGCAGATTGTAAGAATGCTTCCAACGATGGCTAAAAAAGGTTCTGTGTTATATATTCCTGACATCGGTCGTTTAGCCGTTAATGACAAGGTTTATAACAATCCAGTAACTCTTCAGTCTCGTACAGAAAACAGATGGTCTATTACCACTGATAAGTACAAGGAAGTAAGCTTCATGATTGAAGACATCGTCTCAATTCAGACATCATACCCCTTGCGTGAAGCGTACATTAAGGAAGCAGGTTATGCTTTGGCTCGTGACATTGATTCTTTCATTCTTGGTCTACGTGCTGATATTCAGGGATATAATTCTCAGTCTAATGTTGTCTATTGCACATCTGATGGGACTTCCAGCGGTACTGCCTTAGCTCTCAACCGTGCAGCAATCCTAGCCGCTAAAGAAATTCTTGACGTAGCCAACGTACCAGAGTCAGACAGATTCTTAGTAGTATCCCCCAGTCAGTACATTGACTTGTTAGTTATTCCTGAATTCATTAGCAAAGACTACCAAGGCAGTTCACCTACTGAAACTGGAGAGGTTGGTCGTTTATATGGTATTCCTGTGTACAAGACATCAACCATTACGACTAATAGCAGTACTGGATATTACAACGGTGACCCTTCAACTGCAGTAACATCCCCAACTCCTGGGTTTACAGGTTCTGTTTATTTTCCGACTCAATCAGTAGTTCACTTTGGTACAACCATTACAGCTACTTCGCTTACCTCTGGCATGAAAACTGCTGTTATGGGTCACAGAGACTGGGCACGCCTAGTAGTTAACAAAGAACCATCTACCGAGATGTCACGCGAGAATTTATTCCAAGCTGATGCAGTTGTGATGACTCAAGTCTATGGTGCTAAAACCTACAGACCCGACCACGCAGTTTTAATCCATTCAGCATAATTGTTCATTGTCTAGTTCCTTATTGTTTGTGTGTTTAATTAGTAAAAAGGGGGTCTTTCGACCCCTGTTTTTTTTACTTATTTAAGGAACAACTCCTTCTCTGCTGTGCGTCTGCGCGTTAATCCGAGTAGTACCTTTCCACCACCCTTGTTCCATTTAGCAAACTCGGCGGCAGCTCCGTTATAGTCCCTGGCGTTAAGTTTCCTGAGTAGAGTTGATTTCCCGAAAGCACCAAGACCCACATTATATGAAAAAGAAACAAGAGCGCTGAATTGATTGTCTGTAAGCGGAACTTTGACATAATTTCTAACACCTCGTTCAAACACAAGCAAGTCCTTTTTTAAAAGCTCTTCAGCTTCTTCTTGAGTGAGTACTTGACCTTCTCTTACACCGCCAGTGTGCCCATAACCAATAGTGAGAACTCCAGCTGGGCACCGATAAGCTTTCAGTCGCAGTCCTTCAAATTCCTTAATAAGCTTTAACCCAGATGCATTTATACTCATAGTGTTTGCCCTCTGTACAATAGTAATAGTTGGTTGGATATCTGGAGGATAATTTTTAAATGGTAAGTTCGACAACATTGTTAGAAGCTGTAAATAAAGTTTTACTGAATGTCGGGGAACGCTCAACTAACAATCTAACACTTAACCCCGCAGCACGAAAGGCTACAAGCTACGTACAAGAAGCATATGAGGACATTCAACAATATCAAGACTGGTCTTGGCAACGGTATGTATTTACGGCTACTTCTTGGTCTGGCGAGCTCGCTACATTTACAAACTTAAAGAGAATCAATGTAGTCACGTGGAACAACGATGTAACCCGAGCTGTAGTCCCAATAGTTGACGTAGAGCAATTTTATGCCACAAGCCAGCTTACTTCGTTTACAGATAATGCCAATCATCCAAATTATTATGCAGCGTACTCTAATGACACAATTGCAGTAAACCCATACCCTACAGACGTAACTGGTAGAGCTAGACTAAACGTTATTGGTTATAAGCTATTTGACACACCAACTACCACTACCTCTATGTTTGATTGTCCAGAAGAGTACGTAACCACCATCATCAAAAAAGCCACAGCAACGATGCTGCAAAGACATCTAGGGGAACTTAACGAAGCTAGAGAATTACTTAGTGACTTTCAAACAAAGCTTAGATATCTGCTAGCCAAAGATGCACCAATAAAGAATTACACAATGTACAGGAGGCTTATATAATGAGCGATAATTCAGTAACAAGCAGAGAGCAGGTAAGAGAAGACGGGATATTTACTGACAACTATGGTGGGTTAAACACGACAGCCTCGGGTCTAAACTGCCCTTACGAGGACTCCCCTCTCATGTACAACGTTGATGTCAATGTCAGCGGCAAGGTCTCTAAGAGAAAGGGGACTAAGCATATACTAACCACAGGGTCAACTGTTAATACTGGTGTTGGTCTAGTGCCCTTTGTAACTGGTCTGAGGTATCCATTTGTAATTGAGAAGCGTGGCACTGGTCTGTATGTCTATGAATTAAACAATGACGTGGCTACTCTGGTTGTAACTAAATCGAACGTATGGTCAAGTGTGGCTGCGACAGTAAGACCTACATATGCCAAGACTACGGAAGTAGAGCCGCGTCTAATCATAACAACCGGTGTCAATCAACCTGTACAGCTTAGGTTCGTAGAGCAACAGGGTATAGCCAGTGGTTCGGGGTCTAATTATGCCCTTACTGGTGCTGAGAGATTTGAGCATGCTTCCACAAGCAATATTGTCGTGTACAAGAACAGAACCAGAGTCACACCATCAGCAGTCTCATACCTAACTGGAACATTGACCTTAACCGGTGTGTCCTATACAAGTGGTGATGTTATTGACGTAATTCTGATAACTTGGCAACACATGGTAGAAGCTCTGAGACTTACTGGTGACAGGGTGTGTGGGCAGGCTACCAGGTATCATGTCGTCAAGACTGACCAGAATGTAGAGATACCAAGTAGCTTAAGATTTGACCCCTTGTCGGATTACCCAACCTACCCTTACACATACGGATACGTGGCGTACAAAGATGATGTCTGGGACATAAACAAGTCAGCTTCAGGTCAATATACGTATTCAACTGGATTAAACCCAAGCACAGCAACGACATATGCCTTTGGTGATGGTACTAGATATGTTGGTGGAACAGGCACGGTAACCCCGGCTCCAACGTTTGTGACATTTGGTGACATAGGCTCCGGAGACCCAACTCGAGTATTCATAGCTAAAAGGATTGATTTAAGGCAATGGTTTAATGGTGGTACTGACCAGGCAGCCTCTGCTTATAAGGTATACATAGACGACACTCTTAAGACACAGCACGTCAGCACAGCAGCAGGGTCATCAACATTCGGTGACTACTACATGGTTAATAACTCCAACACAGTCATTACGTCTACTTCCTCCACCTGTAGGTTTATTACCTGGGAGGCTGGGGTACAAATGGGAGTGGCTAAAACAGCAGTTATAAAGGTTATTAATTGTTCAACCAGCTTTATAGGCTCCTCCGCAACTGCTGATGTTCATTTATATAAGGATGGTGCCTGTGAGCCACTATATGGAGTTGGTGCTTTCTTTGACTATTACAGTGGAAGCTTCGCTCGTAACATTACAATATTCCAGAACAGACTAGTATTTTCCTCAATCATTGCCAATCCACTGTTACTTGTTATTAGTGAAGTCGGCGACACTGTTGAACCCCTGCGACCTTACAGAGATTTCCAGATTGAGTCAGCCAATACATTAGCAACGGCACCTTTTGACATAACTATTCAGGGAAAGTCTGATGACTTCGTGACCGGTTTAATCGTCTGGCAAGGTTCACTATTCGTGTTTAGTAGGCAGGCTGTGTTTAGGGTTGCTGGAGCTAGCGGTAGCTTTTCGAACATAAGTAGAGACCTAAGGCTAATATCGTCCCTTGGCTTGGTCAACCCATATTGCTTAGTATCCACTGAGTCCGGAATTCTTTATCTCACTGATGCAGGAGTTTACCAGTTAGCTGTTGGCGTGGACTCTGATGACTTTAGTGGTGCTGAGGTGTCGATTAAAATACGGTCGCTCTTTGGAATAACCAAGAATCCTACATATGAATCCCAGCCTTTTATGTCCTATGACACAGTTAACCAAATCATATATCTAGGACTACCAACCACATCGTCAACTAGCCACTGTTCTAAACTGTATGTCTTTAATACCTACCGAGCAGCATGGACTGAGTACAGAACAGATGGTGGCTTTAGCTTTAATTACATTGTGCAGGTTCAGGACTTAACTAACGGGTTGTTAATGCTTGGTTATTACTATGCTTCATCGACGTCCAGATATCTAATAAAGTTTAATGACACCAGCTACGTTGATTTCAGAAAGTCCTATACAGGTGATGGCTCTACTACGGTGTTTACCGCTGTGTTCAGCGAACCAACAATGACGACGGCTACTGTAGATAATGTTTATGGTTACACCTGCACCCCGTACTTTGACATGTTGGAAAACACAAAGGTAGAGGACGTTTACGTGAGCCTTAATGGCACTAGATTAGTGTTTGGTACAGATTACATCAAAAGGGCTGGTAACCAGGTTTATTTACTTCAAAATCCGGGTGCTGGTAAGACATTAACTGTGTACCCACGGTCCTTTGCCACTGACTTCGACGCCACCCAGGCTTACTACGATATAACATCACCAATACCCAGACACGTACCCATACACGTAACAGTTGACCACACTATTAAGATTCAAGACCAGGACTACACGTTCACAACACCAGCAACTGTAACATTTACAACAGCCCCGGCGAACAATGCAGTTATTGATATTGGCAAGATGTACAAGACGTACTATAAGACATCACAGCTAACACTCAATAATCTGCCTGCACTCAAGCGTGTTAAACACCTGTACTCATACTTTGACAATGAACTGGGTCTTACACAATATGGTGCAAGTGACGTCAATAACTCAAGTGGACAAGCAGCAGATGAGATAGTTGGTCGTTATAAAGTGAGGATGAATTGCAGTGTAGCAGTTGAGTATGACTCTGAGTATGGTGAGGATTTCCAAGCTGATGTTTACGGATTCTACTCATTAGTATTTGATGATTCACTATTTGACATAACACCAAGCCAGTTTCAGTACAGGAGATTTACACTCTTTAAGGAGTCGCTGTCTGGTATTGGTTGTACATATGCTGCCGTGTTCTTTAGTTATGATGAAGGTTCTTTCACATTAGCTGGATGGCAGATAACTAATAGAATAGGAACAGAGAAACACATAAACTTTGGAGGGTAAGACAATGAGTAAACGTATGTGCTGGTATTACAAAGGCAATAGAGATGACGACAGACTGTACGTGGAATATCAAGGTGAATTTGTCCCATATGATGAGTTACCAGTTGATATGGTCGAGTCTGACGGAAAGATTAACGTGGCACTGAATTCGTTTGGTCCATTTGATTCGAGTTGTCTATTTAGTGTGACCCCAGGGATAACTACCATGAGACGGCTACTTAATGAAGGTTACATATTAGTTAAAGGAGGAGAGTTATAAAATGGCAGCAGCAGTACCAGTTGTAGGTTTGGCAATAGGTGCAGCATCAACAGTAGCAGGAGTAACACAAGCTAACGCGCAGGCTGAGGCTCAAAGGCGTAGCATCGAGAACCAGAAGAATATGAATGCTATTGATACGCAGATGCGCCTAAATGAAATTGAACGACAAAAGATGTATGTAGACCAGCAGGCACAGCTTGCTAGAGCATCCAGGGCACAAGACGCATACATACAGCAGGCACAGATGGCGTTAGAACAGCAGGCACTTGAACAATCCAAAAAAGAAGCCGAGCTTAACAGCGCATTACAAAACACACTAGTCAATCAGCAGGCTGGGGCAGACTCATTTAGGTTGTTACAGCAGTATCAGACAGACAGAATGGGGCGGCAATTAGATACCACTCAAGCACGCATGTCTGGTGATTTACAATACTTTTCCGATTCAGCAATAAACCAGCTTGGAACAAACAACCAGATATATGGAGCCACAGCACAACTACGCGGTCAATTCGCTGAAATACAAAACTCTGAACTGTCCCAAATACAAGCCACTAACGCACAGCTTCGGGAAATTTCAGATGCATACAAACAAGCCAGTAAAGAGACTAGGGCATATTTAAGGCA
>Ga0114939_10003266_pt1 | contig 11455 bp, 8 predicted proteins | sample AshMeaCrysSpring_FD_87196 | JGI IMG/M metagenome (GOLD analysis project Ga0114939, IMG submission 87196) | Groundwater microbial communities from Big Spring, Nevada to study Microbial Dark Matter (Phase II) - Ash Meadows Crystal Spring | ecosystem: Environmental > Aquatic > Deep subsurface >... | reverse complement strand
CGTCGACGGGCCGGCCGTCGTCGCCGAGGCCGCGCGCCTGGCGATCGCCGAGGGCCGCGGCAACCAGTACCCGCCCGGACCGGGCGTGCCGGAGCTACGCGCGGCCATCGCCGAGCACCAGCGGCGCTGGTACGGCCACGCGGTCGACCCCGACACGGAGGTCCTCGTCACGGCCGGCGCCACCGAGGGGATCGCCAGCGCGCTGCTCGGGCTGCTCGACCCCGGCGACGAGGTCGTCGTGCTGGAGCCGTACTACGACTCGTACGTCGCGTGCATCGGCTGGGCCGGGGCGGTCCGCCGGCCGGTGACGCTGCGGCCGCCTGACTTCGCCCTCGACGTCGACGCGCTGCGGGCCGCGGTCACCGGGCGCACCCGGGTGATGCTGCTCAACACCCCGCACAACCCCACGGGCGCCGTGCTGTCGCGCGCGGAGCTGCAGGCCATCGCCGACGTCGCCGTCGAACACGACCTCGTGGTGGTCAGCGACGAGGTCTACGAGCACATGGCCTTCGACGACGACCGCCCGCACCTGCCGATCGCCACGCTGCCGGGCATGCGCGAGCGGACGCTCACCCTGGGCTCGGCCGGCAAGACGTTCGCCTTCACCGGCTGGAAGGTCGGCTGGGCCACCGGGCCCGCGGAGCTCGTGGCTGCGGCCCGGGGCATCAAGCAGTTCCTCACGTACGTCAGCGGCGGGCCGTTCCAGCACGCCGTGGCCGCCGGACTCGCGCTGCCGGACTCCTACTTCAGCGGGCTGCGCAACGGGCTGGCGGCCAAGCGCGACCGCCTCTGCGCGGGGCTCGCGTCTGTCGGGCTCGAGGTCTACCGCCCGCGAGGCACGTACTTCGTGCTCACCGACGTGCGGCCGCTGGGGTACGACGACGGGATGGCGTTCTGCCTCGACCTGCCTCGGCGGGCCGGCGTGGTGGCCATCCCGGCCGGGGTGTTCTACGACGACCAGGCGGTCGGACGGCCGCTGGTGCGGTGGGCCTACTGCAAGCGCGACGAGGTGCTCGACGACGCCGTCGCCCGGCTGGGCGCCGCCTTCGCCTGACGGCCCCCCTCCCCCCAATGCGAGTTGTCAGAGATCCGGGGGTCCATAGCCCGTCGAGTCTCTGACAACTCGGTCAGGGAGCGAGGTCGAGGACGACGAGCGGCGCGTCGCCCGGCACCGTCACCTTGGGCCAGCGCGCGGCGTACGCGGAGCGGGCCTCGGCGTACCCCTGGTCGGCGGGGTTGACCACACGCCCGGTCCCCGCCCGCGTCACGCCGCGCACGACGGCGGCGACCGGTGCGGGCGAACGCAGGCTGTGCCACCAGACCTTCCGCTCGGCGTGGCCGGGGAAGACGACGAAGCGCTCGCCGTCGGCCGCGTACTGGACGGGCAGCGCGTACGCACGACCGCTGCGCGATCCCGTGTAGCGCAGGTCGAGCAGCGAGCCGGACAGCAGCCGGTGCGCCGGGGAGCGCAGCACCCATAGCACTGCCCGGTTCACCCGGGTGCCGCCCCGCGGCGCGATCTGGGCCAGCGACGGACGAGAGGGCGGGGCGGAGTCATCAGGTCGGTCCACGTCCCCAGCCTGGGCCCTCCAGAAGGGGTCATCCAGGGCCGCTTGTCCCGCCCGCCCGCGAGTTGTCAGAGATAGCGGAGGCTATGGCCTCCGGTATCTCTGACAACTCGGATGGATCAGGGACGGCGGGGTGGGTCAGGCCTGGAGGGTCAGGCCGGAGCCGGCGGGGTCGGCGTCGACGGTCACCGTGTCGCCGTCGCGCACCTGCCCGGCGAGTAAGGCGCGGGCGAGCCGGTCGCCGATCTCGGTCTGCACCAGCCGGCGCAGCGGCCGGGCGCCGTAGAGCGGGTCGTGCCCCGTGCGGGCCAGCCAGTCTCGGGCCGCATCGGTGACGGTGAGGGTGAGCCGGCGCGAGGCCAGCCGACCCGAGAGCGCCGCGACCTGCAGGTCGACGATGTGGGCGAGGTCGCCGGTGGAGAGCGCGTCGAACAGCACCACGTCGTCGAGCCGGTTGAGGAACTCGGGCTTGAACGACGCCCGCACCGCCGCCATCACGGCCTCGCGCTTGGCGTCGTCGGACAGCGTCGGGTCGACGAGGTACGTCGAGCCGAGGTTGCTGGTCAGCACCAGGATCGCGTTGCGGAAGTCGACCGTGCGGCCCTGGCCGTCGGTGAGCCGCCCGTCGTCGAGCACCTGCAGCAGGACGTCGAAGACCTCCGGATGGGCCTTCTCCACCTCATCGAGCAGCACCACGGAGTACGGCCGGCGGCGCACCGCCTCGGTGAGCTGGCCGCCCTCCTCGTACCCGATGTATCCGGGCGGGGCGCCGACGAGGCGCGCCACCGAGTGCTTCTCGCCGTACTCGCTCATGTCGATGCGGACCATCGCGCGCTCGTCGTCGAACAGGAAGTCGGCCAGCGCCTTGGCCAGCTCGGTCTTGCCGACGCCGGTGGGGCCGAGGAAGAGGAACGAGCCGGTCGGCCGGTCGGGGTCGGAGATGCCGGCGCGGGCGCGGCGGACGGCGTCGGACACGGCGGCGACGGCGCGGCGCTGGCCGATCAGCCGGCGCCCGAGCTCGTCCTCCATCCGCAGCAGCTTCGCGGTCTCGCCCTCGAGCAGCCGGCCGGCCGGGATGCCGGTCCACATCGCAACGACCTCGGCGACGTCGTCGGGGCCAACCTCGTCAGCCACCATCGGCGCGGTCTCGGCGCCCTCGGCCACCATCGCGTCGGCGAGCTCGCGCTCAAGGCGCGGCAGGTCGCCGTAAAGGAGGGCCGAGGCCGCGGCCAGGTCGCCCTCGCGCTGGGCGCGGTCGGCGGCCATCCGCACCTCGTCGAGCTCGCGCTTGAGGTCGCCCACCCGGTTGCGCTCGGACTTCTCCCGCTCCCACCTGGCCATCAGCCCGGAGAGCTGCTCGGAGCGGTCGGCGAGGTCGAGGCGCAGCTTGGCGAGCCGCTCGCGGGAGGCCGGGTCGTCCTCGCGCTCGAGGGCGAGCTCCTCCATCTTCAACCGGTCGACCGCGCGCCTGAGCTCGTCGATCGCCACCGGCGAGGAGTCGATCTCCATCCGCAGCCGGCTGGCCGCCTCGTCGACGAGGTCGATCGCCTTGTCCGGCAGCTGGCGGCCGGAGATGAAGCGGTCGGACAGCGTGGCGGCGGCGACCAGCGCGGCGTCGGCGATCTCGACACCGTGGTGCGCCTCGTACTTCTCCTTGAGGCCGCGCAGGATCGCGATGGTGTCCTCGACGCTGGGCTCATCGACGAGCACCGGTTGGAAGCGCCGCTCCAGGGCGGGGTCCTTCTCGATGTGCTCGCGGTACTCGTCCAACGTGGTGGCGCCGACCATGCGCAGCTCACCGCGGGCCAGCATCGGCTTGAGCATGTTGCCGGCGTCCATCGCCGAGTCGCCGGTGGCGCCCGCCCCGACCACGGTGTGCAGCTCGTCGATGAACGTCACGACCTGCCCGTCGCTGCCGCGGATCTCGTCGAGCACGGCCTTGAGCCGCTCCTCAAACTCGCCGCGGTACTTCGCGCCAGCCACCATCGCGCCGAGGTCGAGCGCCACCAATCGCTTGCCCTGCAACGACTCCGGCACGTCGCCGGCCACGATCCGCTGGGCCAGCCCCTCGACGACCGCCGTCTTGCCGACGCCGGGCTCGCCGATGAGGACCGGGTTGTTCTTGGTGCGCCGCGAGAGCACCTGGACGACCCGGCGGATCTCGGCGTCGCGGCCGATCACCGGGTCGATCTTGCCCTCGCGGGCCCGAGCGGTGAGGTCGACGCCGTACTTCTCCAGGGCCTGGTACGTCGCCTCCGGATCCGGCGAGGTGACCCGCGCCGAGCCGCGCACCGACGGGAACGCGGCCAGCAGCGCGTCGGCGGTGGCCCCGCCCGCCCGGAGCAGCGTCGCCGCCGGCCCGTCGACCTGGGCCAGCGCCACCACGAGGTGCTCGGTCGAGACGTACGCGTCGCCGAGGTCTCGGGCGCGGTCGCCCGCGGCCGAGAGGACCTGCAGGAGCTGGCGGGAGGTCTGCGGCGCGGCGACCGTGGAGCCCTGGGCGGCCGGGATCCGGCGCAGCTCGGCGTCGGCCTCGTCGCGCAACCGCGCCGGCGCGGCGCCGACCGCGGCGAGCAGCGCGGTCGCGGTGCCCTCGGGCTGGTCGAGCAGCGCGCGCAGCAGGTGGATCGGGGCGACCTCGGGGTGGCCGCCCACCGCGGCCCGGCGCACAGCGTCGGACAGCGCCTCTTGGCTGCGGGTGGTCAGCTGGTCCATCTCGGTCTCCGATCACGCGGCCGGCATCCCCCGCGATGTGGTGCCTCCCCCACCCGAATCCGGTGGGGGGAACCGCCACATCGCGGGGATGGGCGCAGGCGGGTCAGTGGGTGGGTCGGCGCTGGGGGCGCCAGACGACGAGGGCGGTGCTGCGGCGCTCGTGCTCGTACGCGGCGAGGCGCTCGCGCAGGGCGGCGTTCTCGCGCTCGAGCTCGAGGATCCGCTTGATGCTGTCGAGGTTGTGGCCGTCGGACGACAGCCGCTGCACCTCGCGGAGCAGCACGATGTCGCGCAGCGAGTAGCGCCGGCCGCCGCCAGCCGTGCGGCCAGGCGAGACCAGGCCGATCCGGTCGTATTGGCGCAACGTCTGGGCGTGCAGCCCGGACAGCTCGGCGGCCACGCTGATCACGAAGACCGGGGCGTCCTGCGAGCCGGCCGCGAGCGAGTCGAAGACCTCGTCGAACACAGACATCTCAGACTCCCTTCGCGCGCGCCTGCAGGTCGGCGCGCGGGTCGTCGCCGGCGGTGGCCTCGCGGTAGGCCTCGAGCGCCTCGTGGGCCGCCTTGGACAGCCGGTGCGGCACTGCCACCTCGACGGTGACCAGCAGGTCGCCATGTCCACCGGGATGGCCGCCGGCCGGGCCCTTGGGCGCGCCCTTGCCGCGGACCCGGAAGGTCCGCCCGCTGGCGGTGCCCGGCGGGATCTTCACCGTGACGGTCGACCCGGCGGGGGTCGGCACCGTCACCTGGGCCCCGAGCGCGGCCTCCGGGTACGTGATGGGCACCGCGATGGTGACGTGCTCGCCCTTGCGGCCGAAGACGGGGTGCGGCTCGACGTGCACCCGCACGTAGAGGTCGCCGTTGGGGCCGCCGCGCTCGCCCGGGCCGCCCTTGCCCTTGAGCCGGATCTTCTGCCCGTCGCGCACCCCCGCCGGGATCCGCGCGTGGATGGTGCGCGACGACTGCCCGCGGCCGGAGCCCAGGCAGGTCAGGCACGGGTCGTCGACCACCATGCCGCGGCCGCGGCACTCCCGGCACGGCTCGGGGAAGGCGAAGCCGCCGGCGTTGCGGGACGTCTGGCCGGCGCCTTGGCAGGTCGGGCACAGCCGCGGCGTGGTGCCGGCCTTGGCCCCGGTGCCCGAGCAGACCGCGCACGGGGCCTCGCCGGACAGCCGCAGCGGCAGGGTCACCCCGGCGAGGGCGTCGCCGAACTTCAGGGTCGCCTCGGTCTCGAGGTCCGCCCCGCGGCGGGGCTGCGCCGTGGCCCGCCGCCCGCCGCCGAACAGCCCGCCCAGGATGTCGCCAAAGCCGCCGCCGCCCGAGCCGGGCGCCCCTCCCCCGCCGCGCATCTGGTTGATCAGATCGTTGAGGTCCACCCCCTGGCGGCCCCCCCCGAATCCGCCCGCTCGCCCACCGCCGGACGAGAACAGCGCCCGCGCCTCGTCGTACTCCTTGCGGGTGGCCGCGTCGGCCAGCACGTCGTAGGCCTCGCTGACCGCCTTGAAACGCTCCTCGTCCTTGGCGTCGCCCTTGTTGGTGTCGGGGTGCAGCTCCTTGGCCAGCACGCGGTAGCGCTTCTTGATCTCGGCGGCCGAGGCGTCCTTGCCGACGCCGAGCACGGCGTAGAAGTCCTTCTCGGCCCACTGCGGGTTGATCATCGGCGCGCCTCCTCTCGGCTGCCTCGGCGGGTGTGGGTCAGGCGGGTGTGGGTCCGTCGGGGTGCGGACCGGGTCAAGCCCCGGAGTCGGCGACCACGACGCGGGCCGGGCGCAGCACACGTCCGGCGTAGCGGTACCCGGGCTGGTAGACCTCCGCGCACAACGGCTCGCCGGGCTCGGCGCCCTCGGGTGCCGGGGCATGCGCCAGGGCCTCGTGCAGCGCCGGGTCGAACGGGTCGCCCGGGGCGCCGAAGCGCTCGAGGCCGATCCGCACGAGCGCGGCGTCGAGGGCGTCGGCGACGACCTTGAAGCCGCCGGTGAGCTCGCCGTGTTGGCCGGCCCGGCCTACGTCGTCGAGCACCGGGAGCAGCTCGGCCAGAGCGCCGCCCACCGCAGCGTCGCGCACGACCTCGCGGTCGCGCTCGACGCGCTTGCGGTAGTTGGCGTACTCGGCCTGCACCCGCTGGAGGTCGGCGCGGTAGGAGTCGGCCTCGCCCGACAGCGCCGCGAGGTCGCGCTCGACGGCGTCGCCGGCGGCGGCCTCCTCGGCCATCGCTCTGGCGGCCTCCCCGGGAGGACGCCCGGGGGCGGCCTCCTCGGGGTGGCGGACCTGACCGGTCAGCGGGTCGACCCGCCGCCGGTCGCGGATGACCGGGCCCGCTGGGTCGGCCTCGTCGGCCGGCGGGCCGCCCAGGGGACCGGTCACTTCTGGTCGCCCTCAGGCTCGTCGACGACCTCGGCGTCGACGACGTCGTCTTCCACGGTGTCGCCCGCGCCATCGGCCGGGCCGCCCGTCGCGCTGGCGGCGTCGGAGGCCGCTCCGCCCTCGGCCTGCGCCTGGGCGTACATGGCCGCGCCGAGTTGCTGGCTGGATTGCGCGACCTTCTCGGTGGCCGCCTTGATGGCCTCGGCGTCGTCGCCCTCGAGCGCCTTCTTCAGCTCCTCGAGCGGGCCCTCGACGTTGGAGACGGCCTCGGCCGGCACCTTGTCGCGGTTCTCGGCGATGAACTTCTCCGTCGAGTAGAGCAGCGTCTCGGCCTGGTTGCGGACCTCCGCCGCCTCGCGGCGCTGGCGGTCCTCGTCGGCGTGCGCCTCGGCGTCGCGCATCATCTTGTCGATCTCTTCCTTGCTCAGCGCCGAGCCGCCGGTGACCGTCATCGACTGCTCCTTGCCGGTGCCGCGGTCCTTGGCGGTCACGTGCACGATGCCGTTGGCGTCGATGTCGAAGGTGACCTCGATCTGCGGGATCCCGCGCGGGGCCGGCGGCAGGCCGGTCAGCTCGAACATGCCGAGCTTCTTGTTGTACGCGGCGATCTCGCGCTCGCCCTGGAAGACCTGGATCTGCACGGACGGCTGGTTGTCGTCGGCCGTCGTGAAGACCTCGCTCTTGCGGGTCGGGATCGTGGTGTTGCGCTCGATCAGCTTGGTCATCACGCCGCCCTTGGTCTCGATGCCGAGGGACAGCGGGGTGACGTCGAGGAGCAGGACGTCCTTGACCTCGCCCTTGAGCACGCCGGCCTGCAGCGCGGCGCCGACGGCGACGACCTCGTCGGGGTTGACGCTCTTGTTCGGCTCCTTGCCGCCGGTCAGCGTGCGCACCAGGTCGGTGACGGCCGGCATCCGGGTGGAGCCGCCGACGAGCACGACCGAGTCGATGGCCGACAGGGCGACGCCAGCGTCCTTGATGACGCTGGCGAACGGCGCCTTGCAGCGCTCGAGCAGGTCGCTCGTCATCGACTCGAACTGCGCGCGCGAGAGCGTCTCGTCGAGGAAGAGGGGGTTCTTGTCGCCGTCGACGGTGATGTACGGCAGGTTGATCGAGGTCTGCATCTGCTGCGACAGCTCGATCTTGGCCTTTTCCGCGGCCTCGCGGATGCGCTGCATCGCCATCTTGTCCTTGGCCAGGTCGATGCCGTGGGCGCCCTTGAACCGCTCGACCAGCCAGTCGACGATCTTGGCGTCCCAGTCGTCGCCGCCGAGGTGGTTGTCGCCGGAGGTCGCCTTGACCTCGACGATGCCCTCGGCGATCTCGAGCAGGGACACGTCGAAGGTGCCGCCGCCGAGGTCGAAGACCAGGATCGTGTGCTCCTTGTCGCCCTTGTCCAGGCCGTACGCGAGCGCGGCCGCGGTCGGCTCGTTGACGATGCGCAGCACGTTGAGGCCGGCGATCTCGCCGGCCTCCTTGGTGGCCTGGCGCTGGGCGTCGTTGAAGTACGCCGGCACGGTGATCACGGCGTCGGTGACGGCCTCGCCGAGGTAGGACTCCGCGTCGCGCTTGAGCTTCATGAGCACGCGCGCGCTGATCTCCTGCGGGCCGTACGCCTTGCCGTCGATGTCGTGCGACCACGAGGTGCCCATGTGGCGCTTGACCGAGCGGATCGTGCGGTCGACGTTGGTGACGGCCTGGCGCTTGGCGACCTCGCCGACGAGCACCTCGCCGTTCTTGGCGAAGGCGACGACGCTGGGGGTGGTCCGGCTGCCCTCGGCGTTGGCGACGACGACGGGCTCACCGGCCTCGAGGACGGCGACGACGGAGTTGGTGGTGCCGAGGTCGATGCCGACGGGACGGGACATGCGGGGTACCTCCGGGTACGGGAATCGGTGGGTCGGTGCGGTGGATCAAGCGGGTCGTCCGGTGATTGAGTAAGGGTCACGCTCGTTAGTTGAGCGTACTCGACTCAACTTCCGTGCGCATCCCGGTATTCCCGGCGGCTGAGTACGCTTGGCGACGTGGTGCTCCGACAGATGCGCGCGGCCGGCGGCCAGGGCTCGCTGCGCTCGCGCGTGGTCGCCGTGCTGCTCGTGCTCGGCCTGCTCGCGCTGTCGGCGCCGGTGCTCGTCCCGGCCGCGGCCTGGGTGTGGGACGCGCTCACCTGAGCGTCCCCAAACAGCCGTCAGCGGGCAAAAAGTCCGACTATTCTCGGGCCAAAGTCCCGCGCCCCGGCAAAGTTACCGGCCGGTAGGATCGGAGCCGCTCCACCGCGTACGACCCCGGCGCGGCGCCCTTCGCGACGCCCGGCCCGATTGACCCACACGCTCGCCTTGACGCTCCCCGGCCGACCTGGCCGGGGACCCGGACGGGAGGACCCCCGTGTCCGAAGACTCGCAGGTCGTGCTCAGCACCGTCCTCGGCCTCCTCATCACGGTCGTCGCTATGACGATCACCCTGCGCCGGCTCGGGGTCCTCACCCGGCTGATCCGCTCGGGCCAGCCGGCCGTCGGCCGCACCGACCAGCCTGAGCGCCGCATCCAGGCCGAGCTCGTCGAGGTCGCCGGCCAGAAGAAGCTGCTCAAGTGGACGGTCCCCGGCACCGCGCACGTCTTCGCGATGTGGGGCTTCATCGTCCTGGGCCTGACGATCATCGAGGCGTACGGCGCGCTGTTCAACCGCTCGTTCGCGATCCCGGTGCTGCAGAACTGGGCCTGGGTGCCGCTCGTCGAGGACTTCTTCACCGTCGCGGTCATCCTGGCGCTGGTCGTCTTCGCACTGATCCGGGTCAAGAGCAACCCCAAGAAGCAGGGCCGCGACTCCCGCTTCTACGGATCGCACACGGGCGCGGCGTGGCTCGTGCTCTTCATGATCTTCAACGTGCTGTGGACGCTGCTGCTGTACCGCGGCGCGCAGATCAACACCGGCAACTTCCCCTACCCCGACCAGTGGGCGTTCGCCTCGCAGTGGGTCGCCGACGTGCTGCCCCAGTCGCTTGCGGCCAACGAGTGGATCGAGACGATCGGGCTGCTGCTCAACATCGGCGTGATCCTCGGCTTCCTCGTCTTGGTCGTCTACAGCAAGCACCTGCACATCTTCATGGCGCCGATCAACGTCGCGTTCTCGCGGCGCCCCAACGCCCTCGGCCCGCTGCTGCCGATGTACGTCGACGGCAAGCCGCTCGACTTCGAGAACCTCGACGAGCTCGACGAGGACGCCGTGATGGGCCGCGGCAAGGTCGAGGACTTCACCTGGAAGGGGCTGCTCGACTTCGCGACCTGCACCGAGTGCGGCCGCTGCCAGTCGCAGTGCCCGGCCTGGAACACCGGCAAGCCCCTGTCGCCGAAGCTGCTTATCATGGGGCTGCGCGACCACACCTTCGCCCAGGCCCCGTACCTCACCGCCAGCGACCCCAACGCCGTGCTCGCGCAGACCGGCTACGGCAAGCGCGAGGCCGGCAACCCCCGCGAGGCGATCGACCTCGAGACGCTGCCGGAGTCGGTGCGCCACGAGGTCGAGCGTCCGCTCGTCGGCCCGTCGGTGTTCGACGACCACGGGCTCACCATCGACGGCGGCGTCATCGACCCCGACGTGCTGTGGTCGTGCACGACCTGCGGCGCCTGCGTCGAGCAGTGCCCCGTCGACATCGAGCACATCGACCACATCGTCGACATGCGCCGCTACCAGGTGCTCGTCGAGAGCTCGTTCCCCGCCGAGCTCAACGGCCTGTTCAAGAACATGGAGAACAAGGGCAACCCGTGGGGCCTCAACGCCTCGGGGCGCATGGACTGGGCGAGCGACCTCGACTTCGAGGTCCGCGTGGTCGAGGACGAGATCCCCGACGACGTCGAGTGGCTCTTCTGGGTCGGCTGCGCCGGGGCGTACGAGGACCGCGCGAAGAAGACCACGCAGGCCGTGGCCGAGCTGCTGCACCTCGCGGGCGTCGAGTTTGCGGTGCTGGGCGAGGGCGAGACCTGCACCGGTGACTCCGCGCGCCGGTCGGGCAACGAGTTCCTCTTCCAGATGCTCGCGATGCAGAACGTCGAGACGCTCAACACCGTCGGCGCCAAGAAGATCGTCGCGACCTGCGCGCACTGCTTCAACACGCTGGCCAACGAGTACCCCCAGCTCGGAGGCAACTGGGAGGTGCTGCACCACTCGCAGCTGCTCAACCGCCTGGTGCGCGACGGCAAGCTGACGCCGGTCACCCCCGTCGAGGAGCGCGTGACGTACCACGACCCGTGCTACCTGGGCCGCCACAACAAGGTGTACGCCCCGCCGCGCGACCTGGTCTCCGGGCTGCCCGGGCTGGAGCTCACCGAGATGCCGCGCCACGCCGACCGCGGGTTCTGCTGCGGCGCCGGCGGCGCGCGGATGTGGATGGAGGAGAAGATCGGCACCCGGGTCAACACCAACCGCACCGAGGAGGCCATCGCCACCGGCGCGGCCACCATCGCGGTCGGCTGCCCGTTCTGCCGGGTGATGCTCTCCGACGGCGTCGGAGAGCTGCAGTCCGACAAGGAGAAGGACGAGCAGGTCCAGGTGCAGGACGTGGCGCAGCTGCTGCTTCGTGCGGTGAAGCGCCCGGGTGGGTCCGCCCCGACTGAGCCGGAGCTCGCCGCCGCCGACTGAGCGCGCGCACCCGCCCCGGCGGTCACTCACCGTGGTGCGGGCGTCCGGCAGGTGGGTCAGGCCTGCAGGGAGATGGCCTGCTCCGGGCAGGAGTCGATGGCCAGCTCCACCTTGTCGCGCAGCGACTCATCGACGTCCTCGGCGACGATGAGCCAGCCGTCGGCGTGCTCGCT
>Ga0114939_10003265_pt1 | contig 11455 bp, 12 predicted proteins | sample AshMeaCrysSpring_FD_87196 | JGI IMG/M metagenome (GOLD analysis project Ga0114939, IMG submission 87196) | Groundwater microbial communities from Big Spring, Nevada to study Microbial Dark Matter (Phase II) - Ash Meadows Crystal Spring | ecosystem: Environmental > Aquatic > Deep subsurface >... | reverse complement strand
TCTTGGCCATGCGGATCTCGGTGTAGCGCATGGCGGCGGCGTTGTCGCCGTCCACCGAGCCGAAGTTGCCCTGGCCGTCGACGAGGGGATAGCGCAGGCTGAACGGCTGCGCCATGCGCACGATCGTGTCGTAGACCGCCGTGTCGCCATGCGGGTGGTACTTGCCGATCACGTCGCCGACGATGCGGGCCGACTTCTTGTAGGCCTTGTTCCAGTCGTTGGAGAGCTCGTGCATCGCGTAGAGGACGCGCCGGTGGACGGGCTTCAGGCCGTCCCGGACGTCGGGAAGCGCCCGCCCGACGATCACGCTCATGGCGTAATCCAGGTAGGAGCGGCGCATCTCCTGCTCGAGGCTGATCGGGTGGGTTTCCTTGGCGAAGGGTTCCATGGGGTCGCGTTCGTGGCAGCTTCCCGGCGACAGGCGCAGGGCTAACCGCTTGTTTTGATTGGGATTTTTGTTTCGGGCAAAACGAAAATTCTAGCACAGCCCGCGGTGCCGACGCTATGGGCAAGCCTGGCGCCGGCCGCTGTGGCGAAAATGCACACGAGCCAAGGGGCGCTGTTGCGCGGACGCAACCATCGGTTGTGGAACAGGTGATGCTTTGTGTATGATTGTCCGAGTCGTTTCGGGCGCGAGCCTAAAAAATAAGCTTGGCCTCAAAAAATTCAATCAAATCTCTTGGGAGTTCCACTATGAAGATCTCGTTGATTGGCAAGCTGCTGACCGGGTCGGTTGCGGTCGCCGCCTTTGCCTCTGGCTCCGCGCTTGCGCAGATCAATGTCACCACGGACTCGCAGGGCGTGCCCGTCCGCGACTCGCAGGGGCAGTGTGTCCTGACCTCCGGAATCCCGCACCCCGACTGCCAGCCGAAGAAGGATGCGCCGCCGCCCAAGCCCGCCGCGCCGGCCAAGCCCGCCGCGCCGGCCACGCCCGCCGCGCCGGCCAAGCCCGCCGCCAAGCCCGCCCCGGCGTCGGTCAAGCAGACCATCGTCATCCAGGCCGACGCGCTGTTCGACTTCGACAAGTCGGTCGTCCGTCCGGATGGCAAGAAGAACATCGACGAAGCCCTCGGCAAGCTGAAGGGTGTGGACGTCGAAATGGTCATCGCCACCGGCCACACCGACAACGTCGGAACGGACGCCTACAACCAGAAGCTCTCCGAGCGCCGCGCCGCGGCCGTCAAGGAGTACCTGGTCTCCAAGGGCATCCCGGCCTCCAAGATCACCACCATCGGCAAGGGCGAATCGCAGCCCGTCGCGACCAACAAGACGAGCGAAGGTCGCCAGAAGAACCGCCGCGTGGACATCGAGTTCAAGGGCGTCAAGCAGTAAGCCTGCACGACACGGCAGAAAACCCCGCTTCGGCGGGGTTTTTTGTTAGCGCGACGCCATGGAGACCGTCGATACCCTGATCCACGCCGCGTGGGTCGCGCCGGTGGAGCCCACCGGGACGCTCCTCGCCGACCACTCGGTCGCCATCCGCGACGGCCGGATCGCCGGGCTGGTGCCCACGGCGGCGGCGGCGCAGCGCTTCACGGCACGGGCCGAGGAGCGCCTGGCAAGCCACCTCCTCATCCCGGGGCTGGTGAACCTGCACTGCCACGCCCCGATGTCGCTGCTGCGGGGCCTGGCGGACGACCTGCCGCTGATGACCTGGCTGCAGGAGCACATCTGGCCGGCGGAGGCACACCACGTGAGCGACGAGTTCGTCCACGACGGCAGCCTGCTGGCCGCCGCGGAGATGCTCCGGGGCGGCGTCACCTGCTTCAACGACATGTATTTCTTCCCGGAGGCCACCGCCCGGGCCGCGTTGCGCGCCGGCATCCGGGCAAGCCTGGGGATGATCGCAGTGGAATTCCCCAGCGCCTACGCCACCGACGCCGCGAGCTACCTGCACAAGGGGCTCGCGACCCGGGACGCCTACCGCGGCGAGGAACTGCTCTCCTTCTGCCTCGCCCCGCACGCGCCCTACACCGTGAGCGACGAGACGCTCACGCGCATCGCCACCCTGGCGGAGGAAATCGACGCCCCGATCCATACGCACGTGCACGAGACGCACGACGAAATCGCGCAGGGCCTCGCGAGGAACGGCGTGCGCCCCCTCGAGCGCCTGCGCCGGCTGGGCATCGTCGGCCCGCGGCTCGTCGCGGTGCACGCCATCCACCTCGAGGAACCCGAGATCGAGCTGTTGGCGCGGGAAGGGGCCGCCATCGCCCACTGCCCGACCTCGAATCTCAAGCTCGCCAACGGCTTCGCGCCGGTCGCCGCCTGCCGCGCCCGGGCAATCCCCGTAGGCCTCGGCACCGATGGCGCCGCAAGCAACAACCGGCTCGACGTGCTGGCCGAGATGCGCTGCGCCGCGCTCATCGCGAAAGGCGCCACGGGCGACGCGCGCGTACTGGGCGCGCAAGAGGTCCTGCGCATGGCCACGCTCGACGGCGCGCGCGCCCTCGGGCTGGACCGCGAGATCGGCTCCATCGTCCCCGGCAAGCAGGCGGACCTGGCGGCGATTGAACTTTCGACCCTCGAGACACTCCCCTGTTTCGACCCCGTCTCGGACCTGATCTACTCCGCCGGGCGGGAACACGTGACCCACGTCTGGGTGGCGGGCGAGCCCCGCCTCGCCCGCCGGCAGCTGTCCGGCCTGGACGAGGGGGAGATCCGCGCCAAGGCCGCCTGGTGGCGCACCCGAATCAGGAGCGAGTCATGACCACCGACACCCGGGAACGCCCCGCCACCGCAAACGTCGATCCCGCGGAACTCTCCAAGTTCAGCGCCCTCGCCCACCGCTGGTGGGACCCGGAAAGCGAGATGTTCGGCCCGCTGCACCGGATGAACCCCGTGCGGCTCGCCCATCTGGAGCGCCTCGCGGGCGGCTTCGCGGGCAAGCGGGTCATCGACGTCGGCTGCGGCGGCGGCATCCTCGCCGAATCGATGGCGGCCAAGGGCGCGGCGGTCACCGGCATCGACCTGGCCGACAAGCCGCTCAAGGTCGCGATGCTGCACAAGCTGGAAAGCGGCGTCGAACTCGAGTACCGCCTGCAGTCGGCCGAGGACGCCGCCCAGGCCGAGCCCGCGTCCTACGACGTGGTGACGTGCATGGAGATGCTCGAGCACGTCCCGGACCCCGCCAGCACGGTGCGGGCCTGCGCGCAGCTTGCCAGGCCGGGGGGATGGGTCTTCTTCGCGACCATCAACCGCAACCCGAAGTCCTTCCTCTTCGCCATCGTCGGGGCCGAGTACGTGCTGGGGCTGCTGCCGAAGGGGACGCACGAATACGCGAAGTTCATCACGCCCTCGGAACTCACCGGGCACTGCCGCGCCGCCGGCCTGGCCGTGGCCGACCTGACCGGGATGGCCTTCAACCCGCTCACCAAGGTATTCAGGATGGGCAGCGATGTCGGCGTGAACTACGTGCTCGCCGCCCGCCGCGACTGACCGATGCGCGAGTCCCTTCGCGCCGTCTGCTTCGATCTCGACGGCACCCTCGCCGACACGGCGCCGGATCTGGCGCGGACGGTGAACGCGATGCTGGAAGCGCGCGCGCGCCCGCCCGTGGCCCTCGAGGCGGTGCGGCCCTTCGTTTCGCGGGGCGCGCGCGGCCTCATCGGCGCCGCCTTCGGCATGGGACCCGAAGACACGGGCTACGAAGCGCTGCGGCAGGAATTCATGGAGATCTACGGCGGGAACCTCTGCGTGGACTCGCGCCTCTTCCCGGAAGTGCCGGAGCTCCTCGAGCGGATCGAGGCACGCGGGCTGGCGTGGGGCGTGGTGACCAACAAGTCGGAACGCCTCGCCCGGCCCCTGATGGAAGCGCTGGGACTCGGTTCGCGCACCACGGTCATCGTGGGCGGCGACACGTGCGGGCGAGCCAAGCCCTTCCCGGACCCGCTGCTGCACGCCGCCGCCCTGCTCGCCCTCGACCCCGGCGCCATCCTCTACATCGGCGATGACGTCCGCGACGTGCAGGCCGCCCGCGCCGCAGGAATGCCGGTCCTCGCGGCAGCCTACGGCTATCTCGGCGACGGGCCACCTCCCGAGGAATGGGGCGCCGACGCGGTGGTGGAATCCCCGGCCGGGATCGGCGCGTGGGCTGGCCTGTAGGGTAGAATGGGCGTTGCAGGACCCCGAATTTCGGGGGCGACTTGGTTTCGACAGGTGCAGTGAAACAGGCAGGGCATGCCGAGCGCCAACGCCTCGTAAAACCGCTGGAATCGCAAATTTAACTGCGAACGACGAAACGTACGCCCTGGCCGCTTAATCCCGGCCAGCTCCGCTCCAGCCTTTCCATGGGTTGGGCCAGTTCACCGGCAGCGGAGTCATATTCATGGAATCGGAATCCACCGGGCCGCTTGGCGGAAACCTAAATCCAAGGCGGATCGTGGGAAAGGCCGTGAGCGGGTTCATGGCTGACCTGCTAAAGCAGAAAAACCCGCTACGCATGTAGAACTGTTTGTGGAATGGCATTTGGACGCGGGTTCGATTCCCGCCGCCTCCACCAGTACCAAGAACGAGGGCCCGCCAAGCGGGCCCTTTTTCTTGCCTGAAATCCCCGCACCACGCGGGGTTCTGGCCAGCACTGCTGCGGGTAGGCGCAGGTCAGGCTCTAGCAAAATCAACATTGCGTGCGCCGGTTCATCGTCAACCAAGGCCACCAGTCACCAGTACAACTAGACAATGTGCGTCATTTGTACTAACATTGCGGCAGTTGATCTAACAAAGGAGGTGCTGCCATGACTGCCGTTGCATCGTCGCCTTCCGCCCGCTCGGCCCGACTAGGGCTGCGCGCCACCCCCGAACAGGAAGTGGTGCTGCGCCGTGCGGCCGAGGTGGCGCACAAGTCGTTGACCGACTTCATCCTCGACAGCGCTTGCCTGGCCGCCGAGCAGACCCTGCTGGAACAAAGATTGTTCATGGTCTCGGGTAGCCAGTACCAGGCCCTGATGGATCTGCTGGATCGCCCCGAACAGGCCAATGAGGGGTTGCGTGACCTGTTTGCCCGCAAGGCGCCCTGGAACGCAAAGTGACGTTGCGCGCTCCGGAGCCTCTGGCCGCGCAACATCGGCTGGAAGGTTTTGATTGCGGCAAGCCCGCGCTGAATGACTGGCTGTTGCGCCACGCCCGCCAGGCGCAGGGCAGTGGCTCGGCCAAGACCTTCGTCGTTGCAGAGGACGATGGCCGCGTGGCGGGCTACTTCAGCCTGACCGTGGGGCAAGTCGATACGCTGGAGGCGCAGGAGCGCATCCGCAAGGGGATGGGGCATTACCCATTGCCAGTGGTGATCCTGGCGAGGCTGGCAGTATCAATTCACGATCAGGGGCGAGCTGTAGGCTTTGGCCTTCTGCAGGACGCAATTCGCCGCACGATGCTGATTGCCGAGCAGGCCGGCATTCGTGCCATGCTGGCCCACCCCATCGATGAAGAAGCGGCGAGGTTCTACACCCGGTTCGGGTTCATCGCGTCACCGCTGCGCGAACAGCAATTGCTGCTGCTCTTGAAGGATGCCCGTCGCTGGGTCCGCTGAACCATGCCCATCGAGTCACTGCCCACTTTCACCAAGCCAGCCCGTCAGCGCTGGGAGTCGATTCCCGCCGACATCCGTCAGCGGCTGCTGTCCAACGTCTGGTGCGGCCATTGCAGCCACGAAACGACCATCACCAACTTCCGCGGTACCCTCAAGAGCGGCGACTTGCTGCTGGTGGGCCAGTGCGCCGAATGCCACGGTGACGTGGCCCGAGTCATCGAGGGCTCGTAACCCGATCACGCATCAAACCCCGCCACCACCTCCCGCTGCGCCACTCAGTCGGTCGGCAGCGGATTGCGCTGGAACCACAGCAGATTCATGCACTTGGGCTGCTGGCCGGCCAGGATGCTCTGGATGATGGCGGGCTCGAGCAGCGTCAGGCGCAGCAGCTCGTTGACCGTTGAGTGGTGCAGGCTTTCGCGCTGTGCGATCTCGCTGCCACGGCCCACCACCCCATCGTCGAGCAATTGCTGGAGGTCGTCAGGGGTGTCCATTTCTTGGATGCCCTCTGCCTCCGTTGGCGCAGGCCGCTTGCGCCCGGCCACCGCGCAGCCGGCGTCGGTCAGCAAGTAGGCGCAGTGATTCACACGCTGTCGCGCCCGGAAGCCATGCGCCCCGCTGACAGTGAAATAGCCTTGAATGCTGCTCACAATAAAACTATGATTTAACTAAAATAATCTTTCAGGTAGAATTTCGGCCATGAGAGTCTCAAAGGAAGAACTCGTTGCCGTCCTCGCCCAGTTCAACCCCTGGTGGCGGGGCGAGGCGATTGCCGACCTGCCCAAGTGGCGGCGGGCGGCCTTCCGTGAGCTACACGGCTGGATGACCGCACCGCCGGCGCCCCGGGCCGTGATGCTCTCCGGAGCGCGGCAGATCGGCAAGACCACGCTGATGCTGCAGGCCGCAGATGCGCTGCTGGGCGCCGGCGTGCCGGCCGCCAACATCCTCTACGCCACCTTCGACCACCCGATCTTGAAGCTGGCCGGCATCGAGGCGGTCGTCGATGCCTGGCGCGAACGTGAACCGCGCGCGGAGGGGTCGGAGTACCTGCTGCTTGACGAAGCCCAGTTCATCCGCGATTGGGGCACCTGGGTCAAGCACCAGGTCGACTTCCGCAAGGACCGGCGCATCGCCTTCACCGGCTCAGCCATGCCGCTGGTGGAGGCCGACCAAGAATCTGGTGTCGGCCGCTGGCACACGATCCGCCTGACCACGCTCTCGTTCTACGAGTACCTGCAGATCAAGCGCCTGCAACTGCCCGAGCTGCCCAAGCTGCGCAGCCTGCGGGACCTGTTCGACTGGGCGCCGGCGGACTTCTACCGCGCCACCGACTTGGGTCGAGACTACGTCGGGCATTTCCACGAGTACCTGCTTCGCGGCGGCTTTCCGCAGACCGCGCAGGTGGACAGCATGACGCAGGCGCAGCGGCTACTGCGCGAGGACATTATCGACAAGGTGCTCAAGCGCGACATGACCGCGCTGTTCGGCGTGCGCCGCGTGTTGGACCTGGAGCACACCTTCCTGTACCTGTGCCTGCACGACAGCGGTCTGCTGGACATGGTGGATCTGTGCAGCAACCTGGAAGTCAAGCGCCCCACGGCGCAGCACTTCATCGAGCTGCTGGAGGCCACCCACCTGATCTACCGCCTGGCACCCTACGGCTACGGCAAGGACGTGCTGCGCGCACGTTTCAAGATCTACCTGGCCGATGCGGCCATTGCGCCAGCGGTGATGCTCAAGGGCAAGGCCATCCTGGAGGACGCTGCGGCGCTGGGTGTGGCCACCGAGACTGCCGTGTTCAAGCACCTGTTCGCCCGCTACTACGCGCAGAACGTGCGCTTCGCGTACTGGCGCGGCAAGCGCGAACACGAGGTTGATCTCGTCGCCGAAGTGGGCGGGGAGTTGATCCCCTTCGAGGTGAAGTACCGTGCCCAGCATACTGGCGCACGGGAGCTGAAGGGCCTGATCGAGCTCTGTCAGGCCAAGCGCATTGCGCGTGGCTATGTCGTCACGAAAGCGATAGACGATTTCGGGACGATGCAGGGCCTGCCAGCGCCGGCGCCCGGCGCCGAGCCCACCGCCACGCAGATCATGCGCATACCCGCGCCCTTGCTCTGCTATTGGATGGGCGCCACCGAAATACGCACGGACAAAGAATGAGACTGACCCAACAACAACTCGAGGCGCACCTCTGGGGCGCCGCCAACATCCTGCGCGGCAAGACCGCCAGCCAGGACTAGAGGCGTTTCGATCTGGCATGAATTCGGCCGCCCTGACGCTGCATCTCACCCCAAAGGGCCATCTGCTGCCCGTGGCCGAGGCGGACACGCCGACCTTGTCCGATGCACTGGCCGACCGGCTGGCAGCGGCTTTCAATCAAGGTGCAGGCCACGGCCTGCTGCATCTGGGCGCGGCGGAAGTCGCCACCGCGCTGCCGCCGCTGTGGGCCTTCTGGCGCGACTTTGCCGTGCGCTATGTGACGGCGCTGACCGCGACACCGGAAGACGGCGAAATCTCTGTCTCTGCGCCGGATGCGCTGGCCCTCGAAACCCTGTGTCTGGATGCCCCGCCGATGACGGGCGCGGAGTATCTGACACCGGAAATTCTCCTCGCGCTTTGGTTCGATATCGAATCTGCCGTGAGAAGCGAGTTGGCCGCCGGCGGTCAATTCTTGCAGGATTTTCTCAAGTCGAAACATCCAGCCTGGAATCTCGTGGGGCGCGTGCATTTCAACCTGGCCGAAAACCGCAAGGACCCCGACTTCCCCTTCGCCTTTCTCGTCACATATACCTCGCGTCTGTCGGCGCACGGCAAGGCGCAGCATCTGGCGCTCTCGCAGGCGATGGCGGAATTCTCCGGGGGCAAAAAGAAGGCCCAGCTGCTCTCCCTGCTCCAGCCCGTACAGAAGGCGGCGGAAAGCTGTGCATGGCTGGCCGACATGGTGCATGAGGGCGAGATCTATCATCCCTTGCGTTGGGGCGTCGAGGAGGCGGTGCGCTTTCTCAAGGATGTGCAGATCCTGCAAGGGGCCGGCATCGTCGTGCGCATGCCCCGCACCTGGGCGGCGGATCGCCCCCCGCGACCGAAGGTCTCCGCCACCGTTGGCAGCAAGAATCCCTCGCAGCTGGGCATGGATGCCCTGCTCGACTTCCGCATGGCCGTTACCCTTGACGGCGAGTCGCTGACGCCTGCCGAAATCCAGGCCCTGCTGAACGCAAAGAGCGGCCTGCAATGGATACGTGGCCAGTGGGTCGAAGTGGATCGCGACCGACTGGCGCAGCTCATTGCGCGCTTTCAGGGCGTCGAGGACGCGACGGCAGACGGGCTGCCGTACGCCCTGGCCATGCGGCTCTTGGCCGGCGCCGCGCTCGACGATTCCGTGCCTGCCGATCCCGACTGGTCCGAAATCGTCGCCGGTGAATGGCTGGCGGAGGTGCTCCAGGGGCTGCGCTCGCCGGAGGGTCTGGCGGCTGTCAGCCCCGGCTCGGCGTTGAAGGCCACCTTGCGCCCCTATCAGCAGGCGGGGGTGCGCTGGCTGCACCTGCTGACCCGGATGGGCCTGGGTGCGTGCCTGGCCGACGACATGGGCCTGGGCAAGACGATACAGGTGCTCGCCCTCCTGCTCACTCTGGAGCGACACGGCCCCAGCCTGTTGGTGGCGCCGGCGTCGCTGCTGGCCAACTGGCAACAGGAAGCGGATCGTTTCACCCCCAGCCTGCGCTGCCTGATTGCACACCCGTCGGCGATGGCGCAGGACGAACTACGCGCGCTCGATGCCGGGCAGCTGGCGGGCATCGATCTGGTCATCACCAGCTACGGCACGCTGATGCGCCTGCCGAATCTGCTGGCGATGCGCTGGCATCTGGTGGTGGCCGACGAGGCGCAGGCGCTCAAGAATCCGTCCGCCAAGCAGACCCGAGCCGTCAAGCAACTCGATGCCGGGGCGCGCATCGCGCTCACCGGCACGCCCGTGGAAAATCGCCTTTCCGATCTCTGGTCGATTTTTGATTTCACGCATCCTGGCCTGCTCGGTTCGCAGAAGACATTTGCCGGCTTCACGAAGTCCATGGCCCATTTCAGCCCGCTGCGGACGCTCGTCAAGCCGTACATTCTGCGCCGGATGAAAAACGACAAGCGCATCATCAGCGATTTGCCTGACAAGACGGAAATGACTGCCTGGTGCGCCCTGCGTCCCGCCCAGGCCGCGCTTTACCAGCGCACGGTGAAGGAACTGGCCACCAGGCTGGAAACCGCCGACGGTATCGAGCGCAAGGGTCTGGTGCTGGCGTTTTTGATGCGGTTCAAGCAGATCTGCAACCACCCGTCTCATTGGCTCGGCGACGGTGGCTGGATGCCGGAAGACAGCGGCAAGTTCTCCCGGCTGGCGGAAATCGCCGAAACCATCGCCGCCAAACAGGAGAAGGTGCTGGTGTTCACCCAATTCCAGGAGACCACCGCGCCGCTGGCGGCTTTTCTGGGCACCATCTTCGGCCGCGAAGGCCTGGTACTGCATGGCGGCACGCCGGTGGGCAAGCGGCGCGAACTCGTCAAGCGCTTTCAGGAGGACGAACAATTCCCGTTCTTCGTCCTCTCTCTCAAGGCAGGGGGCACCGGTCTGAACCTGACGGCGGCCTCTCATGTGATCCACTTCGATCGCTGGTGGAACCCCGCTGTGGAAAATCAGGCAACCGACCGCGCCTGGCGTATTGGCCAGCATCGCAATGTGCTGGCGCACAAGTTCGTCTGCCGGGGCACCGTCGAGGAGCGCATCGATGAGATGATCCGCGCCAAGCAGCAACTGGCGAAGGAAGTCCTCGAAGGCGGTGCGGAAATCAACCTGACCGAGATGAGCGACGCGGAACTGCTCGATCTGGTCAAACTCGACATTCACTCCAGCGGAGAATAAACGCGTGAGTTACGGATACTGGAAACCCTATGTGCCGGTTGCCAAGCGACGGGCGCAGACCGAAAGGGCGGTCGCCAGGGCGAAGAAGGCCGGACAGGACATGCAGCCCGTGGTCATCGCGGGACGGACCATCGCCAAGACTTTCTGGGGCAAGGCCTGGTGCGACAACCTGGAGGCCTATAGCGACTTCGAGAACCGTCTGCCGCGCGGGCGCACCTATGTGCGCAACGGCTCGGTCATCGATCTGAAGATCGAGCCGGGCAAGGTTTGCGCAAGCGTGATGGGGTCCCGCCTGTACCGGATCGAAATCGGTCTCGCCGCCGTGCCGAAATCCCAATGGAAGTCGCTGGCGAGGGAATGCACCGGCTCCATTGCCTCGCTGGTCGAGCTATTGCAGGGCAAACTCTCGAAAGCCGTGATGGAGCGCATTTGCCAGCCGAAGACGGGTCTGTTTCCTGCGCCCAAAGACATCCGGCTTGACTGCTCCTGCCCTGACTGGGCAACCATGTGCAAGCACGTCGCCGCCGTGCTCTACGGCGTGGGCGCACGTCTGGATGCGCATCCCGAACTCCTCTTCACGCTGCGTCAGGTGGATGCAAGCGAACTGGTGACGCAGGCGGCGGAACTGCCAGCCAAAGCCGGGAAAACGCCCGCCAGGGGCAAGGTGCTCGACGACACTCAACTCGCCGACGTGTTCGACATCGAGATGGAAAACCTCGACGCATTGCCGGATGCAGAAAAGAAGAATGCCAGCCGCCGCACTAAGCCAACGGAAACGCCCGTCATCGAGAAGAAGGCAATTCCCAAGACACGGGCGAAAAGGAAAGCCGTGGCAGCAGCGACGAAGAAGACAACAGATTCGAAGCCCAGGAGGGCGAAAATGAGGTAGGTTGATTTCAGTGGAGTCCAACGATTCGTAGAATTGACGAATGGAGGACAAGACATGGAGCGCATACCGAAAGCTGGTTGGCGTCAACTATTGTGACCGGCGGGCGTCAACTATCTTGGCCGGTGTGACGAGGGGT
>Ga0114939_10003264_pt1 | contig 11455 bp, 9 predicted proteins | sample AshMeaCrysSpring_FD_87196 | JGI IMG/M metagenome (GOLD analysis project Ga0114939, IMG submission 87196) | Groundwater microbial communities from Big Spring, Nevada to study Microbial Dark Matter (Phase II) - Ash Meadows Crystal Spring | ecosystem: Environmental > Aquatic > Deep subsurface >... | reverse complement strand
TTGGCGATCTCCACCAGGCGCTTGGCGATCAGGGGGCGGGCGATGGAGGTTCCGAGCTTGTACTCCCCCTCGTAGAGGGCGTTGGCCCTCAGCATCGGGAAGACGAAGTCGCGCACGAACTCCTCCTTGAGGTCGTCGATGTAGATCTCCTTGACCCCCGCCGCGGTGGCCTTGGCGCGGGCCGGCTCCAGCTCCTCCCCTTGGCCGATGTCGGCGGTGAAGGTGACCACCTCGCAGCCGTAGTTGTCTTGCAGCCACTTGAGGATGACCGAGGTGTCCAGGCCGCCGGAATAGGCCAGCACCACCTTCTTGATGTCGTTGCGCGCCATGGGCAAATACTCCAGGTTGGTCGAAAGGGACGAAGTATAAGCCCGCGGTCAATGCCCGAGGATACCGGCGATGGCGGCCAGGAAGCCCTCGGGCTGGTCGGCGTAGACCCAATGTCCTGCCCCCGGGACAGGCCGCAGCCGGGCCAGGGGGAACAGGGTGCGGACCCGCGCCAGGTGCTCGCCGGTCAGGTAGTCGGACTCGGTGCCGTAGACGAACAGGGCCGGTCCGGGGAACTGGGCCGCGCCCGGGTCTGGAAACCCGCGGATCTCGACCATGGCGGCGCTCAAGGCCGCCAGCTCTATTCGCCAGCGCCAGGCGCCGCCAACTTGCTCAAGGTTCTGGAGGACATAACCGCGCACCGCTGCGTCCGGGACCGCGGGGGCGAGGAGGCCGTCGGCCTGGCGCCGGTCGGCGATCTCCCCCAGGGGCAGCGCGCGCATGGCCGCCAGCAGGTCGGCGAGGCGGCCGGGATAGGTCACCGGGGCTATGTCCACGACGGCCAGGGCCGCCACCCGGTCCGGTGCGGTCAGGGCGAGCCACATGGCGGCCTTGCCGCCCATGCTGTGGCCAATCACCGTCGCCCGCGGGATGCCGTGGCCATCCAGCAGGTGCACCAGGTCGGTCGCCATGGCGGCATAGGAGATCTCGTCGCCGGCCGGGGACCGGCCGTGGCCACGCAGATCCGGTACCAGGACCCGGTGCCCTTCTGCCAGGCGCCTGGCGATGCCGTGCCAATTGGTGGAGGACCCCAGAAGCCCGTGGAGCAGCAGGGTGGGGGTCCCTCCCGCCGGGGCCTTTGCGTACTCGCGCAGGTGCAGGGGTACTGGGCCGGTCATGGCCGGGAATTCTGCACGAAACCCGCCTTCCGGCCAAAGCCCTCGGCAGAGGCCGAGGGGCCCCTTTGTTGTCCCTGATCCGGGCTGTCCGAGGCGGCGACATGGCCCCTGCCGAATGCCGAGCGACTTTCCGCGCAAGGGCCAGGGACGCCCTCGGTCGGGCCCGGCGCGATACCGTCATCCGGGTGCCAGGGCGGCGTGACCGGCGGTGGTTAGGCGGACGGCGGACCTGGGCATCTCCAGGGGCAAGGCCAGGGTCGGGACCTGCTCGATGAGCCCGAGCTCGGCCAGGCGTCGCAGGACCTGGTCCGTGCAGACCACACCGGTGTCGGTGTTGCCGCGGGCGATCCGGCGCAGGCATTCGCGCTCCGTGGGGTCGAGGTTGGGCATGCCGGGACCTTCGCGCGCGGCGGCTAGTCGCCGACCCCCCTGGCCCTGAGGTAGGCGGCCAGGGCGTAGTCGAGGGTCTGGGTATGGCGGGCGAACCAGTCGGGGATGCGGTCCTCGATATAGGCCCGGGCGAAGAAGGACTTGCCCGCAGCCAGGCGCTCGGCAAACCGTTCCATCTCCCCGAGCACCCGCCCGTGCTCCGCGATGTGCTCCTGTCGGCCGGGGAATTCGGTCAGCCGCATCGTCTCCTCCTCCGCGGCGAAGTGGGCCCGGGTGTGGACCAGTAGCTCGGGAAAGAGGGCGGCGAACTCCTCTGGCTCCGCCTCGCCCAGGCGGTTGACCAAGGCCGCAAACTCCGCGTGGACGACGTCCATCTCGGGGATTTCCAGGTGCAGGTAGTCGTCGTCTTCGATCAGGGGCATCGGACTGCCCCTGCGCATCGCCTGCATGACCCTGGCCCCGGCGCGCTGCTGCGAGCCGCCGGCGGGGTCGACCTGCGCATCGGCGGCGAGGCTTGGAGGCTCGTCATGAGGTAGCCACCGACAACGCCGGCCAGGGGACCCGCGCGTCGCAGGTGTCACCGGGGTCCACATCCGACCCCTGGCGCCGTTCATCGTGCTGGCGATCGATGAGGCAGGGCGAGTGGAAGATCTCCCCATCGACGTGCCGGCCGGCCCGGGACCGCCGGCCATTGGTGCGGTCGAGGAAGGGGCTGATGGCGCCACGCCGGCATTCCCGCCCCACGTCAATCGTGGCCCTGAGGGGCGTCCACATCAACCGCGACACCCTGGGCTCGCCGTCACTCAGGGCCAGGACCAGGCCGGCCGTGTCCGGCGCGCCTGTCGCACACGCGCCTGGCATCGGGTCGCTACGCAGGTTGCGTGTGGCGCGCCGCACATCGCCCTCTCTTGCCGGGACTGGCGGGGTGCAGGTAAGCCCATGGCGACGCACAGCCTTCATGATGAGGTGCGGCTTGAATCTCCAGGGTCCTCACCACCCTGATCCCCGTCCAGCAGGGCCCCGCGGCTGCCGATGACCTTGGCGTAGAGGCGGGCGCTGGCCTTGGGGGTGCGGACCTGGGTGGTGAAGTCCACATGGATCAGCCCGAAGCGCTTCGTGTAGCCGTAGGCCCACTCGAAGTTGTCGAGCAGCGACCAGGCGAAATAGCCCCGCAGGTCCACCCCCTGCCCCATGGCCCTGCGGGCGGCCTGGAGGTGGGCCCTCAGGTAGGCGGTCCGCTCCAGGTCCGCGACCGAGCCATCCTGCGGCTCTGGGTCGGGGAAGGCCGCGCCGTTCTCGGTGACATAGAGTCTGGGGTTACCGTAGTCCTCTTTGACCCGCACCAGGGTCTCGGTCAGGCCCTGGGGGTAGACCTCCCAGTCCATGGCTGTGTGGAGCCGGCCGTCTTGGCGGACCCGCGCTGCCCGGGCCGGGATGTCCCCCCGCGCATGTCGCACCACGGAGCGCGAGTAGTAGTTGACCCCTATGAAGTCCAGCGGCTGGCGGATCAGATGCAAGTCTCCTGGAGGGTAGGCGGGCCAGGCGGGGCCGAAGCCCTCCATGAGTGCCTGCGGATAGGTGCCGAGCAGGGCCGGGTCGAGGAACCAGCGGTTGATGAAGGCGTCGCGGCGAATGGCGGCTTCCCGGTCGTGCTCGCTGTCCGAGGCTGGGTGCTGGGGCTCCAGGTTGACCACCAGCCCGATCCCCTGGTGCGCATCGGCTCGACCGGGGGCGCATGCCTCGGCCCGAAACGCCTGCACGCCGGTCGCGTGGGCCCGCAGGAGGTTGTGGCCCACCAGGGCCGCCTCCGCCGGGCTGCGATGCCCTGGGGCCAGGTCTCCGTTCAGGTGACCGCCCACCGCCACCACCCATGGCTCGTTGAGGGTCGCCCAGAGGTGGACCCGATCGCCCAGGGCGCGGACTACGGTCTGGGTGTAGTCGCCAAACCAGCCGGCGCTGTCGCGATTCAGCCAGCCGCCGCGATTCTGGAGGGCGAGGGGCAGGTCCCAATGATAGAGGGTCGCCATGGGGGCTATGCCCAGGTCGTTCAGCCCATCGGCCAGGCGGCGGTAGAAGTCGAGTCCCCCAGTGTTGATGCGCCCGGTCCCCTCCGGCAAGACCCTCGCCCAATTGATGCTGAAGCGGTAGGCGTTCAGGCCCAGGTCCCGCATCAGGGTCAGGTCCTCACCGTAACGGCGGTAGTGGTCGCAGGCGATGTCGCCGGTTTGCCCGTCGGCGATGTGTCCCGGGCTATGGGCAAAGGCGTGCCAGATGCTCGGACCAGCCCCATCGGCCAGGGGCGAGCCCTCGACCTGATAGGCGGAGGTCGCGGCCCCCCACAGGAAGCCGTCGGGAAAGGGAGCGGTCTCGGTCATGGTCGTGTTGTGGGCAACAGTGGCCTCAGGCCAGGGGCCTCGCCGCACCAGCGTCCATGCCGGTGGCGGCAGCGCCCGGGCCCCGCAGTGGGCTCAGGGTCCAGGACCCGTCCGCCGCGATCTCCAGCAACTGGTCGTAGTCCGCCACGTCGTCGTCCTCGTCGCCCAGGGTCAAATAGCTGATCATGTGGGCCCGCAGGGTCTGGAGCAGGTCACCGACCTGGCACTCGCTCAGGGCCCGGCTGGGATGGTCCAGGAAGACGAACTCGGGTGTTGCCAGAAGGACACGGGAGAAGGCAAGGATCTGCTGCTCCCCCAGGGAGAGGATCTCCGACCAATTGTGCTCGGCATCGAGCCCCCCGACCCGCTTCAGGGTGCTGTCCAGCCCGAGCTCGTGCAGGGTGCGCAGGATGTGGTCCGTGGGGATCTTATCGAGCTGCTCGGTACGCAGCAGGACCTCCCTCAGGGTCCCCGGCGGAAGATAGGGTCGCTCCGGGAGGAAGAGGATGTCCTGGGACTCGGGGCGCAGGATACGCCCTTGGCCGGTCTCCCAGAGGTCCGCCGTGGCGCGAAACAGGGCGTGGCTGGCCGATTCGTCCTGCGCCCTGATGAGAAGCCGCGCCCCAACGGGCAGCGCTAGGGACAGGTCCTTGACCAGGATGCGCCCGCTCTGCGGGGAGGACAGGGTAAGACGCTCGAAGGCCACCTTCGCACAGATAGTGCACAGGTCGATGCTCGGTGCCGTGGGGGTGCGGGCCCGGTCCATGGCCTCGCGCAGGGCAGCAAGGCGCGCGATGACAGCGGTGTAGTTGGAGATCGACTGGAACTGGGTGACGATCAGAGAAAAGGCCCCAAGCAGATGTCCGAAGGCGACGGCGGACTGGGTGATGACCCCAAACTCGGCCTTACCGGCGATGAAGAGTGGGGCAACGATCAGGGCCGGGATGATCTGAATGAGGTAGTTGTACCCGGTGGTGAAGAAGCCAAGGTTGCGGTTGACGTTGATGATGAGCCGGAAGTTGTCGGTCAGGGCATCCAGTCGGGAGAGCAGCCGCGCCTTGAGTCGACCCTCGCGCCGCAACAGGGCGACGGACTCGGCATTCTCCCGCACATGTACCAGACGGGTGCGGAAGTTGGCCTCCTTGTCGAGCTGGTCATAGTTGAGTGGGACCAGACGTCGCCCGATCAGCACCGTGACCGCCGAGCCCAGGGAGGCATAGGCGACTGCCACCAGGAACAGGGTCGGACTGATGGTCCACAGGACCCCCGAGAAGGCGACCACGGTGAAGGCCGCGTTGAGAAACATCAGGGCGAAGGACAGGGTCGTGGCGGTCAGTGCCCGGATGTCCTCCGAGATACGCTGGTCCGGGTTGGGGACGTCGCGCGCCTGGTGCAGGCGGAAATAGGTCCGGTCGTCCATGTAGTGGTCGATGGCACGCTGGGTCAGCCACTTGCGCCAGAGCAGCCCGAGCCGCTCCTCGATGTAACGGTAGTAGACGGCGACGACGGTGGAGACGGCGAATACGCCGACGTAGATCGCGGCATAGGACCAGAAGGCCCGGGAATCCCGCTGCTCCACGGAGGTCATGAAGTCGCGCCCGACGTAGCTGCTGACGACATTCAGCACATTGACCAGGACCAGGAGGGCGATCAGACCGAAAAACATCCAGACCGCCGTCTGGCCGATGTGCCGGTCGGCGACGATGTCCTTGATCATCTCGACGAAACGCAACCAGGTCGCACGACTGATGGGGACTTTCAGGGCGGTCATGTCATGTCGTGTGACGAGTCGTGTGCGCCTTGTGCTCTTTCGCGGTTGGGGCGGGGTCGCACCGGGAATGCCTCGCGGGAGTATAACCCCCTGTTTCCCCGCTCCGCGAGCAAGGCGAACGGCGTGCGGCGGAGCTGTGGGACCTGGGTACCCGCGGGGCCGTGCATGCCAGCCCCACCGGAGCGCTGGCGGGGACCAAGGGCCGCCTCGATTGTCCTCGAGCCAAGGCCTGCCCCCACGGGCAGCGACCGGGTTGGTCCTGGCCGCCGGGCCCGCCGCATGCCAGTCCCGCCTGCGCTTGGGCCGGAGGCCAGCTTGGCCCACAATAGCGGGTCTTGTGGGCCCGACCTCAGGCACCGACATGCCAAACCTCACGCGCGAAGACGTGCTGCGCGCAACCGACCTCAAGACCTTCAATCGTGGGCGCCTTTATTTCGAGCAAGGTCGGGTCATCGAGGTGGAGCCCATCGACAAGGGCGACGGATTCCAGCGCTTCCAGTCCCAGGTGCGGGGCGCGGGGGGCAAGGTCTACCGCCAGCGGGTCCTGATCTCCCCCCACGCCCGCCACGCCGTGGTCTCGGGGTCCTGCGACTGCCAGGTTGGTTACGCCTGCAAGCATGTGGCAGCGGCCTGTCTCGCCTACATGGAGGGTATCCGGCCGGTCCGGGCCGCGGTCCGTACCGCGGAGGAGCCGGTCTCGGAGGCGGTCAGGGGCTGGCTCCAGCGCGTTGCCGCGGCCAGCCGCCCGCCCCAGGCCCTCCCTCCCTCGGAGGAGCGGTTGCTCTACCTGATTCAGCCCACCGCCGCCGACCCCCACGGTGTGTCCGTGGAGCTTGTGGTGGTGCGGCCCCTCAAGGGCGGTGGCCGCATGTCCAGGGGTCGCCGGCTGAACGCCTCTCACCTCCTCTACGGCTACAACCAGGGCGGCTACGTGGGTGCGGCGGACAAGCACATCCTGGGCCTGCTGCGCGGGATTGCCGCCGGCGGTTGGTACAATGCCCTGCCCCTGACTGGGGCCATGGGTGCGGTCACCCTCGGGCTCATGGTCGAGACCGGGCGTTGCCACTGGCGCGCCAGCGACGCCCCGCCCCTCACCCAGGGCGAGGGGCGGGCCCTGGCCCCGGCCTGGCAGGAGACGCCGGAGGGGGCCCTGCGCCTGGTTCTGGCCCCGGCGGCCCATGTCCGGGTCCTGCTCACCGATCCGCCCCTCTACCTCGACGGTCAGGCGAGCCAGATTGGGCCCCTGGACACCCTCGGCCTGAGCCGCCAGCAGTTGCATGAGCTCGGTGCAGCCCCGCCCATGCGTGCCCGCCAGGCCGAGGCCATCAGTCGCCTCCTGGCCCTGGAGTTCCCCCAGATCCCCTTGCCCACACCGGTCCCCCTGGCGATCGCCGAGGTCCGCGACACCATGCCCGTGCCCTGGCTGAGGCTGGTGGCCGAGGGCGGGCCGGGGGCCGATGGCCACCTGCTGCTGCTCGACTTCGACTATGCGGGGCAGCGCGTCCCCGGCTCGCCCAGGGTCGCCCGGAGCCTGATCCAGACCGCCGCCGGGGCGATGTGGGTTCACCGCGATGGTGCGGCGGAGGGCGAGGCCCTTGGGCGCCTGGCCGCGCTGGGCTTCGTCCCCCAGGGCGAGCCGGGGACCAAGGCCGCGTCGTTGCGGCTCCTCCCCACCGGGAGCAACCCCATCGAGCGGGCGACGCGCTGGTCCGCCTTCGTACGCGAGGCGGTGCCCGCGCTGATGGCCGAGGGCTGGCGGGTCGAGACCGAGACCAGCTTCCGGATGCAGTTCGAGGCAGCGGACTGGGACCTGGAGGTGGAGGACGAGGGGGTCGGCGGCAACGACTGGTTCGGGCTGCGCTTCGACCTGGACCTCGGCGGGCGGCGTCTGCCTCTGCTGCCCATCGTCGCCCCCCTCCTGGAGTACGGCCTCAACGCGGACCTCCCGCCGATCCTGACCCTGCCATTGGACCCGGAAGGGTCGGACCCCGCTGCCGCCGACCGCTACATCGACCTACCGACCGAGCGCCTGCGCCCCTTTATCGAGACCCTGCGCGACCTCTTCGACCGCGGCGAGTCCGACGGCCGGGGCCGGCTGCGCCTGTCGCGCTTCGACGCCACGGCCCTGGCCGAGCTGGAGGCCCAGGGAGTCGCGCTGCGCGGTGGAGAGCGGCTGCGGGAGCTGGCCCAGCGGCTCAAAGGGTTCGCTGGGGTGGACAGAGTCGAGCCCCCGGCCGGCCTGACCGTCGAGCTGCGCCCCTATCAGCGCCTCGGGCTCGACTGGCTGCAGTTCCTCCGTGCCTACGGCCTGGCCGGTATCCTGGCGGACGACATGGGGCTGGGCAAGACGGTCCAGACCCTGGCCCACCTCCTGGTGGAGAAGGAGGCCGGGCGCCTGGAACGCCCCGCCCTGGTGGTGGCCCCCACCAGCCTGATGGGCAACTGGCGGCGCGAGGCGGCGCGTTTCGCCCCGGCGCTGCGCACCCTGGTCCTGCACGGGTCCGACCGGCATGCCCACTTCGATGCCATCCCGGACCAGGACTTGGTCCTCACCACCTACCCCTTGCTCCCCAGGGACCAGGTCCGGCTCCAGGCGCTGTCCTTCCACAGCCTGATCCTGGACGAGGCCCAGACCGTCAAGAACCCCAAGTCTCAGGCGGCGGCCGTCGTTCGTGCCCTTAAGGCCGACCACCGTCTGTGCCTGACCGGGACGCCCATGGAGAACCACCTGGGGGAGCTGTGGGCCCAGTTCGACTTCCTCATGCCCGGCTTCCTGGGCGACGGCACGCGCTTCAAGCGCCAATGGCGCACCCCCATCGAGCAGCACCACGACACCGAGCGCCAGGAGCGCCTGGCCCGGCGCATCGCCCCCTTCATGCTGCGGCGGCGCAAGCAGGACGTGGCCACTGAGCTGCCGCCCAAGACCGAGATCATCAAGAGCGTGACCCTGGGGGAGGCCCAGGCGACGCTCTACGAGGGCATCCGGCTGTCCATGGAGAAGCGGGTCCGCGAGGCCATCGCCGCCCAGGGCCTGGCGCGCAGCCACATCACCATCCTCGATGCCCTGCTGAAGCTGCGCCAGACTTGCTGCGACCCGCGCCTGCTCGATCTCCCCGCGGCGGCCAGGGTGAATGCCTCGGCCAAGCTGGAGCTGCTCATGGACCTCCTGCCCGAGCAGTTGGAGGAAGGCCGCAAGATCCTGCTCTTCTCCCAGTTCACCAGCATGCTGGCCCTCATCGAGGTCGAGCTGTTCAAGCGCGGCATCCGCTATGCCAAGCTCACGGGTCAGACCCGCAAGCGCGACGAGGCCGTGGACACCTTCCGCTCCGGGGCCGTAAACCTCTTCCTCATCAGCCTGAAGGCCGGTGGGGTCGGGCTCAACCTTACCGAGGCCGACACCGTCATCCTCTACGACCCCTGGTGGAACCCTGCTGTGGAGGCCCAGGCCGCCGACCGCGCCCATCGCATCGGCCAGGACAAGCCCGTCTTCGTCTACAAGCTGGTCACGGAGCAGACGGTGGAGGAGCGCATCCTGGCCCTACAGGACAAGAAACGGGCCCTGGCCGAGGGGGTCTACCGCGAGGGCGGCGGCGAGGCCGACCTGCGCTTCAGCGCCGCCGACCTGCAGGCGCTGTTCGCCCCCCTGGGCCAGGATTGATGCCACCTTGGCCCCGGGGCTGTCCAATCGTCCGCCGGTCTCGTATCCTCATACGGTGCCCCGACTATCTGGGGCAATGGTCTATACACCGAGGAGCTGTCAATCGTGAAAACCACCGTCGTCTCTCTGATCGCCATCTCTGCCATCGCCCTGGTGGGCTGTGGCACCACCACCGCCCAGCGCACCGGCAGCGGCGCCGCCCTCGGGGCCGCCACGGGCGCGGCCATCGGCTCCCTCAGCGGAGATGCCGGCAAGGGGGCACTGATCGGCGCCGGTGCCGGCGCCGTCGGCGGCCTTCTCTATGACCGGGACAAGAAGCAGCAGGAGCAGCAGTACTACGATCGGCCTCAGCGCTACTGAGCCCGCAACCATACGCCGGTCGCAGGGCACTGGGGCGGCCCTGCGGCGGGCTCGTGGCGTTGGCAACACGATCTCGTCACGCGTCTCTCACATCCACCGACCTTGCCACCGGCTGTCTTAGTCACACTGCGGCAACGTGCGCGCCAGTATGGCAATGTCCGCAATTGGGTCCGGTAGGGTACGGGCCAAGAGCCGGGCTTGTCACTCAAGGTCGCGCAGCGGGATCTCCGGCTCCAGCCGCGGAAGCCACCACCGCGGCCACAGTCTTCGGAAGAGCCGACACCTCGGCGACGACCGCAGGTCGGTCCAACACCTCATCCGCCTCGGGTAGGCCCTCCTCGTAGTGGGCCTGCACCGCGTATGGGGTGAATCGAACGAGGGGCCAGAAGGGCTCGACATCCGCCCCGGCACCCTCCAGCAGGGCCAGGAGGCGCGCCAGTTGATGGGTGAGCGGGTGGACCAGATCCGTGACACTCAGCCATGCCTCGAGCGCCTTCTCAACCGCCTGTTGGGCATGTAACCCCAGGATCTCGTCTGCCACCAGTGCGGATTCCTGCATGGCAATGACCGCGTTCGGGTCGCGCTGGGGCAGTTGCAACAACGAACGGGCGTGCTCAAGGTCGGCCATGCAAGACCCTTCCCTCGCGCCAGGCACGGCCGATGACACCGAGAACCTGACGCTGCGGCACTACGGTAAGGAAACCCAGACAGATGATCGACGGGGCCTAAAGGCCACTGTCACCGAAGTCGGCATCGCCGCCGCGAATGGGCTCATCGAAACCCGGTAGCGCCCCGGCGCAGTCGCGTACTGACGCCGCAGATCAGCCAGTCGCCGAAGCCAGGCATCTGCCGCGGGGCGATACAGGGTCGGTTCTTCACGCGACCATCCGCCTGCGGCAAGGGGGTGAGAATCACATCGCCCTCGTTCATCACCGCCCCAAGTCTGCCGAGCCATAGTCCGGCTCGTCGTCCCCGTAGGCGCGGGCGAGACCGGAGAGGGACAGGCCCCCCAGGCGGCGCGTTATGCATCCTCACAGAGTGGCCGACAGCGGTCCGTCAGACCGAGCGGAAAGCCATGAGGAGTTGTCTCCGATGGTGCGAGGGCCACGGGTTGCGGTTCGAGGACCTGTTGCCTGGGGGACGGTGCTCACCGGACCCAGTGCTGGGAAGGGGCACCCCCTGCCCGTCGCGGCGCTGCCGGGGCTGATCAAAAATTAGTTTTCGGTCTGGGCTTCGCCCCGCCAAGTCGAACCTGTTGTGAACCAGGATTTTCCGGCTGCTGGCGGCTAACGCTAAGTGCTTGAGTGCCCGGGGCGGGAATCGAACTCGCATGGCGGAAGCCGAGGGATGTTAACTCATTGTAAAACAACGAATTACAACAGAATACAGCAAAAAAATCAGGCCGTTTAGACCATCCGACTGCTGCTGTTTCCTGTGGATAACCGCCATTTCTTGCCCGGCAGTGCGCGAGGAGTGCGCCACAGAAGAGACCGGACCGCTCCCGCCCCGGGGCCGGCCTGGACCCCTGCGGGCGCCCTACCCCCGCCAGACACCGGGCGTACACGCACCGGCATGTCCAGGGTATCCAACCCGATGCGCCACCCCCCCCCGCCCCTGGGGCCGGTCACGCCAGGTCAAGCGGTAGGTTGGCCGGCCCGGCCAGCCGGTCGAGCTCCTGCGTCAGGGCCGGCGGATCGGTCACCACCAGGTAGCGCCAGGTCCCGAACCCGCCCGC
>Ga0114939_10003263_pt1 | contig 11457 bp, 7 predicted proteins | sample AshMeaCrysSpring_FD_87196 | JGI IMG/M metagenome (GOLD analysis project Ga0114939, IMG submission 87196) | Groundwater microbial communities from Big Spring, Nevada to study Microbial Dark Matter (Phase II) - Ash Meadows Crystal Spring | ecosystem: Environmental > Aquatic > Deep subsurface >... | reverse complement strand
TCGCCATCGACAGCGTGCCGGGCCGCGGCACGCGGGTCACGGTGCGGCTGCCGGCCGTGGCGGCACTGGCCCAGCCGCCCGGACCCGACGCCGACGCCACGCAGGCGCCGACCCCCGTCACGCAGTCCAGCGCGTGAAGGGACCGGCGGCATTCCCGCCGGCCACGGTCACGGCCCCCACCCCCCGCCCGCGCCCGAAGTGCAACCCGGCCGCCACGAGCCGCCAGCCGCTAGCCGCTAGCCTGGCAGCCCGAGTAAGCACCCCACCCCGCCCCGGCGTATTGGCAACATGGGGCCGAGGTGCGCCCAGGCGCCCCGCCGCTCCACCCGCGTAAACCGGCTCGGGGCCACCAACGTCTAACCAGCGTCGCCGGCCACCGGGCCTTCAGGTTTCCTCAAGCCCCGTCACCGAGGATCCAACCCATGACCTCGCTCGTCGCTCGCGTTCCCCTGGCCGCCGCCCTCGCGGCGGCCCTGCTCGCCGCCGGCCCGGCCATCCGGCCCGCCGCGGCCGCCGACGAGAAGGCCACCGAGGTCCTGGGCCAGGTCCGCAAGGCGCTCGGCGGCCAGAAGCTCGAGAAGATGGAGAGCCTGGCCATCTCCGGGACCTACCGGCGCACGCTCGGCGAGCGTGAGATGTCGGGCGACCTCGAGCTGGCCATGCAGATGCCCGACAAGTTCCTCCGCATGGAGACCTTCGCCTTCGATCCGTCCAACCCGGTCCGGCGCTTCAGCGGGTTCAACGGGACGACGACGCTCGAGAGTTCGTCGGGCGGCGGGGGCGGGATGATGTTCCGGATGATGGGCGCCCCCGGACCGGACGGCCGGGACCCGACCCCCGAGGAGATCCAGCAGCGCCGGCTGCGCGCGGCCAAGCGCGACTTCGCCCGCCTGCTCGTCGTCCTCACGGCCGGCTCCACGCCCGACTTCCCCCTCGAGTACACCTTCGCGGGCGTGGCGGAGTCGGAGGACGGCAAGGCTGACGTACTGGAGGTGAAGGGCCCCGACGAGTTCAACGCGCGCCTCTTCGTGGACCAGGAGACGCACCTGCCGCTCATGCTCATGTACAAGGAGCCGCAGCCGCGGTTCCAGCAGATGCGCGGCACGCCCGGTCAGCAGCCGACGCGCGAGGAGATCGAGAAGCGCATGGCCGAGATGCGCGCGGCCGGCCCGCCGCCGCTCGTGGACGTGCAGTTCTTCGTGGCCGAGCACGAGACGGTGGGCGGGGTCCTGCTGCCGAAGACGGTTCGCCGCGCGGTGGACGGCAAGACGGTCGAGGAGTGGCAGATCGCCAAGGTCCAGGTGAACCCGGCGTTCAAGCCGGACAAGTTCCAGAAGAAGTAGCCGACGGCAGCGGGCCAGGGATCAGGAAAGCGAGAAGCAGCAGGTGCGGACGCGTTGGACGACCCGGTGGGCGGTGCCCGCTCTCCTCGTGATGGCCATGCTCTCGCTGGCTCCGCCGGCGCGGGCCCAGTCCTCCGCACGGCCGGCCTCCTTCCGGCTGACGGTGGCCGACCAGCTCGGCGCGGTGCTCGTCGGCGCCATCGTCGAGTTGCGGCTCGAGGGCCAGCCCGAGGAAGCGGCGCACCTGCTCGTCACCGACGAGCGCGGCATCGCCACCTTCGAGAACCTGCCGCCGGGCACCTACGTCGCGCGCGCGATGTTCGAGGGCTTCGATGCCGTCGAGCTGCGCAACGTCGTGCTCAAGCCAGGCCAATCGCGCCGCGAGGGCGTCGTGCTCGCGATCGCCAGCCTCGCCGAGGAGGTCCAGGTGGCGCGTGATCCGCGCGAGTCGGCGACCGATCCGCGCGGCGACGCGTTCACGACGAAGCTCGACGAGAGAGACATCGAGGCCCTTCCCGACGATCCCGACGAGATGGAGGAGGCCATCAACCAGATGGCCGGTCCCGGCGCGACGATCCGGGTCGGTGGCTTCCGCGGCGGCGCGCTCCCGCCCAAGTCGCAGATCCGAGAGATCCGCTTCCGCCGGAACACCTTCGCGGCCGAGAACCACGAGTCGGGCAGCGTGTCGGTGGACATCCTCACCAAGCCGGGCTTCGACACCTGGCGTGGCTCGGTGACGCTCGGCTTCCGCGACGATGCGATGAACGCGCGCAACGCGCTGGCGCCGCGCAAGGTGGACGAGCAGCAGAAGCGCGGCGGGTTCACCTTCGACGGGCCGATCTGGAAGGGACGGACGTCGATGTCGCTCGGCATCGACGGCTTCTCGGCCTTCGACACGCAGACGATTCTCGCGGTGGTGCCCGGCGCGGCGCTCGACCCCGGGGCGTCGGGCACCGAGCTCAATGCGGCGTTTCGCCGCCCCACCGAGCGCGCGGGTGTCAACCTGCGGGTGGAGCACGGGCTCACGAAGACGCACGTGCTGCGCGGCGAGTACCAGCGCCGCGGCACCGACAGCGAGCGCCTTGGCGTCGGCGATCTCGACCTGCCCGAACGGGCGTTCTCCCGCACCAACACCCAGGAGGTCTTCCGTCTGGGCACCAACGGCCCAATCGGACGGAAGGCGTTCTCCGAGACGCGGTTCCAGCTGCAGTGGAACGACACCGAGAGCGTGCCGTTCTCGCTGGATCCCACGGTGCGCGTGTCGGGCGCCTTCACGGCGGGCGGCGCCAACGTGCTCGGCGCGCGCGGCACGCGCAGCCTGGAGATCGCGCAGAACCTCGACTACAACACGGGGAAGCACGCGCTGCGGCTCGGCGCGCTCGTCGAGGGCTTCTTCGCCGACACTTCGACCATCCAGAACGCCAACGGCACCTTCACCTTCCCGACGCTCGACGCCTACGACGCCGGGACGCCCGCGACCTACACCCAGCGCGAGGGCGACCCGAACATCGACTACTCGATGTGGCAGCTCGGGTGGTACGCGCAGGACGACATCAAACTGCGCAAGGACCTCACGCTGAGCCTGGGCCTGCGCCACGAGTGGCAGACGCAGCTCGACGACGTCTGGAACTTCGCGCCGCGCGTGGGCGTCGTGTGGTCGCCCTTCGAGAACGGGCGCACGACGTTCCGCGGCGGCGCCGGTGTCTTCCACGACTGGTACGACGCGAGCACGTACGAGCAGACGCTGCAGGTGGACGGTGAGCGGCTCACCGACCTCGTCATCCAGAGCCCCGGCTACCCCGACCCGCTCTCGAGCGGGTCGGCCTTCGTGCAGCCGCCCGGCGTGATCCGGCAGGCCGACGGCATGGCGATGCCGGTGCTGCGCATGGCGTCGGCCGGCGTGGAGCGCACCGTTGGCGAGCGCGCGCGGATGAACGTGTCCTACCTGTTCCGCGACGGCGTCGATCAGCTGCGCTCGATCGCCACCAACCTGCCGGTGGCCGGCGTGCGGCCGGATCCGCGCTACGGCAACATCACGGTCGTGGAGTCCTTCGGGAAGTCACGTTCCCACGCGGTCACCCTGGGTGGCAACGTGCGGTTCGACAAGCCGCGCATGTTCCTCGCCGGCAACTACACGCTCGGGCACTTCCGCGACGACGGGGACGGCGCGCTCAGCCTGCCAGCCGACAGCACGAACCCCGACGAGTGGGGCCCGTCGCGCAACGACGTCCGGCACCGGCTCGGGCTGTTCGGGAACCTGGAGCTGCCCTACAGCCTCCGGCTGGGCGTGAACCTCCGCGTGGAGTCGGCCGGGCCCTACACCGTCACCACCGGCTTCGACGACAACGGCGACACCATCTTCACCGACCGGCCGGCTGGTGTGGAGCGCAACAGCGAGCGCGGCGACGGTGTCGTCGATCTCGGGCTGCGCCTGTCTTACCGTCTCGGGTTCGGGCAGCGGCCGCAGACCGGCCTGCCCACGGGACCCGGCGGTGGCGGGGGCGGCGGCCCGCAGGTGATCGTGATGCGTGGCGGCGAGGGTGGCGGCGAGGTCGGCGGCGGCATGCGCGGCTTCGGCGGCGGGCCGGGCAGCAACCGCGTGAGCCTCGAGTTCTACGTCCAGGCCTTCAACGTCTTCAACAACGTGAACCTGGTCAACTACAACGGCGTGCTGAGTTCACCGCTGTACGGCGAGGCGAACGCGGCCCTGCCGCCACGGCGGCTCGAGATCGGCTCGCGAATCGTGTTCTAACCTCGATCCACCAGAATCACGTCGGTTCGTGGTCCATGGTGCGTGGTTCGTGGTCCGTTCTGCGTGCGTGGTTCTCGGTTCGCGCGTCACGCCGCCGGACCGGACTGTCGCGTCACCGCCGGTGGCGTGACGTGAGGGTGTGGCCGTCGGGACTCGCGACCACGAACGAGGCACCAGGCACCAACCGCGTTCTGACGGATCAGGGCTATGACAGCCTGGCGCCTGGCGCCCAGCGGCCAGCGGCCTGCGGCCCGTGTCCCGGCGTTTGGGAGCCCCGGGCCTTTCGGGCCCTGGGTCCCCTCTGCGACAATGCCGCGGCATGAACCCGGGGCCTGACGGGAGCGCGCGCTGTGCGCGTCACGCGGCGATGGTCGCTGCCGTCGCCTGCGCGGTGCTGCCGTGCGGCGCCGTCCTGGCCCAGCCCGAGCCGCTCGTCGTGCTACCCCGCTCCAGCGTCGTCTCGGGAGGCTCTCCCCGCCTGGAGCGAGTGGGCGTCTCGCGCGCTCCGACGCCCGACACCGTCATGGCCGTCCATCAGGACCGGGCCGGGTTCCTGTGGGTGGGTGCCTGGGGCGGGCTCCACCGCTATGACGGTGTGGACTTCGCTGCCTTCCGCCACGATGCGAGCGACCCGACTACCGTGTCCGACAGCGCCATTCGCACCTTGCACGAGGACCGTCGGGGGCGGCTCTGGATCGGCACCAACGCAGGTGGCCTCAACCTGTTCGATCCGGCGAGGAATCGCTTCACGTCGTGGCGCCACGACGCGGCGTCGTCAACCACGCTGAGCCACGACAGCGTCTACGCCATCGCCGACGACGCGGACGGGACGCTGTGGGTGGGGACGCAGCACGGCTTGAACCGCTTCGACCCGCGTACGGGGATCTTCGAACGATTCCTGGCGGGTGCGCCGCCCGAGGCCCTGGCCGACGATTCCGTCTACGACCTCCACGTCGGCCGCGACGGCGCCCTGTGGATTGCGACACTCGGCGGCGGCCTGCAGCGCCGCGACCCGCGGACAGGAACGTTCACGGCCTTCCGGCACGACCCGCAGGACTCGCAGTCCATCAACGCCGACCGGGTGTACTCCGTGGTCGAAGATGCGGGCGGGCTCTGGGTGGGGACAGCCGCGGGACTGGCCCGGCTGCCGGCAGGCAGCGATCGCTTCGAGCGGTTCCCAGCCGATCCCGACGGCCGTACCGGGCCTTCCGCCGCGATCGTGCCACGGCTGTCGCAGGCGCCGGACGGCACTGTCTGGATGGCGACGTGGGGCGGCGGCCTGGGGGCGCTCGACCCGTCGACGCGGCGCTTCCGCGTCTACCACTACCACCCTGAAGACGCCGAGCGCCACGAGGAGAACGTCATCACGGTGTTCGCCGGGCGCGACGGCACCGTCTGGGTCGGGACCTGGGGTAGCGGCCTTCATAGGCTGCCCGCGTCGGCGCCACCCTTTGCGACGTTGGACTATCCCGCCCGGGGTGACCGTCCCGTCGCGCGCGATACCCTGTCGGTGCTCGAAGACCGGGCCGGGCGTCTCTGGGTCGGGGTGGTCGGCCTGCTCCACCGCGACAAGGACGATGCGCCGCTGAGGACGCTGGATGGCGGAGCCGGCCTCGAGGACGATTCGATCCTGGCTCTGCTCGAAGATCGGGCCGGGCGTCTCTGGGCCGGCGGCATGGGCAGTCTCTTCGTCCTGTCGGAGTCGCGCGTGGTTCGTCGCTTCACATACGATCCCGGTGAGCCAGACGGGATCGGCCCCGGGATCGTCAGGGCGCTCTGCGAGGATCACACCGGCACCATCTGGGTCGGTACCGGCGGCGGGGGCCTCCACCGACGTGGCCGCGATGGGCGGAGCTTCGACCGTTTCGTGCCCGTCGCGGGCGACGCCGGCAGCCTCAGCGATACCTTCGTCACGACGATCATCGAGGACCGTGCGGGGCGGCTCTGGGTCGGGACGCGATCCGGCGGGCTCAATCTCGTCGACCGGGAGACCGGCCGGGCTCGTCGCTTCCTGCCCGGGCCACCCGAGCGCGGGGGCCTCGGGCACCAGCACGTGTCCGCGATACTCGAGGACTCGTCCGGGCGGCTGTGGGTGGGTACGGCGGGTGGCGGCTTGGACCGACTCGTGCTCGACCAGGCCGGCCGTCCCGACCGGTTCGTGCGTCTCGGCGAAGGCGACGGGCTGGCCGACAACGGCGTGGTGGCGCTCGCCGAGGACGTGGATGGGTCGCTCTGGATCGCGACGCGGAACGGGCTCTCGCGCCACGACCCCGTGCGGGGCCTCACGGTCAGTTACGGGCCCTCCGACGGACTGCCGACCGGCGCCTTCTCGCCCAGCGCGGCCGCCCGCGGGCGCACGCACCTCTACTTCGGCACGGCCCGCGGGACCGTGGCGCTGCCGCTCGGCACGCCGTTCGCCCAGCCGGTGGCCTCACCGATCGTGCTCACGTCGGTGAAGGGCATCGTCGGCGCGCCCGCGGTGGCGCCGTGGGACCTCGAGCGGATCGGACTGCCCTACGGCCAGCCGCTCGCGGTCGAGTACGCGCTGCTCGACTTCGGCGGCACGCGATCACTTCGGCACGCGTACCGGCTCGACGACGGCCGGACCAGCGAGTGGATCGACGTTGGGGCGCAGCGCGGTGTGACCTTCACGGCCCTCCGGCCGGGCCGCTACACGCTGACGGTGCGGGCGCGCAACCAGCGTGGCGTCTGGTCGGAGACACGGCCACTCGCCATCACGGTGGTGCCGCCGCTCTGGATGAGGACGTGGTTCCGCCTGGCGTCGGTCCTCGCGCTCGGGGGCCTGCTGTTCGCGGCGCACCGGCTGCGCACCTCCGCCCTCGAGCGCCGCAACCAGGAACTGCAGGCGCTCCAGGCGGCGCGCGTGCAGGCGCTCGACGCGGCGCAGTCGAGCAACGACGCGCTGCAGCGGGCGTACGACGAGCTGCGATCGCTCACCCGCCGCCTGGAGGCGGCCAAGGAAGACGAGCGCAAGCACATCGCCCGCGAGCTGCACGACGAGATGGGCCAGGCCCTGACGGCGGCGAAGATCAGCGTGCAGCTGCTCGGGCGCGACGCGGCCGATCCGGCCCGCCAGCAGCGGCTCAGCGAGCTGGTCGACCTCATCGACCGGATGATCCGCCACGTGCGCCAGCTCTCGCTCGACCTGCGGCCGCCGCTGCTCGACGAGGTGGGATTGGAGGTCGCCGTCGAGGGCTACATGAGTGGCGTGTCCCGCAACACGGGCCTGCCGATCGCGGTCCGCACCGAGGGGCTCACCGGCCACCTGCCGCCCGAGGTGGAGATCACCGCGTTCCGCCTTGCCCAGGAAGCCATCACCAACGTTGTCCGGCACGCCGGGGCTTCGAGCGCCGAGGTGGTCGTGCGCGTCACCACTGGTGATCTCGTGGTGGAGGTCAGCGACGACGGCTGCGGGTTCGAACCCGCCGAGGTGTTCGCGCGCGCGGCCGCCGGCGCGCACGTCGGACTGCTGGGGTTGATGGAGCGGACCCGCTCCTTCGGCGGACTCACCATCGTCGATTCGGCCCCAGGGCGGGGGACGCGGGTGGTGGCGTCGATCCCGCTCGCGGAGCCCGCCGACACCCCGGAGATGTCGCATGCGCGTCTTGCTGGCCGATGACCACACCCTGGTGCGAGCGGGCATCCGGACCCTGATCGAGGGGCTCGACGGCGCCTCGGTCGTGGCCGAGACCGGCGACGGCCTGGAGGCCGTGGATCTCTGCGAGCGGCTCCGTCCCGACGTCGTGCTGCTCGACGTGACCATGCCGGGGCTCAACGGGCTCGAGGCGGCGCCGCGAATCGCGCGGGTCTCGCCTGGGACGAAGATCCTCGTGCTCTCGATGCACGCCAGCGAGGGCTACGTGGCGCAGGCGCTTCGCGCCGGTGTGCACGGGTACCTGCTCAAGGATGCCGCAGCCACGGAGCTCGAGGTGGCACTGCGTGCCGTCCTTCGCGGCAGCTCGTACCTCAGCCCCGCAATCTCCCGCCACGTGGTGGACGGGTTTCTGCGCGGCACGGGACAGCCCGCCAGCCCCCTCTCGCTGCTGACGGCGCGCCAGCGCGAGATCCTGCAGCTCGTCGCCGAGGGTCGATCCACCAAGGAGATCGCCGCCGATCTGGGCCTGAGCGTGAAGACGGTGGAAACGCACCGGGCCCAGCTGATGGAGCGGCTCGAGATCCGCGACGTGGCGGGGCTCGTCCGCCTCGCGATCCGAGAGGGGCTGGTGTCGCCGGATCGCTGAGCCGCCCGACGCCGTCTCGGGAATCGCCCGAGAGCATCCGGTGGGTGTTCGGGAAGCTGGCGAGGCGCACGCGCCTGTTGATCGTGCTGCCAGCCCACCGTGACACGCCGCGAGCGGCAGGATCTTGTCCGGCTGACGACAACTACTCAGGGATTCCCTGATGGTGTCCGGCCCTGGGAATCAGCATACTCACGAGGTCGTTTCGTATCAGTTGAGAAGTGGCGCCCCGGCGGCCGTCGACTGGGCCACCGGCTGAAAGGGCGAAGGGATCCATCGTTCACGCCTGGCGGCGCTGACACCGCCGTCTGACCAGGCGCCCGTGGCAGGAGGCCGCGGGACGCCGGGTTCCCGCTGCGACAGCACTGCTAGTTCATCCCGCACTCCCGTTCCTCATGACGTGAGGGGCGTCTGGCGCCGGACGCGCCAGCCGCCCTCCCACCCTTCCTGACCGACAGGCACGGGACGAGTTCCTGGTGCCGGCTTCTTCGCGGCCCGCTGCGGTTCTCGGTCCGCCCCGGCTTCGTGGTCCACGGGGCGCCGCCGCGGTTCACCGCAAGGGAACCTCGCGCCCGGACGGAACCTGGGACCGGGAACCACGAACGAACCATGCATCAGGCACCGGGAACCACGAACCTATGGGCGTGCGGTGGCGAGCCGCACGATCGTCGCCCCGAGGTGGGCGTCGGGGGCGTCCCAGAAGTCTGCGACGAGCTGGTGCTCGCGGAGGACGCGGTGAACGATGGCACGCTGGACGCCGACACCGCGGCCGTGAACCACGCGCACCTCGCGCAGTCCCAGTTCGTGCGCGGCCTCGAGGTACTCGGCGACGACGAGCGGGACATCGCGCGGGGCGAACGTGTGCAGGTCGAGCGTGCCGTCAATCGGGAGGTGGTGTGCGGGCATTGGCGATCGACGCACGGGATCCGACCGCCATCAGCGGTCGGCCTGGCTGGCCGTGCAGGCTGTCCTCGGCCGGCCGGCCCCGACGGGCCGGGCCGCGACGACGGGGCTGGTGGCACAGCGCTTCATTCAGCCGTGTTCCGCGGCGCTGTCGTACCGTGCCGTCACGGTGGTCTTGAGGCCGCCCCGGACGGAGAAGTCGCCCACCACGGTCATTCGACGCGGCTGACAGGCCGCGACGAGGTCGTCGAGGATGCGGTTGGTGACGGCCTCGTAGAAGATGCCCTGGTTGCGGTAGCCCACCAGGTAGTACTTCAAGGCCTTGAGTTCGAGGCAGCGCTCGCCGGGCACGTAGGTGATCCGGATCTCACCGAAATCCGGGAGACCGGTCATCGGGCACAGCGAGGTGAACTCGGGGAAGCGGGTGTCGATCTCGTAGTTGCGCCCGGGGCTGGGGTTGGGGAAGGTCTCCAGAGGCGCGTGGCTCATGGGGCGAGTGTAACATTCGACCCGGAAAATCGGGCTCGAACGCGCACGCCGGAATTGACACACCCTGCGTCGCGCGCTAGCATTTGACGGCTTTTTCGACTGCGGCTGCCGTCGGCGCGCTGGGCAGCCCGCGGGGATCCGTGGACGCGCGCACGCAGGGGGACGCCGATGGCTGAAGCCCGACGCATGGGCAAGTCCGAACTGTTCGCCTACTTCGCGGACAAGTTCGAGTGGAAGCGGGCCCAGGCCCGCGAGTTCTTCGAGGAACTGACGACGCTCGCCGAGAAGGAGCTGAAGCGGTCCGGGGAGTTCACGATTCCCGGGATGGTGAAGCTCGTCGTGCAGCGCCGCAAGGCCCGCATGGGTCGCAACCCGGCAACGGGCGACGCGATCAAGATACCGGCGAAGACCGTCGTGAAGGCGCGCATCGCCAAGCAGATGAAGGACGCGGTCCTTCCGCGCAAGTAGCGGTTCGTCCAAGGGAGCTTGCCGGCCCGGCCCGCGTTGCGCGGGCCGGCCTCGCTTTCCCGCCGCGGCCGGGCATCAGGCCGGCCGCACCCCGCCCGCAGCGCCCGGTCGGTCCGGCTCCTCGACCCGCTCGAGGAGGGGGAACTCGACCGTGACCTCCGTGCCGGCTCCCACTTGGCTGCGCACCTCGATGGTGCCGCCGAGCTGATCCACGATCTTCCGCGCGATCGGCAGGCCGAGGCCGAGGCCCCGGCGCTTGGTCGTCTCGAAGTCCTCGAAGATGGCGGGGACCCGCTCGGCCGGGATGCCGCAGCCGGTGTCGCTCACCACGGTGCGGGCCCGATTCCCGGCCGCCGCCGCCGCCGCGACGGTCACCCGCCCGCCCGGTGCAGTGGCCTGCATCGCGTTCAGGATGAGGTTGCGGTAGACACGCCCGAGGGCGAAGCGATCGCCCTCGACGACGAGGCCGGCGTCATGTGGTTGGTATTCAAACGTCAGGCCGGCCACCTCCGACATGGCCCGCATGCTCTCGACGACCTCGCCGAGCAGGCGGCCGAGATCCACGGGGAACCGCTCGAGCGGCATCGGCCTGGCGAGGTTGCGGAGGTCCTCGAGCACGCGGCGCACGAGCTGCAGTTCCCGCTCCACCGTGCGGCGGAACGTCTCGCGGTACTCCGGCTCGTCGTACATCTTGAGCATCAGCCGGCAGTTGTTGCCGATGTTCTGGATCGGGTGCGCCAGGTCGTGAACGAGGCCGGCCGCGATCCGCCCGAACATCGCCTGGCCCGCCTGTCGGCGGGTCTGTTCCTGCAGCACCATGAGCCGGTCGGCCATGCCGTTGAAGGCCTCGCCGAGACGGCGGAACTCGTCTTCGCGCGGGATGTGGACGCGGGTGTCGAGCCTGCCGGCGGCCACCGCCTCGGTGCCGCGCATGAGCGCCGTGATGGGCTCGAGGAACGACCGCCCCCACCGGAAGCCGAGGCCCACGGTGACGAGCAGCGCCAGCCCGATGGCGGCGAGCAGCAGTCGTTCCAGGCCGAGCGCCAGGCCGTAGGCCTCGTGCGTCGGCTGCTCGATGAGCAGCGTCCAGGAGAGCGACGGCAGCGGCGCGGCGACGCCGAGTACGGCCACGCCCTCCGCGTTCACGTACTCGCGGGCGAGCGGCGCGGCCCCGTCCCGCGCGGCGGCGCGCACGAGCGGGTGGTCTCGGAGGACCTCGCCCTGCGCGACGCGCGCGCGCGCG
>Ga0114939_10003262_pt1 | contig 11461 bp, 5 predicted proteins | sample AshMeaCrysSpring_FD_87196 | JGI IMG/M metagenome (GOLD analysis project Ga0114939, IMG submission 87196) | Groundwater microbial communities from Big Spring, Nevada to study Microbial Dark Matter (Phase II) - Ash Meadows Crystal Spring | ecosystem: Environmental > Aquatic > Deep subsurface >... | reverse complement strand
TTCAGAACGGCCAGAGAAAGACAGTTTGTTCCGTACCGAATATCTTGCTACCCGCGGGTTACAGCCACCTGTGGATCCCAAAAGAAAAAGATGGGATACGGAGACGGGACTGGTTTATAAGAATTACGGGTTGTTTGGCGAATTCAAAGGAGCTAAACTGATGGTCATCTTCTATGAACGAAACCGTACAGCATTTATGTTTCTTAATGACAGGCTCGACGCGATGTTTCAACTGGATTATGATTTCCCCGAGGCTTTGGTAATTAGTTTATCCAGAAAGAACAACCCCCGGGTTCCTCCTGTTTTACTATTACGGAAAGGTGTAACCGAAGATCAGCAGGCAGATCTGATCCGCATGGCGCTGGTATGCAAACTACTTGCCCAGATCACTGCAGTAGATGCGAGAACGTATTGATGGCAGCGTTTAGGGTTACTATGCCATAGATTAAACACCCGGGTTTTATTTTGCGTAGAAGTAGAATATAAATTTTTATAAATCGATTAAAATTGTAATGTATTTCTTAAATTACCCTTAAGTACAATTCTAACTGCTTTGGGTCATTTTTCTACAGATAAGGAACTTATTAGTGCTATAACTAATAGTAATCAGGATGCCTTCAACATCCTTTACGGCAGGCATTGGGAAGGCTTGTACAAGTTTGCTTTTCTGATTTTGAGGGATAAGGATGCATGTAAGGATATAGTCCAGGATGTTTTTATCTGGGTCTGGGAACATCGGGAAGGGCTGGATATGCATGCTCCAAAATCTTACCTACGCACGGCAGTGAAATATAAGATCGCCAATTACATCCGTACCGGTAACATCCGGGATAGTTTTTTTGACGAAGCTGCCCAATTCAATCACTCCCAGGCTATCCCCAGCACGGCTGAATTCGCAGAGCTGAACGAGTTAAAGCATGTGATACAGGTAACCATCGCTAATTTGCCGGTTAAATGCCGGGCGATCTATCGTTTAAGCCGGGAGGCCAATCTAACAAATCGTGAAATAGCCAGTCAGCTGGGTATCTCAGTCAAGACTGTCGAAAACCAGATGACCATTGCGCTTCACAGGATCAGAACCAGTGTAGATGCCCATCTAACTGTTGCTCTGTTGGTACCTTTTATTGCTTAGTCTTCTTTATCCTGAACAGTTACTTTCACCCGATCTTTAGCTGTGTTAATTTTTTTTAAATCTGCTTTAGGGGTAAACGCCGTCTCGTGTGCCAATAGCGAGAAGCCTACATTTTATGCAAAAACACGAGATCCGGGAATTGGCAGAGAAGATTACCGCTGGTACAGCTTCAGCGGATGAGATTCTGTTGTATAATAGGTTGTGTAATTATTACAATAAGCCTGATGAAGGATGGGATGAGCAATTGTTTGGCAGCAAAAGCGAATTGGAAAGAGAACTGAAGGAAGAGATTTGGCGGCAAACAGTAGGGGAGAAACCTGTTTTCAGGATGAGATGGTTTAAGTGGGTTGCAGCATCTTCGATCATTCTCGTAGTAGGTGCGATAGGTGCATTCCTTACTCAAGATCAATCTAAGGGGCCTCAAGCGGCAGTCCCAAAGCCTACAAAGCAATTGGTGAATGATATTGCCCCAGGGCATAACGGTGCCATACTCACATTGGCTACAGGGGAGCAGATTTTGTTGGATAGCACCGGAGATGGCTCTCTAGCACAGCAGGGCAATGTGTCTGTGGTCAAAAAAAATGGAGAGTTGGTTTATAAGGATGCTGGCCAGAATTCGGGAGCGGTATACAATACTATGACCACTCCTAAAGGCAGGCAGTTTAACCTCGTTTTGGCCGATGGATCTAGGGTTTGGTTGAATGCGGCATCTTCCATCACATTTCCAACGGCTTTTTCAGGTAAGGAGCGGAAGGTATCCGTTACAGGTGAGGCATATTTCGAAGTGGCACATGATGCTACCATGCCTTTTATAGTTGAAAGCGGAGAAAATGCTGTAAAAGTGCTGGGAACGCATTTCAATATCAATGCGTATAACGACGAAAACGCTGTTAAGGTGACGTTGCTCGAAGGTTCGGTTGATGTTAGAAGTGGAATGAGCACTAGAGTGATCAAGCCCGGCCAACAGGCTCAGATCAATAAAGATGAGCAGATTAAATTAAACAATAACGTGGATGTTGAGCATGTGGTGGCCTGGAAGAACGGGCGAATAAGTTTCCAGGGGGCAGATATCGGAACAGTAATGAGGCAGATGTCAAGATGGTATGATGTAGACATCGAGTACAATGAAAAAATGAATGACCTGTTTTACGCTGACATTTCAAGGTCTACGATGTTGTCTGATGTGTTGAAGGCGCTGGAGCTCACTACCGAGGTGCATTTTAAGATCGAAGGTAGAAAAGTGACTGTTGTGCCCTGATCAGGTCACAACTTTTAGTAAAAGCTGAAATAACTTGAATTAAGAACCCAAAAATAGAAATCGCTGGTTAGCTGAAAAAGAAAACCGGAAGTGCTCGCAACACCTCCGGCCAGTATTCAGGTTAACTACATTCAAAACCGTCACAGTCTTGTATTGATTAACCCAAAACGCAAAGTTATGAAATTAATTTTTCGGAGCAATTACCTAAGGTTGTCCAGGAAAGGGGTTGCTAAATGGCTTTTGATTATGAAAATGATTTTCATACTAACTGTAGCATTTTGCTTCACTGTAAATGCAGAAGGATTTTCCCAGAAGATCTCGTTGTCTCTGAAGAATGCACCAATTGAAAAGGTATTCAAGGAGATAACCAACCAAACTGGTATGTCCTTTTTTTACACAGAAAGCCAGATCAGGAAAGCAAAGAGGATTTCTGTTCAACTGAACAATGTATCAGTCGAGGAGGCTCTGAATGCATGTTTTGAAGATCAGGTCCTCACTTTTCAGATAGTGAACAAACTGATCATCGTCAAGGCAAAGGAACCTGTGACTGTCAATGAAAAACCAATTGAAGAAGCCAGTCTTCCTCCACCTGCACAAATCATAAAGGGTACCATAACAGACGAAGAGGGTAAGCCTTTGAAAGATGTTTCTGTAATGGTTAAAGGAACGAATATCGGTACAAGAACAGGTGAAAACGGAAGTTTCCAGATAGAGATCCCTGATGGTGCGGCGAAAGTTTTGGTAGTATCATATGTAGGGATGGATAGCCAGGAGATCAATGTGAGCAGTAACACTACGGTCAGTGTGAAGATGCTGCCTTCCACCAAACTGCAGGATGACCTGGTAGTAGTGGGATATGGCACCAAGAAGCGGGAAAATTTAACCGGAGCTCTTTCAACAGTATCTGCAAAAGAAATTGAATCTCGTCCAATAGGAAATACGCAGCAGGCATTGCAGGGTCTGGTGCCCAACCTGAACTTGTCTGTATCCAATGCAGGAGGTGAGCCGGGCGCGGGCATGGCCATGAATATCCGCGGCTTGCAGTCGTTCGGTGGTAGTAATGCGCCTTTTGTACTGGTGGATCACGTACCCATGGACATTAACAGTATCGATCCAAGTACGATTGAATCGGTTACGGTATTGAAAGATGCGGCCTCAACGGCGATATACGGAGCGAGAGCAGCCTACGGTGTGATCCTGATCACTACTAAATCAGGTAAGAAGAGTAAATCCAATGCTAATGTTACTTTCTCAATGAACCTGGGGTTAGCAGAGCCTGTTCAGTTCCCGCGGATGGTGGGAACCATGGAGTTTGCTCATGCTATGAATGATGCTGCCAGAAACCAGGGAAGTGCACCATGGTATAACCAGGATGCATTAGATCGTTTGGCCAAGAACATCGCAAATCCCGGAAGTGCGCCTGTGATGTATGGCAGGCCCGACGGACAAACCTGGGATATTGGAACCATGGGATTGGGTGCTGCGGACAATACCGACTGGTATTCCATCTTGATGAAGGATCAGGCTTTCCGACAGAAATATAACCTGGGTATATCCGGTGCAAATGACAAGGTGGATTACTATTTTAATGTAGGATGGTATGATGAAGAAGGATTACTGCGGTATGGCGGAGAAAGTTTTAACCGGTACAATTTTGATGCAAAGGTTGGGGCGCAGGCTACCAATTGGGCAAGGATTTCAGTTTTATTCAAGTATAATCAAGCGGTACAGGAGTTTCCCTGGGAGCAGGATCTGGGGCGGGGCAGGATCTATGATATGATCACTAAACTTAAGCCGACCATGCCAGCCAAATATCCCGGAACCGATATCTGGACCCAGGAAAGTAGAATAGCTGAGTGGCAGGCATTAAGGGATAATACTACACTCAAGCAAATGGTTATTGCTCCAAGAATAATTATCACTCCCCTCAAGGACTGGGTAATTAACCTGGAGTTCAATTACACACAGAATAATGATCAGCAGGAGCTTAGCGCCACGGAGTGGTTCTGGATGAGACCCAATGGTCAATTGGCGCCTGGGATACCCAAGCCTAATACATCATACAGGCCCAGGATCAATACATCTAATTATTTATCACCAAACCTTTACACCAGTTATACCAAGAGTATTAAAAAGCATGACTTCACAGTGTTGGCCGGATACCAGCAGGAGACCTTCCAGTATTTTAATATAAAGGCCGACGCTACATATCTGTTGAGTAATAATGTTCCTGCAATTAATACAGCAGTGGGTACCAAAACAGTTGAAGATGGAAAGGGTCATTGGGGAACCCAGAGCTTTTTTGGCAGACTGAACTACGCTTTTGATAACAAATATTTATTCGAAGCCAACTTCCGTGCCGATGGCTCTTCAAGATTTGAGCCAGACGATCGTTGGGGTTATTTCCCTTCGGTTTCTGCCGGATGGGTATTTTCCGAAGAGAACTTTTTTCCTCTGAAAAAAGCTGTTGATTTCTTGAAATTCAGAGCATCCTTTGGACAGCTTGGTAATCAGAATGTGCCGAACTATCTATATATCCCAACCATGGGCATAGCGCAGAGCAATTATCTGTTTGGGCCCGACCGTTTGTGGGCGGTTACGGCACCTAATTTGTCCAGCGTGAACCTGACCTGGGAAACCGTGAGCACCTTGGATTTCGGTGTTGATTTTCGGATGTTTAGAAACCGTTTTTCGACTTCTTTCGACTGGTATGAATCTCATACAGGCAATCTCGTAGGTCCCGGTGTTGCGTTGCCAGCAGTTTTGGGAACAGCCGTTCCTCTTGAGAACTCCGGAGAAGTGAAGACAACGGGTTTTGAACTGGAGTTGAAGTGGAGAGACAAAATTGGTAATGTTCAGTATGAAATTGGAGGAAACCTTGCAAACAATAAGAGCGTAGTAACAAAATATAACAATCCCGATAAGGTCCTGACCACTTATTATGAGGGAATGGTATTGGGCGAACTTTGGGGTTATGAAACTGCCGGTCTTTTCCAAACCCAAGCGGAAGTTAATAATTGGGTTAATCAGAGCTTCATTTATTCAGGACGATGGGAGCCTGGGGATCTAAAATACATAGATCAGGATAAGGATGGTAAGATCGGCATTGGCCGTAATACTGCCACTGACCATGGCGATAAAAGGATCATCGGGAACCAGCTTCCGCAATACATGTATGGTTTCAATGCTGCAGTTTTCTGGAAAGGATTTGATTTCTCGGTTTTCTTCCAGGGGGTTGCTAAGCAAACGCTTTACATCACGGAGATCTTTAATGGTAACGTTTATCGCGGACCTGCTAACGGGCCCTTCCATGCCATGGTTTATGAGGGACAACTGGATTACTGGAGGGATGATAAGAGTGCCTTAGGACCTAATCCGAATGCCTTTTTTGCAAAACCTTATTCGGTATTTACCGGAAATAATGACAAGAATTACGGTAATCCAACGGATCGTTTTACGCCAAGTGGTGCTTACCTGAGGTTGAAGAACCTGAGAATAGGCTACACCATTCCTCCGCGAATCACCAACAAGGTGCGCATTGCAAATGTCAAAGCATACATATCTGGTGAGAACATCTTGACATTTTCTCAGCTGAAGATCCTGGATCCTGAGCAAACTGGTGGTCGAAACGGGGATGGAAGAACATATCCCTTATCGAAAGTATGGTCGTTTGGCCTGAATGTGAATTTCTAAAAAACACAGCAATGAAGTCATTAAAAATATTATACATTTTATTCCTCTCATTTGGAGTTGGGGTAATGTTTGTCTCCTGCGAGAAAAATCTTGATAGAACTCCCTTGGACCAGATCTCGGATCCGGAGTTTTGGAAAACAGATGGAGACCTTGAACTCTATGTCAATAACTTGTATGGTCAATTGCCTGGCTGGCTTACCACGGGATCAGGTGGAAACCCATTACTGGATGCCAGTACTGATGTGGCCATAGCTGCAGGTCTTTTCTTGCCTACAAAAGATCCAATGGACGGTGTAATAAATGTACCGGCAACAGGCGGAGGATGGAATTGGGCCAACGTGCGTAACGCGAATTATTTCCTGGACAATGCAGACAGGGTTCCTGCCGGAGGGTTAAAGAATCAGTACGTTGGGGAAGGTTATTTTTTCAGGGCCTGGTCATATTTTACGCTGCTCAGGTTGTTTGGAGACTTGCCGATCATTCCAAAAACAGTTACTCCTGACGATCAGGATTTACTATACAGCCCTCGGGTTTCAAGAACAGAAGTGGTCAACTTCATGATCAAAGATCTGGATAGCGCCATCGCAAAAATGAAGAAGAAGAATGAACTTCCTTCCGGCCGTATAAACCGTGATATTGCATTAGCTTTTAAAGCCCGATTGTGCCTGTATGAAGGAACCTGGGAGAAATACCACCTGAACGATGCATTTAAAGGTGCAACAAATGGAACGGCTTTCCTAGAACTTGCAGCTGCATCTGCAAAATCGTTGATCGATGGTGGAAGCTATTCCCTGGTAACCGGTAATCCCAACCAGGTTTATTACGAATTATTCAACCAAACTGATTATAGGCAGAATCCGGAAATACTCCTGTTCAGAGGATATAACCAGGAAGCCTATGGAAGCAATTTTGGTAACCAGGTGTGGAACTGGCCAAATGGCTCCGGTATTACCAGTGAAATGTTGCGAAGCTACCTTTGCACAGACGGATTGCCCAGTTCAGTAAGCCCGCTGTATAAGGGAGACCTTGATATTCGATTGGTTGTTCAGAACAGGGATCCCCGCTTAGTACAGACAGTTATGAATCCAGGCGATCCGATCACGATCTCCCTGAGCAACGACACTACAAAGTTTGTAGTTCCAACATTGACAGCCCAGCAGTATTGCCCAACAGGCTATGAGTCTCAGAAATTCCGCAGACCTCAGCTTGATCCAAGAACTGGATCTTATTCAGCTAATCAAGCTTATATCATCATGCGGTATGCTGAAGCATTACTTATATATGCTGAAGCGAGAGCTGAATTAGGACAACTTACGCAGGCAGATGTTGATCTGAGCATAAACAGGTTAAGGAGCAGGGTAGGAATGCCGCGCTTGGTTTTAGGATCCATTACTGTTGATCCTGCATGGCCCGATTACGGGTACGCCGTTTCTGATTACCTGCACGAGATCCGGAGAGAGCGCCAGGTGGAATTATTCTCTGAAGGATTTCGTTTCGATGATCTCATGCGCTGGAAGGGAGAGAAGCTCATTGTTGGTAAAAGACCCAAAGGGGCATACTATACAGCCGAGTTGAAAGCTGTAAATGCTGGTCTGAAAGCTGATGCAAACGGGTATCTTGACCCTTATGCCACTCTTCTGAAAGGGCCAGCCAGCACATGGGGATTTGATCCGAATAAAAATTACCTGAGGCCTATCCGAACCAACGAGTTAACATTGAACACAGACCTGAAGCAGAATCCAGGCTGGTAAGAATTTGCGTCACAGTTAGAGTTTCATAAACAGTTCAGTTTTCTTTAAGCAAAGCCAAGGTGCTTGGTAAACCCTTCGGCTTTGCTGTTTTTTGATGCGCATGAAATTTTTTTCAAACATCATATTATTCCTGCTTTATCCATTCTACTTCTTGATGTCGCTGTTATTTTTCGTAGGATGCGAAACTACTTCGAATGTGAAGCATGCCAGCACTTCACTTGAAGCCGGTTTCAAAAACCCTTCTGTTGAAAACAGGCCCCTGGCATTATGGGCATGGTTGAATGGTTATGTTGATACGGCACAGCTTGTGTATGAGTTGGAAGAAATGAAAGCCAAGGGCATGCGGGGTGCATTTATATGGGACGTTGGTGCGATAGCCGATCCTAATAAAATTGTTCCGGCAGGTCCTGCTTTCTTAGGCCCTGAGTCGTTGGAGTATATTTCTCTCACACTTAAAACAGCCAATAGGCTTGGGCTCGATATGGGACTGTTTGCCTCTAGCAGTTGGAATGCAGGAGGTCCATGGGTCAGTGAAGCAGATGCCAGTAAAGAACTGTTGAGCGTAACTCAGACAGTTAATGGGTCCGGACTCAAAAGAATTACAATCGGCGAACCTAAATTAAAAACTGCACGTGCCAGGAAATATGTACTGATCAGTTCAATGGCCATTCCTCATTCAAACGCTAAAGAGATCGACTACGCTAGCAATAAAATTATCAACCTGGATAAGTTTACGCGCGATGGTAAGTACATTGACTTTGAAGTTCCTGAAGGGGAATGGGACATCATCTCATTTTTTATGGGCAATACGGGTCAGAATTTAGAATGTCCCAGTCCAAATTCAGACGGACCGATCATTGACCATTTGAGCAGCATAGCCACAAAGAGAAATTGGGACTCCATGCTTACCAAACTGCGCTCAGTAATTTCGCCCCAAGCCCGGATGAAGTTCCTCGAACTTGACAGTTACGAGGTATGGCCGGCAAAAGATTGGTCTCCGGAGTTTCTACAGGAATTTGTAAAGCGTCATGGCTATGACCCCAAACCTTACCTTCCTGTTCTCCAAGGTTACAAGAGTAAGGACCACGGCTTGGAAGAACGTTTCGCTGGCGATTACAATCGTCTTGTGAGTGATATGATCATTGAAAATCATTTCGCCCAGTCCATGGATATTGCGCATACCAACGGAATGGAATTGTATTCCGAAGCGGGCCATGGCGGACATGCCAGGGTTGATCCACTAAAGGCCCTTGGATATTCTGACGTTCCTATGGGTGAATTCTGGAACCGGCAGAAAAACTGGGTTACAAAAGAGGCCGCAAGTGCCGCTCATATTTATGGAAGAAAATTAGTAGCTGCAGAATCATTAACAGGATGGCAGAACTGGCAACACGGACCCACTGACTTTAAACAGATCTTCGATATTGCATTCTGTGCAGGACTTAACCAGGTTGTTTTTCACAATTTTGCTCATAGTCCTGCAATAGCCGGTAAACCAGGATTCGCCTATCATGCCGGTGAGCATATCAATACAAACACAACATGGTGGGAAATGGCCAGGCCCTTCATGGATTATTTGTCAAGGTGTTCCTACATGCTGAGGCAAGGGAGTTTTGTAGGTGATGTATGTATTTATTATGGCGACCATGCTCCGAACCAGGTTCCTGCCAAGCGCATCGATCCCAATATTGCGCCAAGGTATCCGGAAGGTACCTGCCTGCACTGCGGTGTAACCAAACCCGTGGATCCCGGAAAACTGGATGGATATGATTACGATTATATCAACCGGGAGATCATCACCGATAAAATGAAAATAGAAAAGGACAGGTTGGTACTGCCTTCTGGTCAAAGCTACAGAATTATGTTGCTGCCCGACAGAGAAGATATCTCGCTTGAAGTATTAAAAAGCCTGGAAAAGCTGATCTACAATGGAGCAGTTGTTCTTGGAAAGAAACCGCTTAGATCAAATTCCCTCAAAAATTACCCCCTCTGTGATAGCGAGGTCAAAGCGATCGCCAATAAAATCTGGGGCAATACGGATGAAAATACAACGGGCTCGCATAAATATGGTGATGGAACTGTACATTGGGGCAAGTCTGTAAAGCACGTACTGGAAGAACTTAACATACCACCTGATCTTGAAGTGAAAGGGATCGATAATTCTGACAAGCGCATCGACTACATTCATCAGAAGGCCAGTGAGCAAGACATTTATTTTCTTTCAAATAGCGCTACTCAAGAAGTGAAAACAACACTGGTATTCAGGGTAGATGAAAATAAAGTTCCTGAGCTCTGGGATGCTGAAACAGGATTGATCCAGCGGAAACTGGAGTATAAAAAAGTCAAAAATGGGATAAGCATTGACTTTGTACTGGATCCCCTCGCATCCAGGTTTGTTGTGTTCAGCAGTAGATCTTCTGGTGTGAATGATACCGGGTTGAATTATGACCTTCAGTATGGATTCAGCAAGACAAAAACAAGTGGCAGTGGTGATAATGAAAGCTATGATATCAGTTCCAACTGGAACGTAAAGTTCAACCCGGCGATGGGCGCACCATCATCAAATCATTTCGATAGTCTTAAGAGCTGGTCAGATATCAGCCATGATGGTATTAAATATTATTCCGGCTCTGCCATGTATGAAAAAGAATTTTCTATCACCAATGAAGTATTGGTAAGCGGAAAGCAAGCCTTTGTAATATTCGGTGATGTACAGGAGATGGTTCGTGTTTATGTCAATGGAAAAGACTGTGGCATTATTTGGACTCCTCCATATAAAGCCAACATCACTCCCTACCTCAAAGCGGGGCAGAATAAGACCACTGTCCTGGTGATAAATGCATGGAACAACCGGATCATAGGTGATCTGAATAAGCCTTCAGAAAAATATTCCAATACGAACCTGAACAGCAAGTTCAAAGCAAACGGCCCCTTATTGAGATCTGGATTGATGGGTAAAGCAGAGATCCAATTTTTTAATGTAAAAAACCAGTAACGATGATGCGGGTTTTCGCTCTGATGATTCTTATTGTATGTTTTGTTTCGTTCGGTAAAACTGAGGATAAGAACGAACATTTGACTGCGGTCAAGAAGCCAAATGTCATTTTGATCTTGGCTGATCAGTGGAGAGCGCAGTCTACAGGTTATAACGGCGATCCAAATCTGATTGGGAAAACACCTAACCTCGACAGGATGGCCAGCCAGGGCGTTCATTTCAAAAATGCCATTTCAGTGACTCCTGTTTGTACTCCCTACCGGGCAGCACTTATGACTGGAAAATACCCCACCACTACGGGCATGATCTTCAATGATATTCATTTGCCAGAGAAGGAGGTCACCATGGCAGAGATCTTCAAAGGATCTGGCTATAACACGGGCTATATCGGCAAGTGGCATCTCGATGGCATGGGAAGAACATCATATACACCTCCTGATCGCAGGCAGGGATTTGAGTATTGGAAAGCACTGGAATGCTCGCACGATTACAATAATCTCATTTATTACGAGGGAAACAGCAGTGAGAAAAAGGTCTGGAGTGGTTATGGCCCATACGCAGAAACGCAAGATGCGATATCATATGTACGGGAAAATGCAGGAAAGGAGAAACCTTTTCTTCTCGTGCTTGCC
>Ga0114939_10003260_pt1 | contig 11462 bp, 8 predicted proteins | sample AshMeaCrysSpring_FD_87196 | JGI IMG/M metagenome (GOLD analysis project Ga0114939, IMG submission 87196) | Groundwater microbial communities from Big Spring, Nevada to study Microbial Dark Matter (Phase II) - Ash Meadows Crystal Spring | ecosystem: Environmental > Aquatic > Deep subsurface >... | reverse complement strand
GTTCGACATGGCGCCGAACATTATCAATCGCGTCATCCCAAGGCACGCGATCTCTTGTATAATTTATATTTGCGCTACCAATTGGAGTTACCCGATATGGCATATACAATCGATGATTTTGAACGCGAAAGTAATCAACTTGTTCGAAGTTTTCTCGAAAAATTACCATTAAAAGAGCGTCTGCGCGGATTAAAACCCGAAGAGCGCCTTTTCGGATTAAAACCCGAAGAACGTCTCCAGGGATTAAAACCCGAAGAGCGCCTCTCCGGATTAAAACCCGAAGAACGCCTTTATGGATTAAAACCCGAAGAACGATTGAGTACCGAAGAACTCCAAAAACTCAAGGAAATTTTGCAAAAATTGAAATAAATAACCCCACCGTAAGCTACGGAGTATCCCTGTCATTTCGAGCGCCGCGAGAAATCTTTTTTATTCTCTGTCATTTCGAGCGTAGCGATAAATCTTCTTCTCCCATCAATTAAAGATTTCTCAGTCGCTCCGCTCCTTCGAAATGACAATTCCATGTGTCATTTCGAGCGCCGCGAGAAATTTTTTAATTTGCCAGGAGTTACGCAGTTGAAAAATACATTTAACATTTTCAATCGGTTACGGAAGAAGTCTATCTTATGACTTTCCAACTAAATCAACCAGTTACAATTCAACTGCGTAACTCCTGCAAATTTGTGGATGTACCCCAAAAATCGTAATTACCAGCCAATGGTTCCCGTCGAGCGGACGTGTTGTAGAATGGAGCCGCGTTTGAGTAATAAATTCCCTTTATCCCCCCCGAGCGGGGTCTTGCATCGGACAAGGTTTGATATGACCCAAAAAAATCCAAGATTTACTACCCTAGAAGGCAACGAGGGCGTCGCGGCGATGGCCCACCTCACCAACGAGGTGATCGCGATCTATCCCATCACGCCCTCGTCCTCTATGGGCGAATTCGCTGATGAATGGTCCGCACAGGGCCGTACCAATATCTGGGGGACTATCCCCCAGGTGGTCGAAATGCAGAGTGAGGCCGGCGCCGCCGCGACCGTCCACGGCGCGCTCCAGGCCGGAACCCTCGCGACGACTTTTACCGCCTCGCAGGGGCTACTGCTGATGATCCCGACGATGTACAAGATCGCCGGAGAATTAACCCCGACGGTGTTTCACGTCAGCGCCCGCTCCCTGGCGCACGCCGCGCTGTCGATCTTCGGCGACCACAGCGATGTCATGGCGGTGCGTGCGACTGGTTTTGCCCTGCTCGCCTCGAGTTCACCCCAAGAGGCGATGGATACCGCGTTGATTTCCCAGGCCGCGACCCTCGAGGGGCGGGTACCGATCGTCCATTTTTTTGATGGATTTCGTACCTCGCACGAGGTATCGAAGATCGAAGAGGTCACGCGCGCGACCGCTCGGGCAATGATCGACGACGCCTGGGTACTCGCCCACCAGCAACGGGCGCTCTCCCCCGACCGCCCCGTCATCCGCGGCACTGCCCAAAACCCCGATGTATCCTTCCAAGTCCAAGAGACGGTCAATCCCTGGTACGAGCGGATGGCGGAGGTGGTGCAAAAGGCCATGGACCGCTTCGGGGCGCTCACCGGACGCAATTATCGACTGTTTGAGTATGTTGGCGCGCCGGACGCCGAGCGCCTGATCATCCTGATGGGTTCGGGCACCGACGTCGTCGAGGAGACCGTCCAACACCTGGTCGCCCGCGGCGAAAAGGTCGGGATGGTGCGCGTTCGGCTCTATCGCCCGTTCTCGCCGCAACACCTCTTGGCCGCAATCCCGCCCACGGTGACGAATATCGCGGTCTTGGATCGCACCAAAGAACCAGGCGCCGACGGCGAGCCCCTCTATAAAGACGTAGTCACCGCTATTGCTACTGCGGAAAATCCCTTTCCCCATCTGCGGGGAATTATCGGCGGGCGTTATGGATTATCCTCGAAGGAATTTACCCCGGCGATGGTTAAAGGCGTCTTGGAGGAATTGCAGAAATCAAAACCCAAAAATCACTTCACAATTGGAATTACCGACGACGTAACCAATTCCAGTATTGAATACGACCCGAATTTCCGTACCGATATCTCGCGGGCGGCGGTGTGCGCGATATTTTATGGCTTAGGTTCGGACGGCACCGTCAGCGCTAATAAAAACACCATCAAGATCATCGGCGAGCACCTCGCCGGAGATGATTCTAAAGAAATCCTCGATGCCGCGGAGGAGAAATACGTCCAAGGATATTTTGTCTATGACTCGAAAAAGGCCGGGGCAATTACCGTATCGCACCTGCGTTTTGCTCAACAGCCGATTCGCTCGCCGTATTTAATTGGCCGTGACGAGGCGCAATTCATCGGCTGTCATCAACCGGTATTTTTAGAGCGCTATGACGTCTTGGAAAAGGCCGCCCCCGAAGCGGTTTTCCTGCTCAATAGCCCGAATCCCCCCGAAGAGGTGTGGGATAGCCTCCCGCGCTCGCTGCAACAGAGCATCATCACCAAGAATATTTCTCTGTGGGCGGTCGACGCCTATCGGGTCGCGGCGCAGACCGGTATGGGTCGCCGGATCAATACCGTGATGCAGACGTGTTTCTTTGCGATTTCCGGGGTCTTGCCGCAAGAACAGGCAATTAAACGCATCAAAAAGGCCGTCGAGAAGACCTATGGGAAGCGCTCGCGGAGCATTGTCGAGGCGAACTTCGCCGCGATTGACCAGACGGTCGCCGCGCTTCATAAGATTGACTACCCCCGGGAGGTCACCAGCCGCTGGGAGCGCCCACCCACGGTACCCCACGCGGCGCCGGAATTTGTCCAACAAGTCACCGGGGTAATTTACGCCGGCTATGGCGACAATTTGCCAGTGTCAAAATTCCCGGTGGATGGCGCGTGGCCGGTCGGAACCGCCCGCTGGGAAAAACGTAATCTCGCCTTAGAAATCCCGATCTGGGAGCCTAAATTGTGCATCCACTGCGGCAAATGCCCGTTGATCTGCCCGCACGCGGCGATTCGGAGCAAAGTAGTGGACGTTAGTTTGCTCGCGGATGCGCCCGCAGGATTTCGCCATGTGCCGGTAAAGGGCCGGGAATTCGGCGCGGGATTGCACATCATGTATCAGGTTGCGCCCGAGGATTGCACCGGATGCGGATTGTGCGTGGAGATTTGTCCGGCACGCGATAAATCCGAGGCGCGGCGCAAGGCATTAAATATGTTTCCGCAACCGCCCATTCGCGATCTCGAACATCGGTATTGGGAGTATTTCTTGAAATTGCCCGAATATGACCGGCGCAAAATTAAAGAGGGCACCATCAAAGGCGCGATGTTATTTCAGCCGCTATTTGAATTCTCCGGTGCCTGCGTCGGTTGTGGAGAGACTCCGTATATCAAGCTCGCGACGCAATTATTTGGCGACCGGATGTTAATTGGTAATGCTACCGGTTGCTCGTCGATTTATGGCGGTAATTTACCCACTACGCCTTATACCACTGACCCCAATGGACGCGGACCTACTTGGTGTAATTCGCTCTTTGAAGATAACGCCGAATTTACTTTAGGGCTTCGGGTTGCAATTGATAAACAAACTGATCAGGCGCGAGCCCTTTTAGAGCAATTGCGTAATCAACTTAATGATGAATTAGTGACTGCGCTCCTCACTGCGGATCAAACCACTGAAGCGGGAATTTACGAACAGCGCGAACGGGTCGCTTTATTAAAAGCCGCCCTGCTGAAAATGGATGATCCCGCCGCCCGTCATTTAATTAATATTGCCGATATGCTGGTGCGGAAAAGCGTTTGGGGAATCGGCGGCGATGGCTGGGCCTACGATATTGGTTTCGGCGGGCTCGACCATGTCCTGGCATTAAAACGCGATGTAAATCTATTAGTCCTGGATACCGAGGTCTATTCCAATACTGGTGGTCAAACCTCGAAATCTACGCCGCTCGGTGCTGTTGCGAAATTCGCCGCCGCCGGAAAACCCATTGCGAAAAAGAATTTGGCATTAATTGCGATGGCTTATGGGCATGTTTATGTTGCGCAAGTTGCTCTCGGCGCGAAAGATCAACAAACCCTGCGGGCATTTATTGAGGCAGAATCATATCCTGGCCCGTCCTTAATTTTGGCTTATAGCCCGTGCATTGCGCACGGTGTTGACATGGGGCGGAATATTACGCAACAGGAATTAGCGGTCGATAGTGGTCATTGGCCATTATTCCGTTATGACCCGCGCCGGGCCGTAAAAGGCGAAAATCCTTTAGCACTCGATTCCAAAAAGCCGTCGATTCCGTATAAAGATTTTATTACGACCGAAACACGCTTCAATATGCTGTTTCGCAGTCATCCCGAGGCCGCGGAGCGATTCCTCAATCAGGCGCAAACTGAAGTCGAGGCACGCTTCCGTTATTATGAACAACTCGCGGGATTATAGGCCGCATCTGTACTAAATTAAGGAGTTAAGTCTGTGGACCTTAGCACGAAATACCTGGGGCTAGAATTAAAGAACCCGCTAATTGTTGCGGCGAGTCCGCTATCGCGTAATTTAGATACCGCACGTCGTTTAGAGGACGCCGGGGCAGCGGCTATTGTGGTCTATTCGCTTTTCGAGGAAGAGATAATTGACGAAGAACAGGCCTTGGCGCGTTTCTTACGTTATCAAGATATTGGCGACCCCGAGGCGCACAGTTATCGTCCGGTGCCGGTGAATTATAAAAACGCCGTCGAGCGTTATCTTGAACAAATTGCCGCGCTCAAGGGTAGCCTGGAAATCCCAGTAATTGCCAGTCTTAATGGAATTACTCCCAGCGGTTGGATTAATTACGGCAAAGATATTGAAGAGGCCGGCGCTGATGCCTTAGAGTTAAATGTTTATCATATTGCATCTGATGTGGAAGAAACCGGCGTCGATGTTGAAAAACGCTATTTGGAAATATTGGAAGGAATTACCCGTCGGGTGAGTTTTCCAATTGCGATGAAAATCGGCGCGCAATTTAGCGCACTGCCGAATTTCGTAAAGCGTTTAGCAATTTCCGGCGCTTCAGGCGTGGTTATGTTTAATCGCTTTTATCACCCGACGATTGATTTGGAGACGCTTCAAGTAATTCCGAGCTTGGCGCTGTCCACCTCGTCCGAGGCATTGCTGGCTATGCGCTGGATTGGAATTATTCGCGGCCAAATCAATTTATCGCTTGCCGCTAGTGGTGGGATTCATTCCGCCGCCGATGTAATTAAAATGCTTCTTGTCGGTGCTGATGCAACGCAATTATGTAGCGCCTTATTGCAAAATGGCGTTACCTATCTAACCAAAATGCTTTCCGAATTAAACGAGTGGATGATTCATCATGAATATGAATCTCTAAACGTAATGAAGGGTAGCGTCTCCCAAGCTAAATCAATTAATCCCGCTGCATTTGAACATGCTAATTATCTAAAAGTCCTGGATAGTTATCGTGCGCAAAAAGGCGTGATGGTGTAATAACTTTAATGAAATACGGACAGGTTTTTTACTTCTCGCCTGTCCGTTTCCCGCCCCTTATTGTAATTCGCAGGCATGGGCAAATTGCTAAAGACGGTCGCCATTTTGTTTTATTTCCTGATGCTTGTGACTGCTCCAAATGTTCAAAGCGAGTCTGCAGATCTCGAATTACGCTATACCGTAGAAATCGACGGCGTCGATTCGGAACTACGAGAATATCTCTTGACAATATCCGAAAGTCACGCCCGCGAAAATCAAATTCCCGCGACTATCGGCGTATTGAAACGCCGCGCCGCGGATGATCTACCGAAATTGCAGGACGCATTACGCTCCCGGGGATATTACGATAGTCAGATTCATTTTCGAATTAGCGAGCCTCCGTATCGAATTATTTTTGTAATTGAACCCGGGCCGCGTTATCTTTTTACGCTTGCTCAAATCGAAATCCTCGACCGCGAAAATTTTTTCTATTCTCCGCCTCAACCCGATGCGCTCGGATTAATTACCGGCGCGCCGGCGAATGCCGCATCAGTTTTAAGCGCCGAAGACCAACTTTTAACTCATGCGCGCCAGTCCGGATATGCCTTGGCGAAAATCGCCGAGCGGTCTGTCACGGTTGACCACAATACCCGACGCATGGAGGTAATTCTGCGGCTTAATTCCGGTCCAATTGCGCATCTCGGCGATGTACAATTGAACGGCGCCCCGGGAGTAAAGAATAGTTTTTTACAGACTTTAATTCCGTGGGAAAACGGGCAACTTTATCATCCGCAATTAATTGAAGAACTCCGCCAAGCACTAATTGAGACCGAGTTATTCTCGACAATTCGGATTCAACCTGGCGAAAATTTAGATTCCTCTGGCTATCTCCCATTAAGCATTGATCTCGCTGAACGTTTCCACCGAACTTTTAAGAATCGTTTGGGATATAATGTTACCAAAGGGCCAGAATTGAGTTTCGGTTGGTGGCACCGCAATTATTTTTCCGGCGGTGAACGTATCTCTTTAGAAGGGACGATCTCCGAAATTGGTTATTCACTAGACGGCCAATATCGTCAGCCGAGTTTTTTACTTCCCAATCAAGAATTAGTTTTAGAAGGAGCTACAGCCTATGAAGATACCGATGCCTATAGCAGTACTGCCACAAGTGTTAGCGCGGGAATTGCGCGTCATCTCGGGAAGCAAATTACTGTAACTGGGGGCGCGGCATTTCGCTTGAGTCGGGTAAATGATCTCCATATTACCGGTTCGGATAATTTTGCTTTGATTTCATTACCGCTCAAGATCGACGGCGATTTTAGTAATCAACGTTTAGATGCAACGCAAGGTTGGCGAATTTTTCTCCAGGGTGCGCCGTATTTGGAAATTTCTCATACTAATCTTTATTTTGGTAAGCTCTTGGGTAAATATAGTCATTATTACGAGATTTTAGATCGAGCGCGTTTGGTCCTTGCGGGGAGAATTGCATTGGGCGGGATTTTTGGCGCGCAACGTAATTCAGTTCCGGCGGATGAGCGTTTCTATTCTGGTGGCGGTGGGTCAATTCGCGGTTATGGCTATCAAATGGCCGGTCCATTAGCCACAGACGGAAAACCTTTAGGCGGTGCATCGCTATTAGAATTTTCTACGGAGGCGCGGTTCGGCATTCGGGAAAATCTCAACGGGGTAATATTTATTGACGGTGGCGGTGCATTTGAGCAGGGATATCCTGGTACAGGAGATTTTTTGATCGGTACCGGAATGGGACTCCGTTATGCAACGCCAATTGGGCCATTTCGATTTGATTTCGGAATCCCAGTTCAAAAACGCCAGCAATTCGACGATTCCTTTCAAGTCTATTTGAGTATCGGTCAGGCCTTTTAATTAATCTCCCGGAAAAATTCAGAATTTTTTGCTGTGCTTGACAAATAACGATATATCCGGCGTAATAGACAACAGTTAATATGGCTCGAGATAAATTAATGGAACAACTCGCGGTATTAGGCCGTTGGACATTAGAATTTTTTACCCGGCTCGGACGGGCGCATATCCTATTGTATTATTTAATCCGCGCCGTACCCGAAATACGCCGCCACCCCCGAGAATTAATTCGCCAAATCCATTCGGTCGGCGGTCGGTCATTAGTAATTATTTTAGTTTCGGGGATTTTTGTCGGGATGGTTTTGGGACTCCAGGGATATAACACCCTGGTGGATTTTGGCGCCGCACAATCATTGGGGGTATTGGTGGCGCTATCGCTGGTGCGCGAGCTGGGGCCGGTGGTGAGCTCCCTGCTCTACGGCGGGCGGGCGGGCTCGGCCTTAGCGGCGGAAATCGGGCTCATGAAGGCCACCGAACAGCTCGCCGGCATGGAAATGATGGCGGTGGACCCGATCGAGCGAGTCCTCGTCCCGCGATTTCTCGCCGGATTAGTCAGCATGCCGCTTTTAGCGGCGATTTTTAGCGCCGTCGGCATCTTCGGCGGTTATTTTGTTGCGGTCGGACTACTCGGCCTCGACTCCGGGGCATTTTGGTCGCAGATGCAGGCCAAAGTCGATCTCGTCAACGACGTCGGCAATGGCCTACTCAAGAGCGTCGTATTCGGGTTCGCCTCCACTTGGATCGCCCTCTTTCAGGGTTACGACGCCAACCCGACCGCCGAGGGGGTAAGCCTGGCTACCACCCGCACCGTGGTGCATACCGCGCTGGCGGTATTGGCGCTAGACTTTGTTTTAACCGCGCTCATGTTTAATAAGGTGTAATTTATGCACTCACGAAATGTAGAAATCGCTGTCGGCGGATTTATGGCGATAGGATTTGCCGCGTTATTTATGCTCGCCATGCAGGTGAGTAATTTGACTCTCCTTTCCGCAGAAAAGGGTTATAGCGTAACGGCACGTTTTCAGAATATCGGTGGATTAAAAGTCCGCTCACCGGTAAGCGTCGCTGGGGTGCGGATTGGACAGGTAACCGCAATTAATTTCGATAATAAAACTTTCGAGGCAGTGGTACACCTGCATATTGCCGAGCGTTATAGTTCTTTGCCGAAAGATACCTCGGCGAGTATTTTGACTTCGGGTTTGCTCGGCGAGCAATATATTGGACTCGACCCAGGCGGCGATTCGGTGTTATTAAAAGACGGCGACGAGATTCGCCTTACACAATCTGCCCTGGTATTAGAGCGTTTTATCGGACAATTTTTATACAACAAGGCCCAAGAGGGTGAAGCAAAATGAAGCGTAATTATTATTGGTTGCCGTTAATTTTAATCTTTATCGGAATCCAGCTAGTTTCTGCGGCAAATCCACCGGTGCAGGATATTTCTGACCCGCAGGAATTAATCCGCAAAATTACCGATAGTGTATTAGAGCGCCTGCAAAAACAGCAAAAAGAAATGAAGGTTGCCCCGCATCTTATTTATGAATTAGTGGACGAATTAGTTTTGCCTCATTTCGATTTTGAGCGGATGGCGCGCTGGGTTTTAGGGCGTTATTGGAATGACGCAACACCCGCGCAACGGAGTCGTTTCATTGAGGAATTTCGCAATTTGTTAGTGCGTACTTATGGCGTTGCGCTTTTGGATTACACTGACGAGAAGCTCCAATTTCTCCCATCACGCGGGGAACCGTCACAAGGCGAAGTCACCGTCCGTCTGACAATTCAGCATCGCGGCAATTCCGTTAGCGTGGACAGCAATCTCTATCTAAAGGATAAATCCTGGAAGGTCTATGATGTGGCAATTAATGGCGTGAGTCTTGTGACCAATTACCGAAATTCCTTCGCCAGCGAAATCCGCAAAAATGGAATGGACGCACTAATTGAACGTCTTGCGTCACGTAATCAAGGAAAAGATAAAAAGCCGAATGAGAATTGATCCGCAAAAATGAATATCTTTTTGCTGATCGGTCAATCCAATATGGCCGGGCGGGGGCGAATACGAAGATTTGGTCAATTCTGATTGTTGAAAAATTCCCCCCGAATAAACTCGGGGGATCTTTTATGACACCGCGTGCAATCCGCGTCACTCGCAATGCAATTAAGGATGGAGTTTCTCGGAGACAATAATGAAATTAAAAGTTATAATTCATCAGGCTATTGAAGAGCTTTTGACAAATATATATGAGGCAGTGGAAGCATGCCTTTCTGTTGATTTAGAACCAGTTGTTCTTTCTGAAAATGATAAGATTTTGGAGTTCGCAGTGTGAAATCAATTTCAGGGAAGCACTTTGCGGGAGTTTTAGAAAAACGCGGTTGGCAATTAGTTCGAGTAAATGGTAGTCACCACGTTTATAAAGACAAAAAGTCAAGCGAACATTGATCCACAAAAATAAACGGCACAGTCAAAGTCGAAACGAGTTTCGCCGTAGAACTCGGCTCCTTGTGCATTTGGCGGGACAAGCCAATGCTCGTGGATGACAGCGCGTAATTAGGTTTTGCAATTAATAGTTGTTGAGCATGATTTAATCAACTACAATTCAACCGCGTAGCCCTGCTATAAATCACTTAACCGCAACGGGGAGAATGTATATGCAAAGTAGTAACGTCGATAATGTTCGCGGATCTTCTAATCCGCAAGGATATGTACTGTCTTTCGCGAGAGGCGTTTATCTTTTGATTGCCATAGCCAGTCTTGTCGTCATGATTGGCGGAACTGCCTTCATAATTTATCTACAAGCCATGATGTTCAAGCAACCATCCGAAATTCCCATCCCGCCTCCATACCAGAGGATGTCCTATGTAGCACACACCATAAACCACGCTATAATTGCTGGCCGCCTTGCACCTCCCAAAGATATTAGGTTCGTCGTTACTACTGATGTAATTACTGCCCTACCTAACCAAAATGTAATTTTGGGTTACTTTACCGCCAACACAAAAAACAATCTCGCATCGTTTCCTGATGGCATCAGCATTATAGGTGGTAAGGATTCGGAGTTATTTGAAAAAGCACTCGATTCAAAAAATGACAAGATTGGCTTGAAAGCGAAAGCGGCTCTTACTAATGAAATTACTGAATTATTACGTGACATCAAGGCTAGAAAGGATCGTATTTTCGAGATTCGTGTTGCGGCAAGAGATCAATATGGAATTATATCACCGGCGACCGATATTCGTTTTGTATTGACATTCGGTCCAGCATTAGACTCTCGCCTAGATTCAAAATCAGAATCTCAACCAGAGATTACTGAGTTACAAAAAGTCGCTGGTGATATCGCAAAAGTAATTGAACCTACAGTTAATCCAGCATACGTCAGTGCTTATCGGACTGCTCTTGGTATTCCTCGTAAGTGCGGAACTCACGATAGTGATCAGGTATTTATTACCAATTATCGGCAATCCCTCGAGAAAGTGCGTTCTCAATTGACTAGCACGAATATCGTATCGTTCTACGTCGGATTATGCGAAGCCTGGGAAGACGCCCTCCAACGGGAATCAGAACGGGAATCAGCAGAGCGAGAACACGCCGAAAAACGACGCGAACACGCTCAAGAGCATAACCGCAGGATGCTACAGCGACATGAATACGATATCCATCAAGCGAGAGAGAGCATATCTCGAACGTTGACTATTATTGGTAGCGCAGTTGCGACATTTCTGTCAATCTCCATAATCTTGGCATTCATGGCTCTTGAGAATCATTCTCGTGCGATTCGTGAAGCCATGGAATCAATGGTGAGGATATCTGAAGAAAAGAAGATTACTGAATCGTGAAAGATGATTCTTCGGTGTTTTATTGGTAAATTAGGAGAAATTACAATGCCAAAATTTATGATGAGTAGCATATTTTTCGGTGTGGTGTTGATGTTTATGGCCATACCGGTGAATGGAAAAGAATCTGAAAAAGAAAAACTCGCACCACAAACTCCTGCATCCACCAAAGTGGAAGATACACCAACGCCAGATCAGCCGGATAATTCAACAAAATTATCTCCGAAGCAAATAAGAAAAAACGAATTGACTGCGAAATATGGAGCCGAGATAGCTAATGCCATTTTGGCTGGTAATGTACTCAAAGAAATGACCAT
>Ga0114939_10003259_pt1 | contig 11463 bp, 14 predicted proteins | sample AshMeaCrysSpring_FD_87196 | JGI IMG/M metagenome (GOLD analysis project Ga0114939, IMG submission 87196) | Groundwater microbial communities from Big Spring, Nevada to study Microbial Dark Matter (Phase II) - Ash Meadows Crystal Spring | ecosystem: Environmental > Aquatic > Deep subsurface >... | reverse complement strand
CCATTCAGACTTTTGATAGATAAATATATAGGACTATTTGAAAGAGTTGAATGTGGAGAAGATAAGACTCAGATTAATGAGGAAAATATCAAAAATTTCTTGAGAATGGAAAAGTGGATATTTGATAGTCCAGATCAAGCAGGAGAAGCTTTCAGACAGTTTATGAAAGATTGTTATCAGAAAAATCTTCTTATCAAAAACGAGATGAAGCTAAATGACAAGACTATAAATTTGAAAAATATTAATATGCCTTTGCTTAATATAATAGCACAATATGACCATCTGGTTTCTAATGACCAGAGTATCCCATTAAATGGTACAGTATCGAGTACTGACAAAGAATTATTAATATTTCCTACTGGACATATAGGAATTTTTGTTGGTTCTAAATCTCAAAAAGATGTATGTCCAAAAATAGCTGAATGGCTAAAATTGAGATTATGAAATAATAATGTATAAATGAAATAATAAAAAGGAGAAAAATATGGAAATTGAACCAATTGTTGAACTAGAAAATAAATTTTATAAGATTCAGGTTAAAGAACTCGAATTAGATGGAAGATATCTGTTTATCAAAGGAATTGTTCTAGACGCAGATAAAGATGAGGCCTTTGAGCTCGAAGATAGTATAGATTTATCAGAATGGAATGATAACGATACTAAAGAACCTGGACAAGAAACAAGTAATGAAGAGGAAACCCAAAATGAGAGTTAAAGATAAAGTAGTAATTATCACAGGGGCAGGTAGTGGAATAGGGAGAGAGACCTCCATTCTTTTTGCCAAACATGGAGCAAAAGTTGTCGTAACAGACATCGATGAAAAATCAGGAAAAGAAACTGTAGATGAAATAGCAAAAGTATTGGAACAAGATCCAGATTGTACAGGCGAAGCATTTTTTGCTAAATTAGATATCTCTGATAGAGAACAGACAAAACAAGTTGCTCAAGACGTCCTAAATAGATACGGTAAGATAGATGTCCTAATAAATAATGCTGGAATAATACAAGATGCATTAGTAACGAAAATGACAGAAGATCAATGGGACAAGGTTATTGATATAGACCTAAAGGGTCCTTTTAACTGTATACAGGCGGTAGCAGACAATATGATTGAGCATGGCATCGGAGAGATAATAAACGTATCATCCATAGTAGGAATATATGGCAATATCGGACAGGCTAATTATTCGGCAGCAAAGGCGGGACTAATTGGCTTAACAAAGACTCTTGCAAAAGAACTTGGAAAGAAAGGAATAAGGGTAAATGCGGTCGCGCCTGGATTTATTCATACTCCGATGACAGCTAAAGTACCAGATAAGATACTCGAACTGATGAAAGAGAAGACTCCTCTCAAGAGGATTGGCCATCCTGATGATGTTGGATATGCTCTTCTATATTTAGCATCTGACGAGGCAAATTTTATCAACGGTGCAATTATTCCAGTCGATGGCGGTCTGTTAATATAAATTAGAAACATAGAAAAATTAGAAATTAGCGGTAAAATGGTAGAATATATTCACATAATGGTAAATTGTCCATATGTTGGATGCTCACGTTCGATAGAATATTGTTTTAAATGCAACTATAAGAAAGGAATAGTTAATTATGATTTAGTGTGTGATCATAGAGACGCGATGAAAATGTCAGAAAAAGATAAAGATAGTAAAGATAAAATAAAGGAGATAAACAGATGAATAATGAGGACAGAATCAAAAATGAAAATATATTAGACGAGATATATTTGGAAAGAGCAATATACCTATTAAATATAGATGACTTATTAGAAGATATATTGGAAAAAAGGTAAGAAAGAACAAAATAAAAGAAGGAGACAAATATATGAATAACGTAGTAATAGTAGCTGCTAAAAGAACGGCGGTAGGAAAGTTTGGAGGAAGTTTAAAGGATTTCAATCCTGGACAACTTGGTTCCATAGTATTGAAAGAGGTATTAAAATATACGAATACTAAACCTGATGATATAGACGAGGTTATAATGGGAAACGTTCTATCAGCAGGACACGGTCAGAATATAGCAAGACAGGCCGCTATTGGAGCTAATATTCCTGTCAGTACTCCATCATATGTTGTAAATAAGGTTTGTGGCTCAGGATTAAAATCTGTGATCTTGGGAGCACAATCTATAATGTTAGGAGATGCTGATACCGGCCTGGCAGGCGGGGTGGAATGTATGTCACAAGCTCCATATCTCATTAAAAAAGCCCGTTGGGGAGTGAAAATGGGAAACGATGAACTTATAGACTCTATGATATATGATGGGCTTTGGGATATATTTGGAAACTATCATATGGGAATTACAGCGGAGAATGTGGCCCAAGAATATAATGTGTCAAGAGAAGAACAGGACGAATTTTCAGCTAGAAGTCAGAACAAAGCTGAGAAAGCTATCAAAAACGGAAAATTTAAAAATGAGATAATCCCTATAGAAATCCCACAACCAAAAGGAGATCCTATTACTTTTGACCAAGACGAATTTCCAAGATTTGGAACCACTAAAGAGATCCTCGCAAAGTTAAAACCTGCATTCAAAAATGATGGAACTGTGACGGCAGGAAATGCATCTGGCATCAATGATGGAGCAGCAGCAGTTCTCCTAATGGATCAAGACATAGCTAAAGATCAGGGCATAGAAGCTTTAGCAACTATAGAAAGTTATGCGTCTTTTGGTGTAGACCCTGAAACAATGGGTATAGGACCTGTCCATTCGACTATATTAGCATTAGAGAATGCTGAGTTGGATGTAGAAAATATTGATCTGATAGAACTTAACGAAGCTTTTGCGGCACAATCTTTGGCTGTAATTAAGGAACTAGGATTGGACCAAGAAAAAGTAAATGTAAATGGCGGAGCTATAGCTCTAGGTCATCCGATAGGTGCAAGTGGTACTAGGATCTTAGTTACACTTTTACATGAGATGAAAAGAAAAGATTGTGAATATGGACTGGCATCTTTATGCATTGGTGGGGGCCAGGGAATTTCAATGATTATAAGAAAATAGAAAGAGCAAAATGATAAAATAAAAAAAATAAAGAAGGAGACAAAATGAAAAAATTAAAACCGTTAGAAGGTAAAGTGGCTTTAGTCACTGGAGGCTCGAGGGGAATTGGAAAAGCTATCGCCCTAAGACTAGCAGAGGAAGGTGCAGATGTCGCTATTAACTATCAGTCCACAAAAGAACATGCGGAAAACGTGGCAAGACTTATAGACCAAATGAGTACAATGGACGACCTTGACAAGTTGTCTATGATGGTGGATCAAATAGATACAAAAGAGGATGCAAAAGAAGTCTCAAAACTTATAGATGGTATTGGTAGTCACTCTTGCGTATACCAGGCGAACGTCAACAATTTCGAAGAGGTTACCGATATGTACAATCAAATAGTTAAAAGATTTGGCAAGATCGATATTTTGGCGAACAATGCAGGAATTGTTAGAGATAAATCTTTTGTAAAAATGACTCCGAAAATGTGGAATGAGGTATTGTCCGTTAATCTAGATGGAACCTTTTATTGTACCAAAGCAGTGATAGAAGGCATGTTAGAAAGGAAATATGGCAGGATAATAAACATATCTTCAGTGATAGGAAGAATGGGAAACAGAGGGCAGGCGAACTATGCGGCATCAAAGGCTGGAATTATAGCTCTTACACAGACATTAGCTAAAGAATTTGCAAACAAAGGTATAACTGTTAATGCTATAGCTCCTGGATTTATAGAAACTGATATGTTGAAATCAGTTCCTAAAGAAATAATGGATAAGATTCTAGCGCAGATACCTCTTGGAAGACTCGGAAAACCGTCAGAGATCGCTGGAGCAGTGGCATATTTAGTTTCAGAAGACGGAGACTATATAACTGGACAGGTAATTGACATAAATGGAGGTTTATATATCTAGGTTTTAATCTTTTTATTTTTTGATGACCAGAGGCACGAGTCGTGAGGCTCGTGCCTTTTTTTATGGACAAATTTCTGATTTTTATAAAAATATCTTTATATCTATTCTATATGAATGTTTAACCGACAAAACATTTATATACCTAACAATAGTGTTATTCTATACAGTTTTTGAGTCTGCCCGGACTTTTTTGCGATACAATCAGAGACAGTCCAAAGATTCAAAAACGATAATATCAATCAGAGACTACAGAGGCAAAACGATATGTTACAAGTAGTAGGTGAAGACGAGATAGCAGAAAGGAAACCGTACAAGTTCAGTGAAAAAGTGGCAGAAAAGATCAGGAAAAGAAGAAAAGAAAGAGAACAAAAGAGAAAGAGTATGGCCCAGATTATTGTGAGAATTGATACGTTGGATGAGATATTATCTGACGATACTATCTATGGGAATAATCTGAGAAATATTCGAGTGTTGTAGCGTATAGGAAGAGTCTTTGATGCCAGCCACGACTAGTATACTAGAGCTTGATTGTACATACAAGACAGACATAGAGACCACTTGTGCATGGATGATAAATGTAAAGATTAGGTACAGCGGACAATGACAAAGATACATACATACATAATTAGAGGAGAGCCAGGATCAGAATATGAAAGTAATGGACCTTTGATCCCTATTGATGATAAATGCTGTCAAGATGTATGTACGACATTGCACGATACCATTTCTGATTTACGTAAAGAGTATAAAGGTACTGAATCATTGATAGAAGAATTAGCCAGAGCACCTAGAGGAACAGAAGAAAGGCAAAAGCAAATTATAGACGGTTTACAGATACTGCAAGATACCAGTTACACATTAACAGAAGAGGGTATATGTAAATGTGTTGAAAAATATCCTTCAAAATATCCAGAAGGTTTAAAAGTATGGCAAGAGTGACTATTCATATACCTGAGATTTTTAAAGATGAGAAACCTATCATACCTTCTGGAGATAAATGCTGTGTTGGTGTATGTGTTGCTATAAATGAGACTATTCCTCACCTTGAAGATTTGGCTAATCAGTGCATAATGGCGTATAAAGAATATGATGTTGCTAGAAGGAAAGGTTATAAGGGAGAAGTTTGTAATAGATTATTGAGACGATCAAAAATGTTAAAAGATTTAAGGCTTACTTTTAAAGAAAGGGGTATTTGTAGATGTGTTGAGTAGGGAGACATAAAAATGGAGACTGAGAGAAAAATATTCTATAGGGGATTAACATATGATGAGTGGGCATCTCAACAAGATAAAACTAATGTAGAATTTAGAGCTATAGAAGCATATCACAAGACTCATCCAGCATATGACCTGGAAGAGATTAGAAACTCTATATATCTTAATGTTATAGAGACCGAGACGAATCAAGAAATTTGCATAGAATGCTTTGGAGATAGACACCCTAATCATAAGAAATTAAATGAAAAGATAGCATTTCTGACTAAGGTATTATTTTCTCATTCTAGTAAAGAATTTAAGAGTGTAGACAAAAGGGGACACGGAGATCAAATCTCTGCTAGGTTCGGAGGAAGAGGAAAAGATTCTCAGGTCATAGCCTTTAGAATTGAAGAAAAAGCTGTAAAGTATGCAAAATATCTTATAGAGCATAATATGGTTCCGGAGGTATATACGGTTTCTGATCTTATAAGGCTTAGTTTTGCAAAATATATAGAAATGATACCTACAATACATGAATTTAGAGATGCGGTATCAGACAGATTCCTTCTAGATATAAAGAATGAGAAAAATGCCCAAGAAAGAGAAATAGTCGATAATATGTTGAAAGGATTTGATGATAATCTGAGATCAATAGATAAAAATTTGAATGATGTAATGCGTCATATAAATAACAATGGAGAACTTGAAGAAATTAGAGATATGACAGTAACATTCATTAAAGATGCGCTTACATATAATAGTCCGTCAAAGATAGAAAGTGGGAGAGTCAAGGATTATATCATGATGAATCCTGTGCTATATAATATACTGGCGACATTGGAAAGAGAAAAATTAGTCACCAGAGAGTATATCGACAATGTGAGGTTGAAAGGGGTAGTTACACCTACATTTAACGTAATTCCAAAAGAAGAATCTGGCAAGTAAAAACTCTGACTATTTTAAAAAAATAATTATTAATGTATTTGTAGATATGGATAAGGTGACTTTATGGACCAATATAGATGGAATCTTATAAAGAAAAAAGCTAAGACCATTGGGTATGAAATCATTACAAAGACAGGAACTAATAAACTTTTGAAGGAATGGGCGGTAAGAAAAGGATTTAATAGTTACGAAGAATATCTAGATATTATGGCAATAGGAAGAGGTTTTACCTGCTACGAAGAATACACTAAAGTGTGGGAGTACTATCCCGGTATGCCAGATCCCATAAAAGAAAATCGTAAAGATGCTAGATTTATAGGTATATACATCGCAGAAAATAGTGTGTCGAAACTATTTGAAGACACCAAACAAATGAGATATGGAAACCCAGGATACGACATCATTTGTAAAAAAGGTTATAAGATAGAAGTTAAGGCTGCTACTTTGGCTAGAAATAATACGCTGTCATTTCATTTAGGAAAAAATAAGATTGCGGATTATTTTATCCTGATAGGATTTAATAATATAATAGAGTTGAAACCTCTCTATTTGTGGATAATAAAAAGTGATGAAATAATAAGAGGATCCCGTCTTAAAGATATCGACGTTTTGAGCATATCTAATGAGACAGAACTTGTAAAACCTTTTCGAAAATATAATAAGATAGATAAATTAGAGAAATTAAAAGAAATTTGTAAAGGGTTTAATGAATATGAAAAAATTGAGGTATATAATGATAATATACCGACTAAAGCGCACATTCTAGATATAATTGTAAAAATAAGGTCATCCGGAAAATCAAACACGACCCTGAAAGATATATCAGACGTTTTAAAAGAGGAACAAAAAATAGAGAATAGGATCCCAATCCTACCTTCTGACGAGTGTAGTAAGTAACCGTATATTTTTTTTCAATTTTTCTACTGTCTAAATTTTTTTATTAGGACACTTTTTGACCAGTCGTATCTATTTGTTAGACACAACAGAACTTGTGCTAATACTGCTATCAAAGATGACAATTCACAACACTCTGTTTCTATTTCTACTGTTTCCTATTGATTCATTTTTGCCTGCTACAATATGTGGTTACAAGTTTACAGCGAGCAATCGATTGTAACCAGATATATACATACAGATGACGTATTGGGGATAACGAAGAACGCGAGAAACTCTCGATATTTAGATATTATGTTATAGCTATACGTCTATAATTTAGGGCTTTCAGATCCCGCAGATATTATTTTAGATATACAGCCTTCTTTTATGACACTTTTTGTAAGACAATTTGGTATTTTTGCGTTGATGCCCATTATCTTTTCCAGTCTTTTATCGATACCGTGTAGATATCAGCGCGACTGGATCAACTATTTTCTATATACAGAACAATACTTGAGCATATCAAATATATCGATTTCTATAATTTTTAGGTATTTATATCTTGACCACTTTAAGATTGACAAGAAAAAAGATATGGGCACATATGCAATATACTATATCAGATTACCTATATACATTTTAACACAAAATTCCAATGTCGATCAGATATAGATCTGTACGAAGTATTAACCTTAATGATGTATCGATTATATCAACGTTATGTTCATACAACATCTAAGCAGAACTTTATTGATATACTAACGACCTTTGCTATAATATCTATTCGGTACCAGCATGATATATCCATAAAGAACATCTATTTTTTATATACTCAATATGCGACTTCTCTTCTTCATATAAGAAACTAATATTCACTTCACAACAACAGAATACAGAAAAAACAAATATTATATATCTAGCCGATACAAGACTTATGCAGAATTTATGCGAAAAACCGCATTAAATCTGTATAAAGACCCTCTGAGCCAATTACTCAATTATAGTACAATATACAAGCCAAACTTTTTGTCAGACAGTAAGATTTTATATTTTGAGTGTTACACGGTTTAAAATGCGCTTAATAGTGATTTAGACTTGTAAAAAGCCCTCTGGCATGTTGGGCTGCTGACGACAAAACATTTATATACCTAGCAGTAGTGTATCTTGGCATGTGTTCGGGGCTTAGCACGGAAGAAATAGGAATAGGCATAAAGAAAAAATCTTCAAAAAATGGCCCCATACATAGTATATAAAATATGGGGAAGGCGTAAATATTCTATATGAGCAATAAGAAAGAACGCTTTAAGATTGTCCGCAAAAATTTTGGAAAGGGGAAACACGCAAAGGTTTCTATAGTTAAAAGAAAGTCTGATAAAAAATTATTCATCTGGAAACGGCCTAAATCTGACAATCCAGATCATCAAAGAGTATTTCTAGTAGAACATGAAAGAGCAAGAGTCTGGAGAGAGATCGGAGTTAGTGAAGTTCATGTTAAATGGTGCCCTGATAATCTGTCTCTATTGAAGACCTATGTTAAAGGTTATACATTGGCAGAAAAATTAAAAAAGGATCGTCATTTCTTTTCAAAGACAAAAAGAAGATCAGTAAAGGCTCTAAGGAAATTATTTAGATACCTTGTAGATTCTGAATTTTGGGTCAGAGATTTAAGTACCAAAAATTTAGTTTTCGATGGAGATAAATGGCACGTTATAGATAGCTCGGATATTTTTAAGATGGAAAATCGGTCTGCTACTAAACAAAAATATAAAGATGAGCTTGTCCAAATGTGGCATATGAAACACAAAAAACTTTCTAGTAGTGACATTCGTCATATAGAATCATTCTTTGATTCGATATAGGCAACTCTCGATGCAAATAGGGTATTAACGACAAAACATTTATATACCTAGCAGTAGTGTATCTTGGCATATATTTAGGGCTTAGTATGAAAGGAATCAAAAGAGACTTAAAGAAAGAACATGGAGATGTGAAATAAAATGGCTTTCCCAAAATATAAACCAACTTCACCTCCCAAAGACAAGATCGTAAAAGAGAAAAGGCTTGTCAATGGAAAACTTATGCCCGTAGAAACATTTAACGGAAAAGTAGTGAGGGTTTTTGATGATGAAGGAAATGTTGTCGAAGATAGATCTACAAGTTTTGGAGATAAACTACCACCTCTACCAGAAGCCAGACCAAAACCAAAAGTAGAAGAAGTTTCAAATATAGACCAAGATAAAAAAGATGAAACTCCAAAAGTAGAAATGTCAGAATATGACAAACTGATGAAGATGCCAGATGAACAATTTAGGACAGAAATAGCATCTATGTCAGATAGTGGTTTTGAAGGATATATGAGAAAATTAGGATTAAGTAGTGATGAGAAGGCTGACATAAGAGGCAAGCGTATAGATCTACGCAATATTCCAAATGTAGACCAAGAGAAAAAGGAAGAGATTCCAAAAGTCGAACAAGAAGATATACCTAAAATAGGAGATAAAAAACCAGAAGACGTTCCAAAATTAGACATTCCAAAAGTAGATACCCCAAATGTAGAAGTGCCTGAATTTCCAAATAGTGTATCATCGACATCATCACCAACATCAATATCTGGAACTAGCGGAATACCATTAGTTTCTAAGGAAGAGACAGTAGGACAAGGTTCTGGTCCAGTGACCGCAAAGGCTGAAGTTGTATCCCCAAAACCAGAAGAAATTACAGATGCAGGAATAATTACAAAAGAAGGAGGAACTACAACACATATCCCAAAGATAGAACCTATCATTCCTAAGATAGAGATTCCTAAATCAGAACCTCCAAAGGAGGTTAAGAAAGTACCAGTTCCTGGAGTAGGTATACCAGTCATGGGTCGTCTTAGCAAAATTATGGAAGAAAAGACAAAAGACGATAAGACAAAAGATGAAAATATAAAAGAGGATAAGGGAAAATCATCTGATATCATCCAATCGGAGTCTTCAAAGGAGGAAACTCCAAAAGAGGTTCCAAAGGCGGAAATTCCAAAAGATATTCCAAAAGAGGCTCCAAAAATAGGACAAAGTAAAATAAAGAAACCGAAGGAGGTTAAACATTTTATGGCAGAAGAAGATGAAGAAATAATGCAGGAGAGAAAGTTCGAGCAATGGCTAAAGAAGAATAGATTCCAAGAGAGTGTTGAGAAAACTGCGAAAATCGCTGAGGAAAGCCAAGGACAGATCAAAGATATTTCTAATGAAATTACTAATGTCAAAGAAGGACTTGGGACTGTAGAAAACAGGATCGATACTCTCAAAGAAGGTCTGAATTCCGTAATCGGAGAAACAAAGAAGCCCATAGTAGAGACTCTTGGAGAACTATGCGAAGGTGTAGATTGTATCAAAAAGGATGTAGCAAAATACCAAGATATACAATCTGAATTAGACAAAAAGTTGGATACTAGATTCAGCGAGTTAAGAGAAAGAGTCCAAAAACTCGAGGAACCAACGTTCACCTGTGATAACTGTGGAGCAGATGGTATCAAGCCGTTGTCCAGTTTCTGTCCTAATTGTGGCGCCCCAATTCATGAGTGGAATGATGAGAATGGGCAACCCGTAAGAGGATGGGTACCATACTGGAAGCGTGTAAGACAGGCAGTATAACCGTACGAATAGTGTACATATATATGTTATATACGCAATATACTATATGTATATGAGAGGTATTATGAGCGACGATAAAAAGACAAAAGATGGAGATGCTGATAAAGAGTCTGCAGAAAATCCAAACCTTTTAAAACAGTTAGATGACACAGTAAGAGTATTCAAAACTTTGAAAGAGTTGTCGTCTAATCCTGTCCAAAAGGCAATAGAGGATAAAGTTGGACAGTTAACCGTAGATGTAATCCAGCAAGCATTTACAAGACCGACAGGATTTCTAGACCAATTCCAGAATCAAATAGCTAAGAACCCGTCTCTCCAAAAGATGATTATTGAAAGCACACTCCCCCAACCAATAGGTATGAATGCCCAGGAAAAATCTAGCCCTAACAACGATACGTGTAATAAAGATGAAGATATACCGATATACGAAAAGCTATCTCCTGAAGATATTTATATAATTAGGATAGTCGGAGATGAACTCGAGGTTGTAGAAAATCATGACGGAGTAGCAATATATAAGATGATCAGGTTGGCATCATAATTAATGAGATAACATCAGGAGACTTTATGGCGGAAGGACAAAGCGGACAAGGAGGAGGGCAAGGATATACTGACGAAGACGTTGAGCTACTTTTAAATGAGACAGCAAAAAGGGCGGCAGCTGAGGCATTAAAAAGTGCTCAACAATCGCAACATCAACCACAGCATAGAGAACGGCCTAGAGAAGATGAAGAAAATGGGGATGAACTTATAGGCGTTAGCCCAAAGTTGGTCAAACAGTTACAAGGAACGGTAACTGTATTTAACACTTTGAAAGAGTTCGCATCTAACCCTCTTCAAAAAGCGATAGAGACCAAAGTTGGAGAATTAGCTGCTGGCGTAATAGAAAATGCCTTT
>Ga0114939_10003258_pt1 | contig 11464 bp, 9 predicted proteins | sample AshMeaCrysSpring_FD_87196 | JGI IMG/M metagenome (GOLD analysis project Ga0114939, IMG submission 87196) | Groundwater microbial communities from Big Spring, Nevada to study Microbial Dark Matter (Phase II) - Ash Meadows Crystal Spring | ecosystem: Environmental > Aquatic > Deep subsurface >... | reverse complement strand
TGGCCGTAGCTCGGCCGCGCACGTCATGACCCGCGACGCATGAACCCGACACGTCGAGCGACTGCCACGGATCCGGCTCGGCCGGTCCGCCGGCGGTGCCGGCAGCGCGGACGCTGCCGGCGCTCGCAGGCGAGCCACGGTCCGGGGGGACTGGCGCCTTCCGAGCCGGCCGGGCCTGCAAGCCCGGCCGTGGAAGCGAAGCGCGCAGGGGGTGCTTCATTTCAGCAGCCTTTCCAGCGTGCGCCGGTAGATGTTCTTCAGCGCCTCGACGTCCGGCACGGCGACGTTCTCGTCGACCTTGTGGATGCTGGCGTTGACCGGCCCGAACTCCACCACCTGTGGGCAGATGCGCGCGATGAAGCGGCCGTCCGAGGTGCCGCCGGTGGTGGACAGCTGCGGCGTCACCCCCGTCTCGTCGCGTATGGCGTCGCTCAGCGCCGCGCTGAGCGTGCCCGGCGGGGTGAGGAAGGTCTCGCCGCCAAGGGTCCAGTCCAACCGGTACTGCAGCCGATGCCGGTCCAGCAGCTCGTGCACGCGGGACTTCAGCTGGTCGGCGGTCGATTCGTTGCTGAAGCGGAAGTTGAACTGCAGCTCGAGCTCGCCGGGAATGACGTTGCCCGCGCCGGTGCCGGCATGGATGTTGGACATCTGCCAGCTGGTCGGCGGGAAGAACTCGTTGCCCTCGTCCCAGCGCACGGCCACCAGCTCCGCCAGCGCAGGAGCCAGTTCGTGGATCGGGTTGCGCGCCAGCTGCGGGTAGGCGATGTGGCCCTGCACCCCCTGGACCACGAGGCGCCCGGACAGGGTGCCGCGGCGGCCGTTCTTGATGGTGTCGCCCAGCCGCTCCACCGACGTCGGTTCGCCGACGATGCAGGCATCCAGGCTCTGGCCGCGCGACTGCAGCAGTTCCACCAGGCGCACGGTGCCGTCGACCGACGGGCCCTCCTCGTCGCTGGTCAGCAGGAAGGCGATCGCGCCGGCGTGCGAGGGATGCTGTTCGACAAACTCCTCGACCGCCACGACCATTGCCGCGATCGAGGTCTTCATGTCGGCCGCGCCTCGGCCGTACAGGCGGCCGTCACGGTGCGAAGGCACGAAGGGGTCGCTTTGCCAGCGTTCCAGCGGGCCGGGCGGTACCACGTCGGTATGGCCGGCAAAGGCCAGCGTCGGGCCGGGGCGGCTGCCGTCGCGCCGCGCCCAGAGGTTGGTGACGCGGAAATCCTCCGGTCCGCAGAGCAGCGTCTCGCAGGCGAAGCCGCGCCTTGCCAGGCGCGCGGCGATCAGCTGCTGGCAGCCGCCGTCCTGCGGCGTGACGCTGGCGCGGGCGATCAGCGCCTCGGTCAGGCGCAGCGCATTCACGGCCTGCCTCCGCCGTCGCGCGCGGCGACGCCGCTGCCGCGACCGGCCGTCGCCGAGGACGGCATCGGCGGGCTCATCGCGGGCCGAGCGGCACGGCCCGCGAATCGGCCGGCAGCACGTCGAGCGTGATGTCGGTGAAGCTGGCGCCTTCCTGTTCCGGCTTGGGGGCCACGGTCTTGGAGACCGGCGCCATGTCGTTGTGCAGGCGCCAGAGCAGGTTGGTGGGCGAGTCGGCATGCACCATGCCCTCGTCGCGCGACACCGTGCCGTCGGTGATGAGGCGCGCAATGTCGGCTTCGAAGCTCTGCGAGCCCTCGGCCAGCGACTTTTCCATCGCCTCCTTCACGCCGGCGATGTCGCCCTGCTCGATGAGTTCGGCCACGAGCACGGTGTTCAGCAGCACCTCCACCGCGGCCACGCGGCCGCCGGCATTGGCGCGCAGCAGGCGCTGCGAGACGATGGCGCGCAGGCCCGACGCCAGGTCGGACAGCAGCGCCGGGCGGGCCTCGGGAGCGTAGAACGACAGGATGCGCCCCAGCGCGTGATAGCTGTTGTTGGCGTGCAGCGTGGCCAGCACCAGGTGGCCCGACAGCGCGTAGGAGATGGCTGCGGTCATCGTCTCGCGATCGCGGATCTCGCCGATCAGGATGCAGTCCGGTGCCTGGCGCAGCGCGTTCTTCAGCGCCACCTGCAGCGTCTCGCAGTCGCGCCCGACCTCGCGCTGGTTGACCACCGACTTCTTGTTGGTGAAGAGGAACTCGATCGGGTCCTCGATGGTCAGGATGTGCCCGGTGGCCTGCTGGTTGCGCCACTCCAGCATCGCCGCCAGCGTCGTGCTCTTGCCGGTGCCGGTGGCGCCGACCATCAGGATCAGCCCGCGCTTCTCCAGCACCAGCGTGGACAGCAGCGGCGGCAGCCCCAGGCTGTCGAGCGCGGGGATGTCGAACGGAATGCAGCGGAACACCGCCGCCATGGTGCCGCGCTGCCGGAAGGCGGACATGCGGAAGCTGCCGATGCCCTGCAGCCCGAGTGCGATGTTCAGCTCGCCGGTGTCGTCGTACTCCTCGAACTGCTGCGGCGTCAGCACCTCGCCCAGCAGCTGGCGGATCTGCGAGGGCGAAAGCACCTGGTCCGACAGCTGCAGGATCTGGCCGTTGATGCGGATCAAGATCGGCGTGTTCGCCGACAGGTAGACGTCCGACGCGTTGCGCTCGGCCATCAGCCGCAGGACGCGTTCCATGTTGCCTGCACTCATGCGCTTTCCTCAGCGACAAAGACGATTCGGGGGCTGCCTGCGGGCATCGAATGCAGGCCGGCCCGGCCCGCGTCGCCGCGCGCCGGAGCGATGCGCATGCCGGTCGATGGCAGGCCGCTTCATGCGCGCAGCAGTTCGTTGATGCTGGTCTTGGCCCGGGTCTGGGCATCGACCCGCTTGACGATGACCGCGCAGTACAGGCTGTACTTGCCGTCGCCGCTCGGCAGGCTGCCGCTGACCACCACCGAGCCGGCAGGGATGCGGCCGTAGCTGACCTCGCCGCTGGCGCGGTCGTAGATCTTGGTGCTCTGGCCGATGTAGACGCCCATGCTGATGACCGAGTTCTCCTCGACGATGACACCCTCGACGATCTCCGAGCGGGCGCCGATGAAGCAGTTGTCCTCGATGATGGTCGGGTTGGCCTGCAGCGGCTCGAGCACGCCGCCGATGCCGACGCCGCCCGAGAGGTGCACGTTCTTGCCGATCTGCGCGCAGGAGCCGACCGTGGCCCAGGTGTCGACCATGGTGTTCTCGTCGACGTAGGCGCCGATGTTGACGTAGCTGGGCATCAGCACCGCGCCCTTGGCGATGAAGCTGCCGCGGCGCGCCACCGCAGGCGGCACGACGCGCACGCCGCTGGCGCGCATGGCCTCCTCGTCGAGGTGGGCGAACTTGGTGGGCACCTTGTCGAAGAAGCCCAGATCGCCGGCGCGCATCACGTGGTTGTCGTTGAGGCGGAAGCTCAGCAGCACCGCCTTCTTCACCCACTGGTTCACCGTCCACTGGCCGACGCCCTGGCGCTCGGCCACGCGGATGCGGCCGGCATTGAGATCGGCGATCACCTCTTCGACGGCCTGGCGCACGTCGGGCGCCGAGGCGGCGGTGATCTGCGCACGCCCTTCCCAGGCGAGTTCGATCAGGTCCTGCAGTTTGTGGGTCATGGGTGTTCGCGCCGTGAAAGAACGAAATTGCGGATGCGCTGCGCAGCCTCGACGCAGGCGTCGGCAGACGCCACCAGCGCCATGCGCACGCGCCCGGCTCCGGGGTTCTGGCCATGCGCGTGGCGCGCCAGGAGGCTGCCGGGCAGCAGCGACACATTGTATTGAGCCAGCAGTTGCAGCGCGAAGGACACGTCGTCTCCAGGCACGCCCGACGGGCCCGGCACGGCGGCCCACAGGTAGAAGCCGGCGTCCGGCAGACGCACGTCCATGACATCGGCAAGAAGCGGCATGACCTGAGCGAATTTGCTGCGGTACAAGTCGCGATTGGCGCGCACGTGCGCCTCGTCGGCCCAGGCCGCGATGCTGGCGCGCTGCACCACCGGGCTCATGGCGCTGCCATGGTAGGTGCGGTACAGCAGGAAGGCCTTCAGCAGCCGGGCGTCGCCGGCGACGAAGCCCGAACGCAGCCCTGGCACGTTGGATCGCTTGGACAGGCTGGTGAAGGCGACCAGGTTGCGGAAATCGTCACGGCCCAGCGCTTTGGCCGCCTGCAGCGACCCCAGCGGCGCTTCGTCGCGGAAGTAGATCTCCGAATAGCACTCGTCGCTGGCAATGACGAAGCCGTGGCGGTCGCTCAGCTCGAACAGCATCTGCCACTCGGACAGCGGCATCACGGCCCCGGTCGGGTTGGCCGGCGAGCACACGTACAGCAGTTGCGTGCGCGCCCAGGTGGCGTCGTCGATCTGCGACCAGTCCGCGGCGAAGTTGCGCGCAGGGTCGCTGTTGGCGAAGGCCGTCTGCGCGCCGGCCAGCAGCGCCGCGCCCTCGTAGATCTGATAAAAGGGGTTGGGGCAGACCACCGTGGCGCCTGGGCGCGTGGGGTCGATCACCACCTGGGCCAGGGCGAACAGGGCCTCGCGCGAGCCGTTGACGGGCAGGGTCTGCGCAAAGGGATCCACCGTCACGTCGTAGCGCTCCCGCAGCCACGCCGCGAAGGCTTCGCGCAGCGCGGGCTCGCCGGCCGTCGCGGGGTAGCTCGACAGCCCGGGCAGGGCCTCGACCAGCGCCTGCTCGATCAAGGCCGGCGTGGCGTGGCGCGGCTCGCCGATGCCCAGTCCGATGGGCCGGTATGCGACCTGGGGCAGGATGCCGGCGGACAGCTCCTTCAGCCGTTCGAAGGGGTAGGGGTGGAGCCGGGCGAGCAGCGGATTCATGCGGCGATTATCCGGGAGCGGGACCCGGCAGCGCGCTGCGGCTGCGGCCAGGCACGTTCGCCAGGACCCGCGGCCGTGCGCGCACCTGCCGGCGGCGGACGGCGGGTTCAGCGGTGCATCGTCAGATCGGGAATCACGACGGTGCAGACGATGCCGGCGCGGCCGTTCTCGCGCCACTGCACGTCGCCGCCGAGCAGCTTGACGCGCTTGCGCACGCCGCCCAGGCCGAGGCCATGCGACCAGGCCTGCGGCGCGCGCCCGATGCCGTCGTCGGCCAGCACCAGCCTCAGCCGGCCGCCTTCGAGCGTGGCCATGACTTCCAGGTGGGTGGCGCACGAGTGCTGGATGGCGTTGTTGACCAGTTCGCGCAGCACCCGCGTCAGCGCCGACCACTGCACCATGCCGAGCACGATGTCGCGGTCGCAGTGGAAGGTCCAGCTCAGCTCGATCTGCGCCGCCTCGAGCCGGTGCGCGATGTCCGCCTTCCATTCGGCGGCGGCGTGCGACAGCCTCTGGTCGTGGCTGGCCAGGCCGCGCGTCAGCGTCTTCAGGTCCTTCAGCGTGTGCCGGACGTATTCCTCCATCTCCGGCGTCTGCGCCTTGTACATGAGCGTCAGCAGGCGGGCGCCGATGTCGTCGTGCAGGTCCTGCGCGATGCGTGCGCGCTCCTCGCTGCGGCCGCGCTCGACCGCGCGGTCGTAGGCGACCGCGCGGCTGAGCTGCTCGACCAGGCGGTCAGCCAACCGGGCGTCCTCGCGCGAGAACATGCGCCGGCCCCGCTCGGCGAAGCGCAGCATCAGCGCACCATCGGGTGCGGCCTCGCGCGCGCCCTCGATCGCAGGCAGCGGCACCAGCAGGGCCGACCCTTCGCCCAGCACCCGCGAGCGTGTCGCCTTGCGGTCCAGCGTGCGCACTTCCAGCGGTTCGAACAGCTCGTGCAGCAGGCCCGTGAGCAGCTCCGCGCTCTGTCCGGGCCGGGCCTCCACTTCGCGAAGCACGCGGTACAGGCGCTCGAACATGCGCTCGGCACCGGGCAGGCGCTGGCCGCGCATCGGTTGCATCAGCCAGCGACGCGTCGCGGCGTAGGTGGCCAGCGCGCAGGCCAGCGCCAGCGCCAGCGCGGCGGACTCGCCGATGTCGAAGGCCGACTCGAACAGCAGATCCAGCGATATGGCCACGGTGCTGGTGCCCGCCAGCAGGGCCAGTTCGCGCATCAGCGGCTGTGCCCTGGAAAAGACCGGCAGCAGCAGCACCAGCGCCGCCAGGAACAGGTACCAGACCACCGTCGCGAACACCGCATCGGCCTGGGCCACCAGGGTGTTGCGGGTGGAGGCCAGGATGGCCACGCTCAGCAGCAGCAGCGTCACCGTGGCCGCCGCCGCCAACCGGCGCATCAGCAGGGCGAAGGGGTTCGGCTCGAGACGGTAGGACCAGGTCATCAGGCCCACGGTCAGCGCGCCGCTGCCGAGCATGAAGGCCTGGGTCCACCACCATGTGCCGCGCAAGTCCCCGCGCAGGGCCCATGCGAGCAGCAGCGCGCAGCCGGACCAGGCGGTCGCGGCGATCCAGCCGCCGCCCGGCAGGCGCAGCGGCTGCAAGGTCGCCAGGTGCACCAGTGCCGCCGCGCTGGCGAGGTCGAGCGCCATGCGCACCAGTGCCGACGGGACGAGGACGCCCGGCGGCAGCCCCAGGCCCGGCAGCGTCTCCAGGCCGATCCACACCAGATTCGCAGCCTGGCACAGGCTGAGCACCGCGAAGGGCAGGTTGCGGGCGTGCGGATGGGCTCTGAGAACCGCTGCGGTGACGAACAGCAGAGACATGGCCGCGGCCACGACCAGCCAGAACAGGACGCCGACGCCGCGCCAGCCGCGCGGGGCGGGCGTCAGCGTGACCGGGGTGCCATCGTCGAAGTGCAAGCTCACCGGGCCGGCGCCGAGCATCTGCGCCAGTTGCTGCTGCGCCCTTTCCTGCCGGATGCGCTGCGCATCGTCGACGCTCCAGCGCGGTGAAGGATGCGTCAGCCCGGAATCGACGGCGATCGCCGCACCGCCCGCGCCCTCGATGCGCTGCAGATGCCGGCCCCCCTGGCCGGCCAGTTCCGGCCGCGGGCTGGACGCCAGTTCCAGCGCGGCGCCTTCGGCTCGCCATCGGGCATCGAGGAAGGGGCTGCGTGCCAGGGCCTGCACCAGCAGCGCCACGCACAGGCCGCCGATCAGCGCCAGGGCCAGCAAGTCGCCGCGGCGCAGCCCTCGCCGGGTGCGGACGCCTTGCGACGCGGGCGCGCTGCGGCCGCTGTCGGCGACCTCGAGGTCGTCCTCGTCCGGCGCAGCCGACGCCGCGTGCCGGGGCGCGCCCGAATTCGTGGCCGGGTGCGAATCGCGACGACTCATCGCCGCACCCGGGTTGGCGTACCAGGTCTGTTGACATACGAGTCGCACCCGCGTGGGGCCCCGGAAAGGGCCGGGGTACCCAAGGGCCCTGACGGGTGTTGCGCCGCTTGCGCGGGCAGCCAGCCCGCGCTGCGCGACGCGCCTGCGCCAGGGCCCATGGCCACCCCGGCGCGGGTGCGATTCATATGTCAACAGACCCTAGTGCAGACGCGCCTGGCCTGCTCGGCTCACACCAACCCCTGCTTGCTGGCCAGGACGGCGGCCTCGGCGCGGCTCGACACGTTGAGCTTCTTGTAGATGGACTTGATGTGGTCGTTGACGGTGAACCACTTGATGCCCATCAGCGACGCGATCTCCTTGATCGTGAAGCCCTTGCTCAGGTAGGTTAGCACCTCGCTCTCGCGCGGCGTCAGGCGTTCGTGGTCCAGCGGCTTCTCGATCGGCACCGGGCGGCTGCTCTGGAAGGCGCCGGCCGAGCTGAAGCCCGGCCCCGCGGGCGGCGCGTCCGCACCGCCGGCGGGCCGGAAGTGGGTGAGCAGACGGCGTGCGATGGCCGGCGACAGCGGCGGCTGTCCGCGCACGATCTTCTGCAGTTCCTCCACCAGCACCTCGAAGCGGTCCTCCTTCAGCAGGTAGCCGTCGGCGCCGCACTGCAGGGCGGGAAAGAGGTGGTCGTCGTCGGAATAGAGCGTGGTGACGATCTTCGTCGCCGGGTAGTGCGACAGCTCGGCCAGCAGCTCCATGCCGTTGCCGTCGGGCAGTTCCAGGTCGACGAGCATCAGCTTGAAGGGGTCGACGCCGTGCATGCCCTGCGCCCCTCCGGTCAGGTTGATCTGCTTGCGCGCCGACTCGAGGTCGCCGGTCTCGGTGATGGCGATGACGTCGCTGAAGCTTTCGCGCACCACGCGGCACAGGAAGCTGCGAGCCACCGGATTGTCTTCGACGATCAGCACCTTCACGGCCATCGGGGCACTCCTGGTTGCTCGCGCTTCATGCTATCGCAGCCGGCTGCGCGGGCGGCTGCCGGCCGGCACCGGCTTGCATCCACCGGCCGCGACCGCGTTCAAGCGTTCACCATGACCACCTTGCCCTGCACCTTGCGCGAGGCCATGCGCGCATAGGCCGCGGGCAGCTCGCGCATCGGCAGGCGCTGGTCGATGGCGGGCTTGATCCGGCCCTCGGCATACCAGCGCGCCAGTTCGGCCATGCCGCGCGCGCTGTTCTGCGGCTCGCGACGCACGAAGTCGCCCCAGAACACGCCGACGATGGAGGCGCCCTTGAGCAGCGCCAGGTTGAGCGGCAGCGACGGGATGCTGCCCTGCGCGAATCCGATCACCAGGTAGCGGCCGCGCCAGGCGATCGAGCGGAACACCGGCTCGGCCAGGTCGCCGCCCACCGGGTCGTAGACCACGTCCGGACCCTTGCCGCCGGTCAGTTCCTTGAGCGCGTCGCGCACGTTCTGCGCGGCGTAGTTGACGGTGGCGTCCGCCCCGAGGCTGCGGCAGAAGGCGCACTTCTCGTCGCTGGAGGCGCCCGCGATGACCTTGGCGCCGACGGCCTTGGCCACCTGGATCGCGGAGGTGCCGACGCCGCCGGCCGCGCCCAGCACGAACACGGTCTCGCCGGCCTGCAGCGCGGCCCGGTCGACCAGCGCGTGATGGGTGGTGCCGTAGGTCAGCGCGAACGCGGCGGCGTCCTCGAGCGCGAAGCCCGGCGGCAGCTTCAGCACCGACCTGGCCGCGGCCAGGGCGTGGGTGGCAAAGCCGCCGGTCGAGCCCATCGCCGCCACGGCATCGCCGACCTTCAGGTCGCCGACGCCTGCGCCGACGGCATCGACCAGGCCGGCAAATTCCGAGCCGGGCACGAAGGGCAGCGCGGGCTTGAACTGGTACTTGCCCTGCACGATCAGGATGTCGGGGAAGTTCAGGCTGGCCGCACGGATGGCGACGCGCACTTCTCCGGGGCCGGGCTCGGGCGTCGGTACCTCCTTCCAGACCAGGCCCTCCGGGCCGGACAGGGTCTCGCAGTACCAGGCTTGCATCGTGTCGTCTCCTTCGGCAGGGAGGCGGAATGATAGGCAACTCCGCCGCCTGCCGTGGCCCCTTGCGCCGCCTGCCTACAATGCGTCGATGCGCATCCTCATCGCCAACGACGACGGCTACCTGGCCCCCGGCCTGGCCGCCCTGGTGCGGGCCTGCCGGGGCCTGGGGGAGATCGACGTGGTGGCGCCGGAACAGAACGCCAGCGGCACCTCCAACGCGTTGACCCTGAACCGTCCGCTGTCGGTGTTCGAGGCCTCGGGCGAGGCGGTACGCAACTTCCGGGTGGTCAACGGCACACCTTCGGACTGCGTGCACGTGGCGCTCACCGGCCTGCTGCCGCAGCGCCCCGATCTGGTGCTCTCGGGCATCAACAACGGTGCCAACATGGGCGACGACACGCTGTATTCAGGCACCGTCGCCGCGGCGATGGAGGGCTACCTCTTCGGCGTGCCGGCGATCGCCTTTTCGCAGGTGGTGAAGGGTTGGGGCGAACTCGAGGCGGCCGCCGCGGCCGCGAGGCGCATCGTCGACCAGGTGCTGGCCGGCGGGATGCCGGCCGGGCCCTGGCTGTTGAACGTCAACATTCCCAACGTCGCCGATGCGGCGACGCTGCCGCGACGCATCACGCGGCTGGGCCGGCGTCATGCGAGCCAGGCGGTGATCCGGCAGGTCAACCCGCGCGGCGAACCGATCTACTGGATCGGCCCCGCAGGCGACGCGCGCGATGCCGGCGAAGGCACCGACTTCCACGCCACGGCCAGCGGCTGCATCTCGATCACGCCGCTTCAGGTGGACCTGACCGACCATGCGTCGCTCGCGCGCTGGTCTGCGCTGGCATGAAGGCAGGCAGCCCTGCGCTGCGCATCGCGCCGTGACGCAGAAGCCCGCGGCGCGGGGCGCGCGCTTTCCCGTGCCGCTGGAGCAGACGTTGCCGAGGGCGGCGCCGCAAGGCAAGCAGATGCTGCGGCCGCAGGCGCCGCTGCTGCACGCGGCGCGCGATGCGGCCCAGCAGCACCGCCCCAGCGGCCTGGGGCTCGATTCGGCCGCCGTCCGGCAGGCGCTGGTGCAGCGGCTGCGCGCGGAATTCCATTGCCACGACGCCGTGTGCCGGGCCATGCTGGCGGTGCCGCGTCACCACTTCGTCGACAGCGCGCTGGCCACGCAGGCGTACGAAGACACCAGCCTGCCCATCGGGCTGGGACAGACGATTTCCAAGCCTTCGGTCGTGGCCCGCATGCTGAGCCTTCTGCACGAGGGCGAGAACGCACGGCGCAGCGGCAGGCTGGGCCGCGTGCTCGAGATCGGCACCGGTTGCGGCTACCAGGCGGCCTTGCTTGGACAGATGTCGACCCGCGTGCTGTCGATCGAGCGGCTGAAACCGCTGCACGACCGAGCCCGTGCCAACCTGGGCGAGCAGCGCGCCGGCCACATTCGACTGGTCTACGGCGACGGCCGCCTCGGGCATCCGCCGAACGCACCCTACGACAGCATCGTCGCCGCCGCCGGTGGTGACGACCTGCCCGCGGCGTGGCTGGAGCAGCTGGCCGACGGCGGCCGGCTGGTGGCGCCGATGCAGGCCGCTTCGCGTGCGGGCCAGGTGCTGCTGGTGGTCGACCGGCAGGGAAGCGAATTCAGGCGCTCGACGCACGAGCCGGTGCACTTCGTTCCCCTAAAATCCGGCATCGAATGAGGGGGGAACGATCAGGCATGAAATTGCCCAATGAAGGCAGGCTCGGCCCGATCCTGGTGACTCTGGTGATGGTCGCCCTGGCCGGCTGCTCGAGCCCGACGCGCAAAGCGCCGGTCGAGGATCGCAGCGCCGCCGCCCGGCCGGCGACCGACGCACCGGCGCCGCCCGCGGTCGAAGCGCCGGGCAAGCCGCTGCCTGGCATCGAGAACGCCGGCAAGCCGGGTTACTACACCGTGAAGCCAGGCGACACGCTGCTGCGCATATCGCTGGACCAGGGCCAGAACTGGCGTGACCTTGCGCGCTGGAACAACCTCGAGAACCCCAACCTGCTGGAGGTGGGGCAGGTGCTGCGCATCACACCGCCCGCGGCCGATCCCGGCGCGGCCACGGCGCGGGCCGTGCCCGGCGCCGGACGGGTCGAGAGCCGGCCGCTGGACAGCAAGCCCGGCGCCGTCACCGCCGGGACGGGTGCGACGACGGCCGCCCCGGCGCCGCCCGCGCTGGCGGCGGCCGTGCCGTCGGTACCGCCTGCCACCGTGCCGCCTGCCACCGTGCCGGCATCCACGGCGCCGG
>Ga0114939_10003257_pt1 | contig 11466 bp, 11 predicted proteins | sample AshMeaCrysSpring_FD_87196 | JGI IMG/M metagenome (GOLD analysis project Ga0114939, IMG submission 87196) | Groundwater microbial communities from Big Spring, Nevada to study Microbial Dark Matter (Phase II) - Ash Meadows Crystal Spring | ecosystem: Environmental > Aquatic > Deep subsurface >... | reverse complement strand
GGACTACTACGACGCGGCGCTGGAGCAGGCGGTGCGGCACTTCCAGCAAAGCCGCGGTCTGACCTCGGACGGGACGGTCGACCTCACCACCTACCGGGTGCTCGACGAGGCCCGCTGGCGTCTCGGTGACCGGCTGCTCTATCCGCAGGCGATGCGACCGATGGCCGGGGACGACGTGCTGGCGCTGCAGAACCGCCTCGCCGAGCTGGGTTTCGACGTGGGCCGGCTCGACGGGGAGTTCGGGCCGCAGACCGTCGAGGCGGTGCGGGAGTTCCAACGCAATACCGGCCTCCCCCCGGACGGGACCTGCGGTCCGGCGACGTTCAAGGCGCTGGCTCGCCTCGCCCCCATGGTCACCGGCGGCCAGCCGGACGAGCTTCGCGCCCGGGAGCAGCTGCGCCGTGCCGGCCCAGCCCTGTCGGGCAAGCGGGTCGTGATCGACCCGGGCCACGGCGGCACCGACGTCGGGGTGACCTCGTTCGGCCTGACCGAGGCGTACATCGCAGCCGACACCGCCGATCGCATCGCTGGACGCCTCGCGGCCACCGGTGTCCGGGTCTGGCTCACCCACGGGCCCCACCTGGCCGGCGAGCTGTCCGACCTCGAGCGGGCCGCGTTCGCCAACGAGACGGACGCCGACGTGGTGATCTCGCTGCATGTCGACCACGCCCGGTCGCAGCGGGCGCATGGCGTGGCCACCTTCTACTACGGACGCGACGAGAGCTCCAGCAGTGCCCTGGGCGCCCGACTGGCCTCGCTGATCCAGCGCGAGATCGTGGCTCGCACCGACCTCGCGGACTGCCGCACGCATCCCCGCACCTGGGAGATGCTGCGACGCACCCGGATGACCGCGGTGCGGGTCGAGATGGGCTATCTCACCAATCCCTCCGATGCCGCACGGCTCGGCGATCCCGCGTTCCGCGACCTGCTCGCCGAGGCTGTCGTGGTAGCCCTGCAGCGGCTGTACCTGCCCGCTGAGGCCGATCCCGCGACCGGCACGATGCACCTGCGCGACATCGTCGCCGTCCGTTGACCAGCAGGGTCGGTGACGCGACCCGATCGTGGGGGCTACCCGGTGGCGCGCAGCACGGCCCGGTGCGGGCCCACAGCCGTGGGTCCGTCCGCGGGCGGGGGGGCCAGGTAGGAGGTTGTCTCCGGCGTCGGCCGACGCCGCATCAACCCCGCGACCACTCCCGCGACGACGCCGAGCACAAGCGCGCCCAGCGCCAGCGCGACCCATCGCACCACATACTCATCGTAGGCTTGACCCGGTGAGCGCAGGAACGCCGGGACTACCCGAGCACCGGGGTCGGTCGCTTCGGTACGGGTCGCGGCTGGACTCCTACGTCGACCGCTACGCCGAGCGCACGCTGGGCATGACGGCTTCGCAGATCCGGGCGCTGTTCGCCGTCGCCTCCCGCCCCGAGGTCGTCTCGCTCGCCGGGGGGATGCCCACCATCGCCAGCCTTCCGCTCGACATCATCGGCGACCTGATGGCGGATCTGGTGCGGCGGGACGGGCAGCACGCGCTGCAGTACGGGTCCGGTCAAGGTGACCCGCGGCTTCGCGAGCAGATCACCGAGGTGATGCAGACCGTCGGGGTCCACGGGCACCCCGACGACGTCGTCGTCACGGTGGGCTCGCAGCAGGCCCTGGACCTGGTCACCAGGATCTTCATCGACCCTGGCGACACCGTGCTCGTAGAGGCGCCGTCCTACGTGGGCGCACTGAGCACGTTTCGGTCGTACCAGGCCGCGGTCCATCACGTGGCGATGGACGAGCACGGCCTGATCCCCGAGGCGCTGCGTGAGGCCATCCGCTTCGGCAAACGGGCCGGCACACCCGCAAAGTTCCTCTACACCATCCCGAACTACCACAATCCGGCCGGAGTAACCCAGACCGTGGGACGGCGAGAGGAGATCCTTCGGATCGCTCAGGTCGAGGATCTGCTCGTCGTCGAGGACGACCCCTACGGCCTGCTCGGATTCGACGGGGAGCCGCCGCGAGCGATACGGGCGGACCTGGACGACGGAGTGATCTACCTGGGGACCTTCTCCAAGACCTTCGCGCCCGGGCTGCGGGTCGGGTGGGCGCTGGCCCCCCATGCCGTGCGGGAGAAGCTCGTGCTGGCCGCCGAGGCGGCGGTGCTGTGCCCGCCGGCGCTCAACCAGTTGGCGGTGTCGCGCTATCTGGAGTCCTACGACTGGCTTGGACAGGTCAAGGTGTTCCGCGAGCTCTACCGTGAACGTCGCGACGCCATGCTCGACGCCCTGGACGAACTGTTGCCCGACGGCAGCCACTGGAACCGCCCCGAGGGCGGCTTCTACGTCTGGGTGACGCTGCCGGAGGGCCTGGACTCCCAGGCGATGCTGCCCCGCGCGGTCACCGACCGGGTGGCCTACGTCCCCGGCACCGCCTTCTACTCCGACGGGTTCGGCACCCGGTCGATGCGGCTGTCCTACTGCTTTCCCACCCCGGAACGGATCCGCGAGGGGGTGCGCCGGCTGGCGGGAGTGGTCGAGCAGGAGCTCGACCTCGTGCGCACCTTCGGGCCCGGCCACCTGTCCGACCGCGCCGGCCTGGGTCTGCCGTCGCCGGACCTGACCTGAGGGGAGCGGCGTGAGCGACCTGGGGCGCGTGGTGGTGCTGGCGGGCGGGCTGTCCCACGAGCGGGACATCTCCCTCAGATCGGGCAGCCGGGTTGCCGAGGAGCTGCGTGACCTCGGCGTGACAGTCGAGCTACGGGACGCTGACGCGGCGTTCGTCCGAGGGGCAGCAGAGGACCCTCCCGACGTCGTCCTGCCGCTGCTGCACGGCTCGCAGGGCGAGGACGGGTCTCTGCGCACCGTGCTCGAGATGCTCCAGCTGCGCTACGTGGGAGCGGAGCCGGCCGCCTCGCGGCTGGCCTTCGACAAGCCCACCGCCAACACGGTGGTGGCCCGAGCCGGGCTCAACGTGCCCGAGGCATGGGTCCTGCCGCACAGCACCTTCCGCGACCTCGGCGCCGACGCCTTGCTGTCGTCAGCCATGCGAGCGCTCGGTCTCCCGCTCGTGGTGCAGCCGGCGCGGGGCGGCTCGGCGCTGGGCTGCTCCATCGTCCACGACGTCAGCGAGCTGCCGTCGGCGATGGTCGGCTGCTTCGCCTACGCCGAAGACGCGCTGCTCCAGCGCTACGTCTCGGGCATGGAGGTCGCCGTGTCGGTCATCGACACCGGGGACGGACCGGTCGCCCTACCTCCGGTGGAGATCGTGCCCGACGGCCCGTTCTACGACTACCAGGCCCGCTACACCGCGGGCGCCACGGAGTTCTTCGTCCCGGCGCGCCTCGACCCGGCCACACGGGAGGCTGTCGCCGCGGCGGCGGTGAGCGCCCATGGGGCGCTCGGCCTACGTGATCTCTCCCGTTCGGACTTCATCGTCGATGCCGACGGCATCCCGTGGTTCCTGGAGTCCAACGTGGCGCCCGGAATGACCGAGACATCGCTTTTTCCATTGGCCGTGGCGGGGTCCGGTCAGCGTCTCGGTGAGGTGCTGCGGGCGCTGCTCGTGCACGCCCATCGCCGGTGACGGCCCGGTACGGCGGGCTCAGGACGGCAGCAGCCTGGCTACGATCCGCTCGAGGTCGGCGGGCGAGGCGAACTCGATGGTCAGCCGGCCCTTCGTCCGGCCGACGGCTACCGACACCCGGGTGTCGAGATGGTCAGCCAGGCGGTGCGCCGCTGCGGATACCTCGTCGGGGATCGGTGCCGGCGGGTTGCTGCTGCGTCGGCGACGCGGACCGAGTCCCCCAGCGACCAGCTCCTCGACGCTGCGCACCGACAGGCCCTCCGCGACGATCCGCTGGGCGAGGGTCTCCTGCTCCAGCGGGTCGTCCAGACCCAGCAGCGCGCGGGCGTGGCCGGCCGAGATCACCCCGGCGGCAACCCGCCGCTGAACCAGCGGCGGCAGCCGGAGCAGCCGGATGGTGTTGGAGATCTGTGGACGGGAGCGCCCGATGCGCTCGGCCAGCTCCTCCTGCGAGCAGCCGAACTCCTCCAGCAGCTGGGCGTAGGCAGCCGCCTCCTCCAGGGGGTTGAGCTGGGCACGGTGCAGGTTCTCCAGCAGGGCATCGCGCAGCATCGCGTCGTCGGAGGTCTGCCTCACCAGCGCGGGGATCGTCGCCAGGCCGGCATGCGCGGCGGCTCGCCACCGCCGCTCGCCCACCACCAACTCGAAGGACGTCTGGTCCGGACCCGGAAGCGGGCGCACCACCACCGGCTGGAGGACTCCCACCTCGCGCAGCGAGAACGCCAGCTCGGCCAGTTCGTCGGGGTCGAACACCTGCCTCGGTTGGCGGGCGTTGGGCCGGATCGCGTCCAGCGGAAGCTCGCGCAGCTCCAGACCGGCGACCTGAGCCAGCTCCGGCGCCGCTGACCGGCCTGCCGCAGTCGGCTGGTCGGTGGCGGTCGGCCGTTCGGTGGCGGTCAGGGTCTGCACTGAGGTCGGCGGCTCCGCGTCCTCGGCAGGGGCGTGGCTGGGAGTGAAGTACAGGTCGTGCGGACCCGGCCGGGGCTCGCCCAGCCCGACCGGTATCAGCGCGCCGAGGCCTCGTCCCAGTCCGCGGCGGCGCTGGACCGTCGGGTCATTCGCACTCATGCGCTCTCCCTCGCACGCTCGTTCTGGCGGGCGATCACGCGCGCCGCCTCCAGGTAGGACATCGCCCCGCCGGAGCCGGGGGCGTAGGTGTGCACGGTCTGGCCGAAGCCAGGTGCCTCGCTCAGGCGCACCGAGCGGGGGATCGCCGTGGGCAGGACTCGCTGGCCGAAGTGACGCCGAACCTCCGCGGCAACCTCCCCGGCCAGCCTGGTCCGCGCGTCGAACATGGTCAGCAGCACGTGGGACACCGTCAGTTGCGGGTTGAGGGTGCTGCTGACCAGGTCGATCGTGGTCAGCAGCTGGGACAGCCCCTCGAGCGCGTAGTACTCGCACTGGATGGGGATGAGCACCTCGAGGCCTGCGGCCAGCGCGTTGATCGTCAGCAGTCCGAGTGTCGGCGGGCAGTCGACGATGACGTAGTCGACGACCGACCCGGCACGTGCGTCCAGCGCCGACCGCTGCAGATACCCGGCCAGCGCCTGGCGCAGCAGCAGCTCTCGCCCCGGGCGCTGCGCGAACTCGAGGTCGGCGCCGGCCAGATCGATGGTTGAGGCGACGCCGAACAGACCCCGGATGTCGGGACATGGCTGCACACCCTGCGCCAGCGGCAGCCCGTCGGCCAGCACGTCGTACATGCTCGGCACACCGTCGTGGCGGCGCAGGCCGAGTGCGGTCGAGGCATTGCCCTGCGGATCCATGTCGATGACCAGCACGCGGGCGCCGTGCAGGGCGAGGGCGGCGGCGACGTTGACCGCGGTGGTCGTCTTGCCCACACCGCCCTTCTGGTTGGCCACCACGACGACCCGGGTGCGCTCTGGGCGTGGCAGGGGCTGCTTGAGCAGCCTGGCCGACCGGACGGCCTCCGCCGCCTCTCGGCCGATCGGCAGGTCGCGGGGTCGCGGGGTCGCGTGGGGCGGGGCGTCGTCGAGGACCTGCCGCGCCGAGGGGGCGGGGGCTACCGCGCCGAGCCGTCCCCACAGCGTGCCGGGCGATGTTTCACGTGAAACAGGCTCGTCCGGCCCGGCGGCGTCGCCGGGCACGGCATCGTCCTCGCCGTTCTCCCGGTCGCCCGTCTCCCGGTCGCCCGTCTCCCGGTCGCCCGTCTCCTGGTCGCCCGTCTCCTGGTGACTCGTGTCCTCGTCCTCGGTCTGCCGTTCGGCCGTCTCCCGCTCCCCTGGTGCGGGCGGCCATCCCAGGCCGGACGGACGGCCCGGTGCCGAGGGCTGCTCGGCGCTGCGGGGCCAGCCGAGCCCGGACGGGCGCCTCTCGGCGGCAGACGGGGGCTGGTGAAGCGTCATCCCGGCATTCTCGTCCGCGCCGGCCTCACCGTCCGGCAACCACCAGCACCGCGCGCGTCGTGTCTGTCGATCCCGGGACCGGGATCTCGCGGACCGCCCACGAGGCGGCGCGCAGCCGCTGCAGGTCCGCTTCGGCTGCCGTGAGCTCGTCCTGAGCGGTGCGGCCCTTGATCGCCACCAGTAGTCCCCCGGGCCGCAGCAACGGCAGCGTCCAGGTCAGCAGCCGCGGCAGCGGCGCGACCGCCCGGGCGGTCACCACGTCGGTGCTGCGCCGCGGCAGCTGCTCGGCGCGTGCCCGAACCACCCGCACCGACGTCAGGTGCAGGGCGCGGCACGCCTCGTCCAGGAACGTCGCCCGGCGCAGCAACGGCTCGGCAAGCGTGAGGTTCAGGTCTGGTCGCGCCAGGGCAAGCGGGATCCCGGGCAGGCCGGCTCCTGAACCCACGTCCAGCACGGCCGCGTGATCGGGGATCACGGCAGCGACGGCCGCGCTGCTGAGCACATGGCGTTCCCACAGCCGCGGGACCTCGCGCGGCCCGATCAGGCCTCGTACCGTCGCGACCTCGGCCAGCAGGCCGACGTAGGCCACGGCGAGGGGGAGTCGTGCCCCGAAGGCTTCTGCCGCGCCCGGCGGTGTCGCAGGTGTGACGGTGTCGGCAGGAGGAGTCACGCAGTCCGGACGACGACGCGCCGATCCGGCTCCTCGCCCTCGGACTCGCTGCGCAGCCCCGCTGCCGCGACAGTGTCGTGCACGACCTTGCGTTCGAACGGGGTCATCGGCTCGAGCTTGACCGGTTCGCCCGACTCACGCACCTGTGCCACCACCTGCGCAGCCAGTGCCGCGAGCTCCTGGCGGCGATGCGCCCGGAAACTGGCGATGTCGAGCATGAGCCGGCTGCGCTCGCCGGTGGCGGCTCCAACGGCCAGCCGGGCCAGGTCCTGCAGCGCCTCGAGCACCTCGCCGTCGGGCCCGACGAGGGCGTCCAGCGCGGTGGGGTCCTCCGGGTCTGCCACCACGGAGACCGTCGGCCTCACCCCCTCGACGTCCATGTCGATATCCCCGGCGATGTCCAGGACGTCGAGCAGACCCTCGATGTAGTCCGCGGCGATGTCTGCCTCGCGCTCGAGGTCGCCCACCGACGGCTCGGTCGGCGTCGCGGTGTCGGTCCGGTCGGCCGGGGGCTGGTCCACTGCCTCGTCGGCGGTAACGATGTCGGGGTCGGTCACGGGTACTCCGGAGATGGGGACGGCTATTTCTTCCCGGTCTTGCGCTGGCTGCGTGTCGTCTTCTTCGGCTGCTGACGCTTCGGGGACTTCTCGACCGGGCTCGGATCGGCGATCATCACGGTCTGCTCGGCGGGAGCGGCGGCAGGCGACTGGCCGCGTCTGACGGCCTTGGCCTCCTTGCGTCGCCGCATCGCCTCCTCGGCGGGCGTGCCGGGCGCGGGCATCCGTCGGATCACGTAGAACTGCTGGCCCATCGTCCAGAGGTTGCTGGTCAGCCAGTACAGCACGACACCGAGCGGGAAGTAGTAGCCAGAGAACAGGAACATGAGCGGCAGGATGTAGAGCAGGATCTTCTGCTGCTGGGCGAACGGACCCTCCAGCGCCGCCTTGGGCATGTTCTGGCGCATGAGCTGGCGCTGGGTGAAGAACGTGGTGGCCGTCATGAGGACGACCATGAAGCCAGCGATGATGCGGGTGGTGGTGGGGTTCGGGTAGTCGTAGGCGGTGGCGAACGACGCGGCCAGCGGAGCCCCGAAGACGGTGGAGTTGGACAGCGACTCGAACAGGTCCGGGTTGTTCTGGAACGCCCCGTGCGCTACCGGACCCTCGGGTGAGGCGGTCTCGGAGATGCCGTTGAGGGTGCGGAACAGGGCGAAGAACACCGGAGCCTGGGCCAGGATCGGCAGGCACGAGGAGAACGGGTTGGTGCCGGTCTCCTTGTACAGCTTCATGGTCTCCTGGCCCATGCGCTCGCGGTCGTGCCCGTACTTCTTCTGCAGCTCCCGCAGCTGAGGCTGGATGAGCTGCATGTTGCGCATCGACTTGATCTGCCGCACGAACAGCGGGATGAGCAGGATGCGCACCACCACGACCAGGCCGACGATGGACAGCGCCCACGTTCCGCCGGCGTCTTCGTCCATGAACAGGCTGAGCAGCTCGTGCCAGCCGATCATGATCCAGGAGACCAGCCAGTACAGCGGCGCGAGAAGGGTGCCGAACCAGCTCATCGAACGGTCAGGCTCCTTCTCGCGTCACGGACTCGGCAGTGCTCGGCCGGTCGGCTGCCTGGTCCGGGTCGTGCCCGGGGCAGCGGCCCCACCAACGGTAGTCGCCGACTTCCGGTACCAGGTCGACCCCGCCGGGAGTCCAGGGATGACAGCGGGCCAGGCGCCGTGCGGCCAGCCATGACCCGCGCAGCGCGCCGTGGCGCTCCACGGCGACGAGGGCGTAGGCGGAGCAGGACGGGTAGTAGCGGCAGGATGGCCCTAGCAGCGGACTGATCACCGTCTGGTAGAGCCGCACCAGCATGATCAGCAGCCATCTCATCGGCGGCCCCGGTCAGCCGCGGCGCCGACGAGTTGCGACAGGGCGGCATCGACATCCTGGGCCAGCGCGGCCGCCTGGGCGCCGGCAGCCGCCGGGGTGGCGCGGACGACGACCATGCTGCCGGCGGGCAACCGGCTCACCCGCTCACGCAGCAGATGGCGCAGTCGACGTTGCACGCGGTTGCGTACGACGGCGCCGCCGACGGCGCGTCCCACCACGAAACCCACCTGGGCAGGCGCGGCCTCATGTGACGATGCGCCTGCCACCGCGGCAGCGTCGTGCGACTCGAGGAGGATGTGGAGCACCAGGGTCGGTCGGGATGCCCGGGCGCCGTACCGCACCGTGCGCCGGTAGTCGACCGAGCGGCGCAGCCTGTTGCGGGCGGCCAGCACGACGCTAGGCAGTCAGTCGGACGCGGCCCTTGGAACGCCGAGACTTCACGATGGACCGGCCGGCCCGCGTCCGCATCCGGACCCGAAAGCCGTGGGTCTTCGCCCGCTTGCGGGTGTTGGGCTGAAAAGTGCGCTTCACGTCACGACTCCACGAGGTCAGGGCTGGCGCTGGCTGGAACTCCCGGTCGCCGAGGCGACTGGGACCGTCCGCGTGGCGGGCTACCGGTCCAGCGGTCGGCTTCAGGGTATGTCAGCGCAGGTCAACGGGTCAAACGGGGACCACTCAGGGACAGAGCTCGACCTCCACCTGCCCGGCGGAGGACCTGTGGATACTCGTTGCCACATCCCCGGGCGGCACGCTACCGTCTCCCGCCTGCCCTCCCTGCACGGGATCGGGCGACTGACCGACGACAGCACCCGACCACAGCGATTCCAGCGGCTGGCGACCATGTTCCGTTACCGACGCATGTCCAGTCGTCCCCACCCTGTGGACAACGGTGTGGACGGGGGATCACGTGACCGATGCCGCGCCAGCCTGGAACGAACTGGACTCCCCTGGACTCCCCGGGGATGCGGCTGACCCGGTCGACGCCCCTGGCGACCCGCTTCCCCCGACACAGATCGCAACACGAATCACAGCACTGACCTCGACGGACGAGCTGAGCCGGCTCTGGGACGACGCCGTCCTCGCGGTCGGTCCCGAGGTCGGTCCGGCCGTCCAGGCCTTTCTCGGCCAGGCTCGACCGGTCACCATGGTGGCGAACACCGTGGTGGCGGTCACCGGTAGCGAGTACGTCAAGAGCCAGCTCGAACGCCGTGCGCTCGGTCTGCTGGTCACGGCACTGTCGACCCGGCTGGACCGGTCCGTGGGAGTCGTGATCGAGGTCGTCGACAATGCACCGGCGAACGTCTCGGCCCGGCTGGACAGCACCGACGCCGAGCAGGCGCCGCTGCCCAGGTCGGACTTTGCCTCGACAGCGGCCAGGAGCCCCGCGCCGGCCGTGCTGGGCAGTCCCGTCCAGGCCGATGGCCCACTGCCGCGGCTCCCGGACGTGCTCGCCCCCGCTCGGCGGGACGCGGTCGCCCTCAACCCCCGGTACACCTTCGAGCGCTTCGTGATCGGAGCGAGCAACCGGTTCGCGCACGCGGCCGCGGTGGCGGTGGCCGAGGCGCCGGGCAAGGCGTACAACCCGCTGCTGGTGTACGGGGACTCGGGGTTGGGAAAGACCCATCTGCTGCACGCCATCGGCCACTACGCCACGGAGGTCTACCCGGGTACCCGGGTGCGCTACGTCTCGAGCGAGGAGTTCACCAACGACTTCATCAACTCCATCCGCTACGACCACGCCTCGGCGTTCCATCGGCGTTACCGCGACGTGGACGTGCTGCTCATCGACGACATCCAGTTCCTCGAGGGCAAGATCCAGACGCAGGAGGAGTTCTTCCACACCTTCAACGCTCTGCACAACGCCAACAAGCAGATCGTCATCACCTCCGACCGGCCGCCCAAGGACTTCGCCGAGCTTGAGGACCGGCTGCGCAACCGGTTCACCTGGGGGCTGATCACCGATATCCAGCCGCCGGACCTCGAGACGCGCATCGCGATCCTGTCCAAGAAGGCGGCTGCGGATCGCCTGGCGGTCCCGCAGGACGTGCTGTCGTTCATCGCCAGCCGCATCGACACCAACATCCGCGAACTCGAGGGCGCCCTGGTGCGGGTGACCGCGTTCGCCAGCCTCAACAGGCAGCCCGTCGACCTGGCGTTGGCCGAGGTGGTGCTCAAGGACCTCATGCCGACCGACAGCACCCCGGACATCGGCTCTGCCCTGATCATCGCCCAGACGGCCACGTACTTCGGACTGAGTATCGACGACCTGCTCGGAACCAGCAGGAGCCGCGTCCTCGTCACGGCGCGACAGATCGCGATGTATCTGTGCCGGGAGCTCACGGAACTGTCGCTGCCCAAGATCGGGCAGGAGTTCGGCGGCCGGGATCACACCACGGTGATGCACGCCGACCGGAAGATCCGCACGCTCATGGCCGAACGGCGATCGGTGTACAACCAGGTGACCGAGCTGACCAACCGGATCCGGCAGAGCGCTCGGCCGACGTGACATCCGTACCTCGTCCACGCCGGCCCGGCCATGGCGTGGACAGTCTGTGGACCACCAGGCGGACATCGGCCGGTCGCCGGCAGCCGTCCCCAGCGTGCGGGGTCGTCATCCACGGGCAGCAGCTGTGCCGTCCACATGATGTTCCCACCGCGCAACGCCCTGACCAGCACACTGGACGGTTGTCCACCGTTTCCACCACACCTACGACGACGATGGAGACCACATTCGATCGAGGTGGTGGGAATCATGATGGTGCCAGGGGTGTGTGCAAGGATCGACCTCACGCCGCCATCGGCCGGCGTGAGGTGGGAGAGGACCAGCCGTGAAGTTCCGCATCGATCGTGACGTGCTCGCCGACGGTGTGGCCTGGGCTGCCCGGACGCTTCCGCACCGCCCGACGCTTCCGGTGCTGGCCGCACTGCGGATAGAAGCGCTCGACGACGCGGTGCGGGTCGCGGCCTACGACCACGAGGT
>Ga0114939_10003255_pt1 | contig 11473 bp, 4 predicted proteins | sample AshMeaCrysSpring_FD_87196 | JGI IMG/M metagenome (GOLD analysis project Ga0114939, IMG submission 87196) | Groundwater microbial communities from Big Spring, Nevada to study Microbial Dark Matter (Phase II) - Ash Meadows Crystal Spring | ecosystem: Environmental > Aquatic > Deep subsurface >... | reverse complement strand
CGCTATGGCGTTTACATACAGCAGGCGCACAGGCAGTACCACGGGGTTATACCCTATGCCAAACTGTGAAAATCCACTCACGCCGCTTCGGCTCACCGTGGGGGAGGCATTGGTGCCGTGAGTGGCCACCAGCGTGCCGGGCAAGGTCCAGTCAGCGGCATTATTGGTTCGTTTCATAGCCCTGATCTTGTCCACGTTGCTCAGGCCAATGTTGCAGTTGGTGCAGGTATAGCTTATGGTGTAGGTTCCGCCGCTCAGGCCGCCCGTTTCGGTCGCTGTCCAGTAGGCATCTGCATAGCGCTCAGTAACGGCAAGGCCATCACCATCGGTCAGGTTAGGTGCATTGCCGGTTACAATGCCAGCGCCTTCGGAATGTTTCACCTCCAGCAGGCCGACCGTGGTGGCATAAGCCGTGTACGTTACGCTAAACGGCCTGTACTGTGTGGCACTGCCTACCGGAAACAGGTAGGGGCTACCCACATTGGGCGCATATTGCTCTTCGTTGGCTGCCGTTTGTGTTTTGTTGCTTACCATGCGGCGCATATTTCCGCCATACAGGTAGCTGTTTTCGCTACTGCTATACAGTACGCCGTAAATGGCGGTGTTGGCATTATCATCTTCGCCCACGTTGCGGATGATGCCCAGGCTCAACCGGAGGTTGTTGAGGTTTATCTTGCCCTGCTGCAGGCTCAGGCCATAAAGCACATGCGTGTTGGCATTTGTAACAAGGCCTGCCGGGTTATCTACCACCATGTAGTGGAAGCTGTTGGTACCCACGCTGCTAAGCGTTTGCAAGGCGGTACCGGCAAAAATGACGGCACGGCCCTGGTCTTTACGTACCGGGTCGCCGCCGGCCGCGCTGTTTTCGCCACTGCTGAAGATTCCGTTGTTTGTCCAGTTGCCTTTTACCACCAGGTCGTCGCCAATATCATCGTTCAGGTTCAGTGTGCCGTCAATTTGTATGTTGCCATTTACTACGGTAAGGAAGCGGGTGCCAGCCAGCAGGCTGCCCACATCGCCACGCTGAACCATAAACACTCCGCCACCCTGCACGTGCAGCTTGCTGCCAATGGTAAGCATATTCACGGTTTGCAGCGGGCCTGCCGGGGCGCCTGCATTGCCGCCGCATAGCGGATCGAGGATGAAGGTGCCGGTATTTTCCACCGTCACATCCTGGTATGTGGAGTAGGTAGCAGTGGCCAATGCATCGCACAAGGTGTAGGTGGTGCCGGACCCTATGCGCACACTGGAAACTGCCGGCGCCTTGGGCCACTCGTAACCATGGTTGTACGGCCCTCCGGTATTGATATACAGGGTACCTACATAAGCGAGATCAGGACCTGCAGCTACCGCACCGTTGGCTTTAATTTCCAGCGTGTTTTTGATGCTGCAGCCGCTTAGTTGCACCGAGCCGTTGAGCTCTACATCGTACAGGTGGTCGGGGTTTTTATTAACGATGGTGCCGGCCCCGGCAAACCTGAGCTTACCGCTGGTGGCCAGTTTACCAATATTGTTTATGGTACCGCCATCGGCTATGGTAATTGTATTGAAGATGCTGAGTGTTTTGCCCGCATCAATGGTCATGTCTTTTACGCTGAAGTCGCCAATGGTATTTACGTTGTGCTTAATGTTTACCACGGCGGTAAGGCTGTTGGGAATGTTGCCGCCTTCCCAGGTAGCCGCGTTGCTCCAGTTGCCGTTGGCAATGGTGTTGTAGGGCGGATGGGCCTGTACCGTGTAGCCATAGTTGAGCCCGCCGTTGCCGTTGAGGTTAATGGCATAGAAGTCGGCATTGCCATGGCTGATGGTAAGGCCCGGCCCGCTGGTGAAGCAGTAATATTTTACCTCGGTACCCTGGGTAAATGCAGGTATTGTACCAGTAAAGCTGGTAGTACCACCCGTCATGGGCACCACGGTGCTGGTGGCAAAGGCATCGGTGGTGTAGCGCAGGTACACGGCCTGCCCGGGGCTGATGGCGCCGTCGAGGGTGGCGGTAATGGTGGCGGCATCGCCGGCATACACGGCCGGGGGCACGCTGATGGTGCTGATGCTGCGGATGGCGCCGTCTACCCTGAAGTAGATGAACCGGTACGAGGGCGTGGTGCCTGCATCGGCGGTTTTAAACACATAGTTGTGGCTGGTGGTGGTCACGTTAATGTACATCGATCCGCTGGTGGTGCAGGTGTTGTTGAGGGTGTATTCGGTGCCTGCGTTTACCTGCGCATCGCTACCCGGGGTAAGGGTATGCTGCCGCAGTTGGCCGCTCCAGTCTACCCCCAGCCGAAAGTACTGGTTGCCCGTGCCGTTGGCCACGGTGGTGCGTATCCAGCTGCTGCCCGCGCTGGCACTGAAATATTGAAAATCGGTATTGGTGCCGCAGGCCCCACCCCAGCCAGGCGCGAAGCCTGCGCCTACGATGGCGTTTTGGGCAAAGGCGGACAGTGAGGCCAGTACGGTAAGCACAGCCAGCAGCAGGCGGCGAAAAGTGGTTTGATAAGTAAGGCTACGGAGCTTAACGGGCCAATTTTGTTCGCGACTCAAGTTGGCAGATGGGGACACATGTTTCATATGGCAAAGAATTAATTGGTTTAAGTAATCAGAAAGAAACCTCTCTTCGATTCGGCATTTTCCGGGTGATTAGCTGATGAATTGTGTAGTTACGTGTAAAAAATACACAGTCAAATATACGGATAAATTTTACTTCGAGAACAGATCAAAGTCATGCTTTTGATTGCGAAAAGGCCCAATAAGCGGGAGGGCATTTTGTACAATTTTGCAGTGTGATTGCAGAAGTGTACGGGATCAGCGTTTGAATGTTTGGGAGTTTGAGTGTTTGAATGTTCAGGAGTTTGTTAGCTAAAGAATTCGTGGGTACAAAAGGAAACTACCTGGTCAACACTGCAATTGGTCAACCGGACAACCGATGTCTCACAACTCACAACCCCCAACCCCCAACCGAAAACCCGCAACAGATAACCGACAACACCCAACCGACATCCCCCAAAATTGATAACAAAAAAATGACCGTAAACCCGCATAAAATCATGGATTTGGCGAAAAATGGCTGCTAAATTTGGATGGAAAAGGGTTTTGTGTAAAATTTACGCAATCTAACCCCGAACGATTGCCCACACGGCTTGTTAAGTTACTTACTACCCCCATGAAAATTCCCACGTGGCCCGGCAACCCTTAAGCGGCCAAAAAACATATTGATTGAACTAATAATAAAGGAACTGCGATGAAGTTGGGGGGGAAGTATTGGTGGGGGGTGGCGGTGCTGCTTAGCCTGTGGGGGCAGGTTGCTGGGCAGAATGCCATTGTAGGCACCGGCTTTTCAAGCGGTTGGGGAGGAGTTAGTTGCCCCACTGGAAACGGAAACTTTGCTTTCATGTCGGCAAGCGCCGGTTCGTCTTTCATTACAACCCGCACTGCCAATGCCACGGGTATGCAATTATTTAGATTCGGCATAGACTTCAGTGGCACAACTGCCCAGCGTACCATCACAATTGGATCAGATATCACAATATCTCCTTCGCAGACTTACAATCTGGATGCAAACTGCACCACAAATGGTGCCATTCGGTTGAACGTTGCGAGCACCGCCTATAACTACATTTTCAAAACACTTGACGCGGGCACTAACCCAACGGGCACCTTTGTAGTCTTTGAAGTACAGGGAACAGTACGATCCGTTTCTTCAGTTACTCAAACCCCCATCTCAGCAGCAGTTACTCCGGGAAGTACCGTAACGATTACTGCCACGCTTGATGGCTCACTTAGTCCCGGGCAGGACGTTTATTTGCGCTACACAACAAACAACTACACTAACTCGACAGTGGCCAAGATGACCGGCAGCGGCACAACATATACCGCCAATATACCAGCTGGTACCAATACAGCGGGCGCCAATGTATCGTACTACGTATTTACCTCAGGCCCCAGCAACGTGGCCACCAATGGTAGCAATTCCGACTTGTATACGATTAACTTGAATAACAATGGGGGACCAAATTATAGCTATACGGTGTTGAGTCCTGCCGCTATTTACCAACACGGTTTCGGAACAACAACTATATTAACTCATCCATACACTGTTGCTCCTAGTGTTTTTGCTGCGAACCTCAGTAATTCTAATTGGACGAATAGCTCTAGCGCATGGACTTCATTTACAGGAAGCACGGGGGAAGCGATCGCGTTGGGTAACTCATCTGGAACTCCTACTATTACACTTACATTTGATGTGGCATCAGGTTTTGCTACTGATATTACGTCGTTCAATTTCTGGCGCCAAAGAAGTAGTACAGGTGCGCAAAACTGGTCTATAACTATAAACGGTATATCGGTAGGCTCAGGTACAGTACCTACTACTGGTGCACCAATCGGTACCACCAATGTAGCCAATGCAGTCAATAGCCTTACGGGTACCGTAACCGTTGTTTTGTCACTTTCGGGGGCATCTGGCTCAGGTACTTTCCGCCTGGACGATTTTACACTCAACGGCTATGTTTACCCGCTTTCCGGACCGACGGCTGTTATGCAATCTCCCATTGGTACGGTTATCAACAATGGCGGCAGCCGGGCCACTTTTGGCAATATAATCGTGGGCAGCAGTATCGATTTCACCTTCAGGGTTCGCAATGTAGGAGGTAGCAACACATTAGCCGTAAATAGTATCAGCTTTGGTGGCACCCACGCTTCCGATGTAAGCCTGGTAGCGCCCTCAACGTTTCCATTTAGTGTAAGCCCCGGTGCATCTCAGGACTTGACGGTGCGGGTAGCCCCCGGCGAATTGGGTGCCCGCACAGCTACTATCATAGTTGCAAGCAACGATGCCAGTGGTAATGCCAGTTACGTAGTAAATCTGAGTGCCGCCGGTGTAGCCAGCGCTGCAAGTGATCTAGTCGACAATACGACATACAGCAGCGCCGATCCTGATTTAAACATAAACATACCTTATAATTTATGCACAGATGGATCTGCCACTATCACGGGAAAGTCTATTGCAATGAAGATCCAGATTCGCGATGGAGGCGGACTAAATGATGCCGACAATTTGCCGACTTCATTGACTGCCATCAGTTTCACGGTTAGGAATACAAGTGGTACCGATCGAATCAATTTTATTAAAGCTGCCATCCTCACTACTTCAGGCGGCAGCGTCATTGGCACCGGTTCAATAGTCGGGAGTGAAATTGTGTTTTCCGGCCTTACAGATGCAGCATTTACAGTTTTGGATGGTCAGTCAACTTCAAATCTCCACTTGAGGGTTTCTTTTAACGAGGCAAATGTGATAGACAATGAGAAGCTGGTTTACAAAGTGAGCAGTGCTACAGCTGGTTCAACCGGCTCTCTTTTTGCAGGTGCCGATGCGGGTGGAGCGCAAACGGATAATTCCACCGGTAACAACCAAAACCGGATAGAAGTGGTCGCCACAGCCTTCGCCTTTGCACAGCCGCCCACCAATACAGGCTTTGGCCAAACTATGACGCCAAGCCCAACTGTAGAAGCAAGGGATGCCAATGGCCGCCGCGACCTGGATTTTGCGGGCGCCATCAGCCTCACTTCCACTGGTACCATGACCGGCAGTCCTATTTCGGTAAATGCCGTGGCAGGGCTGGCTACTTATAACTCGGTGATCCACACGGTGCAGCAAACAGCACGCACTCTTACTGCCAGCGGTAGCCTTACCAGCGTTGTTAGCAGTCCATTCGATATCAATGCTTCTTCGGGTACTACCGATTATTTCAGAACTGCTACCGGCTTTACTTCAGGCAATTGGAATGCTACAGGCAGCTGGGAATCATCGCCTGATAATGTGACATGGGTACCATCAACTGTAGTTCCCAACAGCTCAGCATCCGCTATTACGCTACGCAGCGGTACGCTTACCATTACTGCGGCTGCTTCCGCCAAATTGTTAACGGTACAGGCGGGTGCTGTATTGGCGCACAATAGTGGAGTGAGTTTTACCATTGCAGATGATGGAACCAGCGCTACGGACTTTTTAGTTCAGGGCAGGTACGAATTGAACGGAACACAGCCGACCATCAATTCAGGAGCCTCAGTAACTATTGCAAGTAATGCAGAGGTGCGGGCTACAGATAACACTGGAGGAGGGAGTGATGATTTTGCACGAAACATAGCTGTAAGCTGGCAGAACAACTCCTTATTCAATTGGGATATTAGCTTAGCCTTTCAAGCATCAGGTGAAACTTATTTCCAGGGAACTGCAGCAACTGTGATTCCTGTTTTTAGAAGCAAGGCCACCGGCACCTTAGGAGGTTTAGGTATCACGACCTTCAATGGTACTTTTGAATGTAACGTCAACGTCACTTTCCAATCTGCCACTGCAATTATCTTCCGAAACGGCATTACAGGCACCGGTTCAATTACTCAAAATAGCACATGCGGTCAATTCCGCATCAACGGTACAACCTCTTCCCTAGGCAGCAGCAGCGGTACGTTAACGCTAAACCTAGGAAATGATGTTAGTAGTGGCCTTGCCGTACAAGCGGGTACCTGCACCCTGCAAGGCAATGTTACCGCAAACACCGGCCCCATTTATATTGATAATGGCGCTACACTGGTTGCGGGCACCAAAGCGATAGATGGCAGTAGCAGCTTTACTTTAAACATAGGTGCAACTCTTGTAACAGCCAGTCCCAACGGTGTAAATGGAAGTATAACCGTTACAGGAACGAAAAACTTCAATTCCGGTGCCAACTATACGTTCAATGGTGCCGTAAACCAAACAACCGGAAGCCTGATGGGCGGTACAGCAGGAACACTTACGATTGCCAACACAGGCTCGTCCGGAAACCAAACAACAACGCTTTCCAATAATAACACAACAACAACTACTCTCAACTTACAATCAGGATTATTTGCCGCCGGCACTAATCAAACACTTCAAATAGCCAATACAGGTACAATTAATGCCACTTCCGGAGACATGGTAACAACGGCCGACGGTGGTAATGTGTGGTTGTTGGGAAATAACACAGTAATTGGCCCTTCAACAGGAAAGCCGGGCTTCTATGACCTTACCATTGGCAGTGGAATTGGTTCAAGTCCAGTAACTATTAATTCCAATCCAACCGTATATCATTATTGCACGCTCAATAATGAAGCGTCTTTTAGTGGAATATACGCACCTACTTTCGCCACCGGTAGTACATTGATCTATAACATGACGGGTAATTATAACCGGAATGTGGAGTGGGGGAACACCCCCGGTGGGCCGGGTTATCCGTGGCATGTTATCGTTCAAAATGGAGCTATTTTATACTTGAACACAAACCCGGTTGGTCCAACTGCATTGGAAATAGGGGGAGATTTAACCATAGGCAACGGTACAACATCCGGTCAGGTTTATATGAACAACAGTATGAACAAGCGACTGGTTGTAAATGGCAATCTGTTGCTTGGCGGGGGCACTGCAACCGGCAGCGTGCTCGGATTAAGTACAGTAAGCTCCGGCGATCTTGAATTGCGTGGAAATTATACACGTACAGCAAATGGAACACTAACGCACAACAACCGCGCGGTTTTCTTAACCGGAAACGCCAACACTACCTTTAATGCTCCCGGAACAGAATCGCTACCGTATGTAATCGTAGATAAAGAATCTATTGATAATCAACTGCAACTTAGCGCTCCCCTCACCATTACCGAAAAACTCACCCTTACAGAAGGCCGTGTAATAACCACCGATGCCAATATTCTATTAGTCAGCAAAGCTGCAGCAAACGCAGTAGAAGTAGCAAATGCCACTTTCAACCAAGGCTATGTAGATGGGCCTATGCGCCGCGTTGTAAGCCATGCTTCGCCCGGCGATTACCTTTTCCCCGTTGGCAGTCCCATTAGCCCTATAGGTGGTGTAGGTACCTACAAGTATAGGCCTGCATGGCTACGAAGCGATAGCGGACTGGCTACCTTTAATGTGCGCTACGACCTTACACTTGCGCCAACATATGCAGTAGCAGGTGTATTCCTTTTTGGAATGCTAAGCGCAGAGCAATGGCAGATAACGCAAGAATCAGGTCGCCTCAGAGGACGTGTAGGCTTATACTATCGAAATACTAACAATCCAGCACATTGGGTAGCCTCTCCGCCACCGGTTGCCAATATTGCAGTTGCTAAAATGTATTCGCCGCCATTTATTAGCTCCAACCTTTGGTACCTTGCCGGAGAACTGGATAAAAATACGGTTATTGTGCGGAGCGACAACCCAATAATGGCACGTTCATGGCAAGATGCTGAAGGCTTTTTGTGGAGCGATACTATTCGCACCTACAGCCCCTTTGGCATTGGCTGGGGGAGCCATATCATCCTCCCCCTCCGCCTCCTCTCCTTCTCCGCCACCCTCACCAACGGTGATGGCTTGCTGCAGTGGGCCCTGGCTGATGATAAAGACCTGAACTACATAGAGGTGCAGCACAGTACCGACGGGCAGCGCTTTACCCGCCTGGCCAACCTGCGCCGGGGTGAGGCCATACGCTACCTGCACCGCCGCCTGCCCGCGGGCGCGCATTACTACCGCCTGCTGATGGTGGAAAACAGTGGCAAACAAAGCTACAGCAGTACCAAGGTGTTGCAGGTGGGTGCACCACGCACCATCATTACCGGCCTGCTGCAAAACCCCGTGCAGGGTACCGAAGCGCTTGTGGGTATATACAGCACCAAGGCCCAAAGCGTGGATGCCACCGTGTACGATATGAGCGGCCGCCTGCTGCTGCGCCACAAAGGCACCCTGGCGCCCGGGGCCAACACGCTGCGCGTGCCCGTGCTGCTGCTGACGCAGGGCCTCTACCGCCTGCAACTGCGGACAGCCGATGGAGTAGAGGCTGGGTGGAATGTTATACGGTAGCGTCCCCCATCCAACCTCATCCAACGGGGGAAAAGTTGACGTACGCAATAAACTCGTGGCATCAGGTAATCTGTGAATCAGCGGCTGAATCATTCCTCCTTGCGGCGACCTCTGCGTGGAAATAAGAATGCCCTACACATCGTAATGGGATTAAGGTGCAAAAAAGACCTTCCATTCGGTTAGCACCTATCAAATGCTACGTGTCTTTCTTTCTTCGTGGTACAAAAAATTCGATTTTCCTTTCACCTTCAAAACCCCAGGCTCTTCAGCTCGCGGAAGTGGCCATTCAGCTTCACCCTTTCCTTCAGGGTTTCCATTTCCTTTAGCACGGGCAGCACGCTGTGCAGGTGGCGCTTCAGGTATTCAAGGCGCTGGTCTTCGCGCAGCAGCAGCAGCAGTTGGTACTCCTGCTCCAGGTTCAGGCCGGCGTGGTGCGCTATATCGTAGCTGCGCAGCTGATGGTCGGGCTTTTTGTAGGTTTTTTCTATGCTTAGCAGGCTGTGCAACTGTCGTAACGCGGCCAATATGCGGCGCAGCATTTCGGGGTGGTGGCCAAGGTTGTTTTGCGGGTAAGTAACAATGGCGCCGCTGTACAGCTTGTCGGGTATAGTGGCTACATACTCCAGCAGTCGAAACACATCGCCACCCAGGCAGCGGATGTCCATTTTGCCGTCGTCGTAGGTTTTTTCGATTCTGGTAATGGAAATGAGTGTGCCGTGGTCCATTATACTGTCGTTTACCACTACCGGAATGCCAAAAGGCTTGCCCGCAGCCGCGCATTCGCTGATGAGCTGCTTGTAGCGGGGCTCAAATATGTGCAGGTTCAGTATCTCGCCCGGGTACACCACAATGCCCAGGGGAAATACCGGTATGAAGTTGGTCATAGTTGCAAAGTTCCGGCTTTAAGGCAACAGGTTTTTGTTTTGTGCAGGCATTTTAACCAAAGGAGCTTTTTTGCTCGTGGCAGTAAATAAATTGCGAAATTGCCTGTTTTAAGTGTGATGTTCCATTGTAGAAAATACTACTGTTTAATTTTAAACCTTGCTGCTCTGCTGCTGGCATCGTGTGCCGACAAAGCAGCGCTGCAGTCCCGCAAATACCCCCACCTGCCCAATGGTGCGCCCAACTACGGCAACCTCAACTATTGGGCAGCCCACCCTTGGAAGCACGACCTGGCCGATAGCGTACCAAAGCCCTTGCGCCATACGCCGCAAGACAGCTCGGTAGATGTGTTTTACCTGCACCCCACCCTTTACTTCGATACCGGAGCCATTGCCGGTATGGACCCGGCAACAGAAGCGGGCCGCCCGGCATGGAACGCACTATTTGGCGACAGCCTGCTGAATGTGCGGGTAGATAACAGCGCCATGCTGAAGCAGGCCTCTGCCTTTAACCACTACCGCTTATTTGCCCCGCGCTACCGGCAGGCGCACTACAACAGCTACCTGCTGCCCGATTCGGTTTCCAAGCCATTTTTTGAGCAAGCCTACAGCGATGTACGCACCGCCTTTGATTATTACCTAGAGCATTACAATGGCGGGCGGCCCTTTATACTGGCCTCGCACAGCCAGGGCACCACGCATGCGGCACACCTGATGCAGGACACCATATTGCGCAGCAACCTGCACAACCGACTGGTGGCAGCTTACCTATTGGGCATGCCAATACCCGAAAACAAGTTTGCCGATTGCCCGCCCTGCGAAACCGCCCAGCAAACGGGCTGCTTTATAGCCTGGCGCACCATGAAGCGCGGCTACCTTACCCCCTGGGCACAAAAGGAAACCTTTAAGGCAGTGGTGGTGAACCCCCTTACCTGGACGCGTGACACCGCCCCGGCCAACAGGCAGCTTGCCAAAGGCGCTATGTACTACAAGTTCAACAAGCTGAAGCCCCACAACGTAGCCACCCAAATACACGGCAACGTGCTCTGGAGCACCAAGCCCCGTTTCTTAGGCAACATTTTCTTTACCCGTAAGGATTATCATATTGGCGATATCAACATTTTTTGGCTGGACATACGCGACAATGCGGAACAAAGGGTGCGGGCTTTTTGGAAGCGGTGAGGGCAGGGATTAACTGCCGGGCTACCGTAGCTTCATGCATGGCCTGGCATCACCCCCGGGGTATTTACTAAAGTTTGTAAGTGTTACGCAATTTTGTGTAACGTACTGATTATTAGTCCTTTAAAAAAATATTCAAAAGCTTGAAAAAGGGGAAAGCTTCTTATATTTACGAGTTAGCGGTCATTTTAAAGTGACACAGTATGAAAATTAAAATATTAATAGTTTTAATATATTTATCTAATGTTGCTGTTTGGGGGCAGATACCAAAGTTGACAGGAAGTATCGATATTAACTTGATAAACGGACAGATTACTTGTGACTTTACACTTACGAATTTTCCGAAATTAGATGACCCAGCAATTAGTCTAAACAGGGGTTTGAATATCAGAGACCTAAAATTCAATAACAGTTAAATAGATGTAACTATTCAGGCCGACAGCAACCTTGGTGACCCGTTTACAGCCTCATGAATAGCATGAATGATAGAGACACCATGCTTTTGCATAGTGGCGATGTAACTACGAATAGTTGCAAAGTCTAT
>Ga0114939_10003254_pt1 | contig 11473 bp, 10 predicted proteins | sample AshMeaCrysSpring_FD_87196 | JGI IMG/M metagenome (GOLD analysis project Ga0114939, IMG submission 87196) | Groundwater microbial communities from Big Spring, Nevada to study Microbial Dark Matter (Phase II) - Ash Meadows Crystal Spring | ecosystem: Environmental > Aquatic > Deep subsurface >... | reverse complement strand
TTCGGCGGCCGCCGCGACATCATGTCGCACATCGCGCCCCTCGGCCCGGTTTACCAGGCCGGCACGCTGTCTGGTAATCCGGTCGCCATGGCGGCGGGTCTCGCGACGCTCAACGGCATCGACGCGCCGGGCTTCCACGCACGCCTCGCGCAGCTCACCGACCGGCTGGTGCACGGCCTGAGGCAAGCCGCCTCACAGGCCGGCGTGCCGCTCGCGACCAATCACGTCTGCGGCATGTTCGGGTTCTTCTTTACCGCGGCGCCGCAAGTGAACAGCTATGCCGAGGCCACGGCGTGCGACGTCGAGCGCTTCAAGAAGTTTTTCCATGGCATGCTCGGCGAAGGCGTCTATCTGGCGCCGTCCGCGTTCGAGGCGGGCTTCATCTCGGCTGCGCACACCGAGGCGGATGTCGACGCGACGATTGCCGCGGCAGGGCGGGTGTTCGCAAAGCTCTGATTGCGCAAGTGGACGCCCATCCGCGGCGAAGGCACGGAGGTTTCGGCGGCTCAATCGTCGAGTGGATACCCGAACAGTTCAAAGTCGCGCCGGTACGTCTCCGCGACCAGCGCGCGCGTGACCGGCGTGTAGTGCTGCCGGTAGTCGTCGCTGGTACTGCTGCGCTTCAGGTGCGGCAGCGATTCACCGCGCGGCAGGCCGAGCGTGTCGGCGAGCCACTCGCGCGTGGCCTCGATGTTCTCGAGGCGGCCGAAGTGCGCGAGGTAGTCGACGGCCCCGTTCTCGTCCGCGACGTGACGCCACTGTGGCAAGGTGTGAAACCGCTGCTGCTCGTTCAGCCCCGCGAGCGGCATGCGCAGGAATTCCTCGAAGCTGCAGGGCGCGAGCCCCTTTTCCTTCATGTTCCATTGCCAGCTTGAGACCGCGCGTGACCACGGATTGCGCACGACGGTGAAGCAAGGCAGGCCCTTGCGCTTGATCTCGGCGATGATCCTGAGCTTGCGCGCCTCGTCCTCGCGATAGCGGTTCATCAGGTAGGGCACGCGGTGGCTGTCCATCCATGTCCAGAGGCTGCTCGATCCGGTCTTGTTGATCGCGAGGAAGACGATGCGCTTGCCGCGCGTCAGGTCTGAGAAGCCGCCGAACAGGGATCGCAGCATGGACCACCCGGGTTGAAGCCTGCGCGCACTCTACACGCCAGCCGTGGCTGCAGCGTACGATGTGCGTCAACGTTGCACCAGTCACGGCCGCCCATGCCAACGCCGCCAACATCGCTCACCGGCACATTTCCTGCGTACGACCAGTTCGGCCCGGACGTGCCCGTCTGGTGCGTGACGCCCGGCGAAGCCGGCTGCATCCATCGGTACTACGACAGTTCGCCGTTCAGCCCGTCGGGTCGTTATCTCGCCGTGACGCGACTGCCGTTCGAGGATCACGCGCCGAAGCCCGGTGATGTCGCGCACATCGTCGTCGTGGACCTGCAGACAGGCACCACCCGCACGGTGGCCGACACACGCGGCTGGGACGTACAGCTGGGCGCCCAGCTGCAATGGGGCGCGGACGACGACACGTTGCTCTACAACGATGTCGAACTGCAGGACTGGATGCCGTTCGGCGTCCGCCACGACTTGCGCACCGGCGAGATCCGCCGCCTTGGTGGCACCGTCTATTCCGTATCACCCGATGGCCGCTTCGCCGCCAGCCCCTGCCTGCGTCGGATGGCAGTCACGCAGCGAGGTTATGGCGTCGTCGTGCCGAAGGACGAGATCCCCGAGAGCCGAGGCGCGAGCGACGACGACGGCATCTGGCTCACGGACGTGGAGACGGGCTCGTCACGGCTGCTGATTTCGCTGGCACAGATTATCGAGCAGGCGGGCCCCGCGCTGCCGGTCGCGCAGCGACGCGGCGACTTCTACGCGTTCCACGTCAAGTGGAACCCGCAGGGCACGCGCCTGATGCTCGCACTGCGCTGGTTGCCGCGCAGCATTTTTCCCTGGCGACGGAAGCGACGGTACGGCGCGAAGCACGTCATCACGCTGGGTGCGGACGGCAGCAACGTCCGGGTCGCCGTCTCGGCCGAGCGCTGGGCGCGCGGCGGGCATCATCCCAACTGGTGCCCGGATGGCGAGCATGTGCTCATGAACCTGAACACGCAGGGCGACGGCCTGCGCTTCGCTCGTCTCGCCCTCGATGGTTCGACCTGCGAAACACTTGCTCCCGCCGTGCGCGGCTCCGGTCACCCGACGCTGCATCCGGCGGGACGGTACCTCCTCACCGACGCCTACATTGACGAGCCACTGGCGTTCGGCGATGGCACGGCGCCCATTCGCCTGGTCGACCTGCTCGATGGCGGGGAAACGCAGCTGGCGCGCATCAGCATTCAGCCGGTCGCGGAACGTTCGACCGGTGTCCTGCGCGTGGATCCACACCCCGCGTGGGACCGCTCGTACTCCCACATTGCGTTCAACGCGTGCGCGGACGGCAGGCGCCGGGTGTACGTCGCCGACCTCACGCAAGCGCTCGCAGGCACCTGACTTCCTTCCTTCCTTCCTTCCTTCCTTCCTTCCTTCCTGCCTTCCTGCCTTCCTGCCCTTCCTGCCCTTCCTCATCGTCCCCTGTGCGCCAGTGCCATCAGGGCACCGACGGCCTCGCCCACTCCGTTCGCGATACCGATCTCAGCGGTGCGGCGGGACATCGCAGCGCGGCGCTCCGGCGCGCGCAGCAGCTCTGCGGCGGCTTGCGCGATGGCATGGGGCGTTCTCGCAGCCGTCCCCGCAATCTGCAGACGCACAGCGCGGCGGATGCGTCGGTCCTGGTCGCCGGCGAGCGGCACCGCGATGATCGGCCGGCCATGGGCCATCACGTGGATCATCGTCGAGCCGCCATTGCTCACGACGAAGAGTGCTTCGGCAAGCAGGTACTGCACGTGGTCGGGCTCGACGCGTGGCAGCAACAGCAGATTCGGATCCGCCGACGCCGCAGTGGCCTTGCGACCGGTGAGCACCACGGTGCGCTGCCCGGTGGCCGAGGCAAATTCACGCGCGGCGGCAATGAAGAGATCCGCGGGTTCGGCGACACGCGTCGCCTCGCCGCGCCCGCCCGGAATGAAGACGACGTAGCCGCCCGGCTGCAGGCCCTGCGTCTGCAGCCACGCGGTGCGCGCTGCGGGCTCCGCAGGCGTGAACAACGTGTCGAACTGCCGCACGCCGTAATGCGGGAAGAAACGCATCTTCAGGCGCTCGATCCCCTTCAGCCCACCCGTCACGAACGTCGGGAAGACGATCCAGTGCTCGTCGAGCAACCGCATCCACTTGGGCCGGAAGGCCTTCCAGCGCAGCTTGGGCGCACGGCTCGAGAACACCAGTCGAGCACCGGCACGCTTCGCCGCGCGCAGTTGCAGCGTACGGCCCGAGTTGTCGAACACCATCACGTCGGGCCGGAACGAATCGATCGCCGCGAGCACCTGCGTGGTGCTGTTGGTCGGCGATGCATCGCAGTCGATGATGGGGAAGTTGACCGACTCACGGAAGACTGCGGACCTGCTGACCAGGAAGCGGATGTCGGCCGTCGGCTCGGCAGTCGCAAGCTCGCGCGCAATGATCAGGCAGCGCATGAGCTCGCCGGCGCCACCGGGGCCTGACACGGGCGAGAACAGGATGCGGACCGGAGCCGCGTCGCCCGTCGGCGTGATCCGCTGCGGCTCGGGTGCGAGGCCCGATGCCATGCGCGCCGCCACAGGGGGCCGCGCAAGGATCTGTCGGTAAGCGCTTTCCATCCGTCGCGCCGTCGCTTCGAGGCTGAATTCGCTGAGGTCGCACTCGATGCGGCGTCGGCCCGCGGCGTACTGTCGCTGCACGGCCTGCGTGAGTCGCGCGGTATCGCCGACCGGCACCAGCTCGACCGGAAAGCGGCGCGCGATGTCGCGAGGCCCCTGCGAGTTCGACGCGATCACGGGCACGCCTGCATCGAGAGCCTCGGCGATGACGCGCCCGAAGGGTTCGTAGCGCGATGGGCAGACGAACAGGTCGAATGCCTGGTACAGGTCCTTCACGTCGCGCCGGAAACCCGTGAACTTGACCTGCCCGCGCGCCAGCCGCTCGAGCGCGCGGCGCTCGCTGCCCTCGCCGACGATGACCAGCCGCGCCCGCGGCAACTGCGCGGCCGCAAAGGCGTGCAGCAGCACGTCGAATCCTTTGCGCGGCACGAGGCGCCCGACCGCACCGACCAGGAATTCGTCGTCCTCCACGCCGAGTTCAGAGCGTATCTGCCGGATGCGCTCGGGCGGGAGCTTCGGGTGCGGTACCAGTGAATTGGGCACCAGTTGCACGAGGCCCGCATAGTGGCGCGGCACCGTGGCGAGCTGCCATTCGGAAATGCAGAACAACGCGTCGGTCCGCAGGTAATGCGGCCCGTTCAGGTGCAGGTGCACCGTGCTGACGTGGCGCGCCGCGCGCTGCGCCCGCGAGATGTAGCGCGTACCGCGTCGCAGGTGCGTGTGGATGATGTCGGGACGCCAGCGATCGACGATTTCCGTCAGCCGTCGCTGCGTGCGCCAGTACGCCGGCACTTCGAACACCTCGACACCCGGCTCGAGCTGATCGAGCAGGCTCGCGCCCGCACTGTCGCGGTGATCGCTGCGTACGACCAGCGCAACGTCATGCCGGGGCGACAGCGCTGCGCACGCCTCGATCGCGGCACGCTCGGATCCCGCGAAGCCCCGGGACAGGATCACGTTCAGGATGCGCAGCCGCGCACCGGACCCGTGTGCCGCGGCCGGTTCGTCCATGATCGAGGCCCGCGACGGGACGGCTTCCATCCCGCGATTGTAGCCGTGCCGCGGGCGATTCAGCGGATGCGGGCCGCCGGGGCCTTTTCGGGCTCGAGCCGGCCGTGCTTGACGAGCCGCGCCTCGATGCCGGCACGCGTGCGCTCGTGCGCCGCGACGAGTACCTCCAGCTTCTGCCCCGCATCGAATCCAGCGAGCAGCCGCTGGTCTTCCTCTTCGGACCATGGCTTGCCCGCGTTGCGCGGCAAGGCCGCTTGCCGGCGCACCTGGCGTTGGCGGGTTTCGAGGGCATCGGCCGCAACGAACAATGCGCGCACGATGTCCGGGGATTGCAGCGCCGCGAACCCTGCGAGGGGTTGGCCCGTGGCGTAATCGATGCCCGCCGCCAGGCCCCTGAGGATGGCCGCCGCCCTGGTGTCGTCCATGAGTTGTCTCTCCACGCCGTAGTTGGATCGCCGCGAAAGCGCGCGGCTCAGCCATTTCAGGCGGGAGGGCCCGCGACGGCGACCCGGATTTACGGCGGGAATGTGCTCATTCGCGCGAACGAGGATCCGCCGGACCCGAGTCGTCGGGTTCATCCGCTTCGTCGTCATCAGTCGGCGGCTCGGTCGTGATCTCGAACAGCGGCCGCAGGAAACGCAGGCGCTCGACCGGATCGTCGATCTCGAGGCAATGCTGCTTGTGCGCCGGGGGCAGCGGCAGGATTTCGGCGAGACGGCCGGCGACCCAGCCCGCGTCGTCGAGACGACGCTCGAGCGATTCGTAGGGATCACCGACCTGGCCCAGCACGTAATCGAGCGCGGGGCCAAGTTCGGAGAACTCCTCGGGCACGGGCACGTCCACGGCGTCCTGCAGCCACTCGACCTCGGCGAGGTTCAGCCCGTCGCGGGCGCGGCTGCGCGAGAGGATGCGGAACCGCCGCTCGCCGCGGGCCTCGATGCCGAGCAATCCATCGGGCTGGCCTGAGAAATCGACGATGCGTGCGTAGGTGCCGACGTCGCTGGTTGCCGTGGGGCCCGAGCCGGCCTCGCCATCCTCGGTGATCAGCACGACGCCGAAGCCCGTGTTCTCGCGCATGCAGCGCCGCACGAGGTCGATGTAACGCGCCTCGAAGATGCGCAGCGGCAAGGGGCCGCCCGGGAACAGGACGGTGCCGAGCGGGAACAGCGGGATCTCTGCGCGCGTCGCGGCCGGGTGGGACATGACCGGATTATGCCGCGTCCGCGGCGTCATGGCGTGGCGTCGCGCAGTCCCTGCAGCAGCTTGTCGTGCAGGCCGCCGAACGAGCCGTTGCTCATCAGCACCAGGTGATCGCCGGGTCGCGCCTCGGCCGCCAGTCCCGCGATCAGCCGGGACAGGTCGGAGTGGACGGTCGCGAGCGCGCCGAGCGGCTGCATCGCGCTGCCGACGTCCCACTTTACCTCGGGCGACTGGTACACGAACACGCGGTCGGCGCCGGTGAGCGAGCGTGCGAGCGCCGCCTTGTGCGTGCCCAGCTTCATCGTGTTGGAGCGCGGCTCGAGCACCGCGAACACGCGGCCTTTGCCGGCGCGACGGCGCACGCCGTCGAGTGTGGTCGCGATGGCCGTCGGGTGGTGCGCGAAATCGTCGTAGACCGTGATGTCCCGCACCACGCCGCGCACCTCAAGCCGGCGCTTCACGCCGCCGAAGCGGCGCAACGCCTCCAGTGCGGCCGCTTCTTCCACGCCGGCGTGACAGGCCGCGGCCACCGCGGCAACGGCATTCGCGGCGTTGTGCCGGCCGAGCAGGTCCCAATCGACCCGACCCGTGCAGCGTTCGCCGCGCCAGATCTCGAAGCTGGCATAGCTGGCGTCGCCGCCGGCCGCGACCACGCGCCACTGCGCCGTGGCCGCGCCAGTGGTCGAGAAGCGCTCGACCGGCGTCCAGCATCCCATCTGCAGCACTTCCTCGAGGTACGGCTCGTCGGCATTGACGATGAGCCGGCCGTTGCGCGGCACCGAGCGCAGCAGCAGGTGGAACTGCTTCTGGATCGCGGCGACATCCGGATAGATGTCGGCATGATCGTGCTCGAGGTTGTTGAGGATCGCCGTGCGCGGGCGGTAGTGGACGAACTTCGCACGCTTGTCGAAGAACGCGGTGTCGTATTCATCGGCTTCGATCACGAAATGACGGCCCGCGCCGAGCCGCGCGCTGACGTCGAAATCGAGCGGCACGCCGCCGATCAGGAACCCCGGCTGCAGGCCGGCGTGCTCGAGGATCCAGGCGAGCAGGCTGCTGGTCGTCGTCTTGCCGTGCGTGCCGGCCACGCCGAGCACCCAGCGGTCGTCCACCTGCAGCACGTTGCGCGCGAGCCATTCCGGGCCGGACTCGTAGCGCTTGCCGCTGTCGAGCAGCGCCTCGACCAGCGGATTGCCGCGGCTCATCACGTTGCCGACGACGAACACGTCCGGACTCACCTTGAGCTGGTCGGGCTCGTAGCCTTCGATCACGTCGATGCCGAGCGCCGCAAGCTGCGTGCTCATCGGCGGATAGACGTTGCGGTCCGAGCCGGTGACGCGATGGCCGGCCGCGCGCGCGATTGCGGCGATGCCGCCCATGAAGGTGCCGCAGACGCCGAGGATGTGCAGGTGCAAGGTCAGGCTCCTCCGCCGGTCGCGAGCGACAGCAGCAGGTGGATCAGCAGGAAATACATGAGCGCGAGCGTGACGCCCGTGAACATGTTCGAATCGGTCGCGAGCTTGAGGATGCGGCCGGTGACGAGCGCGAAGACGATCACCAGCGCCAGTGCCAGCAGGCCCGCGCCGGTCGACTCGGGCGGCAGGCCCAGCTGCGTTACGAGCCACTCCGTCGGCAGGAACAGCGCGAGGCCCAGCACGACGCCCGTGCCGAGGACGGCCGTCGCCGTCTGCAGGAAGCGCGCGTCCTTGCCGAACAGCCTGAGCAGCAGATACACGCCGCCCGTGAGCAGGACGGGATCGAGCAGCACGAACACCACCCACGCGGCCGGGGGCTCGTCCACCAGCGACAGCTGGACGACCGACACGGCGACATAGGCCCCGGCCGTGAGCCAGAACAGCAACGGTGACGCCGGGAGGTCCTGCGGACCGCGCCGCCAGAGTACGATGTCGAGAAATGCCTTCAGGAATTGCAGCACGTGTGGAAGCGGCGGCCTGAGGAGCGGCGATTCTACACGCAGGTGACCGATCCGATGCGCGAAGCGAGGCTGATTCAGGACCCGGGTGAACTCGAGACGGCCGTGTTCCGCCTGCGCGGCGCGGACCGTCTCGCGATCGACACGGAGTTCATGCGCGAGCGCACCTATCACCCGCAGCTGTGCCTCGTGCAGATCGGCACCGAGGCCGACTGCTTCCTCGTCGACCCGCTCGCGGCTCTCGACCTGGCGCCGCTGCACGCGCTGCTCGCGGACCGCTCGAAGCTCAAGATCCTGCATGCCGCGCGGCAGGATCTCGAAGTGCTTTTGCTCTCGGGCGGCAGGGTGCCCGGACCGCTGTTCGACACGCAGGTTGCCGCGGCTTTCCTTGGCTTCGCGCCCCAGGTGGGTTACGCGGATCTCGTCGCGCGGCAACTGGGGCATTCGATCGACAAGGGCCAAACGCGCACGGACTGGTCGCGGCGGCCGCTCACGCCCGCACAACTGGCCTACGCCGCGGATGATGTGAAGCACCTGCTGACTCTGCACTCGGAGTTGCAGGCGGCGCTGCTGACGAAGGGTCGTGCGGAGTGGGTGGCCGACGAAATCGCGGCCTGCGAGAATCCCGCGCTGTATCGCACCGACCCGGCGCTGGCGTGGAAGCGTCTCAAGGGCCTCAACCGGTTGCGCCCGGTGGAGCAATCCGCAGCACGCGCGCTGGCTGAATGGCGCGAACGACGCGCGCTCGAGTCGGACAAGCCGCGCGGGTGGATTCTCGCGGACGAAGCCCTCTATGGCCTCGCCACGCGTGAGCCGGTGTCGGTCGAAGCACTGGAATCGGTGCCGGCGCTGCCTCCCGGCGTGCTGCGCAAGCGCGGCGACGAACTGCTCGAGCTGCTGCGCAGTGCGCGCGCCGACCTGTCCGCAGTGCCGCTGATGGCTCCGAAGCGTCCCGAGCCCGAGCAGACGGCGCTGGCCACGAGACTGCTGCAGGTGGTGCGTGACGTCGCAGCCGAACTCGACCTGGGTGCCGAAGTGCTCGCGACACGCAAGGACGTCGAGGCGATCGCGTTCGGCTCAATGGCGCTCGACGACAGCCCGCTGCTGCGGGGATGGCGCGCAGAAGTGCTGGGGCCGAAGCTGCGGTCCGCGCTGAAGTGACCGCCGCCCTCACCCCAACCCTCTCCCGCGATGCGGGAGAGGGAGCAGATCAAGCGCAGGTGACGTGCACGAACTCGGCGTACACCTTGTCCATCGGCTGATCGGCGTTCACCACCTTGAGCAGTCCACGACCCTGGTAGTGCTCGATCAGCGGCGCCGTCTGCGCGTTGTAGACCTTGAGCCGGTTCTCGATGACGTCTTCCTTGTCGTCCGCGCGCTGCTTCAGCTCGGGCGCATCGGTGCCGTGCTCCGGGTTGTCGCAGCGATCGCCCTTGTTGGAAGGTGACGAATACACGTTGAAGACCTTGCCGCACGCCGTGCAGCTGCGACGGCCGGTCAGCCGCAGGAACAGCGCCTTCTCGTCGACTTTCATCAGCACGACCGCATCGATGGGCTGGCCGAGATCCGCCAGCAGCTGGTCGAGCGCGCCCGCCTGAGCGACGTTGCGCGGATAGCCGTCGAGGATGAAGCCCTTGGCCGCATCGGGTCGGCCCAGCCGCTCGCGGATCAAGCCCAGCACGATCTCGTCCGACACCAGTTCGCCGGCATCCATCGCCGCCTTGGCGCGCTTGCCCAGTTCGGTGCCGCGCGCGACAGCGTCACGCAGCAGGTCGCCCGAAGACACCTGCGGAATGCCCTTCTGGTCGCGCAGACGCTGGGCCTGGGTGCCTTTGCCGGAGCCCGGGGCGCCGAGAAGTACGAGTCTCATGATGGATGGCCGCTCAGGGTCCGTTGCGGGAGGCGCGCACGTTACCGAAAAGTGCCCCCTGGAGCCAGAAGCAGGTTGCGCAACGCCGCTCCGCGCGGGCTACGAAAGGGTCGCCCGAAAGGCTGCGGGCAGGTATCCTTGGCAGTTCAACGACGCACGTAAGTCCCCGATTGTGGGAGCTATTTTCGGAGCACCGATGAAAAAGCCGACCGCCCCGCGCAACGCCTTCTACGCCCAGTCCGGCGGCGTCACCGCCGTCATCAACGCCTCGGCCTGCGGCGTCATCGAGACCGCCCGCAAGTACCCGAAAAAGATCGGCAAGCTCTACGCCGGCCGCAACGGCATCCTCGGCGCGCTGCACGAAGACTTGATCGACACCGGCAAGGAAAGCGCCGCCGACATCCGCGCCCTGCGCCACACCCCGGCCGGCGCGTTTGGCTCGGCCCGCTACAAGCTCAAGAAGTTCGAGGACAACCCGCGCGAGTACGAGCGCCTGATCGAAGTCTTCAAGGCGCACGACATCGGCTATTTCTTCTACAACGGCGGCGGCGACTCGGCCGACACCTGCTACAAGGTCTCGTTGCTGGCGGAGAAGATGGGCTACCCGCTGCAGGCCATCCACGTACCGAAGACGGTCGACAACGACCTGCCGATCACCGACTGCTGCCCGGGCTTCGGCTCGGTCGCGAAGTACGTTGCGGTCTCGATCAAGGAGGCGGGTTTCGACGTCGCCTCGATGGCGCGCACGTCCACCAAGGTGTTCGTGATGGAAGTGATGGGTCGCCACGCGGGGTGGATCGCCGCCGCGGGCGGTCTCGCGGCGAAAAAGGCGGGCGACGCGCCGCACATCATCCTGTTCCCTGAAATCGCGTTCGACGAGGCCGCGTTCCTCGCGCGCGCTCAGGAGTGCGTCAAGAAATACGGCTATTGCGCGGTCGTCGTCTCCGAGGGCGTGCGCAATCCCGACGGCAAGTTCCTGGCGGACGCGGGCACGCGCGATGCGTTCGGCCACGCGCAGCTCGGCGGCGTGGGACCGGTCGTGGCGCAGCTGGTCAAGGACAAGCTAGGCTACAAGTACCACTGGGCGGTGGCGGATTACCTGCAGCGTGCCGCGCGCCACATCGCCTCGAAGGTGGACGTCGAGCAGGCCTATGCCGTGGGCAAGTCGGCCGTCGAGTACGCGCTGAAGGGCCACAACTCGGTCATGCCGACGATCGTCCGCACCTCGAACTCGCCCTACCGCTGGAAGATCGGCATGGCCAGCCTGGACCAGGTGGCCAACGTCGAGAAGATGCTGCCCCGCGACTACATCACGGAGGACGGGTTCGGCATCACGGCCAAGGGCCGCAAGTACCTGGCCCCGCTGATCCAGGGCGAGGACTACCCCCCGTACGAGGGCGGCCTGCCCCGCTACGTGGTCCTGAAGAACAGGCCGGTGCGCAAGAGGCTGAAAAACAGCTTTGTGGTATAGTCCTGCGCCCTTTTTGGGCGCCGGGGGCCGGAAATCACCGGTCCCCGACACCGGGTGTCCTCAGCGGGTTCACCCGGTTTGCCCATGCATACGATTTCGCTGAAGCAATTGTTCCTCCTGGGGAGACTCAAGTAATGACGACTGACAACGCGCTGCTGCTCGCGATGGTCGCGGGCGTGGCGGCGATCCTGTACGGCATCTTCTCCGTGCGCTGGATCAACGCCCAACCCGCCGGCAACGCCCGCATGCAGGAAATCG